>Ga0335072_10008862_pt1 | contig 14555 bp, 14 predicted proteins | sample Lox_Sample_21_FD_206725 | JGI IMG/M metagenome (GOLD analysis project Ga0335072, IMG submission 206725) | Soil microbial communities from Loxahatchee National Wildlife Refuge, Florida, United States - Lox_Sample_2.1 | ecosystem: Environmental > Terrestrial > Soil > Wetlands | place: USA... | reverse complement strand
CGACGTCGGCGGCATCGCCCAGGCCGATGGTGGCGGCCGGTCCTTCGATCTCCCACTCCTCGGGGATCCGCGCCCGGCCCGCGTCCAGGTCGGCGAAGTAGGCGGCCATCGCCGCGTCGCCGTCCCAGTCATCCTCCGGCACCCCGCCCGGCGCGCCCCCGGCCTCGTCCCGCGCTGGATCACCGGGCGGCGGCTGCTCGCCGTCTGGCCCGGGACCGGGGAACGAGGCTTCGGACACTCCAGCCCCCTATTCGGATGACCATGCTTATGCGAACACCATATCGTGTGCTACTGACAATCGAGACTATTTAGAGGCATGTTTTCAAGACCTTTTCAGTTGGCTCGTGTCACGCTGAGACTGCGGCTGACAGGGTGCGGGGACTGGGACGGGCTCAGCTGAACGGGGTGCGGGGGCGGTCTTGGAGCTCGCCGTCGATGTAGAGGTCGACCTTCTCGTTGTAGAAGCAGGCGAGGCCCGCGACCTTCTGGCTTTCCGGCAGCGGGGTCCGGTAGATCCACACCAGGTCAGGGTGCACGCCGTGGCCGGTATCCAGCGACCAGTAGGCGGCCGTGCCCTTGTACGGGCAGTGGGATTGGGTCGCCGACGGTACGAGCAGTTCTGTGCGGACGTCCGGGAGCGGCAGGTAGTAGCGGGGCGGCAGGCCGGTCTCGAACAGGATGTGCGGCCGGGTCGAGTCGGCGACCGTGACACCGTCCACTTCCACGCGGACCTGCCGGGAACTCGCCAGGATGTCCACCCGCTTGTACGGGTCTCTCGGATGCGTGTAGACCGGCTCGTCCTCCTCGAGCCACTCGTCCATCGCAGCCCAGTCGAAGCGGACTAGGTCCTGCAGTTCCTCCAGCGGGGAGTCTGGGTACCGCTTGGCGGCGCTCTCCGCGGTCGCGCCGTCTACCCGCACGTCGAAGAGCCGCGCCGTGCCACGGCTGGGCGAGTGCTCAACCTTTTCGATGGGCTTGAGGTCCGCCACCACGTCCGCCAACGGGATGTAGTACGCCGGGTAGTAGGGGATCTCCCAGACGAGGAAGGGGCGGCGGGTGTCGGCGACAAGGCGGCCCGCCAGGTAACAGCGGACCCGTTTCGGGCCCTGCTCGACTCGGACCGCGCCGCGTGCGTGCTCGTTCATGACTGCCTCCCGGCAAGCCACGCTACCCGCAGGCCGCCGGGACAGGAACAGTGCGGATCACGAATCCGGCGCTGGCGGGAACCGAGTAGTAGATCCGCCCGCCGGTGACGACCAGCAGGTAGTCCTGCCCCGGGTTGGGGAGCAGAACCGTCGCGAGCCTGCGGCCCGTCGCCGGGTCTGCGCAGTAGTTCTGCGCGGGGCCCGTGGCTTCGTTCCTGACCCACAGCACCCCGCTCCAGACGTCGGCGTGGATGCCGTTGGTGCCGCCGACCTTGGTGCCCGACTGCGGGGTCATCGACGTCGCGGAGAAGCGCTCGATGTAGCCGAGCATGCCGGTGGGTTCGGAAACCCAGGCGCCGGCGGCGGTCACGCCGCCGACGAGCGGGGCGATCACGCCGAGCATGGGGTGCGATGCCAGCAGCGTCCCGGTCGCCGGGTCCCGGCGCTGGATCGTGCCGTCGCCGCCGTCCGACTCGCTCACGATCAGCGTGCCGCCGTCGGAGCTCGCGCCGATGTCGGAGGTGTCCGCGCTGGGCAGCGCGATCGTGAGTTCCGCGGCGACGGTCGCCGGGGATACCCGGACGAGCTCGTCCGATCCGTCCACCCAAATCGAGCCGCCCGCGTAGGCGATATGGCTCTGCGCGGCGCCGCTGTTCACCGGGGCTATCGTGAGCTCGCCGGTCACCATGAGCGTGCGCGCGTCGAGCCGGAGCAGCATGGCGTGGCCGGAGAACGAGGCCGTCAGCCACAGCGACCCGGCTGCGGCCAGGGGCGCGCCGATCGAGCCGGGGCTGAACGTGTTGGTGGCGACGATCGCGCCGGTCACGGCGTCCACGCGGGCGAGTTCCATCCGCGGCGGGTCCTGCGCGGCGGGCGACAGTGACCACCGCAGGTACAGGCCGCCCCCGGTGACGGTCAGCGCCGGGTTGGTGAACACCCGGCCGACGATGCCGCCTGCGGGAATGCCCGGGGAAGCCGGCGCTGGGGCAGCGGCGGGGCTCACCACGGAGGCGAGGGTTCTCGCCGGGTGCTGCGGCCGCGGACTCGCGCAGCCGGCCCCCACGGCGACGAGCGCGAGCACGGCGGCGGCCGCCGGGCATGCGGCCGGCAACGTCTTCATGCCCCTTAGACCGCGCCGTCGCCCGTTAGGTTGCTTACGAACTGCTTTCGGGATCACCCGTGCGGGGTGGCGCGCGTCGGCTGCCGAGGTGGTGCTCTGAGGCGTGGCCCACACAGGCAAGCGAGAAAGATCCGGCAGCGTGCTCAGGACCCCGCCGGCAGAACGTGGCGGCCGGTACGGCCTGCTGTTGCTGATTCTCGTCGGTACCTACCTGCTTGCCGCGTTCACCGAGGCAAAGCTGGCCACCGAGGTGCAGGTCGTCCTGTTCGCCTTCGTCCTGCTGGTAGCCCTGCGCAATTCGCCTATGCCTCGGCCGTGGCCGTTGGTCATCGGAGCGGTCACCGTGATCGGCACCGCCGTGACGTTCTGGACGTCGCTGAACGGCTCCCGGGACGGAAAGGCGGCCGAGGACCTGTGGAAAGCGCTGCTCCTGCTGATGGCCGCGATCATGGTTGTGCGCCGGGTGCTGCTCAAGCGCACGGTTACGATCCAGAGCATTTACGGCGCCTTGAGCGCCTACATCATCCTCGGGCTGATGTTCGCGTCCGGCTTCGCGGCCGCATACCACCTGACCACGACTGATTTCTTTGCCAACAATGAGCCCGCCAATACCCAGACGTTCCAGTACTTCAGTTTCACCACGCTGACCACCCTCGGATACGGGGACTTCACCGCGAGGGCGAGCGGCGGCCGTTCCATCGCGGTCATGGAGGCGCTGACCGGCCAGGTGTTCCTCGCCACCCTGGTGGCTCGTCTTGTCGCCGCGTACCGGGCTCCGGACCGGCCCGAGCAGCCTGGGCGCCCCGGTCGCCCGGAGACTGAGGACGGTGACCTCGCTGTTGACCCCGATGGTGAGGACGAGCGTCGCGAGTAGGCGGCCGGATCTGGCCTCGGTAAAATGACGGCTAATGACCGAGCGCAAGCCGCGGCAGCAGAGCTTCACTTCGTGGATCGACCAGCAGATCGCTGACGCCGAGGATCGTGGCGTGTTCGACAACCTGCCTGGGGCCGGCAAGCCGCTGAACATCAAGCCGACGGGCGACGGCGACTTCGGCCAAGCGTGGGTGCACGACTACGCGCGCCGCGAAGGGGTCTCGCCCGAGGAATTCCTCCCAACGCCGCTGAAGCTGCGCCGGGAAATCGAGCAGCTGGCCGAGACCGTGGGGGAGATGCGCTCCGAGGCCGAGGTGCGCGAGACGTTCGGCGACCTCAACCGGCGGATCGTCGAGTGGCGCCGCATCCCGGTCGGGCCGCCGATTCACGTGCGGCTGGTTAACACCGACGAGATGGTCGCGCGCTGGCGCGCGGCGCGGGCCGCGAAGGCGGTCCGGGCCCCGGCGCCCGGAGCTCAAGCGGCGCCACATGAGGCCGCCCGGCCGGCTCGCCGCCATTCCTGGCTTGGCCGCCTCCGGCGCAGGCCGCCTTCCGCGCAATTAGTAACAAATCGACAAAGGCGCTGATAACAGCAAGAAGCGCGGAAGCGCGAACGCGCCGTCACGAGCTGATCTGCACCACGCTGTGGTCGCCGAGCACCAGCCGGTGCACCTTGGGCACCCGCGGCGCGGGCATCACCTGGGCGTGGCGGCCGATGAGGGACGCTCCGATCCGCCGGACCCCGCGGATCGACGCCCCGCGGAGCACGATCGAGTACTCGATCTCGGTGTCCTCGATCACGCAGTCCGCGCCGATCGCGCTGAACGGGCCGATGTAGGAATCGATGATCCTCGCCCCGGCGCCGATGACGACCGGCCCCACGATGCGGGAACCGGACACGTGCGCGCCGGCTTCGATCGTGACCTTGCCGATGATCTCGCATTCTGTTCCGGTGGTGCCGTCGTGACGTGGGTCGAGGCCTTCCAGCACCAGCCGGTTGACCTCCAGCATGTCGGCGACGTTGCCGGTGTCCTTCCAGAACCCGGTGATGACGCTGGAATGCACGGTCTTGCCGTGGTCGATGAGCCACTGGATCGCCTCGGTGATCTCCAGCTCCCCGCGCCAGGAGGGCTTGAGGTCACGGACGGCGTCGTGGATGGCCGGGGTGAACACGTACACCCCCACAAGGACCAGGTCGCTCCTTGGCTGCCGCGGCTTCTCCTCCAGGCGGATGACCTGGCCGCGAGCATCCAGCTCGGCCACGCCGAAGTTCCGCGGATCCGGCACCCGCGTGAGCATGATCTGCGCGTCCGGCCGGACGGCGCGGAATTCCTCGGTGAGCTGGGTGATGCCGCCGACGATGAAGTTGTCGCCCAGGTACATCACGAAGTCGTCGTCGCCCAGGAAGTCCCTGGCGATCAGGACCGCGTGCGCCAGGCCGAGCGGCGCCTCCTGCCGGATGTACGAGGCGCGGATCCCGAACGCCGAGCCGTCGCCCACCGCCGCCTCGATCGCCGCGGCGGTGTCGCCGATCACCAGGCCGACGTCGGTAATCCCGACGTCGGCGATCGCCTCCAGGCCGTAAAACAAGACAGGCTTGTTCGCCACCGGAACCAGTTGCTTAGCGGAGGTATGCGTAATCGGGCGAAGTCGAGTCCCCGCGCCCCCGGCGAGAACCAAGGCTTTCACGGCGGTCCTTAGCATTCGAATACAGCACAAAGCGGCTCCCGCTAGCCTGCCCTCAGGTTCAGGTCCTTGTCCATCACCCATTGTGCGTGCACCCCGTCCCGGCCCCGGACGCGTTCGGTCAGGGTCTTGTCGACCCGGGGCGTCTGCACCCACAACTGGGGGACGCCCTGCCACTGCGTCTCAAGGAGCGCGAAGTCAGCGAACAGCGGGACAACCTCGTCACGGCGCGCGGGCGGGGCGAACTGGAGCAGCAGACGCCCCTGGTAGCCGCACCGCTCGTAGAACCCCACCGCCCCCTCGATGCTCCCCAGCGTGAGTTGTTGCACGCCCAGGCTGCGGGCTCCCGACTCCAGCGCCGACAGCAGCCCGCGCCCTAGGCCCCCGCCCCGCACGGCGGCGGCGACCACGAGGTGATCGACTGTCCCGAGCCCGTCACCATCCACATGGCCGAGTACGACGCCAGCGATCTCGTCTTCCTGCTTGGCGGCCAGCATCATCGGCGACTCGCCGGCTAGCCGCTCATGGAAGAAGCCAGGACCGCGCCAACGGGCCTCCAGGGACGGGAGGGTCCGCAGGAGGAACCAGCAGGCAAGATCCAGCTCTCCCGGCGTCCGGATCGGCTCGATCGTGAACTCGACCACGGCTGGCAATCCTACGAGCACCGAAACGCCCGGCGCCCTCGACATAGGGCGCAAACGTCAGCTCAGAATTGGACAAAAGCGGCAAAAAACCGGAAGATTGCGCCCTATGTGCAAGGGCGTCCCCAACCCGCGTACCCCGAAGAGGCCTGAGGGACTGATGATAAACGGCGTGATGAGCACCATCCCTCCACCAGCGAGCCCAGTGCAGAATTAACCACCAGCATCTACTTTTGCGCCCTATGTGGGCGCAATCGCCCTCCTGGCGGTGATAACAGCAAGAAGCGGCCGCCGCGGCCGCAGACCGGCCGGGCTGCAGCCGCAGCCGGGCCGGCCGGGCACCTACGACGGGAGGCGGACGCCGCCCTCCGGGTGGGCGGTCAGCGTGTCCTCGCCCTCCGGGGCGTCGCCGGAGTCGATGTGCCGTAGCACGCCCATGCCCGGGTCGTTGGACAGCACTCGCTCGATCTTCTGCCCCGCCAGAGCGGAACCGTCCGCCACGCACACCTGGCCGGCGTGCAGCGAACGGCCGATGCCGACCCCGCCGCCGTGATGGAACGACACCCACGTCGCCCCCGACGCCGTATTCACCAGCGCGTTCAGCAGGGGCCAGTCGGCGATCGCGTCGGAACCGTCGGCCATCGACTCGGTCTCCCGGTACGGGGACGCGACCGAGCCGCTGTCCAGGTGGTCGCGGCCGATCACGACCGGCGCCGACAGCGCGCCGGACGCCACCATCTCGTTGAACCGCACGCCCGCCTTGTCCCGCTCGCCGTACCCGAGCCAGCAGATCCGGGCGGGCAGGCCCTGGAACTCGACCTTCTCCGACGCGGCGCGGATCCACCGGTGCAGGTGCTGGTTGTCGGGGAACAGCGACAGCACCGCCTTGTCCGTCGCGTGGATGTCCGCCGGGTCACCAGACAGCGCCGCCCACCGGAACGGCCCCTTCCCTTCGGCGAATAGCGGCCGGATGTAGGCGGGCACGAATCCGGGGAACGCGAAGGCACGCGAGAACCCGCCGAGCCGCGCCTCGTCGCGGATCGAGTTGCCGTAGTCGAACACCTCGGCGCCCGCGTCGAGGAAGCCCACCATGGCAGCCACGTGCCGGGCCATCGAAGCCCGGGCCCGTTCGGTAAATTCCTGCGGTTTCTGAGAGGCGTAGTCGTGCCAGTCAGCCAGTTCGACCCCTACGGGCAGGTACGAGAGCGGGTCGTGCGCGGACGTCTGGTCGGTGACGATGTCCACGGGGACGCCGAGCCGCAGCAGCTCGGGGAGCACGACCGCGCAGTTGCCGACCAGGCCCACCGACAGCGGCGTCCGCGCGTCGCGCGCCGCGAGGCAGCGAGCGAGCGCGTCGTCCAGGTCGTCGGCCACGACGTCCAGGTACCGCGTGGAAACCCGCCGCGCCAGCCGTGACGGGTCCACGTCGATCACCAGGCAGACGCCGTCGTTCAGCGTGACCGCCAGTGGCTGGGCGCCGCCCATCCCGCCGCAGCCGCCGGTGACGGTGAGCGTCCCGGCGAGCGAGCCGCCGAACCGCTTGGCCGCCACCGCCGCGAACGTCTCGTACGTGCCCTGCAGGATGCCCTGGGTGCCGATGTAGATCCACGACCCGGCGGTCATCTGGCCGTACATCGTCAGCCCCAGCGCCTCCAGCCGGCGGAACTCCGGCCACGTCGCCCAGTCGCCCACCAGGTTCGAGTTGGCGATGAGCACCCGCGGCGCCCACTCGTGCGTGCGCATGACCCCGACCGGCTTGCCGGACTGGACCAGCATGGTCTCGTCCTCGCGCAGCGAGGTCAGCGTGCGCACCATCGCGTCGAACGCGTTCCAGTTGCGGGCGGCCCTGCCGGTGCCGCCGTAGACGACGAGGTCATCGGGACGTTCGGCCACGTCGGGGTCGAGGTTGTTCATCAGCATGCGCAGCGGCGCCTCGGTCTGCCAGGACCGGGCGGTGAGCGTGGTGCCGCGCGGTGCGCGGACGGGTCGGGCGCCTTCCATGGTTAAGGTCCTTTCGATCATCCGGAACGTACGCCGCTTACTCCAGCGGCCCCGTGACCGTCTCGGCGGCGCGTACCGCGTCGCCTGATTTCACGTAGTCCACGGCCGTTTCGATCTCTGGTGAGAGGAACCGGTCGCCGCCGGGGCCGGCGACCGATCGCGCGCGCAGCCCCGCGACGACCGCGGCCGTGGCGGGCGCGGGCGTGAGGGGGGAACGCAGGTCCAGCGCCCGCGCCGCGGTCAGCAGCTCGATCGCCAGCACCTGGGTCAGCCCGTCGACGGCGCGGCGCAGCTTGCGCGCCGCCGACCAGCCCATCGACACGTGGTCTTCCTGCATGGCGCTGGACGGGATCGAGTCGACGGAGGCGGGGGTGGCGAGCCGCTTGAGTTCGGACACGATCCCCGCGGACGTGTACTGGGCGATCATGTGCCCGGAGTCCACGCCAGGGTCGCCGGCGAGGAACGGCGGCAGCCCGTGCGAACGCGCGACGTCGAGGAACCGGTCGGTGCGGCGCTCGGCGATCGAGGCGAGGTCGGCGACCGCGATCGCGAGGAAGTCCAGCACGTACCCGACGGGCGCGCCGTGGAAGTTGCCGTTGCTCTCGACGCGCCCGTCCAGGGTCACGACCGGGTTGTCGATGGCACTCGCCAGCTCGCGGGCGGCGACCGTCTCGGCGTGGGCGAGGGTGTCGCGGGCCGCGCCGTGTACCTGCGGGGAGCAGCGCAGCGAGTAGGCGTCCTGGACGCGGGTGCATTCCGGGCCGCGGTGGCTTTCCATGATCGCCGAGCCGGCCAGGAGCGCGCGCAGGTTCGCCGCGCTCGCGGCCTGCCCGGGGTGCGGCCGCAGCCGCTGCAGGTCGGCGGCGAACACCGCGTCGGTGCCGAGCTGCCCCTCGACGCTCATCGCGGCGGTGATGTCGGCGGTGCGCAGCAGCAGGGCCAGGTCGGCGGCGGCGAGCACCAGCATGCCGAGCATGCCGTCGGTGCCGTTGATGAGCGCCAGGCCCTCCTTTTCGGCGAGGACCAGCGGCTCGATGCCGGCCGCCGCGAGGGGCCCGGCCGCGGGCAGCGGGCCAGTGCCGCCGTGCCACCGCACCGTGCCCTCGCCCATCGCCGCCAGGGCGCAGTGCGCGAGCGGCGCCAGGTCGCCTGAGCAGCCGAGCGACCCGTACTCGCGCACCACGGGGGTGATGCCCGCGTTCAGCATCCGCGCGTAGGTCTGCGGCACCGTCAGCCGCACGCCGGTGCGGCCGCTGGCCAGCGTGGACAGCCGCAGCAGCATCAGCGCGCGGACCACCTCGGTCTCCACCTCGGGGCCCGAGCCCGCCGCGTGCGAGCGGATCAGGCTGCGCTGCAGCTGGGCACGGCGGTCGACCGGAATGTGCCTGGTCGCGAGCGCCCCGAACCCGGTCGAGACCCCGTAGTGCGGCTCGTCGTCGCTGGCCAGGTCCTCGATGACCTTGCGGCTCGCGACGATCTCGATCTCGGCGTCGGGGGAGAGCTCTACCGGCACGCCATGACGCGCCACCGCGACGACATCGGCGAAGCTGAGCGGGCCGGGGCCCACGATGACGGTGTCCACGTATTTCATGTCACCGCACGTCAGGTGGTTCGCGCTAGTGGCGGAACAGGCATGGTGTCTGGTATCCAAGACATCGTGAGCGGTGTCCCGGCGGCACGCGAGGTGCTGGCGATCCTCAGGTACCTGTCGCGGCAGCCGCGGCCGGTGCCGGCCAGCGCGATCGCGCGTGACCTCGCGCTGCCCCGTTCGACCACGTATCACTTGCTGAGCGAGCTGGCGGCGGCGGGGTTCGTGGTGCACCTGGCCGACGACCGCCGGTACGGGCTCGGCGTCAGCGCCTACGAGCTCGGCACCGGCTACGTCCGGCAGGCGCCGCTGCAGCGGCTCGCCCGGGTGCCGCTGTCCGCGCTGACCGACGCGACCGGGCACAGCTCCCACCTGGCGGTCATGCACGGCAGGGAGGTCCTGTACGTGATCGAGGAACGGGCGCCCGGCCGCGCGCCGCTGGTCACCGACGTCGGGGTGCGGCTGCCCGCGCAGCTGACGGCCAGCGGGCGGGCGATGCTCGCGGCGCTTCCCGCGGCCAGCGTCCGCGCGCTGTTCCCCGGCCCGGCGGCGTTCGTGCTGCGCACCGACCGCGGCCCGCGCAACCTGCGTGAACTGCGCGTGCTGCTCGCCGAGGTGCGGCGGCGCGGCTACGCCACCGAGGACGGCGACGTCACCCCGGGGCTGCGCTCGGTCGCGGCGGCGGTGCTCGATCACGCCGGCTACCCGGAAGCGGGCATCGCGGTGACCTTCCCCGCCGACACCGACGACGCGGCGGCGGCGCGCATCGCGGCCCGGGTCGTCGCGGCGGCCGCCCACATCAGCCGGCGCATCAGGGGCGAGCCTGCCGCCCCCGCCGGCCGATAGCATCGTTTCCGTGCGGCCCTACCTGCTTGTGCAGCTGTCCGACATTCACCTGACCATGAGCGGGATCGGCCCGCACGGCGCGCGGACCAGGGACAACCTGCTGGCCGCGCTGCGCGAGGCCGCGGCGGCGGGCCTGCGGCCCGATGTCTTCCTGCTGACCGGCGACCTCGCGGACGCGGGCGAGGGCCCGTGCTACGACGACCTGGCCGCGATCCTCGCCGACGCGGCCCGGGCGTCGGGGGCGAGCGTCGTCTACCTGCCGGGCAACCACGACGACCGGGACGAGTTCCGCCGCCTGGCAGGCGGCGACGGCGCCCGCGGCGGCCCCAGCGCCCCCGGCGCCCCGGTCAACCGGGCGCACTGGCGCGATGGCCTGCGCATCATCGCGCTCGACTCCACGATCCCCGGCGAGGACGGCGGCGCCCTGGACGACCAGACGCTCCGCTACCTGCGGTCCGAGCTCGCCACGCCCGCCCCGGACGGAACGATCGTCGCGCTGCACCACCCGCCCATCCTGTCGCCGGTCGAGCCGATGGCCCGGATGGCGCTGCGTGACCCCGGACGGCTGCGCGACGCGATCGCCGGCTCCGACGTGCGGCTCGTGCTGTGCGGGCACAGCCATCACGAGGCGTTCGGCATGCTCGGCACGACGCCGGTCTGGGTCTCGCCGGCCATCGCCTACCGGCTTGACGTCACGAGCACGGGGGCCTTCCGCGGGGTCCCCGGTACCGCGTTCTCCGGCATCCGCCTCGGCGGCCGGGACGACGGGCCGGTGGTGACGGTCTACCCGGTCACGACTCCGGCCTGACCGCGGCGGGAACCTGGGCGTCGCCGCGCGGTACCGCGCGCCTGCTCGCCGCTGCCGTCGTGGACGGGGGCGGGAAGGTGACGTCGATGGTCAGGCCGCCGCCGGGCCGGGGACTCGCGGTGATCGTTGCGCCGTGCGCGGTGGCGATCGCCTTGACGATGGACAGGCCGAGGCCATGGCCGCCGTCGCGGCGAGCGGGCCGCGACCCGAGCCGCTGGAAGGGCTGGAACAGGCGGTCGACCTCGGCGGCCGGGATGACCTGCCCCGAGTTGGTCACCGACAGGACGGCGCCGGCGTCGCTGGTCGCGGTGCCGACCTGGATGTCCCCGCCAGGGATGTTGTGCCGGACGGCGTTGTCGATCAAGTTGGCGGCCAGCTGCTGGATCAGGAAGGGATCGCCGTCGAGGGCGGCGGGCCGGATGGCGGTGCTGGCGTGCAGGCCGAGGCGGCCGATCGCGGGCCGTGCGGCGGCCACGGCGGCGCTGGAGATGTCCGCGAGGTCGAGGGGCTCGCGCTCGCCGGTGCCGGCTTCGCTGCTGGCCAGGGTGAGCATCGCCTCGATGAGGTGCTCCTGCTCGGCGTTGGAGGCGAGCAGCTCCCTGCCGACGCCTTCCCAGGTGCCCGTGGTGGCGGCCGGGTCGGCGAGGGTGACCTGGAGCAGGGCCCGTTCCCTGGTCAGCGGCGTGCGCAGCTCGTGCGAGGCGTTGGCGGCGAAGCGCCGCTGGGCGTCGAAGGAGGCTTCCAGCCGCGCGAACAGGCCGTCGAGGGTGTCGCCGAGTTCCCTGAGCTCGTCGTCGGGTCCGTGCAGGGCCAGCCGTTCGTGCAGGCTGCTGGCGGAGATCCGCCGGGCGGCGGTGGTGATCGTCCGCAGCGGGCGCAGCACCCGGCCGGCGATGACCCAGCCGATCACGCCGGCGGCTACCGCGATGACGGCCAGCGCGGCGGCGGAGATGATCAGGATCTGCCGCTCGTCGTAGGAGACGTGCACTTGCGCCTCGGAAAGCAGCTTCGCCTTCTGGGCGGCGGTGAGGCCAGGCTGGGATTCGGGCGTGCGGATATTAACGATGTCGTACCGGCCTGACTGCTGGACATCGTAGGCGGGGACGGGGATGGGAATGATGTCGTTGGCACCTGCCCGGTGGACGGCGGCGGCGGGAACCTTGCCGCTGAATTCCGCGTAAGGGGAGCTGCTCGGCTGGCTGATGTTCGCGCGCCCGAAGACCAGGTAGGTAACGACGGCCAGCACGGCAGCACCGCACACCAGGAACGCCGCGCCATACAAGACGGTCAGGCGCAGCCGGGCGGTCCGGCGGGGAACGCGCATTATGGTCCTCCGATGCGGTAGCCGCTCTCCCGGACGGTTTCGATCACCGGCGGGTCGCCGAGCTTGGCGCGGAGCCTGCCGATGGTGGTCTTCACGGTGCTGGTGAACGGGTCGGCCGCTTCGTCCCATACCCGCTCGAGCAGTTCCTCGGCCGACACCGGCCGTCCGTCCGCGGCGAGCAGGCACTCGAGCACGGCGAGTTCCTTGGGAGTGAGCGGCAGGCGCCGCCCGGCGCGGACCGCCACGCGGCGGGCTGGATCCAGGCTCAGGTCGTCGTGTTCGAGGTGAGCGGGCAGCGGGGCGGCGGCCCGCCGCCCCAGGGCCCTTATCCGGGCCACGAGCTCGGCGAAGTCGAACGGCTTGGGCAGGTAGTCGTCGGCGCCCAGGTCGAGGCCTTCCACCCGGTCCCTGACCGACCTCGCCGCGGTGAGCATCAGGACCCGGCTCTCGGATCTGTCCGCGGCAAGGGCCCGGCAGACGTCGTCGCCGTGGACGCCGGGCAGGTCCCGGTCGAGCACCACCACGTCGTAGCGGTTGACCGCGAGACGCTCCAGGGCCACGGCGCCGTCCAGGGCCACGTCGACGGCCATCCCCTCCCGGCGCAGCCCGGCCGCCACCGTCGTGGCCAGCACCTCGTCGTCTTCGGTCACCAGAACCCGCACGTTCCCAGGATCACACGGGGAAGGTGACACGTAGGTCACATTTTCGGTCACCGTGCTGTCACCTCTCATTCTGTACACAGGGACGTGTGACCAGTTCCGGCTCTCTCTTCGGGCTCACTCGCCAACCGGTGCCGAGTTGGGTCGCGCAGCTGCGATTCGCCGTCTTCCTCGCCGTCGGGGTGGCACTGCTGGTTGGCGGCATGCGCCGCTACGACGCGGCACAGCCGATCGCCGGCGGGCGGACGACGACCGGCACCGTCGTCAGCGTCAGTACCGGGCAGAACTGCGGCCGCCATGGCTGCTCCGCCTATTGGGTGCCGGCTATCCAGTTCACGGCCGCGAACGGCCGCACCTTCACCTTCGCCGGACCCGAGTCCGGCAACCCGGTAGACGCGGGTGACCAAGTCCAAGTGTCCTACGACCCGGGCAATCCGGCTTCCGCGCGTGACGTGTCGGCCGGCGCGGGCGATTCCTGGCTGCAGATCGGGTTCGGCGCCCTGGCGATCCTCGCCGGGGCGGTGTTCTTCCTCCTGCGGTTCAGCCGATTCCAGGCGCTGCTCATGACCGGCTCGATGAGGAGGCCGCGATGAACGACAAGACCGGTTCGAACCGAATCCTGCGGTGCGCGCGAGCCGTGGCTGTGGCAGCGGCCGCCGCCGTTCTGACGGCAGGGTGCGGTGTGGTGCATGTGCACTTCGGATCCTCCGGCGGCCCTTCCTCGACGGAGCCCGGGACCTACCAGCAGCAACTTGCCTACGCGCAGTGCGTGCGCAGTCATGGCCTGCCGGACTTTCCCCTCCCCAGCCCATCGGGGGCCGCCGGAGTCAGCCGGCGACTGACGGCCAGCCCGGGCAGCCCCCTGGCGCGGGCCAACGACGCGTGCCAGCACCTGCTGTCTGGCGCCCCAGGGTCCTGACCGCCTTCGCGGCCTGCCTGGCGGTCACACCTCGCCGCGGTTCATCGCGATCAGCCGGTCCAGCACCGGCCCGCCGCTGACCCGCAGCCCGTCGTGCTCGTACTCGCTGGTCACCCACGGTCTCAGCCCGCGGATCGCGGACGCCGTGCGCAGCGACAGGTCGACCGGCACGTACATGTCGCGGAAGTAGACCGCCGCCGCGGCGGGCACCTCGCTGACCGCGAGCCGCGCCGGGTCGTACAGCGGCGGCCAGTCGCCGGCGTTCGCCAGGATCTCCGCGGCTTCCCTGAGCGGCCGCAGCGCCGGGTCCAGGTCGAACATCCACGGGTAGATCATCTCGCCGGTGAACATGACCGGGGCGCCCGCCTCCAGCGCGGCCCGCGCGTCGAACTCAGGAAACTCCGGACGCACCCGCTGCGCCGCCCACCGCGTCCCTTCGCCTTGCCCGCCGTAACAGGCCTCGTGCAGCACCGCGTACAGCGGCGCCGTCGCGAACCCGGTCAGCGCGGCGACCTGGTACAAGAACGTGTCGGACAGGTCGGCGCCGTCGTTGTCGAACGGGTCCTCGAGCAGGTAGTGCAGCTCGTGGCTGCCGGCCGCCTGGCCGAGCAGGCCGCCGATCGCCTGGAACGCCTCGACGGTCAGCCGCGCCCCGCCGGGCAGCGGGACGCCGTCCCGCTCGGCCAGGAACTCCGCGACCTGCCGCGCCGCGGCGACGTCGCCGGGGTACTGGTCGTAGTGCTCGGTGTTCCGTGCCGCACACGTCCGGTAGGTGAGCCGGTACACGTCCTCGGCGCGGGTGGTCAGCCCCGGCAGCCCGCCGGTGATCAGCGCCTCCCGCAGGCCGTGCGGCGCGAACGACAGGTAGGTCACCGCGCAGAACCCGCCGAAACTCTGCCCGAGCACGCTCCACGGCTCCCCGCCGGTCAGCTCGCGGCGGATCAG
>Ga0335072_10008860_pt1 | contig 14557 bp, 14 predicted proteins | sample Lox_Sample_21_FD_206725 | JGI IMG/M metagenome (GOLD analysis project Ga0335072, IMG submission 206725) | Soil microbial communities from Loxahatchee National Wildlife Refuge, Florida, United States - Lox_Sample_2.1 | ecosystem: Environmental > Terrestrial > Soil > Wetlands | place: USA... | reverse complement strand
CCCGATCGCCGTGGCGCCGATCGATGAAGCGGCCGGCCACATCCTGCACCACCTGCAGTCGGCTCTGCCCGCCCGCCATGTCCTGGATTGCCATCGATCCGGACACATCGACCGCGAGCAACAGCCGCCGCCCCGTCGCGGGAACCTGAACCGGCTCGCCGACCCACTGCGGCCGCATACTCGCGAGCACGACGAGCGTCCAGATTGCCCCAAAGAGCGCGCGACCGCGCCACGGAAGGCCCACATGCCCGTCCTCGTAGGCAACGCTCGCCGCCCACGGTAGATAGAGCCCGCCACTTTGCGGATCGGCGGGGCGCCGCAGCCGGTACGCGATGAGCGGAGCAGGCAGGAGGAGCGCCATCCAGGGCCAGGCGAGGTGGATCATCCCGCGATCCTCGGCGCGCCCTCGCGCACCCGCCGCGTCCGGGGCGCGCGGCGGATGAACTCCTCGGCCGCGTGCAGCCACTCCTCGCGGCGCGCGCTCGGGCGCTCGCCAAATGCCGCCGTGAGGAGCGAGCGGCCCGCATCGCCCCCGAACAGCTCGCCGCCGGCCGCACGGGCGAAGCTCAACCAGGACTCCCCGCTCAGTCGCGCGACGCGCTCGCGGCCGCAGAGCGCAATCGCGTAGCGGCGCAGCAGCTGCTCGATCGCCTGCGCGGCCTCAACGCCCTCGGCCCGGCCGGCGCGGATGCGCCCGAGGTCGCGCAGTGCCGCGCGCCGCGCCCGCCGGTGGGGTGCGCGCCACGCGCGGACCGCGCCGCCGACGAGCAGCGTCAACACGATGAGCGCGAGCCCCGACAGCCACCAGCCGAGCGCCGGCGGCCACCAGCCGATGGCCGCCGGAGCCCGGTCGGGAGCGAGTTGTGCGAGCCAGTTGCCGCTCATGCCCGCGGACCTAGGCGCGCGCCCCCGCACGCTCGAGTTCCGCGCCGAGCCGCTGCTCGACGGCCTCGCTCGTGGTGAGCCGAGTGACGGGCGCGGCGATGCGCTCCGAGAGCGTCTCGATCTGCGCCGTGCGCCGTCGCCACAGCTCGCGCCACGGCTCGCGCACCCGCATCCCATCGAGCCGCCGCAGCTGCTCGGGCAAGCCTGCGCGAAAGCGCCCATCCGGAAGTCCCCGCTCCTCGAGCGGGTCGCACACCCAGTAGAGCCGGCAGCTCGTGTGCGCGGCGAGCGCCGACCACGCATCCCGCGCGCTCGCACCGAGCTCGGCGAAATCGCTGAACACGAGCACCAGGCTCCCGGGGCGCGCGAGCGGCAGCAGCTGCTGCAGTGCGCGCTCGAGCGCCCGCGGCGCAGGCGGGGCGGGTGCGCGCGGCTGCAGATCGAACAGCATCCCGAGGAGCGGCAGCACACCGGCCTCGCGCCCGCGCGGCGGCAGGATGCGCATCTCCGCCGCTCCGGCAACGACCGCACCGACGCGATCGCCCCCGAGCGCCGCGACCCACGCGAGGAGCGCCGCCGCGCGGACCACGACGGCGGATTTCAGCTGCCGGCGCGTGCCGAAGTAGAGTCCCGGGTTGAGATCGACGAGGAGCCACACCGGCCGCTCGCGCTCCTCGCGGAAGACCTTGGTGTGCGGCCGTCCGCGCCGTGCGGTGACGCGCCAGTCGATCGTGCGCGGATCGTCGCCCGCGACGTACTGGCGCACCTCCTGGAACTCGAGCCCACGCCCGCGCTGCGCGCTGTGGTGGGCGCCGAGCGCCACCGAGCGCGCCGCGCGGCGCGCCTCGAGCGAGAGGCCCTTGGCGGTCGCGCGCAGCGCGAGCAGCTCCGGAAGATCGGGCAGGCTCATGGCGCCGGGACTTTTTCCAGCAGCTCCTCGATGCACGACTGCGCGGTGACGCCCCGCGCCTGCGCGCCGTAGTCGAGGAGTAGCCGGTGACGCAAGGCATCCGCGGCGATCGCCTGCACGTCCTCCGGACTCACGAAATCCCGTCCGTCGAGCCAGGCGAGCGCCCGCGCGCCGCGCTCGATCGCGATGGCCGCGCGCGGGCTCGCGCCCCAGTGCAGCCACTCGCGCAGGCGCGCGCTGTAGGCCTCGGGGCTGCGCGTCGCGTCCACCAGCGCCGCGATGTACTCCGCGACGGGCGCGCTCAGGGTGAGCTCGAGCACCTCGCGGCGGGCCGCGAAGACTCGCTCCTGGCTCAAGCGCTCCGGCGGCGGCGGAAGCTCGCGCTGCGTGATCGCCTCGCGGCGCGCGAGCTCCATGATCGTGAGCATCGTTTGGCGGTCGGGATAGTCGACGCGCGTATGCAGCATGAACCGGTCGAGCTGCGCTTCGGGCAGTGGATAGGTGCCCTCCTGCTCGATCGGGTTCTGCGTCGCCATCACGAGAAAGAGCTGCGGGAGCTTGTAGCTTGCGGCCCCCACGCTGATCTGCCGCTCCGCCATGGCCTCGAGGAGCGCCGACTGCACCTTGGCCGGTGCGCGATTGATCTCATCGGCGAGGATGAGATTGTGAAAGAGCGGTCCGCGCTGAAAGTGGAACCCGCCCTCCTCGGGACGATAGACATCCGAGCCCGTGAGATCCGCGGGGAGCAGGTCCGGGGTGAACTGCACCCGCTGAAAGTCCGCCTCGAGCGCCTGGGCGAGCGCCTTCACCGCGCGTGTCTTGGCGAGCCCCGGCGGACCCTCGACGAGCAGGTGGCCGTCGCCGAGCAGGGCCGTGAGGAGCCGTTCGACCAGGCGCTCCTGCCCGATGATCTGACTCGTGAGGTAGGCGCGCAGCGCCTGCACGGCCGCGAGCGTCGCGCTCCCGCGATGCTCGGCCGGAGCGGCGGTGAAACTGCGGATGTCGGCGCTCATGGACTCTTCGACCACTCTCTCTCCGATCGAGCTGCGGGCGCGACGTTCACTGGGCCATCCCGCCCGGCGGGACACCTAGGAGCGCGGCCCCCCTTCTCCGGAGGCCTGCCGCTCCGGGATCTCTGCCGTCCAACCTTGCCAAATCGCAACGAGCGCCGCCATCAGCGCCGGCCCGAGGAAGATTCCGAGGAGCCCGAACGAGTCGATGCCTCCGAGGATCCCGAGGAGCACCCACAGAAAGGGCAGCCGAGCCGCCCCCCCGATCACCGCCGGCCGCACGAAGTGATCGGCGATGAACAGCACGATCACACCCGCGACGACCACCGCAATGGCCGGTCCCACGGCGCCCTCGACGCCCAAGACTACCCCGACCAGCCCGAAGACGAGCGGCGCGGCGAACGGCACCATGGCGAAAGCGCCCGTCACCGCGGCGAGCAGCACCGGATGCGGTGCGTGCACCAGAGCGTACACCGCCCCCATGATCGCGCCTTCGGCGACGGCCACCAGCACGATGCCGTCCACGGTCGCGCGAATGGCGATCACGGCGCGATCGAGTAACCCCTCGACCGCTTCCCCGAAGAGGCGCGTGCTCGCCCGATACACCTCGCTCCGCAGTCGGTCGCGGCTGAGATAGACGAAGAACAGCGTGAGGAGCGTGAACACGAGCGTCAGCATCCGGCGCAAGAGCTGCACGCCGACCAGACGCGTCCAGGCGATGAGCGTCGGGCGGGCCTGCGCGAAGGCGTCCGAGGTGCCGCCCGTATTGCTGAACGCATCGAGCCAGGTGCCGCGCAGCCACTCGCCCACGCCGGGCAGCTGCACGATCCACTGCGGCAGGTCGGGCGGCCCGTTGCGCGCGGACTCGACGAAGGAGCGCACGATCGAGATCGCCTCGCTCACGGCGAGCGCTGCGCCGTAGATGAGCGGCACGATCAGCACGATTCCAACGAGGGTGGTGAACGTGACCGCCGCCCAGATGCGCCGGCGCTTGCCGCGGAAGCGCGCGAGCCAGATGTCGTAGAGCGAGGAGGTCGCGATCGCGAGCACCACCGCCCAGCACAGTGCCGGGACGAATCGCCGCAGCATCCACGCCCCGAGCGCGACCAGCGCGGCGATGAGCGCGTAGCGGGCGAACTTCTGCGCCGTCGATATCTGCGGAGCGCTCACGGTCTCACTCGCCCTCGGTGCGCACGCGAGGCACGCGCGCTAGCCCCGCTCCGCGAGGCGCTCGAAGAGCGCGGTCATCGATTCGACCCGTGCGACGTAAGCGTGCGCGTTCTGGTCGCCGCAGCGCTCGCCGGGCCCGAGCGCGAAGCCCCGCCGCGCGAACGAGTCGCCCGCCCCCGCTCCGCAGAGGTGGATGACCGCGGCGAGCTCGACGGCCTCGCGCCGGCTCGCGCCGCGCAGATGGAGCTGTGCAAGCGTGCCCGCGACGTGTCGGTCGAGATACGCGGAGGTGAGCTCGATCGCGTCGCTCGGAATCACCCGAAAGTAGAGCCCATTGAGCCAGCACGAGCGCCAGTCGTTCCACCCTCCGTCGCGCACCACCGCGTGATCGCGGATGCAGTAGTGACGCGCCTCGGCGAACGTCCCGTCCGTGATCTGGTACATGCCAACGGCGCTCGATGCCGGGCGGTAGAGCTCGAACGGTCTACCGGCCCAGGACCAGCGCCAGTAAGTGCGCACGACCGGATTGCCGGAGCCTTCCACCTGCGCGAGCGCGGCGAGCAGCTGCGCGCTCACCCGCGCTGTCGCGTAGCGGCGGAAGAGCGGTCCGTAGACGAGCCAGGTCTCCTGCGGGGTCTTGTAGAGCGTGCCGCTCACCGGAAAGAGGAGCTCGGTCGGCTTGCGCACGACCTGATACAGCCAGTTGATCGCAAGGAACACACCGGTGGCGAGCGCGAGCACGAGCCCGGCCTGCAGCAATCGCGGAGCGCGCTTCAGTGCGCGCCAGCCGCGGCGGCGCAGCCGCGCCCCCGGCCACAGCCGCCCCAGGAGACCGCGCTTGCGCCGCGTGCGCGTGCGCGCATCGCGGCGCACGGCGCGCGCGCGCGGCGCCCGATTCGGGCGGCGCTTCACACTCGCCAATCGGTCCACCCTGCCCGTGGAATCACGCGATCCTCTTCAAGCATCCACACCCCATGGGAGCACGTTAGTCTACCTGAGCGCCCGCTCGCATTCGCCGCAGCTCGGACATGCCAATCCTTGGCGTGGGTCACGGTGCACCGCGATATGTCATGGTTAGCTATACTGCTTGGATGGGGTGATCTCGGGGAGGCGCCGGGCGCGATGAATCGAGGACAAGCGTTCCTGTGGGCGGTGGTCGCCCCGCTCATTTTCGCCGGAGCGCTCCGGCCTGCGCACGCGACGAGCGACACCGACTCGCCCAGCCCGCGGCCGCCGGCCCACCGCCACCACCATCGCCATCACCACCGCCTGCGCGGGCTCGCGAATGCGATGAGCGTCACCGCAAGCGATCCGAAGCTGCGCTCGACCTCGGCGTTGGTGCTCGATGAGACCGACTCCAAGGTGCTCTACGCGCGCCGCGCGGACGTGCCGAAGCCGATCGCATCCATCACCAAGCTCATGACGGCGCTCGTGGTGCTCGATGCCGGCCAGCCGCTCGATGAGCAGCTCGAGGTCACGCGCGAGGACTGCGCCGTCGGCCGTGGCGCGTATTCGCGGCTCGCGGTCGGCACGCGGCTCACCCGCGCCGACCTGCTGCACCTCGCGCTCATGTCCTCGGAGAACCGCGCGGCGCACGCGCTCGGTCGGAACTACCCGGGCGGCGTGCCCGCCTTCGTGCGCGCGATGAACGCGAAGGCGCGTGCGCTCGGGATGACCTCGACCCATTTCGTTGAGCCGACCGGTCTCTCGAGCGACAACGTTGCGAGCGCGGAGGATCTCGCGAAGCTCGTCACCGCCGCCTCGCACAACGCGACAATCCGCGAGTTCTCGACCGACAGCGGCTATGCCGTGCGCGTGCGTCGCCATATCGTGCAGTACCGGAACACCGACTCCCTGGTCTCCAACCCGACCTGGGACATCATCGTGCAGAAGACCGGCTACATCAGCGAGGCGGGCCGGTGCCTGGTGATGCAGGCGGTGATCGAGGGGCGCAAGGTCGCGATCGTGCTCCTCGACTCCTTCGGCAAGTACACGCGCGTCGCCGATGCCCGGCGCGTGCGCAAGTGGATGGAGATGAGGCTGAGTCAGCGCAGCGCCCGCGGCACCGGCTCCACAGCGTGAGCTCCGCCGGGCGTTGCACCGCATTCGGCGTCGGCCGAGCGCGGGCGCTCATCGGATCGATTCTCGCGGCAGCCCTGCTCACGGACTGCCTCGCTCCCGCCTTCGCGCAGCTCGCGAGCTCGGATACCGAGGAGTCGGCCGCCGCGGTGATCGAGCGACTGCACCTCTCGCCCGCGCCGACGCCAGTCCGGGAGCGCAAGGACTGGCGGCCACCCCGCAAGATCGTGCTGCTCGCCTTCAATCGGCGCACGGCAAGCGAGCGCGATGAGCTCGCGAGCGCCGTCCCCGGCGTCAAGTTCGTCGTTGCGACCGACCGTCGCGCCGCGCTCGCCCAGGTGGTGGACGCCGATGTGCTGATCGGTTTCAATCCCGAGATCTGCGACCCGCGGATCCTCGGCGCGGATCACGAGTTGCGCTGGATTCAGTCCCTGGCCGCGGGCGTCGAGAACTGCATCCCCCTCCCCACCGTGCAGCGCCGGCACCTGCTCATCACCAACATGCGCGGCGTCGACTCGGCGGCAATCGCCGAGCACGCGATCGCGCTTGCCCTCGCGCTCGCCCATGGCCTCGAGGTGTTCGCCGCCGACACCTCGCGGCATCAGTGGAGCCGCGCCGATGCCGCGAGTACGCCGATGGAGGTGCTGTACGGCAAAACGATGCTCGTCGTCGGGCTCGGAGGCATCGGCACGGAGGTCGCGCGCCGCGCACACGGGCTCGGCATGCGCGTGATCGCCACCCGCGATCGCGCGCACGCCGGGCCGGACTTCGTGAGCTATGTCGGAGGACCGGGCGAGCTGCTCAGGCTCGCGCGGCAGGCGGATGTGGTCGTGAACTGCGCACCGCTCACCGCCCAGACCCGAGGCCTCTTCGATGCGCGCTTCTTCGCGGTCCTCAAGCCCACCGCGCTCTTCATCAACGTCGCGCGCGGCGCGAGCGTCGTCACCGATGCGCTCGTGAGCGCACTCGATGAGCACCGGTTGGCCGGAGCCGGGCTCGATGTGGTGGAGCCCGAGCCCCTGCCGCCCGATCATCCGCTGTGGCGCGCGCCGCATGTGCTCATCTCGCCGCACATTTCCGGACGCTCGGATCTGCCGGGCGTCGAGCGCTGGATCGTCGCGCGCGAGAACCTGCGCCGCTACGCCGCCGGGGAGCCGATGCTCTCGGTCGTCGACCTCGCGCGCGGGTACTGAGGCACCGAGCGATCAACCGCTCGCGCGTGCCGAGCGCATGAAGCCCATGACGAGGCCGGCAAGAGAGCTCCCGGTCATGAGCGCCGTGATCCCGAGCACCAGCAGCCCCACGAGCTCCAGGCCGAGCGCGTGGACGCCCGAGACCGAGAGGATCCCGAGCACCAGCACCGCGAGCCCGGCAAGGAGCTGCAGGCCCGCCGAGCCCGTGGCCATCTCGCCGGCAATGAGCTCACGGCCCGTCGTGGCCGCGCCGAGGCGCATCGCCGTCTGCAACACATGCAGCTGTCGCATCGCGCTGCTGCTCAGGATGAGCGCGGCACCGTAGGTAATCACCGCGACCGCGAGCAGCACGTCCGGGACGATCCGCAGCAGCGCGAGAATGCCGAGCACGACGCCACCGGCCCCTGCGACGAAGAGGATCGAGATCCCCTCGCCGGTCGCGGCTTGCACGCCTGCGCTCGCGCTCACCGCCCCGGAGGGATAGAGGATGCGCGAGAATTCCGAGAGGAGCGCACCGCCCTGCACGAGAAGCGCGGCACCGAAGACGATGGTCGCGACGCCGGCGAGCACCTCGGGTGCCCAGCCGGCAAGCGCGAGGATGGCGAGCACGCCCGTTGCGATCCCGCCGGCTGCATCGATGAGGCCCCCGTATCCGGCTGTCTCGTTCGGGTGGCTCTGGAGGTAGGTCGCGTTCATGACAAAGCTCCTCGGGCGCACGCGGCGCTCGTTCCGGCGGGACCCAGTGCCCATTAGAATTGCGCCGGTGCCGGGCGGTTCCAGACGCCCCCGCCGGAATTTCCTCCGCGCTCCGTGAGCTTCATCGCGGTCTTGAGATGATCAGATTTTCGGCAAATTTGAGCCTGCTCTTTCGCGAGTTGCCGCTGCTCGAGCGCTTCGCGGCGGCGCGCGCCGCGGGTTTCGGCGCCGCGGAGATCCAGGTGCCGTACGAGCTGCCCGCGGCAACGCTCGCGGCCGCAGCGCGCGCGGCGGATCTTCCGGTGGTGCTCATCAACGCGCCGCTCGGACCACAGGGCGCCCCGGGCATGGCCTGCCGCCGCGAGCACCGCGCGCTCTTCCGCGCCGGACTCGTGCGGGCGGCCGAGTACGCGCACGCTCTCGGCGCCCCTTGCGTCAACGTGCTCGCGGGGCCTGCCGCACCGCAGGAGCGCGCCGCATGCCTCGAGCAGCTCGCGGAGGGCCTCTCGCACGCCGCCGAAGCGCTCGGCGCAGCCGGCGCGCGCCCCCTGCTCGAGCCGATCAATCCGCTCGATGTACCGAGTTACTGCGTCGCGAGCTTCGAGCTTGCCGCCGCGACGCTCGCGCGCTGTGATTCGCGCGTGGCGCTGCAGTTCGATGTGTATCACGCCGCGCGCATGGGGCTCGATCCGGCGGCCGCGTTCACCGCGATGCACGCGCTCACCGCGCACGTGCAGTTCGCAGACTCCCCGGGGCGCCACGAGCCGGGCTGCGGCGCGCTCTCCTTCGAGCACATCTTCGCCGCGATCGAATCGAGCGGCTACCAAGGATGGACCGGCGCGGAGTACCACCCTTCCACGCCCGATACGCGCGCGAGCCTCGGGTGGCTCACGCGCTGAGCGCGCTCAAGCGGGCGGCGCACCCGCCTCCACCGGCAGCGACAGCACGGTGCCTGCGAGTCGCCCCGGGGCGACCCACACCCGTCCCGGCTCCTCGTGCAGCACCGGATCGCCCGGCTCGCAGACGGCGCATTTCGGCTTGCGAGTGAGATCGGCGAAGTGCCGGCTCGCGATCGTGAGGCTCGGGGTCGCGGTGGTGAGCCGCGCAATCGTGACCGCGAGCGCACGGCTCAAGTCGAGCGCCGCCCCGTCGACCTCGTGGTCGAGCGGACCGTCGGGGCGGAACTCGCTCGCGTATTTGCGTGGCCGCCCCCAGTCGGCCGCGAGCGGCTCGGCGAGGTGACGGATCTGAAACTGCGTGCGCGATTCGCGCGGAGTGTCCGCGTCGCGCACCAGCTCGACACTGGCGCGGGCGACGAACTGGACGCTCCGCAGATCGTCGTCGAGATCGCATTTGAAGCGCACCACCGCGACGTCGTCCCCGCGGGATTCGGCGAGCACGGTGCGCGCGTCCGCCTCCGAGTCCACGATCCGCAACGTCCGCCACGGCCAGTTCGCCTGAGTGCGGTCGAGCGCGGCGGACAGCGCCTCGATGAAGCCGCGGTCGGGCTCGCTCGTCTGCCATGCGGTCGGCAGCGGATCGACACCCTCGCGGGCGTGGCGGCGAATGATGGGCCCGGCGATGAACAGGCCGAGCTTCAGGGCAAGCTGCTCCGCTTCGCTCGGCGGCAGGGGATGCGCGTGATGCACCACCATGAGCGTGCTCGGGCTTGCGACCAACACGAGGATCGGGCGCTCATCCGGGGAAAGGGCTGTGGCGGGCGCGACCGCGACCGCGAGGCTTCCCGCGCCGCAGAGGGGCGCGAGTACCACGAGGAGGGCGAGACGGCGCCGCAGGGCGCCTCGTTTGCTCATTTACGAATGATACGCCACCGCCTCGCCTCACTCCCGCGCGTGTAAGATGTCGCGCTCGAGCGGTTGCACGGGCGGTCATCGATGAAGATCTCCAAGCTGTTCAATGTCGAGGGTTATGGCGTTATCGTGACCGGTGGGGCGAGCGGGCTCGGCTTGGGCTACGCGGAGGCCCTCGCCGAGAACGGCGCGCGTGTCACGCTGCTCGATGCGCACCCGCAACGCCTTGCCGAGGAGACGCGCCGCTTACGCAATGCGGGATTCGACGTGCGCGGCGAGGTCCTCGACGTAACAGACCACGAAGCGCTCGATCGGGCGTTCGAGGAGGCCGCGAAAGCGCACGGCAAGCTCGATGTGGTGTTCGCAAACGCCGGCATCGATTCCGGTCCGGGCTTCGTGAGCGGCTGGGTCGGCGAGTCGCGGCCGCGAGTCCCGGAGGGTGCGCTCGAGAATTACACCGACGAGCGCTGGAACCGCGTCATCGATGTGAATCTCAACGGTGTGTTCGCGACGCTCCGCGCGGGCGCGCGTCACATGAAACCCCGGCGCAGCGGGCGGATGATCGTCACCACCTCGCTCGCCGCCGTGAAATGCGAGGGCGTGATCGGGGCGGCGTACATGGCGGCGAAGGCAGGGGCGGCGCATCTCGTGGAGAACGTCGCGCTCGAGCTCGCCGCGTACAACATCACGGTCAACGCCATCGCGCCGGGCTTCTTCATCACCAACATCGGCGGTGGCCATGCGAAGAATCCCGAGCTGCAGAAGAGGGTCGCCCAGAGCGTCCCGATGCATCGCGTCGGCTTCCCCGACGACATCAAGGGGCTCGCGCTCTTTCTCGCCTCGCCCGCCTCGGGGTACGTCACCGGCCAGCAGATCATCATCGACGGCGGCTGGGGCCTCGGGGTCGCGGACTGACGCTAGTCGTCCATGAAAATCGTCGCCGGGTGCTCGAGATAACCCTTGAGCGTCTGGATCGTCGCGGCTGCGTCGTGGCCGTCGACGAAGCGGTGATCGAACGAGGACGACAGATTCATCATCCGGCGCACGGCGACCTCGCCATCAACGACGACCGGCCGCTCCACCGCGCGGTTGACGCCGATGATCGCGAGCTCGGGCGCATTGATGATGGGCGTCGAGGCGACCCCCCCCAACTTGCCGAGGCTGGTCACGGTGATGGTCGAGCCGCTCAACTCGGCGCGGCTCGCTTTGTTGGTGCGTGCCGCGTCCGAGAGCCGGCGGATCTCCCGCGCGAGCTCCTCGAGCGACCTTGCCTGTGCATCGCGAATGACGGGCACCTTGAGGCCCTCCGGCGTCTGAGTCGCGACTCCGACGTGCACCGCACGATGGCGCACCACCACGCCGCGCGCGGCATCGTGCACCGCGTTGCACTGCGGATGGGCGCGCAGCGTCCGCGCCAGCGCGAGAATCAGGAACGGCAGATAGCTGAGCGCTCCGGCGCCCGCGGCGCGCCGCGCATTGAGGTACGTGCGCAGCCGCTCGAGCTCGCTCACGTCGACTTCCTCGATGTACGAGAAGTGCGGGATCGTCCGCGCGCTCTCGCTCATGCGCTCGGCGATCAGGCGCCTTAAGCCGATGATGCGGATCTCTTCGGTCTCGGGCCCCGGCGCGGCAACTCGCGTGATGGCTTGCGCCCCGCGAGTACTCACGAAAGCGTCAAGGTCCTCACGAAGAATCCGCCCGTGGGGCCCCGAGCCCGCAATGCGCGCGAGATCGACGCCGGTTTCTTGAGCACGCCGTCGAATGGCCGGCGAAGTGAGCACGCGGCTCGCTGCGGCCGCAGAGACCTCCGGGGACGCGCGCGGCGGCGGCGCGGCGGATGCAACGGGTGCGCTCGGCGCGGCGGGCACGGCGGGTGCCGCACCCGCATCCGCCGAGGTCTCGAGGATCACGAGCTCCGAGCCGACAGCGACCCGCTCGCCCACCGACCCGTGCACCTCGAGCACGCGGCCGCTCACCGGCGCCGGCACCTCCACCGTCGCTTTGTCGGTCATCACCTCCACGAGCGGCGCGTCCTCGCTCACGGCCTGCCCGGGCTGCACGTGCCAGGCAACGATCTCCGCATCCACCGTGCCTTCTCCGAGATCGGGCAGGCGAAAGATGAAACGACTCACTTCGTCGCCTCCATGACGCTGCGCAGGGCCGCGGCGATGCGCGCCGGTCCCGGAAAGTATTCCCACTCGAAGGCGTGCGGATAGGGGGTATCCCAGCCGGTCACGCGCGCGATCGGCGCCTCGAGGTGCCAGAAGCATTCCTCCTGCACCGTGGCCGAGAGCTCCGCACCGAAGCCGCTGAAGCGCGTCGCCTCGTGCACGATTACGCAGCGCCCCGTGCGACAGACCGAGCTGCACAGCGTATCCGTATCGAGCGGCAGGAGCGTGCGCAGATCGATGATCTCGGCGTCGACGCCGGCCAAGCGCACCGCCGCCTCGGCGACGTGCACCATCGTGCCGTAGGCGAGCACCGTCACATCCGAGCCGGGACGCACGATCTCGGCGCGTCCGAGCGGCACGGTGTAGTGCTCGGCGGGCACGGCGCCCCTCGGATGCGTGCTCCAGGGCACTGCGGGCTTGTGCCAGTCGCCGTCGAAGGGCCCATTGTAGAGTCGCTTGGGCTCGAAGTAGATCACCGGATCGTCATCCTCGATCGAGCTCACGAGCAGACCCTTCGCGTCGTAGGGGTTGGAGGGCATCACGACCTTGATGCCGCAGACGTGGGTGAAGATCCCCTCGGGGCTCTGCGAGTGCGTCTGACCGCCGCGGATGCCACCGCCGCACGGCATGCGCACCGTCACTGCGGCCGAGAAATCCCCCGCCGTGCGATAGCGCAACCGCGCGAGCTCGCTCACGATCTGATCGAAGGCCGGGTAGGCATAATCGGCGAACTGGATCTCCGCGACAGGCCGCAGGCCGTTGACGCCCATGCCAATCGCGGTTCCGACGATGCCGCCCTCGGAGATCGGCGTATCGATCACCCGCTGCTCGCCGTACTTGCGCTGCAGACCCTCCGTGCAGCGGAACACTCCGCCGAAGTAGCCCACGTCCTCCCCCATGATGACGACGGCGGGATCGCGCGCGAGCATCACGTCGAGCGCAGAATTGACCGCCTGAACGATGTTCATCTGCGGCACTGCTCAGTCCTCGCGCGCATCGGCAGGCGCGCTTTCGGGTGAGCCGCCCGGGCCACCTTTCGCTCCGCTCGCAAGCAGCTGCTTGAGCTCCTCGCGCTGGCGCACGAGGTGCGCCGGCATGACCTTGAAGACATCGTCGAACATCGTCAGCGGGTCGAGCGCGGGCCCCTCGCCGAGCAGCCCGTAGCGGATCGATTCCTTCCACGCATCGGCGACCTGCGCATCGAGCTCGCTCTCGAGGCGCTGCTCGCGCTCCTCGGACCACTCCCCGAGCGCCGTCAGATGCGCGGCCAGGCGCTTGATGGGATCACCGAGCGGCCAGGCTTCCCAGTCCTCGCGCGGACGGTAGCGCGAGGGGTCGTCGCTCGTTGAATGGGCGGAGGCCCGATACGTGACGTGCTCGATCAGCGTCGCACCGGCGCCGCGGCGCGCGCGTTCCGCGGCCCACTGCGTGACCGCGTGCACGGCGAGATAGTCATTGCCGTCGACGCGGATCCCCGGAATGCCGTACCCGGGTCCGCGTGCGGCGAAGGAGCGCTGCTCGCCTCCCGCGAACCCCTGGAACGTGGAGATGGCCCACTGGTTGTTGACGATGTTGAGGATCACCGGTGCCTGGTAGACGGCGGCGAACGTGAGCGCGTGGTGGAAATCGGCCTCCGCACTCGAGCCCTCCCCGATCCAGCTCGCCGCCAACCGATCCTCGCCCTTGAGCGCCGCGGCCATCGCCCAGCCGACCGCCTGCGGGAATTGCGTGGCAAGATTGCCGGAGATCGAGAAGATGTTGCCGCTCACCCAGTGATACATCACGGGCATCTGGCGACCTTTGCACATGTCGCGCGTGTTCGACAGGCACTGGCACATGAGATCGACGAGGCTGCGGCCGCGGACGATCTCGAGGCCCTGGTTGCGGTAAGAGGGAAACAGCATGTCATCGGGGCGCAGGGCCATCGCGGCGGCGACCGACACGGCCTCCTCGCCGGTCGACTTCATGTAGAACGTGATGCGCCCCTGACGCTGGATGCGCTGCATGCGGTCGTCGAACCGGCGCGTGAGCACCATGTGTCTCAAGCCCACCTGCAGATCCTCGGGCTCGAGATGAGGATTCCACGGACCGAGCGCCCGGTGCTCGTCATCGAGCACGCGCACCATCTCGACGGCGAGCGGCTCGATCGCCGCGAGCGGCGCCGTCGGCTCCGGCCGCGCGACGGCGCCCGCCGCGGAGGTCTTCAGATAGCTGAAGTCCGGTCGATCGCCGGGCCGCGCCGGGGGGCGCGGTACGTGCAGCCGTGAGCCCCGAGCGGCCATGCTGCTAAACGGGCGTGAGCCATCCGTACCGGTCTTCCGACTCGCCTCGCTGGATCGCGACGAGCGCGGCACGCAGGCGCTGCGTGTGCGGGCCGACTTCCCCGCTGCCGACTCGGTAGTCGCGGCCCCGGTGGATGAGCGTGCCGACCCCGGCGAGCACCGCCGCCGTCCCCGACAGCGCCGCCTCTCCGTCGCTCACCCAGCGCAGCGTTTCCTCCACGTCGAAGACGCGCTCCTCGACCGCGTAGCCCAGGTCGGGGCCGATCCTGAGGAGCGAGTCGCGCGTGACCCCGTGAAGAAACGTGGTGTCGAGCCCACGCGTGAGGATGCGCTTCTCGCGCAGCAGGAGA
>Ga0335072_10008859_pt1 | contig 14557 bp, 10 predicted proteins | sample Lox_Sample_21_FD_206725 | JGI IMG/M metagenome (GOLD analysis project Ga0335072, IMG submission 206725) | Soil microbial communities from Loxahatchee National Wildlife Refuge, Florida, United States - Lox_Sample_2.1 | ecosystem: Environmental > Terrestrial > Soil > Wetlands | place: USA... | reverse complement strand
AGGGTGGCGGCGACGAAGCCGGCCGGGACGGGAACGGCGTTTTTGAATTCGGCGTCGGAAGCGACGGCGTCGAGAAGAAAAAGATTCGAGCCGGCGAGAGAGCAGGGCTTGTCGGGCGCGGCGGGGCAGTGAATGTCCTTGAGCGCGGGAATGCGGACGAGATTCGCGAGCGGCTGCCAATCGCCCTTGGCGCCGGAGTCATCCACGGGGCGGAAGCGGAGCGGGCCGAAGGCGGAAGGGCCGAGATCCTTGAGGGGATCGAGAACGGCGAGCACGCTTTGGGAATCCTGAAGGACGAGGTTGCCGGCGGAGACGCTCAGGAGAACGGAGAGCGAGCCGTCGAGCGTCGAGACTTCGATTTTTTCCGCGCGCGAAAATTTGTCGGGGACGACGGATTTGAGGAAGAAGGAAAGGCGCGCGTCCTGCGGGAGTTCGTCGGAATTGCCGAGGCGGACGGGCGAGGGGGCGTCGCCGGGCTGAACGCTTTTGCTGACGAGCGAGACTTTTGGGCGGGGCGGCTCGACGGTGGTCTGGAGGTCGAGGACGCGGCCGTCCTTGAGAGCGACGTGGGCGGTGAGTTTTTCTCCGGGCGCGAGCGGGGGAGCGACGGCAGCGGCGGAGGAGGCGGCGAGATCGAGCGAGTCCTCCTGCTTTTCGCGCGAGAGCTTGCCGGGAGCGAATTTCACGCCGTCGAGTTCGAAGGCGCCGACTTCGTCGAGGCGCGTGCCGGTGAGAGTGCCGTCGCGGTCGCCGGAATAGATTGAGAAAGAATCGAGGCGGGCGGCCTCGGTGAAGGAATGAAGTTCGAGAACGACGGGCTGGGCGAGCCCGAATTGCTTGATCTTGATTTTCAGATCTCCGGCGGGCTGATCCTTGAGCGGGATGGAGAGCTCGAGCTCGTCGGGTGCAGCAGCCTTCCAGGTGGTTTTGATTTCCTTCCCCTTGGCATCGAAAACGCCGACCTGCTCCACGCAGGCGGAGCAGCCGGACTTGAGGTGAAGCGAATCGTCGCGGCCGACGACGAGGGAATTGGCATCGTCGGGCGAGACGGTCCATTTGTCCGGCAGGGAGGTGCGCAGCTCGAAGGCCGGGCCTTCGTAATCTTCAAATCCCCAAGAGCCGTGAAGCGTGGCGGTGAGATCCGAAGGAAGCTCGGAGATTTTCACGGCGCGGGTATCCACGACGAAACCGCCACGGGCGGGATCGGGCGAGGCGGGCAGGTTGAGGGAGCCGCCGGATTTCGTGGCGAGGCGAATGGCGAAATCGTGGGCGATGGCGGTGGAGTAGACAAGCGGCGCGCCTTCGACGGGAAGCACGAGCGGAGATTTTTGCAGGCAGAAAATCTCCTTCGGAGCCGTGGGGCGGAGCGGCGGAAGCTGAGCGGCTTCGACGGCGGGCAAACCGACGACGAGAACGGATTTGGGATTATGGAACGAAGGAGGCGCGTTGAGGCGGAGATTGAGCTGGTCCTGCTTGGGCAGGGTGAGCGCGGGAATGTACTGGAATTCGGCGGTGTGGAGATTGTTGAGGAGGCGCGCGAGGTCCATGACCGAGCCGACGTAGGCGCTGTAAAATCCGGCGCCGGCGGCAGGCGTGGCGGAAACGGCGCCGACCAAGTCCGACGAGGGTCCGGTGGTGAGAGCGGTGACGAGGGACTGGCTGTGCGCGTCGTCGAGAACCATGTTGCCGGGGTCCTGCATGAGGCAGGCGGATTGAAGCTCGGCGGGCTTGTTGAAGCAGTCGTCGTTGACCTTGAGACGGAGGGATTTGGCGAGCGCGAGAGTCCGCGTGTGAAGCTCGGCGGAATCGGAAGCCGAGGCGGAGCGAATTTCCTCGAGGAATTTATCCACGCGCGTGCGGTCGAGACCTGCCTGATCCAGATCCTGAGAGGCGCGAACGAAGACACCCGGGCGGCCGCGAACGGTGGAACGCAGAGTGGCGAAATCGCCGCCGGTCTCGGGAGCGAGAAACAGCAAGGCCTGCTGGGCATCCTGTGGAACGGTGACGACCGTTCCTTCTTCGCGCGGGACCTTCGTCCAGGTTTCGACGCGCGTGAACCAGCTCTCGGGAGGCGGATTGGTGGGACCCTGAAGGAAGGCGACAATCAAGAGGTAGTGGACGGATTGATTGGAAGGAAAGTCGGTCTGAATCCAGAGGCGGTCTCCGGGAAGGAAATTGGGAACGCTGGAAATCGGAAGAGTCCTTCCAGCGCGGGTGACCGTAATTTCGACGCGCGGGCCGACGAGATCGAAGGCGGAGGAATCGGCGCGAGCCGCGTGAGAGAAGACAGCGAAACCGAAAAAGGCGGCCGAGAAGAAAAAGAGCGCGGAGCGCAAAAAGCGATACGGAATGCTGGCATTCCCCATGCCGGCGTCCTCCTTCCAAGATTTTATGAACGCGATGACACCGAAAGCACAAAAGAAAATCCGCCGCAGGAAGATTTAGATGCGGGGAGGCGAGGAATCGTAACCGCGTGAAAGGCGAGAAGTTGCGAAAAAGGAATCAGAAATCCCGGGGAAGTCTCAACGATGAGAATGAGGAAGGATGGACCGAGCAATGAAGGGAGAAAATTACCAGGGCTAGTACCACGCGAAGCAAAGGATTTCGGGGAATCGGTTGCAGGGCAAATGATTCAGATGACTTGAGTTGCAGATTTTCCTCCGTTTTGGCCCCGTCATTGCAGTTTCATTTTGAGCAAGGCAATCGCCGAGCGCAGTTACGGCGATCGATCCACGGAAATTCGCAAGAGAAAGCAAAACAATCCAGCGGAAAAAGTGCGTTTGTGCGAAGCCTGCGCACTGGTGTCGAAAAAAAGGGAGGCGTGCCATGAATTGGGATCAATTCGAGGGGAAGTGGAAGCAATTGAAAGGGCAGGTGCGGGAAAACTGGGGAAAGTTCACGGACGACGATCTCGAGCAGATCGCCGGGCGACGCGAGCAATTTATCGGGCACGTGCAGGAGCGCTACGGCGTGGCACGCGAAGAAGCGGAGCGGCGCGTAGACGAATACGTAAAAGCGCTGCACGAAAGCGCGAAGGAGCTGAAGAAGAGCGCGCGCGCGTCGTAGGCGGCGGAGCCGGCTGAGAAAAGCAAAGGTTGCCGGGGAGAATTCCGGACCCGCCCGGGCGCACGCGAGCGGGTCCGGCGGGCGGAAAAGGCGTGCCGAGGAGGATGGATCATGAAGACGGCGACAATCGCAGGGATGGTGCTGGCGTTCATCGGGATGGTTTCACTGGGCTACGAGGGGATTCACTACACGACGCAAAAAAAGGTGCTGCAGGTCGGCTCGCTGGAGGCGACGAAAACGGAGCACCACGAAATTCCGCTGCCGCCATTGCTTGGAGGAATCTGCCTGGCGGGAGGAGTGGCGCTGATGGCGGTGGGCGCACGATCGGAAATGACCGCAAGTTGAGGGACGACAAACCGGAAAACAAGGAGGACACATGTTACGTTTCGCACTGGGATTTTTCATCGTGGCGTTGATCGCGGCGGTATTCGGATTTACGGGAATCGCGATGGCGGCGGCGGGAATCGCAAAACTGCTGTTCTATTTGTTCCTGATCCTGTTTTTCGTGTCGCTGGTGGCAGGACTGCTCAGCCGGGCGTGACCCGGCTGAGCGCGCGAAGCGGGGCGGCCTAGTTGACGTTGAGTGTGAAAGAGAAGGTGTGAGTGGTCGTCCCGCTCGTAATGGTGATGGAGATGGTTTGATTTTGAACCTGGGGAGTGCCGGGGTTCGTCGTCCCGCTTGAGCCGCCACCGCAGGCGGAATTGAGGAGCAGGAGGCCGAAGAGGAAAACGGGGGCGAGCCAGCGGCGCTCGCGGCGGCGGAAGGGAAGGACGAAGAGCGCCGCGAGAATCGAGAAAAGAAGGAGGCGCGCGGCGAGGCTCGCGGCCAGGGCGAGGTGTTCGACGCGGTGGAAAAGGCCGGGCAAAGAAGGACGGCCGGAAGGCACAAGCGAGCTCGGAGCGGTGGTAGAAATCGTGAGCATGGTCGAGCTGCCCGGCGAGACCATGGTTGGATTGAAGCTGCAGGAACTTTCACTGGGAAGACCCGCGCAGGAAACTCCGGCAAAACTGATTGGAGTGTTGAAACCGTTCGAGCCGGTGACGGTGACCATTGTCGAAGCGCTCTGGCCGGGCGAAGAGACGTTCACGGTCAAGGGGCTAAAGGTGATGTTGAAGTCGGGCGCAGGAGTGACGTTCATGGAGATGCCGGCAGATTGGGAATTGGCGTAATTGGTGTCGCCGCCATAATTCGCGAAGAGCTGGTAATTGCCGGATGGCAAGGCTGTGGTCATCAATTGACCCTGGCCGTTGGACAGGGGGACGCTGGGCAAAGAGACGCCGGGACCCGATGAGGAGAAGGTCACGCTGCCGGTGGGAACAGGGCCGCCCTGCTGAGCCGCCGCCACGGTGATGTTGAGAGTGACGCTCTGACCTTGCTGAAAAGAGGTGGGATTGGCGGAGAGAGTGGCAGTGGAATTTGCGCGAGCATCCACGGTCTGAGCGGCGGAGGTGACGGCGGCGTAGTTGGCGTCACCGTTGTAGCGGGCCGTGACGGAGTTCGAGCCCTGAGAAAATGCACTGGCGGAGAGACTGGCGGTGGCGGTGATGGTGCAGCTGGCCAAGACCTGAGACGCCTGAATGGTCTGGGGAGTTCCGAGCTGGGTAGCGCCGTTGAAAAACGTCACCGTGCCGGTAGGAACATTGCCGCAACTGGTGCCGTTGAGGACAACCGATAGATTCGCGGGAGAGCCCAAGGAAATTGTCAACGGCGCGCTAAGCTGCGCGCTCAGGGAAGCCTGGGAAATTGAAAAAGTGGCAGGAGTGGAGCTGGGAGCGGCGACGGCATTGAAACTCGAATCGCCGGTGTAGCTGGCGGTGAGGGTGTGCGTTCCCGGGGAAAACGTGAATATGGCGTTGGTGGGAAGGGCATTGCCGTTTCTATTGAGCGCGAGAGTGAGGCCACCGTCGATCGAATTGCCGTTGTCCAATAGGGTGACGCTGCCGCTCGGGTAGCCGTTGCCGGAAAGGCCGGCGACGTCCACGCGAGGATAAATGGGCGCCGAGCCGTAAGGCCCGGACACAAACGTCGAAATGACACCCTGATTGTTCTGGGTGATGGCGGAAACTTTGACGGTGCTGTTTTCCGGAGTGACGGTGATGGGTATGGCGGGGGAGGAATCGCTGGCGGAGAATGCGCTGTCGCCGGGGTAGTGGGCGGTAACGGAATAACTTCCGCCGGGAAGAACATTCGTGGTGCCACTGACCGCGCCCGAAACCAGAGGAAAGGAAGTGATGCCGGGGAAGGCGAGGCTGGAGGCTTCGAGAGACACTTCGCCGGTGGGCGTGCCTGTGGCGGGGGAAACCGCGGAGACGCCGATGGTTACGGTGACGGGAGAGCCGTGAGTGATACTCGTCGTTGGGGAGAGCGAAAGGGTGGTTGCACTGGATTTGAGAGCGAGGGCGAAGTTGCTCCACTTTTGAACGAGATTGGCGGCGTTGACCGAGCCGAGGCCGGTGACGAGATCGTAGCCGGCGGTGGATGAGTAGCCGGTAAGGATGCCGATGCCGAGAGGGCCGGGACTGCTGCAATTGACCGGGCGAGAAAACTGGCCGGTGTCGTCACAAGGCATCGCATTGGTGCCGGTGTTGATGTCGTAGAAGACGCAGGTGGAGGGCGGCGTGCCGGAGGAAGTACACCTGGCGCCGGATTGCGCGGCGACATTGTAGAGAGCGTAATTGGGATTGCCCTGGCGAGAGCCGGTCTTTTGCAGGACGAGAGCCATGATGCCGGCGAAGGCGGGGGAAGAGACGGAAGTGCCTCCGTAGCCGGCGAATTCGAAATTTTGGGGCGTACAGTAGATGTTGTCGGTCTGGTCGGCAGCACAGACGATATAGAAGCTATTGGTGTAAAAACCGGCGCTCGCGTACAAGGAGACGTCAGGAATGTCGCGCTTTCCGTCGGAAGGCACGCCCGTGCCGGATTGCCAAGTGGGTTTCGCGTAGCCACCCGAACAACTCGTAATGTCCTGTCCGTCGCCTGAAGTGCAAGAGCTCTTCCCGCCGCTCCCGCCAACGGTCCAAACCACAATGTTGACGAGATTCGAGTCGTTGCAGTTGGTAAGCGCGTTGGAGCTGTAGCCGTAGAAGATAAGCGCGGCGCTGGTGCAGGTGTCGTTCCAGGGTACTTCAGGGATATAGCCCCTGGCGGACTGCTGCGTGGTGGAAGAGGTCGAAGAACTCCAGTAGGTGGAAGGATTGGAGAGATCGTTGAAGTCGGTGCCGCCGACGGCGACGTTGTAGGGAGTGGAAGCGAAGCCGGAAACCTGAAGACCGAATTCGGCGGGAGCGGGGGGAGCGGCATCGTGATCGTCACAACCAGCCGAGCCGTTGTCGCCGGCGGAAACGAAGACAGAGATGCCTTCGGCAGCGGCCTGCTGCCAGAGTGAATTGTAGAACTGGTTGCCGGAGGTGCCGAGGCCAGCTTCGCAGATGCCGTAGCTCTCGCTGAGGATGGGCGCGACGTTTTCATCCACAGCGTGAAGCGCGGCGAGGTCGACGCCAAGGCTGGTGTTGGTAGCCGCGGCGATTACGAAATCAATCGTGGCGCCCTTGGCGACGGCGCCGGACCATTCGAGGTCAATGTCGGATTCGGTTTCATCGCCGGGAACAACACCGGGGTCCGGGCCATCGAGGATGACGACGGGATCCTTCGTCGAGAGACCGAAGAACTGCTGAAAGCTCTCCATGTCTTTTTTGTCCACATCGCTCTCGCCGATGATGGCGATGGTCTGCCCGGTGCCGTCAACTGCGGGAGAGGTGTTCCAGAGAGGCAGGTAGTTGTAGATGGCGCCCAGATCATATGGGCCGATGCCGTAGCAGGGAAAGGAACCGTTCGCGCTGCCGCATTGAAAGGTGGCCTGGGGAGCGGAGGAATCGGCGCGGAGGATGAGGCCGGTGGAAGGGTCCTTCTTGAAAATGCCGGCGCGGACGTTCATGGCGTGGCGGGGGAAATTGTGAAGGGTGACCAGACCGGCGACAACGGGGGAGAGCGCGGCGGGGATGGAGGGATCGGAGGAGTTGGCCCAGTGGCTGGCGCCGTTGACGGTGTACCGGTGAATGGAAGTGGCGAAGGCGGACTGGACCTGTCCGGCGGTGCCGGAGAAGTCTATGACGGTCGAGCCGTTCGAGATGCGGTTGACGGTGAAGCCGTGGTACTGAAGCCAGGAGACGATGGTTTGAATGTCCTGCGGGGCGGGGCCAAACTGCGCGCCGAATTGCTGGGGGGTGAGCCACTTGTGGTAGTTGGAGGAGGCAGCGTTTTGCTGGTCCTGGAGGAGCTGCTCGAGTGCCGCCTCCTGAGCGGGGCCGCGCTGAAGAACCATAAGCATGCGCTGCATGGGAAGACTGTCGGGAGCGGGGCCGGCGTCGTATTGGGGGCGTGCGAGGAAGTAGGTGTTGCCGTGGAGGACGGTGCGATGGGAGTCCTCAACGGGCTGAACGATGCGAACGGCAGGCACGGGAGCCGAGAACGAAGGGGAAGCGGAGGTCGAAGAGGAACCGGATTGCGCGCGAGAAACGGGAGCCAGGAAAGCGAACGCAAAAAGGATCGCAAGACACACAACCGTACGGATCAAATGAAGGGGCTGGCGGCGCATGGGTTGTCCTGCCCGGGAGGAGAAACGACGGCCCGGGGAATGTGTAAAGGTTTAGCCGAAGTTAGCGGATGCGTCAACTGCAATCGGTGTTCAGGGGAATGCGTGGAGGCGAAAGAATTAGGAATGAGGCGTGAAAGAGCGCAGATGCGCCGGATCAGGAGAATTCATCGGCGATGACGGGGTCGCGGGCTTCGACGGCCTTCGCGGCGGATTCGGAAGCGCGATCGGCGGGGCGTGTGCCGGGAAAGGCCGGGAGCAGAGAGCGTTCGAAACCGGAGAGGAGGTAGATGAACCAGTCGTCCACGTTGCGCGAGGTGACGCGGGCGGTATCGAAGGTGTAGGCGGATTTGACGACGATTTCCATTTCGTGAAGGCCGAGCCAGTGAGTGATGACCCACGGGAGAAAGCGCGAGAGGAAGGTTTCGCGGGCTCTGCGAACGATGAAGGAGAGAGTGGGGCAGCCTTCCCAAAGCTCGATCTGCATGACGAATTCCTCGCGGCCTTTTTGGACGGCGAAGCTGCGGATGAGGGGCTCGGGCCAGAGGTAGGACTGAGCGTCAATCAGTAGAGAGCCGGCGGTGGAGTTGATGGTCTTGGCCGTACGGTCGAGGATTTTCAGGAATTCGCCGGCTTCGACGGCCTTGCGAATCTCGAAGAGAGGAAGGTCGGGTTCTTTCTGGACGAGGTGGCGATCTTCGAGAAATTCCATCAGGGACAGGCGACGTTTATTCATGGGCGGCGCCTTCGAGTGCGGGATCGGCTGGGCGGGCGCGGAGTTCAAATTCGCGGACGGCGGTGAGGGCGGCGCCGAGGTCGCTGGGCCCGGCGGCGCCGGACACGGTCCAGAGATGGAAGTCGGCCGGGGAGGCTTCGACAGGCAGGGGGGTGCTGAAATTCTCGGAGCTCAGAAGAATAATGACCGGCGAAACGGCGCGCGGCGCGGACGCGAGGGAGGTGGAGGACGAATTGGAGCCAAAGACCTGGTCCACCGCGCGGACGAGAGAAGAAAGAGTTCCGGAAAAGTTTTCGACGGCGATAACAGGGCTTAGGGAATGACGGGGCGAGCGGGTGCGAACAGGATCCCGGCGAAGGTGCTCATAAAAGTCAGATTGTGAATGGGACGTGCAAAAAGGCTTTGCGTAAGGCTTTCTAGCTTGCCGTGCTTCGCTGCTCTGTGCGGGCACGCGGACCTCCCCAGGAAGATGGCCGGGATGCTCATCAGGGAGAGTTTAGGTGAGGGGCTGACTGCGTACGTAGAAACCGCAAATCTGCTAGGGATTCCAAGCAAGGGGAGTGGCGGGCGTGCCTGCAGAAAAAAGGCGGGGGTTGCCCGAAGGCAATCCCCGCCGTTGTGCCGGGAGGGCCGACACGAGTCGCGTTACTTGGCGAACAAGTCGGTCATGACGTTGGTGGAGGAGTCGCAGGCGTGGTTCAAGCACTGCAAGCCGAAACCAGCTTCAATGGACTTGGTCAAGGAGAAGGAGTCGTAGAAAGTATTGCTCTTGTAACCGTGGCGACCGTAATTGGTATCCACGGTGAGGACGACGCGGTTGGTGGTGGGGGAAATAGAGTAATCGTTTTCGTCCCACACGATGACGATGGCCACGTTTCCACTGTGCCAGATGCTTGACTCGTGGATGGCAGTGACGATGTTCTGAAGAGCGACGTCGCCGCGGTACATCAATCCGGGGTTGAGACCCACCAGAGTGCCGTTGTCGTTGGGGTCAAACTCGCAGGCCGGTCCGGAATTGCCGCGTCCGTGCTGATCGTTGCACTGGTTGGGAGCGATGAACGAGAAGTTGGGAGAGCGGCCGAGGGCAAGGTCGTTGTAGAGACCGCCGGTGCCGTCGAATCCGACCATGCGCTTCAAGCTGAGTTGCGGGTCGAAACCCTCCTGAACGCTCTCGAAGTACGCGAAGGGGTTGTGCTTTACCGCGTAGAGCGCGACCAGGTTGCTCTGCGTCTGGTCTTCGCCGGGAAGAGCCGTGGCGAGGTCGTCGAGATTCGAGAAGAAACCGTCGGCATTGTTGACGCCGTCGGCGCCTGTGGGAGGAAGGCTTTCCTGGTAGCTCTTCCAAGTAAGGCCGCTGGCGACGAGCTGATCGGCGATGGTCAGGCCGACGGTGTTGGGATTGGCGTCGTAGCCAAGCTTGCCATCGATGTCGATGACTCCCGGAGGCCCGGTGGTTTCGTTGGAATAGTCGATCACGGGAGTGGCGGCGTCTGTGCCGGTCCCGTAAATCGGGCAAATGTTGGTCGTGGTGGTTTCAAGGGAAACGGCGCCGGTGGCGAGATTGGGGGTGCAAGTGCTGTTGTGCCAATCGGGCGAGTTGTCGTCGCGGATGCCAAAATTGGAGCCGCCTACGATTTCCAGATAGTTGGTCAAGCTGGGATGGCCTACGGCGAAATAGTTGGTCGCGAGATTCACGGTCTTGGCGTACGAATTGACAAAAGGATCGTTGGGATTGCCGATGACCTGATTGTAGGCATGATTCTCCATGAGGATCACGAAAACATGATCCAGATGGGGAACGCCCTTCGGAATGGGCCCTTCCTGCGCGGACGCAGCGCTGGCGAGGGAGGCGGCGAAAAGACACACAACCGCAACTGTCTTTATCATGAGTGTTACCTTCCTGTCCGTGGGGAAAATTTCCGGGCAGCCGACAACGAAGCGCAGCCGCGCGGGTGCGCGTACTTTCCAGGCCTTGCGTTACAGCAGGGTTATCGCCAGCGAAAAATCGCGTGAATGACGGATGCGTGACCCGAGGTGACGCGCGTCACGAAGCGATGACGTCGTAGGGCCGCATCATTTCGTTGTCCTCGTGCTCGAGGATGTGGCAGTGCCAGACGTAGCGGCCGGCGAAGCCCTCAAAGGGGACGATGATGCGAGTCACCATCTGCGGGTAGGCCTGGACGGTATCCTTCCATCCCAATTCATGAGGTGCGGGAGCCTGAGTTTTGTCAATGTAGGTGATTTTTCCCTGCGAATAGTAATCCACCGGCTGAAAAGTGCGGCGGTCGAGAATCTGGAAGCGGACGAGATGCAGATGGATGGGGTGGGTGTCGTCGGTGAAGTTCGCGAGACTCCAGATTTCGGTGGAACCAAGCTTGGGATTCTCGGTGACCGGCGCGCCCCAATGGGCGTTGTTGAGGAGCATGATCTCGGGATTGTCCGCGGGATCGTCCTTTTCGCCGAGCGTGAGCAGGCGCGTCTGAACCGCGGCCGATTCCGGAATGCGCGAAACCGCGCGAAGCGAAGAAGGCATCACGCCGGTGTCGCGGGCCGGAGCAGCGCCGACGCGGAACTGCATGAGGGGCAAAACGCCGTCCATCAAGGTGAGTGTGCCGCCGCTGTGTCCCGAGAAATCAATAATCAGGTCGGCGCGCTCGGCGGGAGCGATGTCGAGCCGCTTGGTCGAAACGGGGGCGGGAAGCAGGCCGAGATCGGTGCCGATCTGGTGGAATTCGACGCCGTTCGAGAGCGTGAGGTAAAAAGTGCGGGCATTCGAGCCGTTGAGGAGGCGGATGCGGTAGAGGCAAGCGTCCACATCGAGATAGGGGTAGAGCTTTCCATTGACGAGCGTGCAATCGCCGAAGAGTTCGGGGATCCAGGGTGAAGCGGGATCCGGCGAAACGGGATAAAAGAGCTGGCCCTGCGCATCGAAAAAGCGGTCGCAGAGAACGAGCGGCACTTCGTGCTTCCCCTGGGGAAGGTGCAGGGCGTCCTCATAGGAATCACGGATGAAATAGGCGCCGAGAAGCCCCGCGTAAATATTGAGGCGGGTAATGCCGAGCGCGTGATCGTGATACCAGAGCATCGCCGAGTCCTGCTGATTGGGATAGTAGTAGGTTGCGGATTTTCCCGCGGGAAACCAGGCCTCGGGATAGCCGTCGCTATCGGCAGGAGCTTTTGCGCCGTGAAGATGCGCGACCACGCGAACCTCGGGAACGTCCTTGCCGGCGCCATGAATGTTGTGGTCAACAGGGAGCATGTGAACGGCGGGCAGGTCGTTGGACCACTCGACCAGGAGAGGCTCGCCGCTGCGGGCCTCGATCGTGGGGCCGGGCGAGGAATTCGAGTAACCCCAGAAGAGGGTCGGCGGAACGTCGCGGTGAATCTTGGAGTGAATTTCCCGCATGGAGAAGTGGTACAGAGGAATCTTGTGAGCGGGATCGTCGGGATGGGAACGCTTGCCGGAGGGCGTGGCGACGCGGGGGATGGGCAGCGGATCAACGAATTTCGCGAGCGAATTGAGTTCGAGAAGCGGGCGGCCCATGACGCCGCGGCGGCGGGGATTGGATTGCGCGGCGGCCAGGCCCGCGAGGAAGAGGCTGGAACTCTGCAAAAATTGACGCCGGGTAAATTCAGAGCGGATTCTTCGCATTTCTCCCCATAGCCGGCGAAAACGAAACGGGACAAGAAGCATACCAGACGGCGCATGCCTCTTGTCCCGCGAAGGTCAAACGCACTTCAAGAGCCGCGGCTTACCAGGGGCGAGGCCCGACAGGCTGGCCGCTCGACGGATCCAGGAACAGGGTGCGGTTGGCGCCCCAGGAATCCTGGCTGAAGTCGAACATTTGGGTGATGGAGTTGGCGACACCGTCAAACGATCCGCCTTCGAGGCGCTGCCCGCTGAGCCAATTGTCCTCGATGAAGTGGATGACGGAAGACTGGTCGGTGACAGTGTGGTCCACGAAGTTCTCGCGAGCCCAGGGAGAAATGACCAGCAAGGGCTGGCGAACGCCGTAACCGCAGCGGCCCTGAGCATGCGGATTGTCCGTGGCATTGGCGCCGGGCAGAGAAGTGCTGGTGCCGTTGCCGCAGGAGCCGGCGCCGGTAAGCGTATCGGCCGGGCTGGTGGACTGGTTGATGATGGGCGACATCTGGTGGTCGTACCAGCCGTCGGAATCGTCGTAGAGAACGACGACGGCGGTATCGCTCCAGAAGCGCGACTTCTCGAGAGCGTTCACGACGGTGACGATGAAAGTCTGCTCGTCGAGAGGGTCGGAGTAACCCGCGTGGCCGTCCTGAATGGCAATGCCCTTCAAGAAGCTGACAGCGGGGAGGTTTCCGTGGTTGATCGCCGCGTAGAAGTCGCTCAAGTCGTACTGATGATTCGCGGGCCCCGGGTTTCCGATCTCCGCAACGGAAGTGGGACGGGCGTGCGTGGGGTTCGCGGTGGTGGCGAAGTACTGGAAGAACGCGTGGTGCGGAATGTAGTCGGCGGTCGTCCCGGTGTACACGGAATTGGTGCTGCGGAAGCAACCGGTGGTGCCATTGGAGTTGGTGGCGTTGATATTGAAACCGCCCATGAACGCGCCCCAGGTGACGTCGGCCTGATTGAGCAAATCGCCGATGTTCTGGCCGGACATCGTGACCTGCGCGCTGCTGGTGGAGCAGACATCGCCGATCGGATCCGCATCGCCGATGAGCGTCTTGGTGTTGTTGCCGCCGTCGGTTTCCTTCGCGGCCGCGCCCGGAGTGTCCTGGGCGATGCCGTTGGTCTGTCCGGCGACGAGGTTCAGAACACCGGGGGTGGAAGGTCCGAAGGTCGAGCCGAAGGAATTGTCATTCATCGCGAAGAACTGCGCGTAGTTCCAAAGAGCGGTGACGGTGTTGCCGTCGTAATAGCCCATGTTGAGGCCCTTGGTGGTGACGGCCGAAGGAGGGGCGTTCGGCGGCGGTCCGGCGGTGCCGGTGGAAGCCGGATAGAGGTCGAGAAGGCCCATGTGAGTCGCCGTCTGCTCCGGGGTGTAATTGTGGCCCTGGTCGGCAGTGGCGGCCTGGGAACGGTCGAGGCGGAACGGATTCGTCGCGCCTGTGCTGTTGGCCGTGTTCAGGAAATTCGGATTGATCGTGAGAAGAGCGCCGGAAAGTCCGTTCACCGTCGGGGTGTTGGGCCGCGCATGGAAGACGGGTTCGCCGTTCGGGTTCGTGGCGACGGGGTACGTTGCGAAGTAGTGGTCGAAGGAGATGTTCTCCTGGAAAATCACCACGAGGTGCTTAATCGGTGTGGCGGTATTGCCGTAATCATTGCGGCCATTCGCGAAGACCGGCGCGGCTGTGCCCAAACCCATAACGAAAACCAGGGCGACAACCATAGCTTTCGTCAGTTTTGAATACTCCATGCATTCCTCCTTACCAGGATGTAAGTGATCAGCGAAGAGGCGTCAGGAACGAGAGTGGTCCACCTGAGAGAGCGAGCGACTCGCTGCGCGATATTATTGGGGGGCAAATGTTATTCGGACGTGAACGAAGATTCAAAATTCCAGGGGAAGATGTAAAGAATTTGTATGTAACCGAAGGGGCTGGCCTTGTGTAACCCCTTTTTATTGAATGAAATACCGGATGAGCCTCGGGAAACGAAATGCCGGTGGATTTGGCACAAACGCGGCTGAGAAAGGAAAGCTGGCGCACGCCGCAAGTGGCCTTAAGAAATTAATTCCCAGCCCGTATCAAAGCGCCGCCTCGCGCAGGAAATTTCCACTCGAAGATGTGCCTGCGCCTGCACCCTCTAGACGTAATCGAAGAGCGCCATGAACCCGAAGTCCATGTGCAATTGCTGATGGCAGTGGAAGAGGGTAAGCCCGGGATTGTCCGCGACGAATTCGAATTCCGATTCCTGATAGCCGCCGAGCATGAAGACGTCTTTGCGAACGCCGGAAACAGGCAGGCCCGCGACGCGCGTCAGCTCAAAGGTGTGGCGATGGAGATGCACGGGATGAATGTCGTCTGTAGCGTTGCGCAGGCGCACGCGATAGCGCCTGCCCTCGCGGAGGTGAAACGCGGCGGGAGCGGGAGCGGAATTCATGGGATAGGAAGCGCCGTTGATCGTCCAACGGTTGAAGCCGTTTTCGGCGGCGTTGTCTTTCTCAATGTGCATGTCGAAGGTTTC
>Ga0335072_10008858_pt1 | contig 14559 bp, 13 predicted proteins | sample Lox_Sample_21_FD_206725 | JGI IMG/M metagenome (GOLD analysis project Ga0335072, IMG submission 206725) | Soil microbial communities from Loxahatchee National Wildlife Refuge, Florida, United States - Lox_Sample_2.1 | ecosystem: Environmental > Terrestrial > Soil > Wetlands | place: USA... | reverse complement strand
CGTGATCGGCAGCAGCGGGCACCAGTTCGAGGTGCAGATCCGCACCGAGGAGATGCACCGCATCGCCGAAGAAGGCATCGCCGCGCACTGGAAGTACAAAGCCGGCGACGGCGCCGTGACGGCGCGCGACGAAGAGCGGCTGAACTGGATCAGGCAGCTCGTCGAGTGGCAGAAGGAGATGACCGACCCCAACGAGTTCCTCTCCAGCCTGAAGATGGATCTCTATCCCGATGAGGTCTACACCTTCACGCCCAAGGGGAAGGTCGTTGTGGTGCCGGCCGGCGGCACGCCCGTCGATTTTGCCTACACCATCCACACCGAAGTCGGCCACACCTGTGTCGGCGCCAAGGTCAATGGCCGCATGGTGCCTTTGCGCACCAAGCTGCGCACCGGCGACATCGTCGAGATCGTCACGCAGAAGGATCACAAGCCGAGCCGCGACTGGCTCACCTTCGTCAAGAGCCCCCGCGCGCGCAACAAGATCAAGCACTGGCTCAATGAAGATCAGCGCCGCCGTGCCGTCGAAATTGGCCGCAAGCTCCTCGAGCGCGAAGCGCGCAAATTCAAAGTGCCGATGAGCCAGATCGGCGACCAGGACCTGGGCCGCATCGCCGGCGAATACGGCGTGGCTACAGCCGCTGACCTTCTCGCGACGCTTGGCCTGGGCAAACACAGTGCGCATCAGATTCTCAATAAGCTTGCACCCGATTACGACGGCCAGTCCGCAGCCGCAGAAACCGCGCCTGAGGCGAAACCCGGCAGCGAAGGCGCGATGTCCAGCACGGTGCGCAGGCTGCACCTCACCGGCTCCGATTCACTCGAGGTCGAGGGCCAGCACGATCTGCTCGTCTATCGCGCGCGATGTTGTAATCCCATCCGCGGCGAAGAGATCGTCGGCTACGTCACGCGCGGCAAGGGCGTTGCCGTGCACGCACGCAGCTGTCCCAACGTGCAGAACCTGCTCTACGAAAGCGACCGCCGCATCAATGTCGAGTGGTCCCGCGCCGCCGACGATTCGACGGCTCCCGTCCAGCGCTATCCGGTCAAGATGACCGTCTATTGCGACGACCGCCCCGGCATGCTGAAGGAGCTTACCGCCATCATCTCCGACGAGAACGCGAACATCCGCAACGTCGAAATCAGTCACGACGATAGCGGCGAAGCCATCATCGAATTCGTCGTCGAAGCCGAAGACCTGCGCCACCTCAACCGCATGGTGCTGGGCCTGCGCCGGGTCAATGGCGTGCGCGCCGTCCAGCGTACGCAGAAGATATAGACCGTCGGCCACTTCGGACAAACCACACCTGATCAGATCTCGGCGAAGCGGGACGTGGTTGCACGATCCGGAAGGCTCTTTCGGCGTTCTCGCACTCCGGCAATCCCAGGTCGGCAAAAGCCTATCCTACTTGTATGCCCACACCGATTCTTCCGATCGAGAACGCCCAGCCGTCCATCGGCGAAGAGCAGATCGCCACGCTGGTCGACACGTTCTACACCCGCGTGCGGCAGGATGAGACACTGGGCCCGGTTTTTGAGCGGGCCATCGGCGGCAATTGGGGTCCGCATCTGGAGCGAATGCGTGCCTTCTGGTCGTCGCTGCTTCTGGCCAGCGGCCGGTATAAAGGCAATCCCATGATGAAGCACATCATGCTGCTGCCCCGCATCGGCCCGGAGCACTTTGAACGCTGGCTGAATCTCTGGCGGGAAACCGCGGCCGACGTTTTGCCGCCACAGGCTGCAGAGGTTTATATCAACCGTGCCGAGATCATCGCGGAACGGCTTCTATCGTCCGTCGACCAGTATCACGAGTCGGTCGTCAAACCGGCCTGAGGGCCGCCGTACCCTTGCGACGGGGCACAAACCGGTCGGCGCGCCAGGCGATCGACAGCTTCTCGCGGCTGAGCAGTTTCGTGATCTGCCCGCGCGCGTGCTCAGCCCACGGTCCGCGGTTGTCGATCTTGATGTAGGCTTGCCAATGGCGCAGCGCAGCGCGGTACACCCCCTTGCGCTCATAGGCCAGCGCCAGGTTGTAGTGCGCGTCGGCGTAGCGCGGAGAGAGCGCAATCGCTTTGCAGTAGGCGTCAATCGACTCATCCAGCCGCTCCAACTCGTCCAGCACGTTGCCGAGGTCGAAGTAGGCCAGCACGTAGTCCGGATCGACCTCCGTCGCGTGCCGGTACAGCTCTTCGGCGCGGCCATACTGCCGCTGATGGAAGAACAGCGTGCCAAGGTTGATGCAAGCGGCCGCGTTGACCGGATCGACGGTGAGAATCTCTTCATAGAGCTCGATCGCGCGCTGCTTCTCGCCGCTCTCTTCGGCCTGCACGGCGGCCAGAAAACGATCGTGCGTGGCGCGGCCACTTGGCCGCAGCGGCGCCGGCGCGGAAACCGCCTGCGCCCGCTCGTTGCCATCTGCGCGGTCAAAATCAAACAGCAGCTGCCGGCGGATCGGGTCGACCATCGCTCCACGATGCCGGAAAGCCAGCCGCGTACCGGTGCGGACAACACAGGCCTCGAGCAGCGGATTGGTCATGCCCGCAACGGACTTCATGGCCAGAATCGAGTCGCGGATCGACGCGGCCGGCACAGCCTCCGCGCGCAGCGCGCGCAGCGTCCTGAGCTGCCCGAGATCCTGAAAGCTGTACGTCTGTTGCTGGGGAATCAGTCCGGCACGCTCCCACCCCTGCAACTGGTGGGAACTGATCTGCAAGATGCGGAGTACATCCTGGCGGCTATAGCTGGTCACTTTTGCAGTGCTCCCACATGGACTCAGAGGATGAACCGCTCTGTCAGCGATTATGCCAAGAGTATGCGTGGATAAGCAGACAGGAACTACCGTGGAAATAAAAAATTCGTGGATAACCAGTACACGATTTGGTTCGGATGCACAGGATTGCGGTGCGAAAGAACGCTGTACCGCAGAAAACAGGCTGGAGCCGACGGTCAGACTTGAACTGACGACCTGCTGATTACGAATCAGCTGCTCTACCAGCTGAGCTACGTCGGCCTGCTCCTAGAATTGTATCGTTCGGCCAGGAGAAGGTAAAGTTGAGCGGTACTCGCCGCGCAGCCGTCGGCACTTATGAGTCAGTGCAGGTGAACCGAATGAGCATCATGGCACAAACTCTCCAACTGGCATTCAGGATCGCCATCGTGTGGGCCGCTGGATTTCTTCTCGCTGTGTCGGTCCGCGCCATCCTGCCGGAAAAGATCGGCTTCAACCTGGGAGACAATGGGCCGAACCTCTTTGTGCCGTACAGCCGTATCGGCTTCTGGACCTGCCTGCTCGCCGCCGTCACCGTCACCGCCCTGGTCGTCATCCGGGCCATGCTCGCCGACTTCGGCCTGCGCTCCTGAACTGCGGCGGGCGTCGTCCTGGGGCCGAGCCGCTCTATACTGCTGCCCATGCGAAACGACCCGGTTGCGGAGTGGCAAAGGCTCACCCAACACTACCGCACACTGACCGACGATCAACTGGAAGAGCTTGCCGTGGACTTCGGCGATCTCACTGAGACCGCACAGCAGATCCTGCGCGGCGAAATGCTCACCCGCGGGCTTCGCGATCCGCAATCGCCACCGGAGCTTCGCACGCGCGCGGAGTTGCCCCCTGCCTGGGAGCAGGAAGGCAGCGCCGGTCCGGAACAGGACGACGCTGGCGATGCTCCTCCGCACGAGTACACCTGGAAGACGCTGCTCTGCGAGTGCGACACCCGCGAAGAGGCCTGGCAGCTCAGCGAGGTGCTGCGCCGCGCGGGCATCGAGAGCTGGATCGAGGGGCCCAGTATGTACTTGCCCCACCCAGATCTGGATTTCGCCACGCCCCGCGTCCTCGTCGCCGCCGATCAGCTCGATGAGGCGCAGCTCATCATCTCCCGGCCCATCCCGCAGGACGTCATCGACGCTTCCAGGCTCACTCTGCCCGAATTTGAGCTGCCCCACTGTCCGGGATGCGGTGCCCCGGACCCTGTCTTGGAGGACGCCGACCCGGTCAACGCATGGCGCTGTGCCCTCTGCGGCAGGCAGTGGTCCGACGGAGAACCGGTTCAAACCCGAACCTGACGCCCGCCAAGGCCCAAAAACGGAAAGAGCCGCCCGGCAACAGGGCAGCTCTATCCTCAGGGAGAATAGTTCCAACGGAGGCAAAACCGCGAGAACTTTCTGGCTGCATAGTAGGAGCGGGGGCTGGCAGTGTCAAGGAGAAATGTAGATGAAAATAAATATCGTGTTTACAACCATTTATAGAACTGACGCAGTGTCTGGCACGCGCGATCTCTTCGCTTGACTTTCGCCCTTATCTCTTCGGTTTTTTGGGAGATTTCGGGGTGTTTTGTCGGATAAATGTCTACTTTTCCACAGGCTTACGCAGCCGTTAACGCTTCGGATTCGGCCCTGAGACCGAGGCTGTCTTCTCTTCCAGGTCTTCTCGCAGGTCGAGATGGATGAACTCCTCGTCGTAAACCGAGGAGGCCGGCTTGCCCCGTGCGATGCGCACCAGCGCCCGGCCGCCGCCGAGGAAAAATCCGAGCAGGATGGCGGCAAGCGACCCCACCGTGACCAGCGCCGCAATGCCAATCAGCAGCCGGCTGGTCTTCAGCACATCCGACTCCGTGGGCTGCGGAATAGAGGTGAGGTCCGCCTCGTAGTGCACCGACTCGAGCAGCCTGTGGCTTTCATCGGGAATGGCGTCGCCGCTCACCACGGCCACCAGCACGCCACTGCGCCGCACTTCGAGCGAGGCCTGGTCGGAATCCGTCAGCGCCTTCGGCCACGGCGGCTGCGCGCTGCTGCCGGCCTTGAGATACGCGCGGATCGCCGTCTCCTGCGATTGTGCAATCTGCGGTGTCGGGTACTCGAAGATAGTGAGCGTAGCCGGACCGGAGGCAAGATTGTAGTTCGCGGTCACGGCTTCGGCCCCGCGATCGAAGCCGGCCAGGTTCGGGGGCAACACGCCCCCTGCACCTGCATAACCGGCGGGACCCTCGGCGTAGTGCGTCGTCTGTCCCGCCAGGTAGGTCTGCGGCAGCGAAGCCAGAATCGGCGGCGCCAGCGCCTTGTTGCCCGTGGGCACCGGAAGCTGACCGGCAACTTCGCGCAGTTCGCCCGCCGTCATCGGGCCAATACGCGAGTAGTTGGCGTCCACCACCGTGTCGCCGCGCCAGAACAGCACATGGTTCTTGTCTGAGGCACCGCCCGCGCCGATCGATTCCTTGGGCCAGCCGTTCTGGCGGTAGTACGAATACGCGCCGTACGCGCCGCTCGCATCCTGAAAATGGAGCGCGCGCAGAGTGAGCGTGTCGCTGTCCCGCTTGTAGTGCGCCACTGCGCCGAAGTTGAAGTCATATTCCTTCAGCGCCGCAGCATTGGCCGCATCCGCCTGCGCCGCATCCGCAAGCGCCTCCACCGGGCCAGTCGTCACCCATCCGTCAAAGGCGTCCGGCAGCAGGCCCTTGGGCGAGGGCGGGATCATGATCGGAGTAGCCGTCTGCTTCTGCTGCGGATTGTCCGCAGCTTTCGCCGGTGCGGCCTGCGCCGCAAATGCGCGGCCGCCGGCAAGCGCCAATGCACAGAGAAGAATGAGAAAGCTACGTGTCAACAAAGTCCCCGCAATTCCTGTCGGGATGCACCCGCACCTTCAGGGTACACTCTCGCCTGCGTACCTTCTCTTTGACACTGGTGGCCCCGGAAAGGTTCCAGAGTCACTCCGCGGCGCCCTTCCACGGGCGAATCGCGTCAGCCAGCGGGGCACGCGATGCGTGCAGATCGAATCGTTCTCTGGAGGAACGTTGCCGCGCTGAGAAGGCCGGGTCATGCGGAAATGATCAGACGATGCCCGGTTCGATCACTGCGGCCGGTGGCGCTGGCGGAGACAGAATGTCACCCAGCGCCTGATAGCGGCCGCCGTAGAACAGCAACGCGTAGTTCCGGACCGCAATGCAGAGCGGGCCGCCAAACGTGACCGCGACGAAGAAGCCGAACGCCACGATCGTCACTCCGAGGAGGCACTCAACGAGCGTGCGCAATACCCACACGGCGCCCGTGACATGGTTCAGAACTCCGTGGACGAGGCCCATCACGACGGCGAGTCCGCCGAACACGATCAGGCATGGAATGGCCAGCGCAATCATCAGGCCCAGAACCGCTGCGGCCGGCAAGATCACGCGCAACAACGCGTAGACCAGAAATGCGCCTTTCTCCCGTGCGATCCGGAGGCGCACCGCCGCCCAGGCCTGGCCGGCGGAAGCATCCTCCAGCGCAATGTGAGGCAGCATAAAGTCGCGCAGGATCATGTCAATGGCAATGCCCGCGAGCATCACCAGCAAGACGATTGGAATGAGCGGCAGAACCAGAGCGAAGAATGCGCCGATGGGAAAATGCCCGCCTTGGGAGTCGCGATAGATACGCCAGAATCCCAGCACGAAAGGTATTGCAACCGCTGCCAACACGGCCAGGAACACAACGCCCACGCCGATGCAGAGCAGGAAAAACCGGCCCGCCTGTGTGCGATAGAGCCGCCAGCCGGGACCAATTTGCCGAGTCTGATGGATCAGGCACTCGAAGAGCGCGAACCGCAGCCGCACGGACACATAAGCCAGAATGACGGCAATCACGATTCCGGCAAGCGCCGCCGCCGCAATTGCGGCGATTAAAGCGGGACTCCAATGGATCGGGAAGGGAGACGCTTCCACGTGCGTCGTCTGAGTGTGATGCGGCACGTTGAAATTGAAGTTCCCGGAGAGGCCCTCGGTAAAGATCGCAACGATGCAGAGCTTCAGGAAAGTTTTCCATTCGAAGGGCCGGAAGAGAAGGTTTCTGGTGCGCGCGACAGCGGGGGAAATAGCGTCTGTGGCAGAGAGGACTTGCATAACGGCCTTTCCACGACGGCACAGCGTACCACAGAACTACGCATTTCAGTTCCAACTCGTTCCCCCGCGCCGCCTCAGCTGCTCTAGCCGCTGAGGGATGGGTTGGAGAAGGGTACGGGCTTCAGCCCGTACATCCATGCGCTGCAAAGGGAGATGGGGCTTTAGCCCGAAGGGGATTGCCACCGCCTCACCAGACCGAACCAGTTCTAAATGTTCGCGCCGGTATTCAGCCGCTGGCTTGTCGCCGCCACCATGCGTCAAAAGCCGCCAGCGCCCGCTCGCATTGCATCCGGTGCCGCTCTTTCTTGTCGCGCACCTTCCTGCGCAGCTCTTCTTCGAGCGGCTCCAAAAGGTCGAAGGTGATGTTGGCCGGCTGGAAGTCCTTCGCGTCGGCATGCGTGATGTAATGCACCAGCGATCCCAGCGCCGTTGCGCGGGGAATCGCCGCCAGCTCGTCGCCGCGAACCAGGGCCGCCGCATAGATTCCTGCCAGCATCCCCGTCGCAATTGACTCCGTATACCCTTCCACGCCGGAGATCTGTCCGGCGAAGAAAATCGCCGGCTCTTTTTTCAGGCGCAGTGTTTCGTCCAGCAGCGCCGGCGCGCAGATGTAGGTATTGCGATGAATCTGGCCGTAGCGCAAAAAGCGCGCGTTTTCCAGGCCCGGTATGAGCCGCAGCACCTGCGCCTGCTCGCCATACTTCAGGTGATTCTGAAATCCGACGAGGTTGTAACTCTCCGCGCGCAGATTCTCTTTGCGCAGCTGCACCACCGCCCAGGGCGTCTTGCCGGTGCGCGGATCGCGCAGCCCCACCGGCTTCATCGGGCCAAAGCGCAGCGTGTCGCGTCCGCGCCGCGCCAGCACCTCGATCGGCAGACAGCCTTCGAAGTATTCGAGCTTCTCCCATTGCTTCTCTTCCGCGGGCTCGGCCGCAAGCAGCGCTTCGTAAAAGCGGTCGTACTCCGCGCGATCCATCGGGCAATTGATGTAGTCGGCCGTGCCCTTGTCCCACCGCGCCGCAAAGTAGACGCGGTCCATATCAATCGTCTCTGCATCGACGATCGGCGAGATCGAATCGTAAAACGCCAGATGCCCCGACCCTGTCAGCCGCTCGATCTCCCGGCTCAGCGCATTCGAAGTCAGCGGCCCGGTCGCGATAATCGTGATCACCCCATCCGCGTCAAGGCTCGTCACTTCTTCGCGGATTGCGCGAATCGCCGGTTCGGCGGCGATAGCCTCCGAGATACGGCGCGAGAACTCCACTCGATCCACCGCCAGCGCGTGGCCTGCCGGCACCGCTGCCTCATCGGCAAGACGCAAAAGCGCGGAGCGCCCGCGTCGCATCTCTTGCTTCAGCAGCCAGGGCGCCGTATTCGGCGACTCGCTTTTGAGCGAATTCGAACAGACCAGCTCGCCGAAGTCGATGGTCTGGTGCGCCGGCGTGAGCCGCGGCTTGCCGTCGATGATGGCGCGCATCTCGTAGAGATCTACTTCGCAGCCGAGGCGGGCCGCCGTCAGCGCCGCCTCGGGGCCGGCCAGCCCACCGCCGATCACGCGAACCCTCAAGACGCCGTCTCCGCGGACTGAACCTCAACACCTTCGGCGAGCCGCTTGAGCGCCTCACCGCCAACCCGCACGTTCCGCCATTCATCCAGGAACTCGGCGCCCATGGCGGCGTAAAAGTCGATGGCTGGCGTATTCCAGTCCAGCACCTCCCACTGCAGCCGCTGGCAGCCCTTTTCCACCGCGACCGCCGCAACCCGCTGCAGCAGAGCCTTGCCAATGCCATGGCCGCGCAGCTCCGGATGCACAAAAAGGTCCTCGAGATAAATCCCGGGCCTGCCCATCCAGGTCGAGTAGTTGTAGAAATATAAAGCAAAGCCCGCCGGTTTCCCGTCATACTCCGCGATCAGGCACTCGTAGTAGGGGTGGGGGCCAAAACCGTCGCGCAGCAGGCCGTCTTCGGTCGCCACGACCGCGTCCGGAGCGCGCTCGTAGGCAGCCAAAGCCCGGATAAAGCCAAGAATCAGGGGCACATCGGTTGCCGTTGCCGGGCGAATCGTCGTAGCCATAGCCCTATTTTAGAGTGTGATACAGGCCACGTAGAGCCGGCCCTTGTCGGCAGTAGGATGAATGCGGCGCCTTCCTGCGGCTTGTCTTCTTTTTCCTGCGTCCGTGCAACCCGGGTATATCCCTGTTCCGTCCACAGGGTAGGAAGAAGGGAAGAATCAAAGGACAAAGCGGTTGCGGGTTCCGTCCAGTCCCTCTTGTCGAGGGTGCTTGCTTGGATTTAACGTTGGTTCTGCTACGGGATGAAGTCTGCAGATGCGAAGATTTTTCGAGCCCCGCGAGCTGCACCACTTCGCGCGGTTCCAAGGAGAAGAGGTTATGAGACGCGTTTTATCATTTTGGCTGGCAGCTCCAGCATTGCTGGCATTCGCCCTCCTGCCCGCATACGCGCAACAGGCGCCTGCTGCTGGCGCCACAGGTAAGATTCACGGCAAGGTGATCAATCCTACCGGCCAGCCTCAGGGCACCGGCAGCGTGAGCCTGTCGCTCGATCGGGGAAATACGCTCAAGTACACCTTTCCCGTCGATGCCAATGGCGACTACTCGGGCGAAGCGCCTCCCGGAACCTATTCCGCCATCTACCGCGCCCCCGACACACCTGCCGGCAAGATGGTCGACGAGTTGGAGAACGTGAAGGTCGTGGCCGGGCAGGATGTCGAGGCAAACATCGATATGTCTCGCCAGGAATACATCGACAAGATGCCCGAAGAGGCCAGGAAGCAGCTCGAAGATCTGAAGAAGGCCAACGCTGAGGCCCTGAAAGCCAACGTCGTCATCAATCACCTCAATGCCGACTTGAAGGTCGTCACCCAGGACAAGAAGGATATCGATACCGCTCCGCAAACCGTCGCGCAGCAATTGGGTGCTTCGGCTGCCAAGCAGGATGTCGATGCCAAGGTCGCTGAGATTCGCGCCGCCAAGTACGCCGACATCGAAAGCATGATGTCCAAGGACACGCAAGCCAAGCCCGACGAAGCTCTGCTGTGGGACAACCTCGGCTACGCGCAGGCCGGCGAGAAGAAGTATGACGATGCCATCACATCGTACAAAAAGGCCGTCGACCTAGAGACCGCCTCCAAGAAGCCGCGCATGGAAGTAATCGGCGTGGCGCAGGCCGGTCTCGGCGAGGTCTACGCGCGCACCGGCAAGGTTCCTGAGGCCAATGCGGCCTACGACGCGGCCGCCAAGGCCGATCCCACCCGTGCCTCGCTCCACCTGCGCAATGAGGCGGTGATCTTCTTCCAGGAGCACAACACCAGCGCCCAGGTGGCCGCTGCCGATGAGGCCATCAAGGTCGATCCCAACGATGCGATTCTCTACTACATCAAGGGACAGGGTCTCATCCAGAACGCCACCATCGACCCCAAGACGCAGCGCATCGTGCTGCCCGAAGACTGTACGGCGGCCTACCAGAAATACCTCGACCTGGCGCCGAATGGTCCCTACGCCGCCGAGGTGGCCGGCATTCTGGCGCAGGCAGGGCAGAAGGTCAGCTCCTCCTACAAAGCCGGGAAGGGCAAGTAGGTGGATATCGATTCTCTCCAGGGCGCTCGCCACGCGGGCGCCCTTTCTGTTTGGTCCGGCCCCGCACAAACGGCCCTGGCACGGCACGAACTACAATCCAAGCTGTGAGCTCCGGTTTGCTCAGCTACGACGAAGCGGCTGCGATGGTCGCCGCTCACGCCGCCAAACTGCGCTGCATCCGGCCTGCAGAACGCGTCCTGCTCGGCCAGGCGCAGGGCCGCGTGCTCGCCGAGCCGCTTCTCGCCGACACGGACCAGCCGCCCTTCGCCCGCTCCACCCGCGACGGCTACGCCTGCCGTGCTGCGGAAGCCTCCGCCCACGTGCAACTCGCCCTCGCCGGCGCTACCCGCGCGGGCCAGCCACCGGCCGGACCGCTGCCGCCCGGGGCAGCCTGGGAAATCATGACCGGCGCTCCCGTTCCTTCGGGTGCTGACGCCGTCATGATGCTCGAACATGTCGAGACTGCGAATGGCCACGTCCGGCTGCTGCCGCCGCGCAGGCTCGCAGCGGGAGAAAACATCGTGGCGCAGGGCGCGCAAGGCCGCGCAGGCGATGAAGTGCTCGCTGCCGGCGCCGTTATGGGCTTTGCACAACTGGCGCTGGCCGCGTCCTGCGGGTACGCGCAGGTCGATGTCTTCCCCCGTCCACGGGTCGCCATTCTCTCGACGGGCGATGAGATCGTTCCGGTTGAATCCGTCCCGTCGGCCGGCCAGATCCGCAACTCCAACGGGCCCATGCTCGCGGCTCTTGTGGCCGCTGCAGGCGGCGACCCCTGGGTGCTGCCCATCGCCGGAGACACAGTGGACGCCCTCGACGCTGCGCTCGTCCAGGCCGCCGAAGCCGACCTGCTGCTCATCACCGGTGGCGTCTCGGCCGGAAAGTTCGACCTGGTCGAGCCCGCATTGCTCCGCCGCGGCGCGCGCTTCCACTTCACCGGCGTCCGCATGCAGCCGGGCAAGCCGGTGGTGTTTGGGGAAATCTCTCGGTCCGGCACAGAGCTGGACCAAAACCAGCACCCCGCGCAGCGGTGCTGCTTGGGCTTGCCGGGGAATCCGGTCTCCTCGGCGGTCACCTTTCTGCTCTTCGCCGCGCCCGTGCTTCGGGCCCTGAGCGGCTGTCTCGACCGTGGCCCGCGCTTTGCCTTGGCCCGTCTGGCCGCGGAGGTCAAGGGCAAGGCCGGCCTCACACGCTTTCTCCCTGCCTTGTGCACCTTCGTAGCCAAAACCGGCGAACTGCCCGAAGTCGCGCGCGTTACCTGGCAGGGATCGGGCGACATCGGCGCCATGGCCCGCTCCAACTGCTTTCTGGTCCTGCCGGAAGAAGCGGAAGTCCTGCGCGCCGGTGAGATCGTCCGCATACTGCTTGCTTGAGAATTCTTATGTCTGAACCAGTAAAGCTTTCGCATTTCGACGACGCCGGCCAGGCCTCGATGGTCGACGTCAGCGCCAAGCAGACCACGCGGCGCACCGCAACCGCCTCGGCCTTTGTAGAGCTCTCCGCCGCCGTGCTCGCCGCATTGCCCGAAAACCCCAAAGGCAATCCGCTGGAAGTCGCCCGCTTCGCCGGAATCCAGGCGGCCAAGCGCACCTCCGAGCTGATCCCCATGTGTCATCCGCTTGCGCTCACGCATGTCGATGTGCGCGCCGAGATCGACGAGGGAGGCGTGCGGATTACTGCCGCAGCCGCCACCGTCGGTCCCACCGGCGTGGAGATGGAGGCCCTCACCGCCGCCGCCGTGGCCGCCCTCACCGTCTACGACATGACCAAAGCACTCGATAAAGCCATCGTCATCCGCGACGTGCGGCTCGAATCGAAGTCCGGCGGTAAGAGCGGAGACTACTCTCGGCCTCCAGGCGCCCGGTGATGGTGCGCACACCTCTTGGGTCATGAATTCTCCACAGCTTGCCCCGGTGCGGCAGCCCCTCGTATCATCCGGCAAGAGCACACAATCATGAGCGACGAGCAAAACAAGCCAGACTTGCGGGTAAAAGGGCGTCTGATGTCCGGCTCCGAGATCGAGCGCACCCTGGTACGCCTGGCCCACGAGATTGTCGAAAAGAGCAACGGCAGCGAAGATCTGGTGCTGGTCGGCATCAAGCGCCGCGGCATTCCGCTCGCCGAACGGCTGGGCAAGCTGATCGCCGGCATCGAGAAGCGCCCCGTCGATACCGGGATCCTCGACATCCAGTTCTACCGCGACGACCTCTCCACCGCCGGCGTCCGTCCCGTCGTCACCCCGGGCTCCATCGGATGCGAGGTGGAGGGGCGCGATGTCGTCATCTGCGACGACGTGCTCTACACCGGCCGCACCGTCCGCGCTGCCCTTGATGCGCTCTTCGACCACGGCCGCCCCCGCCGCGTGCAACTGGCCGTGCTCATTGACCGCGGCCATCGCGAGCTGCCCATCGAAGCAACCTACGTGGGCAAGTACGTCCCCACCAGCAGCCGCGAAATTATCGAAGTAAAGTTTCAGGAAGTCGACGACACCGAGCAGGTATTGCTCGTGGAAAAAGTCGGTTGAGAAGGGCAGTTTCTCAAACCGGTTTTGTGAAAGGGCACGACTTTAGTCGTGCCGAAAGTTGCTGTTAAATTGACGGGCTTTAGCCCCTGAGGGAACTGGGATCACGCATGATTTTGAACAGGTTCCGGCCGCTTCCGCGAACTATTTTCCGAGCGAAGAGACCTACTGTGAGCTGTTGACTTTTTGAACCGGACCGGAGCCTGGCGCTCCACTGAAGACCTCGTATGATCCAAGCCGCTGCACGCCGAACCCTGCAAACTCCGCCCGCTCCCGCATCTCCATTTCCTTACCATCCCGGCTCGCTGCTCTCGATTCTCGATCTCAGCGTCGAAGGCGTAAGCCGTCTCCTCCAGCGCGCGACCGAGCTTGAAAGAGAAGATCCTCTGAAGCGCGACCGCATCCTGGCCAAGCGCCGCATCGCGCTCCTGTTCTACGAGTCCTCCACGCGCACCCGCACCAGCTTTGAGCTGGCGGCCAAAGCGCTCGGCGCAGACACCACGCTGGTTTCGAACCTCAGCTCCAGCATCGAAAAAGGCGAGTCGCTCAAAGACACCGGCCTCACGCTCCGTGCCCTGGGCGCTGAAGCCATCATCCTGCGGCACAATTCGTCGGGCTCGGCGTGGCTTCTCGAAGAGTCCACTCACCTGCCCGTGCTGAACGCTGGCGACGGCATGCACGAGCACCCCACGCAGGCATTGCTCGATCTGCGCACCATCCTCGCTCACTTCGACCCGGACACGAGAACTTGTCATCCCGAGCGACGAGCACAACGAGGAGTCGAGGGATCTGCGGTTCCCATCAAAGCCGATACACTCTCCGGTGTCACCGTCATGATTGTCGGCGACATTCTGCACAGCCGTGTCGCGCGCTCCAACATGCTCTTGCTGCCGCGCCTCGGCGCGCGTGTCCTGCTCTGCGGACCCAAAGAACTGCTGCCCGAAATGGCCGCGCAATCCACGCCCGGCGTCGAAATCGAGCGCGACTTCGAAGCCGCCATGCGTCAGTCCCAGGCCGTCATGATGTTAAGAATTCAGGCCGAGCGGCTCGCCGGCCTACAGCTTGATCTGGACGACTACAAAGCGCGCTACCAGCTCACCGGCCAGCGCCTCGCCGCGCACGCGCCTAGCGCCATCGTCATGCATCCCGGCCCCATCATCCGCGGCATGGAGATTACCGCCGGCGTAGCCGACGGTGCGCAGTCCACCATCCTCGAGCAGGTCACGCACGGCGTGGCGATCCGCATGGCTGTTGTGGAACGCGCGCTGCTGGCATCCGGGGTCCCCAACGACAGGTCTTCGTCGTTGGGGCGGCACGGAGGCCGCGCATGACCACCCTCGCCATCCGCAACGGACGCCTCGTCGATCCAGCAGCCGGAGTCGATGCCGATAAGGACATCCTGCTCAAAGACGGCCGCGTGGCCGAGATCGCCGGGCCCGGCAAGCTGAAGCAGGCCAACGGCGCGGAGGTGCTCGACGCAACCGGTCTCGTCGTCGCGCCCGGTCTCATCGACATCCACGTCCACCTGCGCGAGCCGGGCCAGAGCTACAAAGAGACCATCGCCACCGGCACGGCAGCAGCAG
>Ga0335072_10008857_pt1 | contig 14560 bp, 10 predicted proteins | sample Lox_Sample_21_FD_206725 | JGI IMG/M metagenome (GOLD analysis project Ga0335072, IMG submission 206725) | Soil microbial communities from Loxahatchee National Wildlife Refuge, Florida, United States - Lox_Sample_2.1 | ecosystem: Environmental > Terrestrial > Soil > Wetlands | place: USA... | reverse complement strand
TGCTCCCGGCGTGGCGCCGCGGTATCGCGCAGCTCCGAGAGACGCAGGTGATCCGTGCGCGCCTTGAGCCAGGGGAAGGAGTCGAGGCTCGTGCCCTGAACGGCCTCCGGGCGACATTGTGCAAATGCCCCACGGGCGACCTGCACTTCCTCGAAGACCGGCTCATCCGGCCGCAGCACGAGCAAGAAGGCACAATCGGTGACGGTGGCTTCCCGCAGCAGCTCGAGATTGCGGCGCAGGCAGTCGGCGACGCCTTCCTTGCGCATGTTCTGGAAATCTACGGCGATCTTGGTGCAGGCGACGTCGACGCCAATGGCCGCTCGCGGCACTTTGTCGCCGTTCCAGGCGTCCGCCGAAAGAATGTCCGAAGCGGTGAAATCCGCAGGCTTATCCGGCGGCAGACTCGACATGTGATCCGGTGACCTCTCCCCGACCGTTAGTCGCGCAGCCTAACCCACGGTTGCTCGCCCGCGGGCTGCCGGTAGCCAGGCTGTGGACCGTTTCCGGCTGCGGCCTTCTAACGAGTTACGTGCGATTCTCGCACACTTGCTCAGGAACACAAGCTAACGCGCTGTTCGTCCAGGGGTTCGCGACTTAACAGAATCCGGAACTAAAACCCAGGGATGTGACGCCGTCCTCGAAAGCAAATCACTTGGCGGCCCGAGGCCGCCCTCGGGCCGCGAGGCGTTCAGCGGTCAGTCGGCTGGCCGCTCAAAGGGCCGCAGGCCGCTTTGAGCCAATTCATAGAGGCGCCGCAGCTCCAATTCCATCTCCCCCTGCAGCCTCGCGAGCGTCGCGGGATCGATCGCGCGTGGCACGTAACGCGGCGGCCCGATCGCGATGACGATCCGCGAGAAGGGTAGCGGTATCACGAAGCGGTCCCATTTGATCCGCCACGCCCGCGAGGCGGCGTAGGCCATGGGTAGGATCGGGCGCCCGGACATCTGTGCCAGGAGGATGGCGCCGGGCTTGAACTTGAACCGCGGCCCCTTCGGGCCATCGGGTGTGATGACCGGTGAGATATCCTCTTTGACCAGGGCCTGATAGTAGTCGCGCAATGCGCGTGCCCCCGTGTGGCTGGAGGAGCCCCGAATGACGTGGGCGCCGGCGCGCCGGGCCATCATGGCACCGAGCTCCCCATCGACCGAGGGACTGATCAGCCAGCCGACCTTGATGCGCGAGCGCTGCTCGAGCAGGTACTTCGCGCAGTAGAGCTGGTGCTGGTGCCAGTAACAGGGGACGAGCGAGGGCGCCTTCGCCAGCGCCTCATCGAGATGCTGTGCGCCCCGTACCGCTACCACTCGGGAGAGAAGCCACCATCCCCGGATGATGCCGGTGGCAAGGGGCACTGCCAGGCGATAGAGGAACCGCCGCGCGGGCGTCATGCTGCGTCCCGAGCGGGTGACCTTGCGATAGAAGGTGTTTCGCAGGCCGCCGTCGTCCGGCTCGGGTGTCACGCTTGAACCGCTCCCATGAGGAATCGACCAATTTAATATAATCCCGGGTCCCCATGAACAGACCCGCCACGATGCAGGCCCAGCCGCCCGAAGCCGAGCTTCAATTCGATATCGGCTCCACGGACGACTCGCTGGAGCGGATGATCGAGCTCTTCGCCCGTCATGGCGATATCTACCGCGTCTACGTGCCGGCGCGGCAGTCCCACATCTACGTCATCCATCACCCGGACGACATCAAGCGGGTGCTGGTCTCGAACCACCGCAACTATACGAAGGGGCTCGGCCTCGATCGGGTGAAGATCCTGCTCGGCAAGGGCCTCATGACCAGCGAGGGGGAGCTCTGGACCCGCCAGCGCTACATGATGCAGCCCTTCTTCCACCGCCGGGTCATCACCCAGTTCGCCGCGGTCATCGGCGCGGCGAACTCGCAGCTTCTCACCCGCTGGGACGAGCTCTCCCGAACCGGGGAGCCGGTGAACCTCACCGACGAGATGAGCGCCCTCACCCTGGAGATCGTGCTGCGCTCCATATTCGGGCGCGACCTCGAGCGCATGTCGCAGGAGCTCGGCGGCAATCCCTTCGACGTGATCAGCAGGGAGCAGGGCCGCAACCTGCAGTTCGCCTTCAAGTTCCGCTCGCTCACCAAGCTCGTCGCCGGGCTCATCGAGCGGCGCCGGCGGGAGAGCGAAGAGCACTTCGATTACATCGCGATGCTGATGAGCGCCCGCGACAAGGACAACGGCGAACCGATGGCCGAACGCCAGCTCATCGACGAGATCCTGACGCTGGTGGTGGCGGGCCACGAGACCACGGCGAGCGGGCTCAACTGGACCTGGTACCTGCTGTCCCAACATCCCGACGCCGAGGCCCGGTTGCACGCGGAGCTCGATGCTGTCCCCGATCAGTCCGCGCCGAGCCTGCCGCAGATGGAGCAGCTGGCTTACACCCAACAGGTCGTCAATGAGGCGCTGCGCCTCTATCCGCCGGGGTGGCTGCTGTCGCGGCGCACGATGCAGCCTGATCTGCTTTCCGGATATGAGATACCGGCGGGCAGCAACGTGCTGCTGCCGCTCTATCTGCTGCACCGCCACCCGCGATACTGGAAGGATCCCGATACCTTCCTGCCGGAGCGCTTCGCGCCGGATCACGACGCCGAGCGCCCCCGCTTCGCCTACATGCCGTTCGCGGCCGGACCGCGCCACTGCATCGGCGAGACCTTCGCGCTCTACGAAATGCTCATGCATCTGCACCACGTGGCGCGCCACTTCCGCCTGATCCACGTGCCCGACAAGCCGATCGAGCTCGAGGCGCAGATCAATCTTCGCACCCGTCATCCCCTGCACATGAGGCTGGAACGCCGCTGATGTCGAACCTGACGAACGCCACGACCCTGGCTGAGCTGATCGCGGACAACCGCAACCACTCCGGCAAGATCACCTATCTGGAGGGTGAGCACGAGGCTCGCGACGTCAGCTATGAGGAGCTGCATGCTCGCGCGCTCGGCATCCTCCATCACCTGCAGCGTCTCGGCGCCCGCCGCGGCGACAAGCTGATCCTTTTCCTCGGGAGCAACGAGCAGTTCATCGACGCGTTCTGGGCCGCGTTGCTGGGCGGCATCATCCCGGTGCCGGTGGCGCTCGGCATCAGCGACGAGCACCGGCACAAGCTGCTGCGCATCGCCCGCAAGCTCGGCAAGCCGTTCATCTACACCGAGCGGCGCTCGCTCGAGCGGATCGGGAGTTTCGCCGCCGAGGCAGGTGAGCTGGAGACGGCCGAGGGCTTGCGCGCGCGCGCCTTCCTGGTCGATGACCTGAGCGACATCTCGCGCGCGGGCCAGGTCTACCAGGCGCGGCCGGACGACATCGCGTTCATCCAATTCTCTTCCGGCTCGACCAGCGAGCCGAAAGGCGTGGTGCTGACGCACGGCAACGTCATCGCCAATGCGAGGGGCGTGGTCGAAGCGGCGCGGATCTCCGCGGATGACATCAGCCTCTCCTGGATGCCGCTCACCCATGACATGGGACTGATCGGATTTCATCTCATCATGTTCTACAGGAGGGTGCACGCGCACCTCATGCCGACGGAGCTCTTCATCCGGCGGCCGCTCCTGTGGCTGACATTCGCGAGCCGCATCCGCGCGAGCATCCTCTGCTCGCCGAACTTCGGCTACAAGCACTACCTCAAGGTGCTCGGCGAGCGGCCGGTGGAGGGTTTGGACCTCTCCCGCGTCAAGCTCATCTTCAACGGCGCGGAGCCGATCTCGGTGGAGCTCTGCGAGGAGTTCCTCACACGGCTCGCGCCCGCCCGGCTGCCCCGCGACAGCATGTATCCGGTGTATGGGCTTGCGGAAGCCTCTCTCGCCGTGAGCTTTCCGCCTCCCGGGGCGCCGCTGCGGACGATCACGCTCAATCGCCACGGCCTCGGGGTGGGCAACCCCGTGGAGCTCATCGACAAGGGCTCGCGCGATGCGGTACGGCTCGTGTCGGAAGGCCGTGCGATTCCGTATTGCAACGTGCGTATCACCGATGACGAAGACCGGCCGCTGCCGGACGGGCGCATCGGACATCTGCACATGCGCGGCGACAACGTTACTCGCGGCTACTACGAGAGCCCCGAGGTCAACGCCGCGTCCTTCACCGCCGACGGGTGGCTGCGTACCGGCGATCTGGCGCTCATGCACCAGGGTGACCTCTATGTCTCCGGGCGGGCGAAGGAGATCATCTTCGTCAACGGCCAGAACTACTACCCGCACGATCTCGAGGCGATCGCGCAGCGCATCGAGGGCCTGGAGCTCGGCAAGGTGGTTGCGGCGGGGGTTCGGCCGCCGGGCACGGAGGTCGAGCAGCTGATGATTTTCGTCCTGCACCGCGGCTCGATGGAGGATTTCCTGCCGCTCGCTACCCGGCTTGGCCGCCTCATCAACGAGCAGACGGGTCTCGAAGTCGCCGAGGTGGTGCCGGTCAAGCGCATTCCGAAGACGACGAGCGGCAAGATCCAGCGGCACCTGCTCGAGGAGAGTTATATCGACGGCGAGTTCGCCGCCGAGCTGAAAGCCCTGGCGACACTGCGCGCAGCGCAGCGCGGCCCGGAGAGGGCATCGCGCAGCGTGATCGAGGAGAAGCTGCGGACCATCTGCGACACGGCGCTCGGCGGCAAGCGCGTCGACGCCAATGACAATCTCTTCGAGCTCGGCGCGAGCTCCCTCAAGCTCATCGAGATCCACGAGCAGATCGACCGGGAGTATCCGGGCCGGGTGGACCTGACGGAGCTGTTCGATTTTCCGACCATCGCCGAGCTCGCCCGGCACCTCGAGAGCAAGCTGATCGAAAGCAAGTAAGCGAGCGGCCCAGGGCCGGGCAGGAGCCCGGATCCAGCGCCTAAAAATCCAAGCGCATCGAGAGGTCGATGGCGCGGACGTTCTTCGTCAGGCCGCCCGATGATACGAAGTCGACGCCCGTCGCGGCGATGGCGCGGACGGTCTCGAGACTCACGCTGCCGGAGGCTTCGAGCGCCACCGGCCGGCCGCGCGAGCGGTTGAGGGACACCGCGGCCGCGAGTTCCTCGAGGCTGAAGTCATCGAGCAGCACGATGTCAGGTCCGGCGCGCAGCGCCTCTTCCAGCTCCGCGAGCGACTCGACTTCCACCTCCACCTTGATGCCCCGGGCCGCGCGGCGGGCGGCGGTGATTGCGGCGGTGATCGAGCCTGCGGCAGCGATGTGGTTCTCTTTGATGAGCACCATGTCGTAAAGACCCATGCGATGATTGCTGCCGCCACCGCACCGCACGGCATACTTCTGCGCCGTGCGCAGGCCCGGGAGGGTCTTGCGGGTGTCGAGGACCGTGCAGCCGGTACCGGCGACCGCGGCGGCGAAGCGGCTCGCCTGGGTGGCGGTCGCGCAGAGGAGCTGCAGGAAATTGAGCGCGGTGCGCTCGCCGGTGAGGATCGGCCGGGCAGGGCCCTCGATCTCGAAGATCACCGCGCCGGCCGCGAGCCGCTCCCCGTCCGTCGCCCGCCAGGTGAGGCGGATGCCCGCGTCCAGGCGTCGAAAAGTCTCCTCGGCCCAGGGGCGGCCGCAGAGCACCGCGTCCTCACGGGTGATGACCCGGCCCGTCACCCGCTGGTCCTCGGGGACGAGCAGTGCCGTGACGTCGCCCCCCCCGATGTCCTCCCGGAGCGCGGCAGCCACCTGCTCCGGCAGGTCCGCCGGCGGGGTGAGGTCGGGCGCCGTTGCTGGCGCAGTCGGGCTCATTCCAGAAAGCCTAGCATGGGCGCGCCCAGGCATGAGGGATGTGCCCGGATCCACCGCCGCGACAATGGTTTGAACATTGCCGCCCCGGCCCCATAATCCTCCCGGATGTCCGAAGCACGCGCACCGGCGGAGTGGGACCGTCCCCGTTCCCCCTGTACCAAGGTCTGCTCCCTCGATGAGCAGGGGTACTGCGTCGGGTGCCTGCGAACCGCCGACGAGATCGGCCGGTGGACGTCCATGAGTGCCGCCGAGCAGTGGCGGGTGGTCGCCGAGCTGAAGCAGCGGCGCGAATTGAGGTCGGCCGCAGGCCGCAACGAGGTAATTTGATGGACGTGGTCGAGAGAATCAAGGCCGAGCTCGGCTCGAGCCCGGTGGTGCTGTTCATGAAGGGCACGCCGGATTTCCCGCAGTGCGGCTTTTCCGCCCAGACGGTGGCGGCGCTGCGCGCCGTGGGGGCGGAATTCAAGCACGTGAACATCTTCGAGGAGCCGGAGATGCGCGAGGCACTGAAGCGCTACTCCAACTGGCCGACCTATCCGCAGCTCTACATCAACGGCGAGCTGATCGGCGGCTGCGACATCGCGCTCGAGATGTACCAGAGCGGCGAGCTGCAAAAGCTCCTTTCCGGAGCTGGCGCCGTCAAGTAGCCGGCGGCGCGTCGCTTTCGGCTTCGGCCGCGGGCTCGCTGAGCCAGCCCAGCGCCCGCGCGCGCGCGTCGGCTTCGAGAAAGCTGTCGCGGAAGCGGTTGCAGATGAGGCAGAAGAGCTCCGCGGTGCGCTCGGCGTCGTAGACGGCTGAGTGCGCCGAGCTCGAATCCCAGGCGAGCCCGGCCACGGTTACCGCCTTCGCCAGCACCGTCTGCCCGAGCGCCGCGCCGGCGAGAGTGGCGGTGTCGAAGCACGAAAATGGATGGAACGGGTTGCGCTTCACGTCCGCCCGCTTCACCGCGACGTTGAGAAAGCCGAGATCGAAAGCCGCGTTGTGTCCAACCAGAATGGCGCGCCGGCACGTGTAGGCGCGTACCGCGTGACGGATCTCGCGGAAGACCCGCTGCAGGGCGTCGCGCTCCGGCAGCGCCGGACGCAGCGGGTGAAACGGATCGATCCCCGTCACCGAGAGTGAGGCAGGATCGAGCCTCGCGCCCTGGAAGGGTCTCACGTGGAAGGCGTGCGTTGCCCCGCGACTCAACACACCGTCACCGCCCATGTCGATGAGAACTGCGGCGATCTCGAGCAGAGCGTCCGTGTCCGCATTGAAGCCCCCGGTCTCGATATCCACCACGACCGGCAGAAAGGCGCGGAAACGTCGCGCCATGAGTGCCGCGCCAGGGGCTGGGGGGATCGCCGCTGCCACCTCAGGCTCCGCGCTCGCGCCCGGAGGCTCGCTCGCGGCCGTCATTGCTTCTCCGCCAGTTGCCAGCCGATATGCTCGCCGGCGCGCAGCGGCACGAGTGTCTCGTTGCCGAATGGATAGGAGCACGGCACTTCCCACGGCCCCTTCGTCAACGTGAGGCGGCCGGTATTGCGCGGCAGGCGGTAGAAATCCGCGCCATGCTCCGAGGCGAAGGCTTCCAGGCGATCGAGCGCTCCGGCGGACTCGAATGCTTCCGCATAGAGCTCGATCGCGCCGTGCGCAGAGAAGATTCCGGCGCAGCCGCAGCCGCTCTCTTTCGCGCCGCGCGCGTGCGGCGCACTGTCGGTCCCGAGGAAGAAGCGTGTATCGCCGCTCGCGACGACTTCGACCAGCGCCTCGCGGTCGTCCTCGGACTTCAGCACCGGCAGGCAATAGTGGTGCGGGCGGATGCCGCCCGCGAAAAGCGCGTTGCGATTCAGCAGCAGGTGTTGCGGCGTGACGGTGGCCCCGATCCCGGCGCGGGAGCCCAGCACGAACTCGACCGCTGCCCGCGTCGTGATGTGCTCGAAGACGATGCGCAGGCGCGGCACGCGCGCCGCCAGCGGCGCGAGCACCTCATCGATGAACCGCGCTTCACGATCGAACACGTCGACGTTGGGGTCTGTGACTTCGCCATGCACCTCGAGGACCAGATCCCGCTCCTCCATGCGCGCGAGCACGGCGTCGAGGCGGCGGATGTTCGTCACGCCGGCATCGGAATGAGTCGTTGCCCCGGCCGGATAGAGCTTGAAGCCGACGATGCAGCCGCTCCCCTCCGCTCGGTCCACCTCGGCCGCGTCCGTCCGGTCGGTGAGGTAGAGTGTCATCAGCGGCTCGAATGTCATGCCGGCGGGCAATGCGTCCAGGATTCGCTGACGGTATGCCAACGCCTGCTCGGTGGTGGTCACGGGAGGGCGGAGGTTGGGCATGACGAGCGCGCGTGCGAAGCGCGCTGCCGTGAACGGCAGGACGGAGCGCATCAACTCGCCGTCGCGCAGGTGCAGATGCAGGTCGTCGGGCCGGCGAATCGTCACCGCAGTCACTTGCCGCCTCCGATGGCCTTCAGGACGTCCTGTTTCAGGATCAGCTCGAGCGCGTAGCGCACGCCGAAGCCGGTGACCTCGCTGTTGACGTGGCCGAGTCCGCCGGTGCGCGTTGCCGATGCCAGGTCGACGTGCGCCCAGGGGATGTCTTCGGGGACGAAGCGGCTCAGGAAGCGCGCGGCGAGGATGTGGTCGCCCTTGCCTTCCGTGGTGCATTGCAGGATGTCAGCGACCTTGCTCTCGAGATCGGAGTCGAAATCGGAATCGAACGGGAACGTCCAGACTCTCTCGCCGCTCTCGCGGCCGGCGTCGATGAGCTTCGGCGCGAGCGCCGGCCGGTTGGTGAAGACACCGCTCATCCGCTCCGTCAGGGAGTAGACGCACGCGCCGGTGAGCGTGGCGAAGTCGAGCATGAGGCGCGGCCGGGTGCGGGCGGCGAGCGCGAGGGTGTCCGCCAACACCATGCGGCCTTCGGCATCGGTGTGGATCACCTGAATGGTGACGCCGTTGGCGGCGCGTACGACTTCCTGCGGCCGGTAGGACTTCGGCCCGATGTGATTCTCCGTGATGGCGAGCCACGCGTCCGCCGCTATCGGCGCGCGCAGCTGCGCCAGGGCAATGAGGGTCGCGAGCGCCACTGCGCTGCCTCCCATGTCGGTGTGCATGTCGAGCATCGACCGGTGCGGCTTGAGGTTGACGCCGCCGGTATCGAAGAGGATGCCCTTGCCGATGAGCGCGAGGTCCGGCGCGCCGCCGCGGCGCCGGCCGGGGCGGTACTTGAGATGCGCGATACCGGCGGCCGGGCTCTCGTTGCCGGCGGCGACGGCGAGGAAGGCGTTGGCTCCGGCGCGCCGCAGCGCCCGCTCACCCAGCCAGGTCATTTCGAGGCCATGGCGGCGCGCTAGTTGGGTCACTGCGGTGCGGTAGCCGCGTGAGTCGAGAATGTTGGGCGGCAAAGCGGTGAGCCAGCGGGCGAGATTGGTGCCTGCGGCGCTGATCGCGGCGTAGCGGATGTCGAGCCGCGCATCGCGCGGAAGCTGAATGCGTGTGATCTGCTTCTCGTCCGCGGAGGACGTCCGGCAGCTCGGCAGCTCGAACGCCTGCACCAGGGCGCCGGCGAGCAGCGCCTCGAGCGATGCCTGAGCGGCGGCCGGGCCGCCCGCCGCCGCCGGGAAGTCCGCGGCAGCGAGCCCGATCGTCTGCGGGCCGCGGGCGGCGGCCTCCTTCATCATCCGGCCGGCGAGAGCGAGCCGCTCGAACGCGCTCGCCTTGGGTCCGACGAAACCGAGCACGGCGAGCGTCTGGCGGCGGTTGGCGAGCGCGGTGGTGCGTACCGCGCCGGCGCGCGGCCGCTCACGCGCGAGCAGATCCCGCCAGCGCAGGCTCTCCGGCAGCTTCTCGAGGCTTCCCGGGCCGGCGGATTCGGGCATGACCGCGAGCAGCGCATCGACCTCGCCGCCGCGCGAGCGCACGATTTCCGGGCCGCCGGCGGGCGGCAGGAGCGTCAGGGCGCGGCGGCCGGGGCCTGCGCGTCGCTCCGGCGCTTGCTTGACCACCGGGGGTGAAACCCGGATCATTGCGCGGCTCATGAGACAGGCGACTTTTTTGCTTGCAGGGGAAGCTGCCGGCGCATCGTACTCCATTAGCTCGAATGACCGAACCTCCGAAGCTGGAAGATCTCGACCCCGTTGAAACCCAGGAATGGCTCGAGTCGATCGACTCGGTGCTGAAGACTCATGGTCCGCAGCGCGCCCACTTCCTGCTCGAGCGTCTGATCGACTACACGCGCCGCAGCGGCGCGTATCTGCCGTTCAAGGCGAACACCGCCTACGTCAACAGCATCCCCACCGGGCGCGAGCCGCAGTATCCCGGCAACCGCGCGCTCGAGCGGCGGATCGAAGCCTACATCCGCTGGAACGCCATGGCGATGGTGGTGCAGGCCAACCGCATCTCCTCGGAGTATGGCGGACATCTCTCGAGCTACGCTTCCTCCGCGACTCTCTATGAAGTGGGCTTCAATCACTTCTGGCGGGCGCCGTCGGCGGAGCATCCGGGTGATCTCGTCTTCATTCAGGGGCATTCCTCCCCGGGCGTGTATGCGCGCGCCTATCTCGAAGGGCGTCTCAGCGAGAGTCAACTTCACCACTTCCGCCAGGAGGCCGGTGGCCCCGGGCAGGGTCTCTCGTCCTATCCGCATCCCTGGCTGATGCCGGAGTTCTGGCAGTTCCCGACGGTCTCCATGGGCCTTGGGCCGATGATGGCGATCTTCCAGGCGCGCTTCACCCGTTATCTCGAGCACCGCGGGCTCGCCAAGCCTTCCGACCGCAAAGTCTGGGCGTTCCTCGGCGACGGGGAGATGGACGAGCCGGAGTCGATGGGCGCGCTCACCATGCCGGTGCGCGAGGGGCTCGACAATCTCATCTTCGTCATCAACTGCAACCTGCAGCGCCTCGACGGGCCGGTGCGGGGCAACGGCAAGATCATCCAGGAGCTGGAGGCGGCCTTCCTCGGCGCCGGCTGGAACGTCATCAAGGTGCTGTGGGGCTCGCGTTGGGATCCGCTCCTCGCGCGCGACACGCAGGGCCTGCTGCGGCGCGTGATGGAAGAATGCGTCGACGGCGAGTACCAGAACTTCAAGGCCAAGGGCGGCGCCTACACCCGCGAGCACTTCTTCGGCAAGTACCCCGAGCTCAAGGCGATGGTCGCCAACATGTCGGATGAGGAGATCTGGCGCCTCAACCGCGGCGGCCACGATCCGCGCAAGGTGTACGCCGCATATGCCGCCGCCATGGCCCACAAAGGTCAGCCGACCGTCATTCTCGCGAAGACGGTCAAGGGCTTCGGCCTCGGCAAGGGCGGCGAGGGGCAGATGGTCGCGCATCAGCAGAAGAAGCTGTCGGAGGACGACCTTCGTGCCTTCCGCGACCGCTTCTACATCCCGGTGTCGGACGAGGAGATCGCCAAGCTCCCTTTCCGTCAGCCGGCGGCCGACTCCGAGGAGAGCCGCTACCTGCACGAGCGCCGCACGGCCTTGGGCGGCTACCTGCCCGCGCGTCGCAAGCAGGCGCCGCCGCTCGCCGTGCCGCCGCTCGCGGCGTTCGCCGCCGTGCTCGAGGGCACCGGCGAGCGCGAGATCTCGACGACGATGGCGTTCGTTCGCATCCTGACCACGCTCCTCAAGGACAAGCAGATCGGCAAGTACATCGTGCCGATCGTGCCGGATGAGGCGCGCACCTTCGGCATGGAGGGACTCTTCCGTCAGATCGGCATCTACTCCTCCGTCGGGCAGCTCTACACGCCGCAGGATGCGGAGACCCTCATGTCCTACCGTGAGGACAAGAAGGGCCAGATGATCGAGGAGGGCATCAACGAGGCCGGCTCGCTCTGCTCGTGGATCGCTGCGGCCACCGCTTACAGCAATCACGGCATGAGCATGGTGCCGTTCTACATCTTCTACTCCATGTTCGGCTTCCAGCGGGTCGGGGATTTCATCTGGGCCGCGGGCGACATCCAGGCGCGCGGCTTTCTCCTCGGCGCGACGGCCGGGCGCACGACGCTCGCCGGCGAAGGCCTGCAGCACCAGGACGGGCACAGCCAGTTGGTTGCGACGACGGTACCCAACTGCGTGGCGTACGATCCCGCCTACGCGTACGAGCTCGCCGTCATCATCCAGGACGGCATGCGGCGCATGTACGTGGAGCAGGAGAACATCTTCTACTACATCACCGTGATGAACGAGAACTACCCGCAGCCGGCCCTGCCGCAGGGCAGCGAGGCGGGGATTCTCAAGGGCGCCTACCTGCTGCGCGCCGGCGGCACGGGGAAACTGCGCACGACGCTGCTCGGCTCCGGCACGATCCTGCGCGAGTGCCTCGAGGCCGCGAAGATCCTCGAAGCCGACTATGGTGTGCGCGCCGACGTCTTCTCGGTGACGAGCTTCAGCGAGCTGCGCCGCGAGGCACTCGAGTGCGACCGTTGGAACCTGTTGCATGCCGGCCAGCCGCCGCGCGCGCCCTACGTGCAGCAGTGCCTGCAGGATGCGCAGGGGCCCTTCGTCGCTGCGACCGATTACATGCGCACCGTGCCCGACCAGATTCGCCAGTGGGTGCCGGGCCGTTATGTCAGCCTCGGCACCGACGGCTTCGGCCGTTCGGATTCCCGCGCGGCGCTGCGCCGGCATTTCGAGGTCGACCGTCACTACATCGCCGTCGCCGCCCTGAAAGCCCTCGCCGACGAGGGCAAGCTCGAGGCCGCCGCCGTCACCGCCGCCATGAAGGCCCTCGGCGTCGATCCGGCGAAGCCGGTTCCCTGGAAAGTCTAGCCGCCCATGGGCATGTCAACCCCGAATCATCACGATGCACGAACGCGCAGCAGGTACAGGGGCGAGGCGGTGCCTTGCAGCGAAGCATCGCTTCGCTCCGCCGAGCGGGTGTCCATGGATGGACACCCCGGGCTTGCGCGGAGCAGGATTGCGCAGCGCAATGTGCCCCGCCGCCGCAGGTGGCGGAGCCTCGGGCAAAAACCACGCTTTTTGACCGAGGCGCGCTGGGCCGGGCAGGAGCCCGGATCCAGCGCGTCATAAGGCTCCATTGCGATGAACGCGGCAGTCCGCCTCGTCGAAGTCCGCGTGCCCGACATGGGCAACTTCAAAGATGTCGCCGTTATCGACGTCCTCGTCAAGCCCGGTGAGAGCATCGAGCCGGAGGCGCCACTCGTCACGCTCGAGACGGAGAAGGCAACCATGGACGTGCCTTCGACCGCGAGTGGCGTCATCGAGAAAGTCCATGTCGCCAAAGGCGGCAAGGTCAATGCCGGCGATCTGATCGCGACCGTGCGTCCGGCGGGCGAGGGCGCGCAGGCCGCTGCGTCGGCCGAGGAAGCCGCGCCCACCGCCTCAGCAGGGGCCGCCCAGGCGCCGCCGGCAGCGCCTGCCGCCAAACCCGCTCCGGCTGCGCACGCGGCCGCGCCCGTCCCCGCAGCCGCGAAGACGACCGCCACCCCGCCACCGACTCCTCCGCGTCGGCAGGCGAGTGCGGCTGCAGCGGCAGCAACTCCGCAGCAGGGCGCCGGTGCGGCCGCCACGGAGCTGCCCGAGGCTCTGCGCACCGATCTGCCCCCTATCAACGAGCCCGGCTTCTCGCGGGCACACGCGGGACCGAGCGTGCGCAAGTTCGCACGCGAGCTGGGAGTCGACCTGACTCGCATCACGGGTCACGGCTTCAAGGGCCGTATCACGCACGATGACGTCAAGACATTCGTAAAGGGCTACATGTCGGCGCCGGGCGCCGCTGCGGACGCGAAGCCGGGCGCCGCTGCGGACCCGAAGCCGGGCGGCGGTGCGTTGCCGGCTATTCCCCCAGTCGATTTTGCAGCATTCGGCCCCGTCGAGACGCAACCGCTCTCGCGCATCCAACGGATTTCCGGCCCGCGCCTGCATGCAAGCTGGGTCAACATCCCGCACGTCACGCAGTTCGACGAGGCGGACATCACCGAGCTCGAGGCGTTGCGCGGCAAGCTGAAGGATGCGGCGACGGAGCGCGGCATCAAGCTGACGCCGCTCGCCTTCATCGTGCGCGCCTGTGTGAAGGCGCTGCAGGCGTTCCCGCAATTCAACGCATCGCTCGATCCCTCGGGCACCAACCTGATCCTGAAGAAGTACGTCAATGTCGGGTTCGCCGCCGACACGCCGAACGGACTGATGGTCCCGGTGGTGCACGAGGCGGACCGCAAGGACGTCTACGAGGTCGCGCGCAAGCTCGGTGAGCTCTCCGAAGCAGCCCGCGCCGGCAAGCTCGGGGTGGCGCAGATGCAGGGCGGCTGCTTCACCATCTCCAGCCTCGGCGGCATCGGCGGCACGGCGTTCACGCCCATCATCAATGCCCCGGAGGTCGCGATCCTCGGCGTGTCGCGCTCCGCCATGAAGCCGGTCTACCAGGACGGCAACTTCGTGCCGCGGCTGATGCTGCCGCTGTCGCTTTCATACGACCACCGCGTCATCGATGGCGCGACCGCCGTCCGCTTCACCACTTTCCTCGTCAAGACGCTGGCAGACCCGCACTCCCTGATCGAGGCAGTGCCGTGAGCCGGGTCGATCTCGTCGTTCCGGACCTCGGAAACTTCCACGACGTTCCGGTCGTCGACGTGCTCGTCAACGTTGGCGACAATATCGAGGTCGAGGCACCGCTGGTCACACTGGAAACCGACAAGGCGTCCATGGACGTCCCCGCCACCGCCGCGGGGCGGATCGCCGAGGTGCTCCTGAAGCGCGGCGACAAGGTGTCCAAGGGCTCGGTGATCGCGCGCGTGGACAGCAACTCCCAGGCCGGCCTGCCGCCGGTCGGTGAGGCTGCAGCGTCCGCTGCGCCGGCCGCGAAGCCGGAGTCGGAGGGCGACACGGTGCGGATGCCCATGCCGAACC
>Ga0335072_10008856_pt1 | contig 14560 bp, 13 predicted proteins | sample Lox_Sample_21_FD_206725 | JGI IMG/M metagenome (GOLD analysis project Ga0335072, IMG submission 206725) | Soil microbial communities from Loxahatchee National Wildlife Refuge, Florida, United States - Lox_Sample_2.1 | ecosystem: Environmental > Terrestrial > Soil > Wetlands | place: USA... | reverse complement strand
GGCCGGCCAAGCTCTCCATCGATCGGGCTCTCGAGTTCATCGCTGCCGAGGATATCTTCTGGACCCAGCGCTGAACTATCACCCCACCGCGAAAATGCGCAAAGTCGAGCTAAGGCAGCGCGCCATCTCTACCGCCACTTTGGTGATCAGCGCGTCGTCCTCAAGCAGGCAATAGCACGGTTGCTCCGCCGGCCCGCGCTGGCCGAATTCCTGCGCTCCGTTCGGTGCCCGCAGCCCGTCAAAAAGCGGCTTGATACGGTTGTCCAGGTCGCCGGTGCGCGTCACAACCGATCCAATCTCGTGGTTGACGAGCAGCCTCACGTCCAGCTCACACATGAGCCTCAACGTGGGCCTGACAAGTGCAACGAACTGGTAGCCCTCGGACACGATCGGCTCCGACAGCTCCACGACGCCATATGGGGCGGCGGCAGTCCCGGCGGTGCGCAGCCTGTGATGCGTCGCCCATAGTTGGCGCAACTGCGGGCTGATACTATCGCGAATTCCCCAGATCGCGCTGAGCTTCGCGGCCGAGAGCGGCCGCGTAGCATTCCCAACCGACGGCAATTCACCGTCGAAGGTCAGGTGGAACTCTTCATCTCGTCGAACATCCCCAGCAGATGAGGGGACCATTCCACGCCCGACCCATCGCCGCCAGCCGTCGGCCTGTCCCGCTGTGTACGGGTGCTCACGACATTCTGCTTTGTCAACTGAGTTATTAGGCATAATTTCCTAATTGCCAACTGCCTCATGTGCTGGCCCAGATTGAAATACGTCTGTGAAAAGCGTATCATAATTTGATGTGGAGGCGGTCAGAGATCCGCTTCGCGTTGGATTCCGCGCTTTCGGAAGGGGATGTCGCAACCATTCGGATCGAGGCGCCGGCGGGCGATCTGCTGGTGATGGGCGAGCCGGTCCAGGACATTTCCGGCAACGAGTTGCGCGTGCGCTTCGTCCATACGAATGCCAGGTTCGGCTCGCCTCTCGCCGCCAACAAGATTGGCGCCGCCAATCTTCAGGTCATTGCCCCGGCATTCCTGGTGGAGTTCGACTATGAACGGCTTATCGTGGAAGGAGCGGTTCACACATCAGGCAAACGGGAGGGCACTCGACCTCGTGCATTCCGGTTCGCCCGTCATTCTGAACCTGCGTCCGAACCCTGACGCGGGGCACGTCGACAGCATCGCTGCGATCGAAACACTGGCGCGGCGGGGTGTGCCGCTGCTGAAGGCGAAGCGGACGATCGAGGCCGTACTGGCGGAAGGCAGCTATTACCTGCATGTGCCGAAGGCAGAGAGCGTCGACGTGCTGTGCGCCGAGCTGACGTCTGCCGGCTTCAACGTGCGTGACGCCCCGGTTCCCGGGCGTGCGGTCGATGTCAAGGCATTGCGCGCGCGACTGGGTACCAGCCAGGAGCAATTCGCCGCGCGCTACCGGATCAGCCTGGACGTGTTGCAGAACTGGGAGCAGCGGCGAAACGAACCGGATGCCATCGCCCGGAACGTATTGGGAATGATCGACCGCGACCCGGCCGGGACGGAACGAGCGCTGTGGGGTGGGGAGTAGGCAAACATGGCCATGGCGGGGCTCAGGCAGCTCTGCTCTGCACCCGGCCTCGGCGAATTTGATCCGTGACGCGGACGACTTGTATGGACTGGGGCATACGCCTTTTTTTCCGCGGCCTGGTGTCAGTCGATGGCGCGAAACGTGCGGCCGTATAGCGCCAGGTAAACGGCCTGCAGCCCGGCCGCGAGCAGAAACGGCAGCACCAGCAGGTTCGATTCCAGCAGCAGGCCGCCGAGCAGCGGTCCAGCCGCTCGGGGCACCTGCATCGAGATCGCATTCAGGCTGGCGGCAAGTCCGCGGCGGCCGGAACCGACCAGTTTCAACCCGACAGCCTGGCGCGCGCCCGCCGTGCCCCGGTTGCACGCGGCGCGCAGCACGAAGCACGCGGCCGCCAGACCGTAGGTCGGTGCGAATGGCAGGGCCACGAACAATACCAGGCCGGCGAGGCGCATCACGACGACCGACATAGCGGTGCCAACCCGTCGCGCCAGCCATCCGGTGCCGACCGAGGAGAACGTCGCGACGAAGAAACCCAGTGCCAGCACCGGACCGATCCTAGATGGCCCTTCGCCGAAGCGCAGATAGAACCAATAGGCCATGAATGGTCCGATCATGCCGATGGCAAGGCCGTTCAGTGCATTGATCCCCACCAGCCGCATCAGCATGCCATGCTCCTGCCGCCTGACGCGCGCGGCGGCGGCCGGTGCTTCTGCGTCGGGATGGACGTGGCGCCGTGATGTGTCGCCGTTTGCGCCGGGGCGCGATGGGTCGGGGCGCGCAGCGGAGCGTGGCGCGTCCACCATCCAGACCAGCAGTACGAGGCTCGCGAGCGCGCCCAGCAGGACCAGCAGGAACAGTGGCCGATAGCGCAATGGGCCGGGCAGCCAGCGCTGCCACCAGGCGGGCAGCGCCGCGAGCAACGACCCGGTGCCCATGCCGGCAAAGCCGACCGCGGCATTCAGGCTGTAGACCGGGCCGAAATCGGCCGGCTCCAGGCCGTCCGCGAGCCAGGCTTGCTCCACCGGACCGAACGGCCCCGCTGCGCCGTTGGCACCGCGGCCGAACGCGCCGACCAGCGCGGCGGGAACCAGCCAGACCGGCGCGGCGCTCAGCGACGCCGCGACCCCGGCCAGCACCTGCGCGACGCCATAGGCGAGCAGGAAGGGCTTGCGGCCAAAACGGTCGGACAGCGGACCGGAGACCAGCGTCGCCGCGGCGCCCAGCATCAGGCCGCCCATGTAGACCGCGCCCATCTGCACCGGGGTCCAGTGCAGCGCGGCGAGATAGAACGCGAAATCCGCCACCAGCGCGCCCTGGCCAAGGCTGCGGACGGCGCGGCAGGCGATCAGCAGCTTTGCCGTGCGTGGCAGGCGGCGAAGGACCGAACCGGTTGCGCGGGATGCGGGTGCGGCGGAGGCCGCAACAGCGCGGTCTGATCGGGCATCCGGCATCGGCGTTCGTCTCCTCCACAGCGCGCGAGGCCGTGAGGATTGACCTTGTTGACCGTCGCCAGGGGGAACCTAACGGCAGCGCGTTGCACCCCCAAGCGGGCGGCGGCACAGCCGCGGGATGCCGGCACCTGGGTGGCGGCCGTTGCCGCCGGCGCTCATCCGCGACGGTCGGAGGTTCCAACCGGCGCCGTCACAACCCACGCCGTCACGACACGCGCCGTCACAGCACGCCGTCACAACGCGCGCCGTGCCAACTCTGGACCAGGCGCGGCCCGCGGGGCATGATCGCAGGCAAAACCGATCCCTGCATTGAGGTGTCGATGCCCACCTACGATTACGACTGCGAGGCTTGCGGCACGTTCAGCGAAAGCCGCCCGATGGCGGAGTTTGCCCAGCCGCAGCCCTGCCCGGCCTGCGGCGAGTTGGCACCGCGGGCAATGCTGTGCGCGCCCGCGCTCGGCGGCGGCGCAAGCCCGCCGGACGCTTCCGCGCCACGGCCGCGCATGCATCCCGGCGGCTGCGCCTGCTGCGCTCCGCCGCGCCGCTTCGCCGCCGAGGCCGTGTAACCCGAGGCCATGCATGGTCGCCGGCGGCGTGGCAGCCGGCATGATCCCCGCCGCTATGCCCGCCGTACGTTCCACAGCGCGGTGATTGGCGCGCGCACGAAGCCGGTGAGTCCCGTGCGGTAGGCATACGGGATGAAATACTGGCCCAGCGGGATGAACGGCGGTTCCTGCAACCCCAGCACCTGGATTTGCTCGGCCAGCTTTTTCTGCGCGGGCAGGTCCGGCGCGTCGAACCAGGCCGAGCGCAGCGACTGGATGGCCGGATTCGGCTTCACGCCCGACAGCGGGATGTTGCTGCCGGGGTTCGACGGCCACAGCCCGGCCCAGCCGACGCAATAGCAGCTCCAGCCGGCGCGTACCATCGGATCGGTGCTGCGCGCGCGCGCCGACAGCGTGCCCCAGTCCATCGACTGCGCATCGACGTTCAGGCCAAGCTGCTTCAGCAGCGCGCCGCTGACTTCGCCCATCGCGCGGTATTCCGGCACTTCCGGAATCATCAGCACGACCTTCTCGCCGTTATATCCGGACACCGCGATCAACTGCTTCGCCCGTGCCAGGTCGCGTGGCCCATTCAGGATTGCCATGCCGGCATCGGAAGCGAATGGCGAGCCGGGCGTGAACATGCCCATGCAGGTGCGGGACTGGTTCGGCAGGTCGCCAACCACCGCCGCCATGAAATCCGGCTGATTGACCGCCGGCAGCAGCGCATGCGCCAGCTTCGGATTGTCGAACGGCGGCGCGGCGTTGTTCAGGAACAGGATGCCGAAATAGCCCATGGGGTCGACCTGCATGACGCTGACGCCGGCGGTGGATTTCAGTTTCGGCACCAGGTCCAGCAGCGGGCGCTCCACCCAGTCGACCTCGCCGGTCTGCAGCGCGGCGGCCGATGTCGCGGGGTCGGGGATGAACTTCCATTCCACCCGCTCGAAATATGCGCGCTTGCCGCCGGCCCAGGACGACGGCGCTTCGTTCCGCGGCACGTACTTGTCATGGCGCGCATAGGCGGCGTGGCTGCCCGAGACGAACTCGTTATCGAGGAACCGGTACGGCCCGCTGCCGGTCTGATCGGTGATCGCCTTGCCGATATCCGTCTTCGCGAGGCGTTCCGGACGAATGAAGCAGGTGGTGCCGCCGAGGCCGTACAGCAGGTGTGCATAGGGCCGCTTCAGGTTGATCTCGATCGTTTTGTCATCGGCTGCGCGCATTTCGTCGAGCACGGCCGCCATGCGCTGGCCGAACGGATCGCGTTTGGCCCAGCGTGCGATCGATGCGACGCAGTCGGCGGCGCGCACCGGCTCGTTGTCATGGAACACCAGGCCGTCGCGCAGCGTGATGCGCCAGCGCCGCTTGTCGTCGGAGAGCTCGTGTCCGGCGGCCATCTGCGGCCGCGGCGTGTAGGATTCGTCGAGGCCGTAGAGCTGGTCGCAGGTCAGGAACGCATGCTCCAGGCCGATGATGGAAATCGACCAGACCGGGTCCAGCACGATCAGATTGGAATAGGGCACGTAGCGCAGCGTGGATTCGGCGGCGCGGCCGGTGATGGATGGCAGTGCCGTCGCCGCGGCGCCGAGCAATGGCAGTTTCAAGATGCTGCGGCGGTTGATGGTGCGCACGCTGGTCGGCATTGTGGCGTTTCCCTCGGTCATTGGTTCGGCCTGTCCTAGGCGAGGCTGGCGAACCGCACCATACGCGCCACTCGCACGCACGAACCGCGCGATACGCCCCACACGGATCGCTCACGACCGACCCCCGGGTCCCGATTCGTGCCGGTCATGCGGCTATAAGGCAACCAATGTTGCTTGCGGGATCTTGTGGGTAAAGCGATTGCCACATAGCCCGGGCCGGCGCGGTTGCTGCTGCGCCGCCCTGGGCTGTGTCTGGCACATTTTCAAGATAAAAGGCCGGAAGACCAGTACGACGAAAGTTAGTCCCGTCGAACGGCGACCTTTGTGGCTTCGTGGTGAAGCTCTAATGTCGAAACGAGTCGCGAAGGCCCCGCATCCGTTGCGCCAGCTCTATAATCCGGAGCTTGTTGGCTGGCGTCCAACGGTTTGCTCGCGGGCTTGGCCCGTGCTGGACTGTTGCGATGCCTTCGGATTTCGCCCCGGTAGCCGCGAGAAGTCAGATGTTCCACCATCGATGCCGTGGTGGCATGTGGCTGCGTGCCTGATCGAACTCCAGCCGGGCGCTTCTCGGTCCAGCCGTTGGTCACCGCACAACGGCACCGGGCCGATATCCCTCCACTTACTTCCCCATCGCCTGCGCCTGCGGAATCGCGGCCTGGATGAGTTGCACGCATTGCTCGCGGTCACCCGCCGCGAGCGCGTGCAGCGCCCGGGTGATCTGCGCCACGGCGGGATTGTCGCTGGCATTGTTGGTCTGCCCGTAAGGCACGGACCGGTCCAGCAACCGGGTCTGCGCTTGCTCCAGGGCCTGCTGTGCCTCGCCGGTGCGCCCGGCCGCCAGGGCGCCCTGCGCGGCCCGCAGATAGTCCGCCGGCGAAGCGTTCGGTCCCAGGTCCGGCGACGGCAGGTTGGGTGCGATCGCGGACTGTGTGTCCTGCTGGTCGATGTTGCTGGCGTTCGATCCCATCGGCATCGACATGCCGGTGCCGATCACATTGCCCGGGCGGGCGCCCGTCGCCTGATTGGCGCCGGGCGGCGCAACGTTGCCCGGCGGCACATTGGAAGGCACCGCCGTCCCCAGCATGGCGGGTGGCTGCCCCATCGGCGGTGCGGACGGTGGCGGGTAACCAGGCGCCCCGGTCTGCGCGAGCGCCGGAGGGATCAGGCAGACCACAAGTGCGGCGGACATGGGCAGGAGACGCATCAGGCTATCCTCTCATCGCGATGGACCGGCGCTGGCTACGCGCGCCACCGGTCGCAATTGTGGCAGCCGGCCGGCGGGCGCGGTGACGACGCGTTAACCCCGCGCGGTCCCTATAGCGCGCGCGGCGCGGTGCCACAGCCTTCCACATGGCGCGTCGCGCGTTGCCGGAGGGGCGTGAAGCGTGGTGCGACGGCCGCCCGAACCGTGGCGCGGTGCCACAGCCTTCGACATGCCGCGGTGCCCCGGCGTTCGCCGTCAGCGCCAGCGGCGATGGAGCCACAGCCATTGCTCGGGATGCTCGCGAATCCAGCGCTCCACCACGCCGGTGATGATCTGTGTCGCCGCGGCCACATCCACCTGGCCGGCCGGATCGCGCGGCAGTTCGAACGGCCCCTCGGCCATGATCCGGAACCGCCGGCCGGGCAGGCGCACCACGCGCACGCCGACCACGGGGCAGTCGAACTGCCGTGCCAGCCGGGCGATCGTCGGGTTGGCGCGGCAACGGCGCCCGAAGAACGTCACGTCCACGCCGCGGGTGAAATGCTGGTCCACCAGCATGCCCAGGTGCTCGCCGCGGTCCAGTGCGGCGGCCATTTCCAGCGCCGCCTGGGCGCGGGTGCGGATCAGCCGGCCCATCAGCGGCGCGCGGATGCGGACGATCTCCTTCGCCACCGCCTTGTTGTTCGGCATGCGGTAGACCACGGCCGACGGCAGCCCGTGCGCCGCCGCCGCCACCGCCGGCAACTCCCAGTTGCCCAGATGCGCGGCGAAGCACAGCGCCGGCTTGCCGTCGTTCCGCAGGGCCTCGAACAATGCCGCGTCGTCGGTCAGAATGCGGCCGGAATTGGGGTGGGCGGGGTCGTAGTCCCATATCCGCGCCAAGTGCACGTATTCGCCGGCCACGCGCCCCAGATTGTCCCAGGCGTTGCGCAGCGTTGCCTCGATCCAGGCCGCGTCCTTGTCGGGATAGGCGGCGCGCAGGTTGGCGCGGCCGGTGCGGTGCGCCGGCAGCCACGGCCCGGCGGTCCGCGCGATCGCGCCGCACAGATCGGAGGCACGGTCCGGATCGGTGCGCCGCAGCAGGTGCAGCGTCCATTTCGCCAGACGCCCGAGAACGCGGTCGCCGTACAGCGAAAGCCGTCGCAGCATTCAGAGATCGACCAGCAGCTTGCCGAACACGTCACGGTTTTCCAGCCGGGCGAGGCCGGCGCGGACATCTTCCAACGCGAACACCGTGTCAATCACCGGCCGCACGCCGGACGCGATCCGGTTCAGGGCGCGCCCCAGCGCCGGGAGCGGCGCGCCGAAGGAACCGATGATGCGGTACTGCTGCTGGAACAATTGCATCAGGTTGATGGTGCCGCCCGGCCCGGAGGTGGCGCCGCAGGTCACCAGCCGGCCGCCGCGTTTCAGCGAGAGCAGGGAACCGGCCCAGGTGTCGGCGCCGGTGTGTTCGAAGACGACGTCGACGCCGCGCCGCGCGGTCAGCTTGCGCACCACGCCCTCGAAGCGGTCCTCGCGGTAGTTGATCACATGATCGGCGCCGAGCGCGCGCGCCTTCGCCGCCTTGTCGGCGCTGCCGACCGTGGTGATCACGGTGCAGCCCAGCGCCTTGGCGATGCGGATGGCGATGCTGCCAATGCCGGAACCGCCGGCATGCACCAGGATCCATTCCTCCGGTACCAGCCGGGCGTTATCGAACAGCATATGCTCCACGGTGGCGTAGGCGACGGGCACGCAGGCGGCGTCGTGCAGGGTGACGCCAGGGGGGATTTTCACGGTCAGCCGGGCCGGATGGTTGGTGAGTTCCTGGGCGAAGCCGCCGATGTGGAAGCCGCGCACGCCGGCCGGGTTCTCGCACAGGTTCTCCCGCCCGGTGCGGCAGGGCTTGCAGATTCCGCAGACCAGCGCGGCATAGGGCACGACGCGGTCGCCCGGGACCATGTGGGAGACGCCCTCGCCCACGGCGGCGACCTCGCCCGCGGCCTCGGCACCCACCGCCAGCGGGTACTGGCGCCGGGCGAACGCCATGCCCCGGAAGCCCCACACGTCGATGTGGTTCAGGCCGACGGTGTGGATGCGAAGCTGCACCTCGCCGGGCGCGGGGGGCGGGGGCGCGTCGCACTCGGCGAGTGAAACCTCGCGGTCGGCGAGAAGCCGCAACGCACGCATCGATGGCATGGGGGTCGGCGACGCTCCCGGCTGACAGGCAGGCGGGTTGTCGTAGTTGCTGCGGGGGGTGGGGGCAATCCCCGCGGCACGGTTGCGCCGGCCACGGCAACCTCGTTACGGTGTCGGCGGCGGCAGCACAGGGGAAGCGCGATGGCCGGTCGAGTCGGGAAGATGGCGCTGGCAGCGGCACTGCTGGCCATGGGCGTCGGTGCGGCAAATGCCGCCGATCCGCAGGTGGAGCGGGGCAAATACCTGGTCGAGTTCGGCGGCTGTGGCGACTGCCACACGCCGGGGCATTTCCTCGGCCATGACGACACCAGCCGCCTGCTGGGCGGATCCGATGTCGGGTTCGCCATCCCCGGCCACGGCGTGTTCGTCGGGCCGAACCTGACGCCGGACAAGGCGACCGGGCTGGGCGACTGGACCAGGGAGCAAATCGTCGCCGCGATCACCACCGGGGTCCGGCCCGACGGCCGCATTCTGGCGCCGGTCATGCCATGGCAAGGCTTCTCCCATCTGACGCATGCCGATGCGCTGGCGATCGCCAGCTACCTGAAGAGCCTGCCGCCGGTGGTGCACAAGGTGCCTGGCCCGTTCGGTCCGGCGCAGACGCCGGACACGCTGGTGATGGTGGTCGTGCCGCCCGGCGTCTATGTCGGCCTGCCGAAGCCGTAGCGGCCCGGATCAGGCGTGCAGCACAGCGAGCTTCGCCGCCCTGTCCACGTCCTTGCGCGGACCGCGCAGTACGATGCCGACCAGATAGGGGCGTCCGCGGGTTCGGCCTTGAACGCGGCGCGGTTGGCGGCGTGGTGGCCGGTGGCGAACATCGCCGCATTCGTCGTCAGCGCTGCGTCCGCCGGTGCGGACGGTTGGATCATCGTCGCTTTCGCCACCAGCGCGTCGTGCCGCCAGGTAGTCAGAACCGTGGGTACGCGCCGCACGGTCCACCGGCGGCGGTCGCGCCACGCTGACCCGATATATTCTGCGACCGGCTTGCGTTTTGTCCTCAGTTCGCCAGGGAATTGGTCGGCGCGCATCAGCACCGTCATGGATTCATCAGGCTCCGACAATCAACAGGGCGCGGCCGTCGGCGTAGATCCCGCACAACTCCGCCAGCGAGCGGTCCACTGCGATGACGACAGCGACGATCGGATCGATGCGCTCAATCGAGCGTTGCTTGCCCGACGCACGCCGGAATGGTGCCAACGCGTGGCATCAAATTGGCTGGCAGCGGGGAACAAGACGACGAATTGACGGGACCGAAAGCCGCTACATCTTGATTGGTGGGCGCACAAGGACTCGAACCTTGGACCCGCTGATTAAGAGTCAGCTGCTCTACCAACTGAGCTATGCGCCCCCATGCAGCCGCCGGCACCCCGTCCAGCCGCAGGCAGGGGCCGCGCTATAGCAACAGCTATCCGAACTGGCAAATCACCCCCGTCGCGTCGTCACCCCCCGCCGCACCAGCCTCACCGCGTTCCACGCGCCAGAATCGCCCGCCGCCGCCCACCGCCCGCCCCCTCTGCCGAACCCCTGGCCCCCGCGGCCAGGCTTCGGCAGCATGCCTCCATGCGGCTGCACCATCGCACGATTCGCCCAACCGGCCGGAGCATCACCTTCCTCTTCGATGGCCAGCCGATCGCGGCGCTGCAAGGCGAGACCATCGCCGCCGCGCTTTCCGCCGCCGGCATCGTCACGTTCCGCCACACGCCGTCCGGTGCCCCGCGCGGCCTCTATTGCGGCATGGGGGCCTGCTTCGATTGCACGGTCACGGTGGATGGCCGCATCGGCGAGCGCGCCTGCCTCACACTGGCCGCCGACGGCATGCAGGTCGCCAGCACCGTCCCGCGCGTGCCCGCCCCGCTGGGCGATCCGCCGTCCGGCGACGCCGCGGACGAGCGCCATCCCGACGTGCTGGTGGTCGGCGGCGGTCCCGCGGGCCTCGCCGCCGCCATCGCCGCCGCCGAAGCCGGCGCCGCCGTGGTATTGCTCGATGAACGCGCGGCGCCCGGCGGGCAATACGCCAAGCCGCTCGCCGGCAGCCACGCCGACGCGGCGCCGGACGCGCAGTTCCGCGCCGGGCTCGACCTGCGCCGCCGCGCAGAGCACGCGGGGGTGCGGATCGAGACCGAGTCCGTCGCCTGGGGCGCGTTTGCGCCGGATGAAATCGCGGCGCTGGCCGGCGGGCGCGCCGTCACCTACCGCCCCAGGCGGCTGATCCTGGCGCCCGGCGCGCACGAAGCCCCGGTCCCGATCCCGGGCTGGACGCTGCCCGGCGTGATGACCACGGGCGCCCTGCAAGCGCTGGTGCGCGCCCAGCGAGTCTGTCCCGGCGAACGGCCGGTGATCGCCGGCACCGGCCCGCTGAACCTGCAACTTGCGTGCGAATTGCTGGCCGGCGGCGTCACGCCCGTCGCGGTCGTGGAGGCTGCGCCACAGCCCGGCCTTGCGGCGTGGCGCGACGCCTGGCGCATGCTGCGCTCGGCGCCGGGCCTGATGGCCGACGGCCTCGTCATGCGCGCGCGCCTGCGCGGCGCCGGCGTGCCGCTGCTGTGGGCCACACGCGTGGTCGCGGCGGAAGGCGAGGGACGTGTCCGCGCCGTGCGCCTCGCCGGTCCGGACGGCGAACACACGCTGCAAGCCGATATCGCCGCGCTGAACATGGGGTTCCAGCCGGAGACCGGACTGGCGCGCGCGCTCGGCATTCCGCATCGTTTCGTTGATACCGGGCCGGGCCATCTGGCCACCGAGACCGATGCCGACGGCCGCACCGCGCTGGCGAGCGTGTTCGCGGTGGGCGATGGCGCGTCTCTGGGCGGCGCGCGTGCTGCGATGGCGCGCGGCCGGATCGCCGGGCTGGCCGCGGCGCGCGATCTCGGGCGGCACGCGCCGGACGACCCCGCGGCCCGGGCCGCGCTGGCGCGGGCCGCGGCCTTCCAGGATGCGCTGTGGCGGGTGTTCCGTCCGCCGCATCAATCCCCCGCCGGCATCCCCGCCGACACCGTGGTCTGCCGCTGCGAAGAGGTCACCGCGGGCCGGCTGCGCGCCGAACTGGCCGCGGGCCTGGCCTCGCTGCCGGCGCTGAAGAAGGCGACGCGCGCGGGCATGGGACGTTGCCAGGGCCGCTTCTGTGCCGCCACGATCGCGCGCCTCTGCCCGGACGCGCCGGACGACGGGTCGTTTGCCGCGCCGCGCGCGCCGCTGCGTCCGGTTCCCGCCGCGCCCCTGATGTTCGAGGCCCCCGAATTCGTCGCCCCCCTGCTCACGGCCCCCGCGCCGCCGGCACATGGCCACAAACTGCCCGCCCTGCCGGTCGACGCCCGGCACGCGGACGTCGTGGTGCTCGGCGGCGGCATTGCCGGGCTTTGCTCGGCCTATTACCTGGCCAAAGACGGCGCCGACGTCCTGGTGGTGGAGCGTGACGAGGCCGGCATGGCCGCCTCCACCGCCAACGCGGGCAGCCTGCACGTGCAGCTTCTGTCGTACGACTTCAATGACGATACGCCGGCCGACGGCGGACCGGCGGCGTACACGCTGCCGCTCGGTCCGCGCAGTATCGCGCTTTGGCGGGAGATTGCCGCGGCGGCGGGCGAGGATCTCGGCATCCGCACCGAAGGCGGCCTGATGCTGGCGGACAACCCATCCGACCTGGACTGGCTGCGCCGCAAGTCGGCGATGGAGCGGTGCTGGGGCATCGAAAGCCACGTGCTGGGGGCGAACGAGCTGCGCAATCTGGCGCCGGCGCTGTCAGACCGCATGGTTGGGGCGGATTTCGTGCCGGCCGAGGGCTACGGCGACCCGCTGCGCGGCACCATGGCCGTGCTGGCGCTGGCGCAGCGCGCCGGTGCGCGGCTGCTGCGCGGTGCCGAGGTGCGGGCGATCGAACGCACCGGCGCGGCCTGGCGCGTGACGACGTCGAAGGGGGCGGTGACCGCGGGCCGCCTGGTCAATGCGGCGGGACCCTGGGCGGGCGTGGTCGGGCGCATGGCAGGGCTGGACCTGCCGGTCACCGGTACCGTCCAGCAGGTGATCGTCACCGAGCCCGCGCCGCCGCTGACGCGCCATCTGATCGCGCTCGCCAACCGCCATTTGTCGCTGAAGCAGCAGGCGAGCGGCGGGTTCCTGGTGGGCGGCGGCTGGTTCGGCGGTTTCGATCCGGCCTCCGGGCGTACGCAGGCCCTGCGGCGCAGCATCGAGGGCAATCTGTGGGTCTGCGCCCGGGTCCTGCCGGCGTTGCGTGCGCTGCGCCTGGTCCGCGCGTGGACCGGGATCAATCCGGCCATCGACCGTGCGCCGATCCTGGGCGAGGCGCCCGGACTGCCCGGATTCTTCAACGCCGTCACGGCGAACGGGTACACTCTGGGTCCGGTGGTCGGGCACACGATTGCGGCTGCGATCCTGCGCGGCGAGGCGGTCGATCCGCATTACCGCCTGGAACGGTTCGGCTAGCCCCGTGATTCGGAATTGGTGATCAAAACGTAGATCGGACGTGAGCGGCTGGTCGTAGGGAGGGGGCACGGCGTAGAAGAGCCGGGCGAAAGTCTTGGAGCGGCGATGGCGAAGCGGGTCTGAACGTATGTCGGCGGCCGGGCGGGGAACAAACCGCCGCCGGCTGAAAAGGCAGCGATCACGGCAGCCTGCGAGCGGCTGATTGCTGAGCAGTTGCGGCCGCGGTTCCTCCCCGAAATACGCCCCTCGACCATGGTCAACTACCCGGTCGCCATCGAGGGCAAATGGCTTGGCAACAAGTACCGGTTCGTCACGCGCTACCGATCGGACGATCCGGCATCGCTGAAGACCGAATTCGACGCTCCATTTGCCCGTCTGGACTATGCCAGCCGGGACCGCTTCGATCTCGTGTGGCACCGGCACATCGGTGAGTGGCATTGCGTGGGTGAGCGGCTATCGCTGACGGAAGCGCTGGATCGTATCGCGACCGAGCCGTATTTCCAGCCCTGTTGACCCGACCACGGGCGTTGCGCCAACCAGCGGCAGTTGGTTGCTATTTCGGAAGACATCGCATGCCGCGCAAAGCCGCGACACTTGCGCTGTGCCTGACGGACCGGATCCGCCGCTACGTCGGGATGTGCAATGCCGCCCCGGTGCTCCCGCGCGGGCGTTACCGCATCGCTCCCGATCCACGGGCTCGCTTCGCGTGGTTCGAGTCGCCAATTAGCCAACACAGTACAAGGTCCCAAACGGCGCCGTTCACTCTCGCTGAGGTCCATCCGGCTGGTACCGGCCGGAGCGAAGCGCACGGAAGCGGGTCTGCCTCGTGCGCCCCGGTGTCCGTCGCCGGTTCAGGCAGATGGCCTGATGTTCTGGTTCAAGCGGAACAAATTCTCCGGATCGTATTTCCGCTTCACTGCGACCAGCCGTTCATAATTCGCGCCAAAGCTGGCTTTGACCCGGGCATCGCCCTCGTCGTCACATCGTGCACGGCCTTGTCGATCGGGTACAGGTGCATCAGCGACAGCTCGCTTGGCCATTATGGCCGCCGCCGCGCATGGCGAGCAGGAGATGATTCTCGCGGGCGAAGTTGACGGCGGTGATGACATCGGCCACCTCGGCGCAGCGTGCGATGGCCAATGGCCGCCTGTCGATGATGCCGTTGTAGAGCTTGCATGCTTCGGCGTAATCGGGGTCGTCGCGTTGAACCACGATGCCACGCAGGTTCTGCTTCAGTGGGTCCAGATTGTCCATCTCGGTAGCTCCCTGTTTTCTGATGTCGTTCAGTCCGACGATGACAGGCTGCATAACGCGGCATGGCCGGTAAATCGGCGGAACTGACGAACCGGCCGCCCCGGCGGTTGCGCGGGCCGGCCGCGGCGACCGCTGGTGCCGGTGCGCCGGGTCGTCAGGATTGATCAGGCGCCCGGGACCTAAGGGCACGCGGCGAAATAAGTGCGTCACGGGGGCTGCTGGTTGGGTGCAATGGTGTAGTTCCACTCGCCGTGGAACTTATTGCGCGTTATGTTG
>Ga0335072_10008854_pt1 | contig 14560 bp, 15 predicted proteins | sample Lox_Sample_21_FD_206725 | JGI IMG/M metagenome (GOLD analysis project Ga0335072, IMG submission 206725) | Soil microbial communities from Loxahatchee National Wildlife Refuge, Florida, United States - Lox_Sample_2.1 | ecosystem: Environmental > Terrestrial > Soil > Wetlands | place: USA... | reverse complement strand
GCGGCCCGGACCCGGTCAAAAGCGGCCGCGGTGTCCTGCAGGCTGCTGAACGGGAGGTTGTACTCGTCTGCGTAGCGCGCGGCAAGCCTCGGCGTGCGCTTCAGTCCGCCGCCGCCGATAATCACCGGCGGCCTTGGCTGCTGAGCGGATTTCGGCAGCGCGGGCGAGTCGGTCACCTGGTAGTACTGGCCGGCATAGCTGAACTTCTCGCCCACCGGCGTTTCCCACAAGCCGGTGATGATCGCGAGCTGCTCGGCATACCGGTCGAAACGCTCCCCGGTGTCGGGGAACGGGATGGCGTAAGCGGAGTGCTCGGCCGCGTACCAGCCGGCACCGAAGCCAAGTTCCACCCGGCCGCCGCTCATCTGGTCCACTTGGGCGACTGAGACCGCCAGCGGTCCCGGATAGCGGAACGTGGCCGGGCTCACCAGCGTGCCCAGCCTGATGCGCGACGTGTCGCGGGCGAGCCCGGCGAGTGTGATCCAGGCGTCGGTCGGGCCCGGCAGGCCGCTGACGTTGCCCATCTTCAGGTAGTGATCGGAGCGGAAGAACGCGTCGAAGCCGAGGTCCTCGCAGGCCGAAGCCACCCGCAGCAGCGTCTCATAGCTGGCGCCCTGCTGCGGCTCGGTGAAGATTCGCAGTTGCATGCGTACATCCTGGCCGAAGCGAGCGGCCGCGCGCGACCGACCCCGGTACGGCGCGCTGGTTACAGCCCGGGTCGCGGATCCCTGGCCAGGGTAGCGACGCACTCGACGTGATGCGTCATCGGAAACGCGTCGTATCCGCGCAGCCCGGTCAGCTCCCAGCCGGCCGCTCGCAGCAACCGCAGGTCGCGGGCTAGCGTCGCGGGATCACACGACACGTAGACGATGCGGCGCAGTGCCGATGCCGGTGGTGAGTCCGCGCTGCCGTGACCGGCGCCGGACAGCGCGTCGATAACTGACCTGGCAGCGCCGACCCGCGGCGGGTCGAGAACCGCTACGGACGCACCGCCGAGACCGATCCGGGCAAGCACGGCACCGACGTCGCCGCGGTGGACCCGAGCCCACGGCCACTCGCGCAGGTTATGCCGCGCATCGCGCACCGCCATTGCGTCCTGCTCGACGGCCACGACTCCGCCGTCCGGGCCGACTGCCTCCGCGAGGACGCCGGCGAACAGGCCCGCGCCGCAGTACAAGTCGAGCACGATGTCGCCAGGCTCGGGGCTGGCCTCGGCCAGGACGGCCGCAGCCAGTACGTCGGGGGCGGCCGCGTGCACCTGCCAGAAGCCGCCGAGACTGACTCGCCAGTCCCGGCCGACCGCGCGCTGGGTCAGGTAACCACGGCCCCGCACCGGAATCCGCGTCCCCTGCCTGCGGGCCAGTTGAACCGACTCAGCAGGTATGTCGGGCAGGCTGCTCGCGGTGGCGGGCCCGTGCACGAGCACGCCCCGTTCCCGGCCGGCCGGCGCGACGCTGACCTCCACTGCCTTCGCCGACGGCCACCGCGTGCCGGTGACGTTCGCGTCCGTGATGAGCTCGTGCGCGATCAGGCAGCGGTCGACGTGGACGACCGCGTGTGACCGGTGCCGGTGCAGGCCAGCGGTGCCGTCGTGGTCAACCGCGAACGACACGACGGTCCGCCAGCGCAGGCCCGCGTCCCCTTCGTCCATCGGCCAGACCTCGACCTCACGATCGATGCCGCCGATGCGCATGAGCTGCTGGCGGATCACCTCGGCTTTGAGCGCCCGCTGGGCGGGCAGGCTGGCGTGCTGCCAGTCGCAGCCGCCGCAGCCGCCGGGCCGGGCATAGGGGCACGGAGGCGCGACCCGGTCGGCCGACGCCCGCAGGATCTGCGTCGCTTCCGCCCTGGCGAAGCGCGCTGTGACCTGCGTCACAGTGACAAGGGCACGCTCGCCCGGCAGGGCGTGCCGAACAAAAATGACCCAGCCCGTATCATCCTGCCTGGAAACGCACCAGCCGCCATGCACGACCTCGCCGACGGTGAGTTCCAGCACGTCCCCGACCCTTGGCACGGAGGCAGTCTCAGTGGTCACGGCCTACATCGTGCCCCCCGGCCGCCGGCCAGCCCTCGCTGGGTGCCTGTCGGGCGTCGGCGCTGGACAGGCGGGTAGCAGCATTGAGACAAGAGGCATTACGGTGACTGCACAGCTGTGGCTGGAAGGAAGCACGTGCATATCGTGATCATGGGATGCGGGCGGGTCGGCTCGAGCCTTGCCCATACCCTCGAGAACTCCGGTCACTCAGTTGCCGTCATTGACCAGGACCCAGAGGCGTTCAGGAAGCTGCGCTCCGGCTTCAAGGGCACCAAGGTGACGGGCGTCGGGTTCGACCGGGACGTGCTGATCGAAGCCGGAATCCAGCGAGCCGACGCGTTCGCGGCTGTCAGCAGCGGCGACAACTCGAACGTCATCGCGGCCAGGGTGGCCAGGGAGTCCTTCGGCGTGCAGCGGGTCGTAGCCCGGATCTACGATCCCCGCCGGGCCTCGGTCTACCAGCGGCTGGGCATTCCCACTGTCGCCACCGTCGCGTGGACCGCGGACCAGATGCTCCGCAGGCTCATCCCAGAAGGCGCTGAGTCGCTGTGGCGTGATCCGACCGGTGCGGTGGTGCTGGCCGAGGTTGCCTACTCGGACTTCTGGATCGGGCAGAAGGTCTGTGACCTGGAACTGGCCGCCCGAACCCGCATCGCCTACATCTCGCGGCTCGGCGAAGCCGTCGTGCCCAGCCCCAACCTCGTGGTGCAAGAGGGCGATGTACTGCACGTGGTCGCAGCGGAAAGCGAGATCGCCGGCATCGCCAGCGTCCTCGCCGGTCCTGAGCCCGGAAGGGGTAGCCACTAATGCGCGTCGCGATCGCGGGCGCCGGGGCAGTCGGTCGGTCGATCGCCAAGGAGCTCCTCGACAACGGGCACGAGGTCCTGCTCATCGACAAGGACCCGAGCTCCATCAAGGTGCACAGCGTGCCCAAAGCTGAGTGGCTGCTCGCCGACGCCTGCGAGATCAGCGCGCTGGACGACGCGCAGCTCGAGCGGTGCAACGTGGTAATCGCAGCGACCGGGGACGATAAGGCCAATCTCGTCGTCTCGCTGCTCGCCAAGACCGAGTACGGCGTGCCGCGCGTCGTGGCCCGGATCAATCATCCCAACAACGAGTGGCTGTTCAACGAGTCCTGGGGAGTCGATGTCGCAGTCTCCACCCCGCGGCTTATCTCTGCCCTGGTGGAGGAAGCGGTCAGCGTCGGTGACCTCGTCCGGCTCATGACCTTCCGGCAGAGCGATGCCAACCTAGTCGAGCTGACCATGCCGGCCAATGCCCCGCTGGCCGGCGAGCGAGTCGGCAGCATCGAGTGGCCCGTCGACACTGCGCTCGTGGCCATTCTGAGAGACGGCCGGGTGATCGTGCCGAGTTCCGATGATCCGCTCGAGGCGGGTGACGAGCTGCTGTTCGTGACCAGCCAGAACGTGGAGCACGAACTGGCCGTCTTGCTCGCCGGCGACCGCTGAGCGAAAGCCCCTCTCCGCGGACCCCGCCTACCGTGTCTCGGTGATCTCCGGCCCGCGCTCGAACGGGTTCAGCAGGTTCGGGTCCTGCTCGGCTAGCTGGCCCTCGAGGACCTGCCGTGCCTCCTCAGGCAGCCGGACCTCCAGTGGCTTACGAGGCGGCTCGGCATGGTCGCCCCGTACGACCACCACGTCCGCGAAGATCTCCTCGAACGGCAGCGCGAGCTGCGGGTCGACCGCGGCCGGGCCGCTGATCAGGCCGCGCAGGAACCAGCGCGGGCCGTCGGCGCCCATGAACCGCAGCGGCTGCGGCGGAACGTCGTGGAAGTCTGGGCCCTGCGGGACCACACTCGCCAGCAGCTCAGGGCCGAACGGGCCGTCCTGCTCTGAGCTCTCGCCCCCTGCCTTCGCAACCTCCTCGGCGATCTCCGGCATGACCTCGTGCCACAGGCCAGCGCTCCGCGGCGCGGCGAACGGCTGGATCTGCAGCCCGCTCTCGCCGTGCACGACCGCGATCGAGATGCCTTCTTCCTCGGAGACGAAGACCTGGACGTCGTAGCCATCCCGCACCGGTACCAGCAGGCTGCCGAAATCGATGCGCTCGCGGTCGGGATACTCGCCCGCGGCGTCCCAGGGTCCGGCCGAGCGGACCATCGCCGGGCTCACGACCTGGGAATCACGCAGCCGCGTCCAGGTGGACGGATCGCCCAGGTCAGCCGGCGGTGTCTCGTCCCGGCCGGCCTCCTCGTCGGACGATCCTGAAGCAGTCCACTGGTCGCCGGCCCATTCATCCTCGGCCCATCCGGCATCCGCGTCGTCCTGCTCCGCCAGGTCATCGTCTGCTGCCGGGTAGTCTTCGTCGCCGGGCTCGAGCCCGGCATCGTCCTTGCCGTCACGGCGGCGTCGTCGGAACACCCCGCACGCTCCCTATCTCCGGCCCGGCCTACTGGCCGACCGGGATCTCGTTGCCGCCCAGGGGATCGCCGGCCATCGCGTGGCCGCCGGTCGAGCCGTGGCCGCCATCGCCGCGCTGCGATCCCGGCAGGTGAACCACCTCCCGAAAGACCGGGCGTTCTACCTTTTGAATCACAAGCTGCGCAATCCGGTCGCCCCGCCGGAACTGAACCGGGTGCTCGGAATCGGTGTTCAGCAGAATCACCTTGATCTCGCCACGGTACCCGGCATCGACGGTGCCCGGCGCATTGACGACGGTCACGCCACAGCGGGCCGCCAGGCCGGAACGGGGATGCACGAACCCGGCGTACCCATCCGGCAGCGCGATGCACACGCCGGTGCCCACAACTGCCCGTTCCCCGGGCTGAAGCTCAGTGTCCGCAGTGATGTAGAGGTCACTGCCGGCGTCGCCCGGATGGGCACGCGCGGGCAGCGGCAAGCCTGGATCTAGACGCCTGATCAGTACCTCGACCGATCCTGGCTGGCAACACGCACAACCCATCTGGCTGCCTCCGCTGGTGTGACTCCGGCACGCTGACCGTACCGCCGAACGCTAGCCGTCAGGCGGACCGGACCGCAGCGCCGGCACGGCGTAGGAGATCACAGCTGTGAACGGAACGGCGATGATCGCGCCGGGGATGCCCGCCACGATGCCGCCGACCGCGAGCGCGAGGATGATCCCCAGGGCGTGCAGCCGGATGAACCGCCCGACAACCAGTGGCTGCAGCAGGTGGCCCTCGATCTGGTTCTCGAGGATGAAGACGCCCAGCAGGATGAGGGCGGCTACCCAGCCCTTAGTGGCGAGGCAGACCAGGATGGCCAATGCGCCGACCACGAGGATGCCGATGATGGGGACGAAGGCCGCGATGAATATCAGCACGATGAAGGGAACCAGCAGCGGCACGCCGAGCAGCCAGAGCGCCAGGCCGATGAAGAGCGAGTGGATGGCCGCCACCACGGTCGTGCCGCGGATGTAGTAGACCAGCGCCTGCCAGGCCGCAACGCCGGCGTTATCGAGCCGCCGGTGCGCCTCCCCGCGTGCCCCTCCGATCACGAAATGCCAGATCCGGGAGCCATCCTTGATCAGGAAAAAAGAGATGAACAGCACCAGGATCAGGCCGGCCACGACCTCGAGCGCGTACTTGCCAGTGGTCAGCACCGTGCCAGCAACCACCGATTTGTGCTGTGCGATGTAGTTCAGCGCGTTGGAGCTGAGCCGGGAAAGGCGCACCGCATTCAGGTGGAACGGCGGCCCTGCCAGTGAGTGCGCGATCTCTTTCGCGGTGCTCTGCGCCTCGAGGAACAGTGTCGGGTAGTCGGCGCTGATCTGGGTTGTCACCAGCGTGATCGCGCCGCCGATGAGCACGAGCGCGATCAGGAAGCAGCACCAGGTGGACAGCAGCGTGCCGACGCCGCGGCGGCGAAGCCAGGCAGCAAGGGGCTGCAGCAGGGCCGTGAACAGCAGCGCGCCGATGAACGGCAGCGTGACCAGGCGCAGGTAGACCGCCAGGCGGAACGCCAGGTAGATGATCAGGCCGGTGATCAGCAGCCGCCAGGACCAGGAAGCCGTCTGCTGCAGCACCCTGGGCACCTGCGCGTCCGGGCTCACCTGAGCGTGCCCGGCATCGGACGGCTCGGGCGGCCCGGACGGCTCGGGCGCAGGGGCCGGTGCCTGCGACGTGGCCTCCGGTTCCGCTGAACCGGAGGCATGGCCGGCTCGCCATCGCCACAGCAGTGAGCTCCGCCGGCCCGTCATGCAGTAGATCTAACCGAATACCGTGGTGTCATGCACTTCTACCGCGAGCGCCTCTTCGCGCCGCCCCTGTGGTGGGTCGTCGGGATCATCACGATGCTGACCTTCGGCGCGATCGTCTGGACCGGTTTCGACCTGGCCATCACGGCCGCGGTCTTCGCAGCGCTGATCGGGGTCACTGCTGCGTTCCTGCTCAACTGGAGCCGAGTCACCATCGAGGTAACGCCCGGTGAGCTGAAAGCAGGGACCGCCACGCTGCCGCTCGCTCTTGCTGGCGAGGTCAGGGCGCTGGACGAAGCCCAGACCAGAGCGCTCTGCGGACCGCGGGCGGATCCGCGGGCCTACTTGCTCATCCGGCCCTACCTGAGATGCGCCGTCTACATCGAGGTCACCGGGACGGATCCGGCCAGTCCGTACTGGCTGCTGCAGACGAGGCACCCGGCCGAGCTCGCGGCCGCAATCGAGCGCTCTCGCCCCGTAGTCAGCCCCGGTGGCGTGGCCATGACATGATCGGCAAATCAAGGCGCACCGCGGGTTACCCACGGACGGCCGAGCGAGAACCCCGAACGCACGAGGAGGAGGACGGGCTGATGGCAGGCAAGAGCAGTGCTGGCGGCAAGTTGATCAGCGCGCTGGTCGGCGCCGGCGCTGCCTTCGCGGCGCGCAAGCTGCTGTCCTTTGGCTGGAAGAAGATCACTGGCAAGGAGCCGCCCGAGCACCCGGAAGACCCGCAAGTCGCGCTCCGCGAGGCGCTGATCTGGGGCATCCTCCTCGGCGCCGCGGTGCACACGGCCCGGATGCTGGCCACCAGGGCGACCATGCACCGGCACTCCGATTCGGACGAGTCGGTCTAGGGGCCGTACACCCGTAGTGCCTGCACGGTGCTCTACCCTGAGTCCGTGCACGGGAAGAACCGGTCTCGACTGACCTTCAAGCTGGCCTACGCGATCCGCAACCCGGATCGCGTTACCGGTTATGCGCGCCGCCGCGGCCGTGATACCTGGCTCTGGCTGACCACCCGCGACCACGTGAGCTACTACCGGGCGGTCATGCGCTCGGACACGAGCCGGAACAGCGATGCGGCGGTGGGCAGCAAGTCGCGTGCGGCGTGGCTGCAGCTCGGCCAGCTTCAGTTCGACTACCTGACCGGACACGGGCTGAAGCCGGACATGCGGATGCTCGAGATCGGCTGCGGCAACCTCCGGGCGGGCCGTCTGTTCATCGACTACCTGGACGCCGGCAACTACTACGGCACCGACATCTCGCCGGACATCCTGCTGGCCGCTCAGCGCACCGTCGTGGAATTCGGCCTGCAGCCCAAGCTGCCGTACCTGACGCTCGTCGACGACCTCCGGCTGGACTTCCTGCCCGACGGTTACCTCGACGTCGTGCACGCGCACAGCGTCTTCTCGCACTCGCCGCTGGCCGTGATCGACGAGTGCCTGGCCAACGTCGGCCGGATCATGCGGCCCGGCGGGTTCTTCGACTTCACCTTTGACCGCACTCAGGGCACCGAGCACCAGGTCCTGCGCGAGGACTTCTACTACCGCACCGAGACGCTGATCGACCTGGCCCGCCGGCACGGCCTGCAGGCCGAGTACATGGCGGACTGGGAAGAGACCGGGCACGAGCAGTCAAAGATCCGGGTGACCCGCCCGGCATAACGGCCGGCATATTTTTCGCCGCGTTCTGAGGCCAGACTGGTAGCCAGCCGATTGCCGGGCATAGTGGGTCCAGGAGGTGGAGATGGCTGCCCACATGGAGGCTGCGCCGTCCAGGGTTCTCGCCATGGTCCTGGCAGGCGGCGCAGGCAAGCGCCTCGCCCCGCTGACAGCCGACCGCGCGAAGCCGGCGGTACCGTTCGGCGGGCTGTACCGGCTGGTGGACTTCGCGCTGTCCAACCTGGTCAACGCCGGGATGCGGCGGATCTGCGTGCTCACCCAGTACAAGAGCCACAGCCTGGACCGGCATATCACCACCACCTGGCGGCTGAGCAGCCTGCTCGGTAACTACGTGACGCCGGTGCCCGCTCAGCAGCGGCTCGGGCCGCACTGGTACACAGGCTCCGCCGACGCCATCTATCAGTCGCTGAACCTGATCTTCGACGACCAGCCGGACATCGTCGCGGTCTTCGGCGCTGACCACGTGTTCCGGATGGACCCGCAGCAGATGATCAACCAGCACATCGAGCAGCGTGCGGGCGTGACGGTGGCGGCCATTCCGGTGCCGCGGATGGAGGCGGCGGCGTTCGGCGTCATCGCGGTCGGGCCGGACGGGCACACGATCGAGGAATTCCTCGAGAAGCCAGCCGATCCGCCCGCAATGCCCGGTGAGCCGGACAAGGCGTTCGCGTCCATGGGCATCTACGTCTTCAGCACCGACGTGCTGGTTGACGCGCTTCGCGAGGATGCCGCCGACGACGGCAGCCGGCACGACATGGGCGGCGATATCGTGCCGATGCTCGTCGGAAAGGGCATGGCGCACGTCTACGACTTCCTGGACAACAAGGTCCCCGGCGCCGAGCCGCGCGACGCCGGGTACTGGCGCGATGTCGGGACGCTGGACTCCTACTTCGAAGCCCAGATGGACCTGTGCGCGGTGCATCCGGTCTTTAACCTCTACAACGACAAGTGGCCGATCCTCACGCAAGTGCCGTCGCAGCCGCCAGCGAAGTTCGTACACGACAGCGGCGACCGGGTCGGCCGGGCACTCAATAGTGTCGTTAGTAACGGGGTAATCGTGTCCGGCGGCCTCGTCCGGGACGCGGTGCTGTCACCGGGCGTCCGGGTGAACAGCTGGTCGCGTGTCGAGCGCGCGGTCATCCTGCACAACACCAGGATCGGCCGGCATGCCGTCGTCGAGAACGCGATCATCGACAAGAACGTCGATGTCCCCGAGGGCGCAGTCATCGGCGTCGACAAGGAGCACGACCGGGCCAGGGGCTTCGTGGTATCCGAGGGCGGCATTACGGTCGTCGGCAAGGGCCAGGAGGTACCGCTGTGACCGGAGCACCCTAGTGCCGCCGCGACCGCTCCGGGTCGCCATGCTCACCAGGGAGTACCCGCCGGAGGTCTACGGCGGGGCAGGTGTGCACGTCGAGTACCTGGCCCGGTCGCTCGCCGGCCTGGTCGACCTTGCCGTGCACTGCCAGGGCGCCGACCGGCCCGACGCCATCGCGCACCGGCCCTGGGACCAGCTGGCCGCGGCAAACTCCGCACTGCAGGTCATCTCGACCGACCTGGCCATGACCGAGGCCGCTGGCGGCGCTGACCTAGTGCACTCGCACACGTGGTACGCCAACCTGGCTGGTCACCTCAGCTCACTGCTCTACGGGGTGCCGCATGTCATGACCGCGCACTCGCTCGAGCCGCTGCGGCCGTGGAAGGCCGAGCAGCTGGGCGGTGGCTATGCGCTGTCAAGCTGGTGCGAGCGCACGGCTATCGAATCCGCCGCGGCCGTCATCGCCGTGTCGAAAGGCATGGCTGCCGACATCCGCGCTTCCTACCCGCAGGTTCCGCCCGATCGCGTGCACGTGATCTACAACGGGATCGACGCGAAGCAGTACCGGCCCGACCTGGAGCGGGACGTGCTGGACCGGTTCGGCATCGATCCTGGCCAGCCCTCGGTGGTGTTCGTCGGGCGCGTCACCCGGCAGAAGGGCCTGTCGGTGCTGCTGCGAGCGGCCGAGGGGATCGACCCCGCGGCACAGCTGGTGCTGTGCGCGGGCCAGGCCGACACCGCCGAGCTTCAGGCCGAGGTCACCGGCCTGGTCGAGCACTTGCGCGCGACCCGGTCCGGGGTGATCTGGCTGCCCGGCATGCTGGCTAAGTCGGAGGTCATCCAGATCCTCAGCCATGCCACTGTGTTCGCCTGCCCGTCGGAGTACGAGCCGCTCGGCATCGTCAACCTGGAAGCGATGGCGTGCGGCGCCGCCGTCGTTGCCTCGGCGGTGGGCGGGATCCCCGAGGTGGTCGTGGATGGCCAGACCGGCCTGCTCGTCCCGCCGGGCGACGAGCGGGCACTTGCCACGGCCATCAACGCGGTGGTGGGTGATCCGGCTCAGGCGGCGGCATTCGGCGCCCGCGGCCGCGACCGGGCAGTCGCCGACTTCAGCTGGGACGCGATCGCTGCTCAGACGGCTGAGCTCTATCTGCAGCTGGCCCGCCGCTAGGCCCGTCAGCCGTTATGCTGTCTTGAGATACATCTTGATTTTGGAGGATAGCCATGCAGCCCACCGGCGAGCCGCAGCCACAGCCGATGCGGGCTGGCGACCGGGACCGGGACGCGGTAGTGCAGCGAATCCAGGAAGCGTTCGCCGAGGGCCGGCTCGATGACGACGAGTTCGATCGCCGGACCCGGGCGGCGCTGACCGCCACGCTGGACACCGATCTGGCGGTGCTGACCCGTGACCTGCCCGAATCCATCGGGCAGGTCCGGCCCATCACACCGGCCCGCGGCCAGCGCACGCCGGGCCGCTTCGCGATCGCGTATAAGAGCTCCATCAGGCGGGGCGGCCGCTGGCAGGTGCCTGAGCAGTTCCGGACTGTGGTCTACAAGGGCAGCGGCCACATCGACCTGCGGGCTGCCGAGCTGACCGCGCCGGTCACGACCGTCTTCGCGATCGCCTACAAGTCCCGGATCGACGTGCTGGTTCCCCTGGGCGTGCGGGTAAATCTGGAGGGCTTCGGCGTCAGCAAGAGCTGGTCGGCCGAGGAGGACCTGGAGAGCCGCCTGCCTGCGGACGCGCCAGTGGTGCACATCCGCGGCATCGGCTACAAGGGCACGATCGACGTCAGCACGCGCCCGCGCGATCACGCCTCAGCTGCGATTGGTGGCGACCAGGCGGCCGGGCCGCGGCAGCTGCCGGGGAGCCGCTGACGTCACCGGCGTGACGCGGCAGCGGACGCCAGCTACCTGGCGGTCACGTCACTGAGCCTGCTGCGGCGCCCGTGACCCGGTCGCCCCAGCGAGCCATCTCCGCCTCAAGGTCCAGGGGCCTGATCATCGAGCCGTCTGCTGTCTCGTGCTCCCAGTCCTCAGCGGGCACCCGCCACATGACCTCGAACTCGATCCCGCTCGGGTCCTTGGCATACAGCGATTTCGACACCCGGTGATCACTGGCCCCCACGAGTGCATTCCTCGCGGCCAGCCGCTCGCGGACCTCGGCGAGCTCACTGAGCGTGCCGACCTCCCAGGCAAGGTGATACAGGCCGAGGTAGGGGCCGGCCGGAGGCACCCCGTCGGGGACTGAGAAGAGCCCGAGGTCGTGGTCGTTGGCCGTGCCCCGCGCGCGCAGGAAAGCAGCCCGGCCCGGTATTTCCATGGCGATCTCGAAGCCCAGCGTGTCGGTATAAAAGTCAACGGTCGCAGCAAGGTCCTGGACATACAGGACGGCGTGATTCAGTCGGCGGACAGCCATCAGTGTTCTCCCATCAGCTCCACCGCCATAATGCCCGCCTAGGCCGTCACATTCCCCTGACGCTCAGGACGCGACTGGTCCTGTGTAGACACTGCGCGGGCGGATCGGGATATTGCGCCGGTATTCCTCGAGGGCATGGGCGAGCCAGCCCGCTGTGCGGCCGGTCGCGAAGATAGCCTCGCCCGCGCCTCGGGTCATCCCTGCCACTTGCGCGAGCACGGCGAGCGCGAACTCGATGTTCGGCTCAGGCAGCGCTCGCCGGCGCGCCTCGTCGGTCACGGCCGAGGCAACGGCGAGCTGCGGCGAGTCTGGCGCCAGCTCAGTCACGAGGCGCAGCAGCAGGTCCGCCCGCGGATCGCCGTCCTTGTAGACGAAATGACCGAAGCCAGGCAGCTTCTCCCCGCGCCGGAGCAGATCCCCGACCACCCGAGGCGCATCGGCCGGCGAGCTTGCTGACCCCAGCATGAGCTCGGCACCGAGGGCAGCGCCACCATGCAGCGCACCGCCCATCGCCCCGAGCCCGGTCGCGACCACGGCGTACGGATCGGCCCGCATCGACGCCGCCACTCTCGCCGCAAGCGTGGAGGCAGCTAGCTCGTGGTCGGCGACCAGGACCAGCGCGGCATTGAGCACGCGGACCAGGCCGGGCAGGACCTGGCCGGTGCACAGTTTCGGCGCGAGCCGGGCAGCCACGCTCGGCTCGGCGGTGACCGTCGGCTCCGGGCTCTTTCCGGCCTCAGGCAATGCACCCACCATGCCTGCGACCAGAGCCTGTCCGGCCGCCACCACGGCCGGCAGGTCCAGGTGCAGCCGGAACTGGTCGGTCGCGGCCAGCGCGGGCACGATGACCTGCAGGCGCTCCAGCGGCAGGGTCCCGGGCGGCAGCGCAGCCTGGGCAGCGCGGCCCGCCGCAAGCGCTTCCGCCGTGGCCTGCCAGCCACGGTCGGCCAGGACGGACTGGTCCCGGGCCGCTAGTCCCCCAGCGCCTGGCTTGCCCGCCGCCTCGGGCAGCGACCCAGTCCACAGCAGCATCGCGACGTCCTCGAAGCTGGACCGGAGGGCGAGGTCGGTGGCATCGTGGCCGCGGTAGCGCTGGGTGCTCCCGGTGATCTCGGTGAGCGCGGACTCGAACACCAGCTCCGCGGTGCTGCCGCTGCGGCGCGGCCGGCCCTTGCGGGCGAGCGCCTCCACCTCGCCCGCATCAAACATGCTGGTCCGGCCGTCGGCATCACGGCGGCGGCTGAGCACCCCCCGGCTGACGTAGGCATACAGGCTCGCCTGCTTGATGCCCAGCCGGTCCGCAGCCTCCGCCGCGGTGATCCAGTCAGCCATTCACGCTCCTGTCTGCCCCTGGCCCGGAGACGGCAAGTCCGCGGGCGCCGGGGTGTCTAAGCCGCCACGTTCCCGGAGAAAATGACAGCGTAACGACTCGGCAGAGCATTGATTATAATCAACATTGACACTGTGGTCTAGTAGCGATCAATATTTAACTGACTTCCTGGCTGACGTCCCAAGGAGACCCATGAACGCCGCTGCAGACCTCGCCACCGCGCCCTATGAGGCACCCGCCGGGCTAGCCGGAGTGTCAGTGGCCCGGACCGAGGTATCCGACGTGCTCGGCCGGCTCGGCTTCTATCACTACCGCGGCTACAACGCCGTGGACATCGCCCGCCGCGGCCGGGTCGAGGACGCCTGGTACCTGCTCATGCGCGGCGAACTGCCCACGGCGGAGCAGCGAGAGGAGTTCGCTCGCGACATCGCGGCGCTGCGCGAGCTGCCCGCGGGCGTGGCGGAGCTGCTGCCCGCCATCGCCAGGCTGAGCCCGCCCGGCTCGCTGGCCTCGCTGCGCACGGCGGTCTCGGCCACCGCGCAGGCCATGGGCTGCCAGCCGTGGACTGACCAGAGCGACGCCGAGACGGCACAGCAGGCCATCCGGCTGTCGGCCATCATGCCCGTGCTCGCCGCCCAGCTGTTCCGGCTGGCGAGCGGCCAGGACGTCGTGCAGCCGCGCGCCGATCTCGGCTACAGCGACAACTACCTCTACATGATCACCGGCACCGTCCCGGACGAGCGCAGCCGGTACGCGGTCGAGCGGTACCTCATGCTCACGATCGACCATGGCTTCAACAACTCCACATTTACCTCCAGGGTCATCGCCTCGTCCGGAGCTGACCTGGGCGCGGTCGTGTCGGGCGCGCTCGGCGCGCTGTCTGGCCCCTTCCACGGCGGCGCGCCGGCGCGGGTGTTCGACATGCTGGACGCGATCGGCGCGCCCGACAACGCCGAGCCCTGGCTGCGCAAGGCCATCGAGCGCGGCGACAAGCTGATGGGCTTCGGGCACCGGATCTACAAGACCGTCGATCCGCGCTCGCAGCTTCTGCACGAGGTCGCCAGGGAGCTCCGCAGCCAGCGGGTGGAGTTCGCCGAGCTGGTGGAACAGACCGCAGTCCGACTGCTCGCCGAGCTCAAGCCGGGCCGTGAGCTGTACGCGAACGTCGAGTTCTACGCCGGCGTCGTGCTGGAGGCGGCCGGACTGCCCCGCGAGATGTTCACCGCGACGTTCGCCTGCAGCCGGATCATCGGCTGGATGGCCAATGTGCTCGAGCAGATCGACGACAACCGCATCTTCCGGCCGCTGGCGCACTACGACGGCCCGGCGGCGCCGCGCGAGTTCCCGGCCTGCTGGCAGCCGGGCCAGCCCTGACGTCGAGCTTGCAACGAGCTCCACCCTGAAAAGTACGGCTGTATGGGTTAGCTGATATGGTTACCCATATGAAGACTACCGTCGAGCTGCCCGACGAGCTGCTGCTTGAGGTGCAGCAGATTGCCAGAGCCGAGGACACGACAATGAAGTCCCTGCTCGAGGAAGGCTTGAGGGCAGTCGTCGCCCGGCACCGCCGCGGTCAGGCGTTCGCGCTTCGCGATGCCAGCGT
>Ga0335072_10008853_pt1 | contig 14561 bp, 22 predicted proteins | sample Lox_Sample_21_FD_206725 | JGI IMG/M metagenome (GOLD analysis project Ga0335072, IMG submission 206725) | Soil microbial communities from Loxahatchee National Wildlife Refuge, Florida, United States - Lox_Sample_2.1 | ecosystem: Environmental > Terrestrial > Soil > Wetlands | place: USA... | reverse complement strand
CGGCGGCAGCGTCCGGTACGTCCTGTCCAGCGGCGGCCACATCGCGGGTATCGTGAACCCGCCCAGCCCGAAGGCCTGGTACCAGACCGCCGAACACAACCCGGCGAGCCCGGCCCAGTGGCGGGAAGGCGCGCAGCGCCACGACGGCTCCTGGTGGCAGGACTGGGCCGACTGGGCCGGAGCCAGGGCCGGCGACCTCGCCGCCCCGCCCCCGATGGGGTCGGAGCGCTATCCGGCGGCCGGCCCGGCACCCGGCACCTACGTCCGCGGCTGACTTCGGAATGCCGGTTGACATACTAGCCGGTATGGATACTATAGTTTCCAGATCAGCCAGGTGAGGAGAGTTCAATGACCGATGCCCGTACCGCCACTCAGGAGCTGCAGACGCAGACCATCGACTGGATCCGCCAGAGCCAGGACACCGTGGTCGACGCGCTCAGGACCTGGGCCGAGGCCGTCCAGTCGGTGATGCCGCCGCTGCCCGTCTCCGCCGTGCCGTTCGCCGACAAGCTGCCCGCGCCCAAGGACCTGGTCGAGGACGCATTCGACTTCGCTGCCCAGCTGCTGGCCACGCAGCGGAAGTTCGCCGAGGACGTCCTCCAGGTCACCGCCTCGGCGGCAGGCGAGACCCCGGCGGAGCCTGCCAAGAAGCCGTCGGGCGCGAAGTAGCCAGATACCTGGCCTTGTTACCTGGCGCACAGCCCTCGTATCCGGGGCTGTGCGCCAGCTACTATCCTCAGCGAGCGGAGGTGGGATATGAGCGATCCGTGGACCGCCCAGACCGAGGCGCTGGGCGCGTTCATCCGGGGCCAGCGCGAGCTGGCCAAGCTCTCCCTGCGCCAGCTGGCCGAGATGACCAAGCTCTCCCATCCGTACCTGAGCCAGGTCGAGCGCGGCATGCACCAGCCCTCGGTACGCGTCCTCAAGCTGCTCTCCGAAGCTCTCAACGTCTCCGCGGAAACGCTGCTCACGCAGGCGGGCCTGCTCGAGGGACACGACCACGCAACCTACGAAGCCGAAATGACCGAGCGCGTCATGTCGGCGATCCGGGCCGACCGGCGGCTAACCGACGCCCAGCAGGCGGCACTCATCACCGTGTACGACAGCATGCTCCGCGATTGACAACCGCCGCGCGCCGTCACCGGCGGGACGCTCAGCCGCGTCTTGGTCAGCACCGCGGCCGGGAGTGTGGCGAGCAGGTCGTATTCGGCCGCGGACAGATAGGTGTTGGTGATTAGTCCCTGGACGTAGCCGGGCCGGTTGGCGGGCACCTTCTGGGTGAACTTGAACTCGCGGTTTCCGCTGCCGGGGTAGTCGATACGCCGCAGGCGCAGGCGGGTTCCCGGCAGGTACCGGTCGGTGATGCGGCGGCGGGCGGTGACGGCCGGGGGCGGCGGCGGTGCGACCAGCAGGAAGCGTCTTTCCCGCTCGATCCGGGCGTACTTGCCCTCACGGATGGGCTCTTGTGGCCGGGCGCCGGCCTGTCCGGTCATGCCGCGGCCGGTTCGGGGCGCTCGATCAGGACACCGCGTTCGAAGCGTGCCCCGGCCCTGACCAGCGCAACGAGGTACGGCGCGTTGACCATGCGCCCCGAACCAGTGCTCAGAACGACGTGGGTGCGTCTGGTAGCTAGGCGCTGCCCTGGATGGACCTCGATTGTCTTGACCTTGAAGTCCGCAGCGTCAGTGAGAACGTCATAGGCGCCCCAGGGGTGCTCGGAATGCTCAGTCACGCAGTCATCCTGCCTGACACGGGCCTCGTCGGCCCCGCTGTTTCACTCCCTGACGACCTACGCGGACGCGGCAGGATCTTCCCTGCACCAGCGCGCGGATCCCGCGCCCCATGGCTGGCGTGCCATCTGGTGCTCCAGCCGTAGATCGTGATCTTTAAGGGTGGTCGCAGCTGGCAGTCACTGTTTTGAATATGCCCGGCCCGGGCCATTGGACGTGCCAGTGTGCATGGCGGCGGGTGAGGGGAAACGGGGTGGCGTACGGAAGCGGTGTTCCCCATAGAGCGGATCCATGGTGGCACAGCGCGCTGATACCGGTGGTCAGGCTGGCCACGTGGCCGATGACGATTGCGGGCTGGTCCGTGCTGTCTGCGGCAATCTGGATGAGGGCTGCGGTGACGCGGGCAGTGACGTCATAGCCGTTTTCGCCGTCGGCGACCTGGGCGCTGAGATCGCCGTCCACGATCCAGGCTTTGAGTACCTGGGCGGTCAGCAGCCGAGTCGGCTGGTCCGTGGCGCCTTCCTTGCTGCCGAGGGCGACCTCGGACAGGCCGGGCAGCACGGCAGCTTCCAGGCCGAGCGCGCTGGCGATGATGGCGGCTGTCTGCTGGGACCGGACGGCACTGCTGGCGTAGATCATCCTGGCGTGCTGGCCGTCCAGCCGACGGGCGGCGGCCGCTGCCTGCTCGCGGCCGCGAGCGGTCAGGGGCGCACCGGGCAGCGCCCCGGCCTGCTGCCCGATCACGTTGGCTGATTCGCCGTGGCGCAGGCAGATCAGGCGAGCGATCGGGGCATCCATGCCAGACACTGTGTCACGTTGCGCTGAAGTACCGCCTACCCTTGGCGTCGGCAGCGAGCGATCAAGATGACCGGGACCGAGGTCATGACCATAACGGCATGCTGGACCACATCAATGAGGCTATGCCCAGCGTCCTGGCCTGGTTCGACGAGCTACGCGTGCAGTGAGTGAGGCGCTTCGCGTCTCCATTCCTCCTCCACAGGGCCGGCGTCTGGTCTTCATTCCTGTCGTCCTCACTGGTCTTAGCGGTGATCGAGGAGGAGACACATGGCAGACCGCACGTCCGCAATCGGCAGCAGCTACCAGCGGGAAGCCGCCGACGGCGGTGACTTCGCTGCTCTCGGGGCGCCCAGGTACATGCTGCTCACCACGTTCAAGCCAGATGGCGTTCCAGCTCCGGCTGTCGTGCAGGGGATCGTCGAGGATGGCCGGGCCCACTTCCGGGCCTGGAGCCACTCGGGCGCGGCGAGGGCAGATGGTGCACTACGAGCTTGTGGCCTGTGAGGCCGTGGCGGCCCAGACCGATGACCGGGGCGCTTCCGGCGTTCCTGACCGGCCGGCAGGCGATCTGCGGAATCAGGAGCCTGGGTCCTACCGGATTACCGTCGTGAGGAGTTCCACTTCTTTCCCGTGGCCTTGAAGGAGGGCAGCCGTATGACGAACTACTTCCGCCTGTACCGCTTCGGGATCACGCCCTGGGAGCGTTACGGGCAGGCGGCCACAGCCAGCATCGCGGCTGTGCTGGGCCGCGAGGAGATAGAACGCCACCGGCCGCTCGGCCGTGCCCTTGACCTGGGCTGTGGCCGTGGCCAGTTCACTCCCGAACTCGCGCGCAGGGGGTGGGATGCCGTAGGCATCGACATCGTGCCCGCGGCGATCGAAACAGCCAAGGGCAAGGACATCCCGGGAGTGACCTACCTCGTAGGCGATGTCACGCGCCTGCAGCTGGCCGACCACGGCAGGTTCGACTTCTTCCTCGACATCGGCTGCTTTCAGGGGTTCGACGCCGGGCAGCGTCTCGGCGAGGGGCGCGGCGTGTCCCAGCTCGCCAACCCCGGGGCAACATTGCTGATACTCGCCTTCGGACCCACCCGGTTGCGGTCCTTGATCGGCGGGGTGTCGCGGGCAGAGGTCGAAGCCGCGTTCCCGGACTGGGAACTGCTCGCCGTCGATCCGGCAGACACCGCAGGGCTGGGCTGGCCCATGAACAAGACCTCGCCACAGTGGTACCGGCTCCGTTACAGCTCAGGTCATCCGATCGATCCCGACTAGTGGTCTTCGCGGGACTGCACGTCTCCATGCTCAACACCGCCGCGATGACCGTGCTCCACCTGCTGGAAGGTCCGCCGCCGCCCGGCGTCACGGTGCACCGCGACGAGACGGGCGAGCCGACCGGGGTCGTGACCGAGATCTTCAGCAAGCTGCCGGAATGGCAGGCCGAACTGGTCGCCGCGGCCGTCTCCGCGCACCAGGAAGACAGGGGACGACCGCTATCGGTTCGGCGGCGTGAAGTTCTTCGTCGACAGCATCGGAAGCGACGGGCTGGACGCCATCATTGACGACGAAAAATCACTCAGGCGCAATTCGATGAGCTGGCAAGAAGGGCTGACCGCCTTAACCTGCAAATCCTGGCCCATGCCTTTATGCGGCGTGGCATCATGATGGCGGCCAGCGCGGTTGATTCGGTGCGCGCCGCGTCCCCGGGGTTGACCGGCGGCATCGCATAGAGCATGGCGGCGACCATGCCAGCCTCGATGATCTCGACCGCATCCGGGCCAGCGGGGTAAGTCTCGTCGCGTCCCCGCACTTCATCTATTCCGGCGCTGCTGAGATCGCTCCGCCGACGCCACTGCGGACGCTGATTGACGCCGGTTTCCGGCCTATCGGGGGAACGGACACTACCGGGACCGTCCTGGAGTCGGCGTCCCCGCTTTTCAACGTCGCCTGTGCGGTGACCCGGCCACGGCTAGACGGAACCCGTTTCCGCCCGGATGAGGCCGTCACCCCGCTCGAGGGCCTGAAGATGTTCACGACGTGGGCGGCTTATGGTGCCTTCGAGGAGAGCGCAAAAGGGAAACTTGTGCCCGGCTACCTCGGGGACGCGGCGATTCTTTCGGCCAGCCCGCTCGCGGTACCCGCGGAAGATCTGCGGAGCATTGAAGTCGAGGGCACGGTTATCGGCGGAAGACTCGTGTATTCGGCCTGATGGCCGCGTCAGATGAATTCCGCGCGGTGGTCGTGGAGAAACTCGGCGACCGGGCGTGGGGGGCGGCCGGTGATCTGCTGGAAGGCGCCGGTCGTGTAGTCGTTCTCGCCGGCCATGATCGCCCACTCGCGCGTGATGAGCAGCTCAGCCTCCCCCGCCGGTACCCCGGCACCGGTAAGGCGCTCGAGAAGCTGCCGCTCGGTTGCGACCTTAAAAGTGACGGGTTCGCCGAGCTCGGCCGAAAGCAGCTCGAGCGCCTCCGGCCACGACATGGGGGCCGGTCCGGTCAGGTCGTGGTGCGTGCCCCAGAGCGCCGGGTCGGTGAGCACGCGCAGGCCGGCCTCGGCCACATCGCGATGGTCGATCAAGGCCATCCGGCCGGTGGCGGCCAGGCCGGTCCAGGTGCGCGAGGCGCGCACCTCGGGCGCCGCGGCGAGCAGCGACGCCGAGAAGATCGCGGGCCGGATCGTCGAGTACGGCACTGCGGTCGAGGAGGCGAACTGGTCGATGCTGTAGTGGGCTCGCTGGTTGATGCCCAGTGAGTCCGCCGCGGTGTTGAGCACCGCTAGGCGGGTGACCTGCTCTATCGAGCCGATCGCGGCGGCGGCGTTGATCGCGGTCCGCTGCAGGACGCCCTGGATCCCGGTTGATCCCATCGCGATGAACACCGTGCGGATTCCGTCGAATGCCGCGGTCAGGTCGCGCGGGTCGTCTAGGCGCGTGGGACGGATGTGCAGCCCGCCGGGTTCGCCAAAGGCGCGGCGGGCCTTGCCGGGATCGCGAACCAGTGCGGTGACCGCCTCGCCGCGCGCGATGAGGCCGCGGACGATCTCGCCGCCGACCCGGCCGGTGGCGCCGATCACTGCCGTGGTCATCGTGTCTCCTATCGGTAAGGCCCGGCCAGCTCCGCCGCCGACCGCACCCGCTCCGGCGGACCCTCACAGACGCTGTCAGCTCGCCACCATCGGGATGCCTCGTGCCCCCTGGAATACCACCACGCGTCGCCCTTCACCCCGCCGGAGCAGGGGCGTTGCAGAGACAGCCGGATTCCGTGCACTGGAGACCGATACCACCTGGCCGTGCTTGGGTAAACTCACAGTCTTGCCATCGGGACGGGCACTGGTGAAGTCCTTCGGCACTGACTGAATGTGAGCGGCCAGCCATGGCGCTGATTCTCGACACATCCGACCTCCCGCCGGGCCGTCGTGCCGCCGCTGTCGCAGAGGTCCTTCAATTTTCCGGTGCCCGTACGCGCATCGTGCGCAACTCCGCCGATGACGAGGTATCGGCCCGGTTCGAGCACTTCACGGTCGGCGAGGCCCAGGTTCTGAAATCCCGTAAGTCATCCCTGGGCCTCGTCACGACACCAGCTCTCCTGAACGGCGCCCAGCCCGATCAGCTCGTCGTCTCGTTGAGAGTGGCCGGGACAGCGACTCACTCGCACGCCCCTGGGCGGCTTCTGCACCCAGGAGACCTGTTCGCCATGAACCTGTGGCGCCCTTACGCGTACTTCGATGGCGGCGGCGAGAACGCCGGGTTTCACCTCCCCCTTGATCGTCTCGGGCTGGAGCACGATTACGCCGCGCGGGCCAGCGAAGTGATCCACGCGAGCCCGCTGGCCGGGCAACTTCAGCGTCATCTCCAGATCCTGTTCCGGGACGCCGACGCCATCTCGCATGGTCCGGCCGCTGCCGCGGTCGCGCAGGCGACGGCGGACCTGGTACGAGCGGCTCTCATCGCAGCCGTCGACGAGGAGCCATTCCGGCGCGACGGGTCGGACCGGAACCAGGTCGCAGTGGTCAAGAGCTACGTCACGCAGCATCTCGCCGACCCGGACCTCGGCGCTGAGCAGATAGCCCGCGCGATGTTCATCTCGGTCAGGCAGCTGTACAAGCTCTGGGAGACCGAACCCGGCCCCCTGGGCCAATGGATCATCGAGTGCCGGCTCGACGCGGCCCGTCAGGATCTCACGAGCCGGCGCGGACGGAACCAGACCATCGCGGCGGTAGCCAGACGCTGGGGTTTCGCCGACTCCACGCACTTCAGCCGCCGGTTCCGGCAGGCCTACGGCATGTCGCCCCGCGAATGGCGGCACGTACATACCGAAGGGCCGTAGTCATTGCTGACGGTAGGCGAGATCGGCCCCGGTGAGGCCTTCCAGCGCCGAGCCGAGCTGGTACGCCTCAGCCATCCGGCGGCTGAGTCGCTGGCGCACGGTGAGCGCCAGGTACCTGGTCAGCAGCTGCGGCTTGGCGGCCAGGCCCTCGGCGAGTTCCTGTGCCCGGGGCAGCACCTGATCGAGCGGAACCACCTCGGCGACCGCGCCCCACTGCTCGCCCTGCTGGGCGGTGAACGTCCCCTGCGTCAGGGTGAGGTGACGGGCGCGGTTTAGGCCGATCGCTTCCTCCCAGGCGAGGAAGATGCCGTCGCCGGGCACGATCCCGAAAGTCAGATGCGGGAAGTCGGAGAAGACGGTGGTGTCGGCGGCGACGAGGATGTCGGCGACCAGGACGTATTCGCTGTGCACCGTGGCCGGGCCGTTGATCGCGGCGATGATGGGCATCTCGAGGTCGACCAGCCGCTGCATGATCCGGCGCCCCTCGGCGGTGGTCTTGTCCCAGACCGCCGGCTTGGCGGGGTCGTCCAGGCTGGCCCCGTCGATCTCGGTCATGAACCGGTCACCGGTGCCGGTCAGCAGGAGCACCCGGTTGTCTCGGTCCTGGCCGATCTCGTACAAGGCCCGCGGGAAGTCGGCGTGCATCTGCCCGGTGAAGGTCGCCGGCCCGCCGTCGGTGTGGAACCTCAGCGTCAGCACACCCGATGGCGTCCGGGTGAACACGAAATTCTTGAACGCGGTGAAGTACGCAGGCTCAGTCATCGGCATATGGGACTCCTCGGCATCAGAAGGATGGCCCGAGTGTCGCTGCCCGGCAGTCAACCGCACATCGTCAAGACGGGTAGGGCGCGGGTCGGGTCCGCGGCGCGTACTGGATCGAATCGAATGGCCAGTCGCGTTCCAGCCACGCGAGAACCGCGTCATGCAGGACCGGGTCGAGCGCGGCGCAGTCGGCGCGTACCCAGGACCGGACGGAAGCATGCCGCTGGCCCTCGGCGCCGCCGGGCTCATGGCCGCGGGCCGGGTAGATGTACACGCAGCCGATAACGTCCCCGGCACCGGCGGCGAGCACGGTATAGGTGAACCCGCGGCGTTCGGCGAAGTCCTGTGCGTGCCGCTCCAGGTCGCGGAGATTGTCACTCAGGGGCATCTCGTGCGGCCAGCTGCCGTTAGGGAACCCCGGCGTCGCCCGGATATGGTCAATGCTGGCCGTCCAGGCGGCGTAATCGGCCTCGTTGTGCTGCGGCCCGAGCGGGGCCAGCCGGAATTCCCCGGCTATGAGCCCGCCAGGTACCGCGAAGTCTTCCGGAACGAACAGCTCATCGCTCATCCGGCGATATTAACCCGCCTGCGGGGACAGGCACTGCGGCCAGTCTCGCGGACCCCATCGCGTATGACGATGTGCCAAGGCTGCACGCGGTGCAGCCTTGGCCGGTGAGCACTGGCACCTCGGCGCCACCGGACCCGGACGCGGGACGGGCGGCGCCGCCGTCCTGGCGGCTGACGGCGGCGCACAGCGCGTCCGAGGCGGCGCTGACCACAGCCCTGCTCTTTTGCGTCACCAGCTTCGTCCGGTGGTTCATCGGCCCGTCGGCAGTGTCGCGGGCGGCGCCGGCCATCCACGTGGAGCTGCTGTTCGTCGGCCTCGCCGTCGCGCTGCTGATCCCCGCGCTGGTCCTGTCCCCGCTGGGCAGGGCCTCCGGCGGGCATATGAACCCCGCCATCTCCTTCGGCATGTGGTGGCTCGGTGTGTTCTCCCGCCGCGCCGTCATCCCCTATACGATCGCGCAGCTCGGCGGCTCGCTGCTCGGCGTGGTGCTCGCGCGGGCCGTCTGGGGGGCGCCCGTGGCCCGCGCGCCGGTGGCGTACGCGGTGCTGCGGCCGGCCCCTGGCTGGACGAACGCCATGCTTTTCCCCGCCGAGGGCGCGGGCGTGGCGGTGATCGTGGTGCTGGTGGCCTTGTTCCTGTCCGTGCACGAGCTGGCCAGGCTGGTGCCGTGGCTGTCGGGCATCCTGATCGGGGCAGCGATCACCGGCCTGGGAGCGATCACCGGCGCGAGCCTCAGCCCAGCACGGGAATTCGGCCCGGCGATCTTCGCGGGCCAGTTCCGCTTCCTGATCAGCTACTTGCTGGCGCCGATCGCGGGGGCGGCGCTCGCCGCGTGGCTGGTGCGCCGTTCCCAGAGCCGCCGCGTGCTCACCCACCATTTGTCGGGCAAGCACGTGGAGACCCCGAACGAGGTCCGGCTCTCGCGTCATCGCCGGGGCCGATACGTTACCTGCCTTGACGATGTACGGCGCAGATTAGCCGACCACACTGGGCTGCTACGTGATCGGCAGGCCGGCAAGGAGGGAACATGACGACCGACAGGCCAATGCAGCTTGGCATGGTAGGGCTGGGCCGCATGGGGGCCAACATCGTCCGGCGGCTCGTGCGTGACGGGCACCGCTGCGTCACGTTCGACCGCAACCCCGACGTCGTGAAGGCGCTGAAGGCCGAGGGCGCCAACGGAGCCAGCGTTTACGCGGAGTTCGTGCGCCTGCTGGACCGGCCGCGGAACATCTGGATCATGATCCCGGCGGGGGCCGTGCAGTCCGCACTTGACCAGCTAGTCCCGCTGCTCGATGCCGACGACATTGTGATCGACGGCGGCAACTCCTACTACCGCGACGACATCGCCCGCGCGAAGGCGCTGCAGCCGACGGGTATCCACTACATCGACGTGGGTACCAGCGGTGGGGTGTGGGGGCTGGAGCGCGGTTTCTGCCTGATGATCGGCGGCCAGGCCGAGGCCGTGCGACGGGTCGATCCCATCTTCAAGTCGCTGGCCCCCGGGGCCGGCAGCGCCGAGCCCACACCGAGCAGGACCCAGGCCGGCGGCACCGCGCCCGACGGCTACTTGCGCTGCGGCCCGCACGGTGCCGGACACTTCGTCAAGATGGTCCACAACGGGATCGAGTACGGAATGATGGCGGCGATCGCCGAGGGGCTGTCCGTCATCAAGCACGCCAATGCCGGCAAGGAAACCAAGGTCGCCAACGCCGAGGCCACCCCGCTCCGTGACCCGGAGGCCTACCAGTACGACATCGACGTCGCCGAGGTGGCGGAAGTATGGCGGCGCGGATCGGTGGTCAGGTCATGGCTGATCGACCTGGCCGCGGACGCGTTCGCGCGGTCCCCGGACCTGGACGGGTTCGCGGGGCGGGTCTCGGACTCCGGGGAAGGCCGGTGGACGGTGCTCGCCTCGGTGGATGAGGGGGTCCCCGCCACCGTCATCACCACGTCGCTGTACGAGCGGTTCGAATCGCGGGGCGCCGGGGAGTTCACCGACAAGATCCTCTCTGCGATGCGCAGCGGATTCGGTGGCCATGCCGAGCAGCAGGGCTAGACCGGCATGTCCCACCATTTCGACAGTCCGACAGCGATCGAGGACGGTCGGCTCAACTTGTGCGACGTGTACGTGTTTCCGGAGTCGCCGGGCACAACGACGCTAGTGCTCACCGTCAACCCGGACTCCGGCAGGTCCAACCCGACCACGTTCCGGCCGGACGCCCTGTACGAGTTCGTCATCGCAAGCGATGGCGGCACGCGCGAAGACCGGGGGTTCCGGATGAGCTTCGGTGAGCCGGACGCTGACGGAGGCCAGGAGATGCGGGTCCGCTACGCCGTCGGCCCGCCCAGCCGCTCCGGTGCGGAGGGCACCGACCTTGGCGTGGGCCACACCGGGGAAACCTTCGCGCTGCGCAATGGCGGATCAGCGTGGTTCGGCCTCGCGCAGGACCCGTTCTGGGGCGACGCCGCCGCGCTGTTCGCGTTCAATCACGGTCTGGCCGAGAACCAGTACCGTCCCGAGTTGTTCGCCGGGACACCCGGCAATCTGCTGGCCGGCCGGAACGTCACCGCTATCGCCCTGCAGGTCCCCGATGTCGCGTTCGGTGGCGCCGATGTCGCCCTGTGGGCCCGGATCAGCCTGTACGGGCACGCTCCCCAGCGACAGGTCAGCCGGGCGGCCCACCCGTTGCTGCGGTCATTTTTCTTCCCGCGGCCCGGCGCGGACACCGAGGCACTCAACGCCGGTTCGCCGGCCGGCGACATTGCCGCGTTCGGCGAAGTCGTCCGGCGGACCGCCAGGCAGGTGGCAGAAGTTAGCCAAGCCGGCAACCCCGACGAGCACGCCGCGACGCTGCTGGCCGCGTTTCTTCCCGACCTGCTGCGGTACCGGCCCGGCAAGCCGGTGCTCTTCGCGCCCGGCACCGGAAACGGACGCGGCCTGCACGACGACGCGTTCGGAACCACGCTGTCGGTGGTGGCCGGCCGACGGCTCGGCGTAACCACTTCGCCCCACCCGGTGGTGCCCGAATTCCCGCACCTCGCGCCGGCCGGGCAGGGCGACATCCCGGCGCTCGCGGACATCCTGGGGCTGCGCCAGCATGGCCCCCAACAGCCGCCCGGCTGACGTCGGCCACACGGGTAAGCGGTGGTCATGGGCGGCGGCCGGGCCGCCCGCGGGCGAAAGGCGGTCTCGATGCACATCCTTGTCACCAGCGGCAGCGGAGCCAACGGCTACGGCTACGGCACGATCCTCGGCTTCGGTCCGGAGGGTGGCTTCGCCGGACCATTCACGAGCGACCCGCGGATCGCCGATCCGCGGGGTCTGTCGGTTGACCCATCGGGCGAACTACCCGGCCTGACGATGTGGGCTCTTGAGAACGGCGAGAGTATGAGCGCACGCCGGGCACAGCCGGGTCAAGCCCAGGCAAGGAGGGGACATGCCCCGCCCATTGGACCATCTGAAGGTGGCTAACGGCGACCTTGTACTCGCGAAGGACATGCAGGACGCCCTGACCGCGGCCGCTTTGGTCTTCAGCGACGGTGCCACCCAGACCTTCGCCGCGGACGGCAAGACGACCTACGTCGAGCACGGCAGATCGACGCAGGGTGAGTGGTCGATAGTGCGGGACGGGGAGTTCTCCTCGTCCTGGCCACCTGACTACCGCGGCACGTACATCCTCCGCTGGATCGTCGAGGAGGGCGCTGTCAGGGGGCTGAGCTTTATCCAGGCCGGAGGCAGTGACTCCTTTGACGGGCGTTACGAGTAGAGCCAGCTGCCTCCCTGGCAGAGGTCAGGACTTGGATCTCGCCCAGGAGGCGCTTCTCAGGCTGATGTGCTGGAACCTGGCAGCCGCTCAGGCCAGGGCTCGGCCGATGAGGTGGCTGTTCTTCGCCACGGACCCGGGCAGGACGGCGAAATGAACTTGCCCGTCGTCATCGACAGCCACCACCCGGACGACCGCCTGAGCCTGACGGTTCCCACCCACCACCATCACCCCGGGACGGATGCGGGCCGGGTCACTGGCGTCGCTCAGCGTGGACCAGCCGAGTCCCTCATCGTCTTCGTCGTTGAGGTCCGCTGCCAAGTCGATGCGCGGGTCCATCAAAAGTTCCTCCACTAACCAGGCTACGCGTCGTGATAGGCGTTCGGCACGACCCGGTGCGCGCAGCTGACAAGCCGCTGCCCACCGGACGCCAGGTCATCAAAGCCCACAGTGAAATGGCGCGGGTTGCGGCCGGTCGGCTCTAGCCTCATCCCCGCGGCAAGAACATCCCTGACCGTCAGCAGGCTCAGGCGATCGAAGCGGACCAGCGGCGCCTGCTGGGCGAGTTCATCGATGGCGGCATCGCGAACCGCGAACACCGAAATCCCGTAGACGCCGTAGATGCTTGATAGCGCACCGCGTCCGCGGACAGGATGTCCGGGTCGAGGTCACCCCCGCGCACCAGCACGACGCCGCCGTCCTCCAGGACGTCGCCGTCTCGCCGCCGCCTCAGTTTCATGGCCGGATTATGGCCCGCACCACTGACAGAACTGCCTACGCCCGCTGGCGGACATATGAAGGTGGACCGGCGTGGCCCTCGCGCTGTCGTGCGGCATGTCGTGACACCATGGACCTGGCCGTGTGTCACTACACGACGGGAGCACGGTGATGCTGACGGGTGTCGCGATCGTCCCGACGGGGCTCTCGGGGCTGGGTGACCTCCCCTTCGGCTGGGAGTTCGGGGTCGTCGCCACGCTGCTAACCCTGCACGTCCCGAAGAAGCGGACCGCCCGCCGGGCCAGCCAGCGGTTGCCCGACGACGACTGAACCGGCCATGAACCTCAGGCCGGCTGGGGCTGGGCCGCGGAGCTGGCGTGACGGTACTGCCGCCAGGCCGCGGCGGCCAGCATGAGCAGCGTCCCGGCCGCCGCCCAGGTGGCCAGCACGGTCAGCGGCCCGGCCACGTTCACCCCGTTGAGGTAGATGACGCCGCGGGCGGCGCTGAGCCCGGCCGCTGGCGGCAGGCCCTGGCCGATCACGTTCCACGGGGAGGCCAGCAGCGACGTGGCGATGGACTGACCGGAGGTCGGGTCACCGAATATCACCATGGCGATGATGGCCAGCAGCGTTCCCGACAGGCCCAGGACCGCTTGCAGGCCGGCGGTCGCCGTGGCCGCCGCGAACACGACCAGCATGCCAATCCCGGCCAGCGCGGCGTTGTAACCGGGCGCCACGCCCATCACCGGGCCGAACAGCAGCGCGCCCAGCAGCCCCGAGACGGCGGCGTAGCCGGCCAGCAGGGCCAGCCGCAGCGCGACCTGCCGCAAGCCGGGGCTGCGCACCCCGCCGAACGTCAGACCGAGCACGGTGGCGCCGACGTACCCGCCGAGTATCCAGGCGATGACCAGGAAGAACGCCGAGATGCCCGTGGGATCTGAGGCGGGCAGCGGGGACAGGTCCCGCACCTGCAGCGGGACCTTGATGGCCGCCGCGGCCGTGGTGAAGCCCTTCGTGAGCACGGCCGCCGTGCCGGGACTGACCGCGGTTTCGATCACCAGGGTCTCCCCGTGGCGGCCGGCCAGGATCGCCGCGTATGCCTGTCCGCCGCGGATCGCGGCCTCGGCCGCCTGGGCGGTTGGCTCCGGGACCAGCCGGATCTGGCTTCCGCCGTGGCGGCTGACCGCAGCGCTCAGCGGTGAGGTGCCGACCACCGCGACCGGGGCGTGATGCAGGGCCGGACGGTGCAGCACGCCGAGGAACACGCTGGCCAGCAGCAGCTGGAACACCACCACGGCGGCCAGGCCTACGGCTGTCATCGCCAGCCGCCGCGACGGCCCGGGCCGCTGCCGTCCGCCGCCGGATGACTCCCCTGACGGCGTAGCGCCGGAGTGCTCCGCAGTGGCCGGGGTCCGCTCGTCTGGTTTCGCCGTCATCACAACCGCCTCCCTGAGGTGCACGTTCAGGGCCAGACTGCCGGCTGGCCTGGTGAGCGGGCGTCACCTGATTGATGCGATCGGCAGCCGCGGGCCCGCGCAGCGGCTTGGTGAGCGGGGGTCACTACGGGACCGTTTCGAAAAATCGAAACAATTATCTGAACGGGCCCGCAGTGACTCTGAACCCGCAGCCGCTGCCCAGGGCTGGTGATCCTCATTGCGCCAGCTACGCTGTCCGGCTCGCCCGGGCGAAGCAGGCGGCGACGAACGCGGTCAGGATCTGACTGGTCCGGCTCGTGTCCTCCAGCGGGATCTGGTGGCCGACGCCGTCCAGGACCCGGACGTCGGCACTCCCATGCGCGACGGCGATTCGCTCGCTGACCGACGGCGGGCTGAGCGTGTCGTCGCGGCCCGCGATGAGCAGGAGCGGCAGGTGCGGGCCGACGGGCCCGGGATCCGTG
>Ga0335072_10008852_pt1 | contig 14561 bp, 13 predicted proteins | sample Lox_Sample_21_FD_206725 | JGI IMG/M metagenome (GOLD analysis project Ga0335072, IMG submission 206725) | Soil microbial communities from Loxahatchee National Wildlife Refuge, Florida, United States - Lox_Sample_2.1 | ecosystem: Environmental > Terrestrial > Soil > Wetlands | place: USA... | reverse complement strand
GGTGCTGCGCCGCAACACGGCTGCCGACGCCGGCGACGGCCAGCAGGTGCTGACGGTCGGCGGCCTGCGGGTCGACCTGGCAGCCCGGGAGGCCAGCCTCGACGGCACGCCGCTGCACCTCAGCCGACGGGAGTTCGACCTGCTGGGGTACCTCGCCGCACGCCCCGACCAGGTGGTGCAGCGGCGCGAGCTGCTCTCCGACGTGTGGCACCAGTCCTACGGGGACGACCAGACCATCGACGTGCACGTGTCCTGGCTGCGCCGCAAGCTCGGCGAGAGCGCGGCCGCCCCGCGTTACCTGCACACGGTCCGCGGGGTCGGCGTGAAGCTGGCCAGCCCCCGGTGAGGCGCACGCTGGCGCTGGTCTGTGCCGCGGTGACCTCGATGGTCGCACTGGCGTTCCTGATCCCGCTGGCCTTGCTGGTCCGGCAGATCGCGCAGGACAACGCGCTGCGCAGCGCCCAGTTCCAGGCGGCCTCGATCGAGCCGGTGCTCGCGGTCACCACCAGCCGGGCGGGCCTGTCCAGGGCGGTGGACGCCGCGCAGTCGGGCGGGGACGCCAGGCTGGCCGTCTACCTCACCGGGCCAGCGGGGAACGGTAGCGTTCTGGCCGCCGGAAGGGGGCAGGCGGACCCTGCCGATCTGGCCCGGGCCGTCGCATCGGCTCGGTCGTTCACCGTGCCGCGGCCCGGCGGCTACGTGGAGTTCCAGCCGGTGGCTCTCGGCGGCGGCAGGCTCGCGGTGATCGAGGCGTTCGTCCCCGGGGCCGACCTGACCCGGGGCGTCGCCGTCTCCTGGGCGGTGATGGCGGCGCTCGCGGTGGCGCTCGTCGCGGTCTCGGTGCTGCTCGCCGACCGGCTGGCCGCCCAGGTCACCGGCGCCGCGCAGCGGCTCGCGAGGGCCGCGGGCGCGCTGGGCGGCGGCGACCTGACCGCGCGCAGCGAGGTGTCGGGGCCTCCGGAGCTGACCGCGGCGGCGGCCGCGTTCAACGCCATGGCCGAGCGGCTCAGCCGGATGATCACGGCGGAGCGGGTGATGGCCGCCGACCTGCCGCACCGGCTGCGCACCCCGCTGACCGCGCTGCGGATGAACGCGGCCGCGCTCGGGCCCGGCCGGGCCGAGGACGAGACGAGGCTGGCCGTCACGCAGATGGAGCAGGAGGTCGACAAGATCATCCGTGCCGCCCGGCGCCCGGCGCTCGGCGAGCCGTCGAGCTGCGACGCGGCCGAGGTGCTGGCCGAGCGGATGGACTTCTGGTCTGCGCTGGCCGACGACCAGTTCCGGGCGTGGCACCTGATCGGCGCGGACCAGCCGGTCCCGGTGCCGGCGCCGAGGCCGGACCTGATCGCGGCCGCGGACGCGCTGCTCGGCAACGTCTTCCTGCACACCGAGGAGGGCACGGAGTTCGCGGTGACGCTGCACGCGGGCGACGGCGTCGTGGCCATCTTCTTCGCCGACGCCGGGCCCGGGATCGCGGACCCCGGCGCGGCGCTGCAGCGCGGGCGCAGCGGCCGCGGCTCCACCGGGCTCGGCCTGGACATCGCCCGGCGGGTCGCCGAGTCGGGCGGCGGCGAGCTGCGGATCGACCGGTCCGCGCTGGGCGGCGCGCAGGTCCAGATGTGGCTGCGCACCGGCGGGCCGCCCCCGGCCCGCGGCCGCAGGACCGGCAGCAGGCGCCGGCTTAGCAGGCGCTCAGCCACCGATTAAGGGGGCCTTAACGCTCCGCCACTCGCCGGTCGGGCCACGCTGCGCGTGCCTAGCGTGGCTCGCGTCCGCAGGGCCCGTGGAACCAGCCCACGGGAAGCCGGGACCCGACCGAGGGGTGACGCCGCCATGGGCAGGCCGCACGGACACCGCAGCAACGGCATCGGCGACGGGCGCTCGGATATCCCCACGGCGCCGCGCGGCCGCCCGCTCCGGCTCCTGCCCGCCGTCGTCATGGCGGCGGTCCTCGCGGCCGGGGGCGGCACGGCGGCGGTGCTCGCCGCCAGCGGCGCCGCAGGCCCGGCGCTGACGGTCACCTACCAGACCACCTCCAGCTGGGGCACCGGCTACACCGGCCTGTACACGATCACCAACAGCGGCTCGGCCGCCACGGCCGGCTGGACCCTGGGGTTCCGGCTGCCCGGCGGCGCCTCGCTGTCCAGCCTGTGGAACGGCGCCGACACGGTCAGCGGCGGCCAGGTGACCGTGACGAATGCGGGCTGGGACGGCGCGATCAGCCCGGGCGGGTCCGCGCAGGTCGGCCTCGTGGTCGAAGGCTCGGACACCGCCCCCGGGGACTGCACGATCGACGGTGCGCCATGCCAGGCGGGCGGGGCGGGGGGCGGCGGCTCGCCGGCGCCCAGCCCATCGCCCACGGCCCCCACGCCGACGCCGACGGCCACGGCCTCGCCGGCCCCCAGCCCGTCACCGGCGCCCTCCTCGCCCGCGCCGTCCCCGTCCCCGAGCCAGCCGGCCGGGGCCACGGCGGGATTCGCCCCGTACGTGGACACCAGCCTGTTCCCGCCGTTCAGCCTGACCTCGGTGGCCGCCGAGACCGGGGTCAAGCAGTTCAACCTGGCGTTCGTGGTGTCCGGCGGCGGCTGCACCCCCGAATGGGGCGGCACCACCGCGATCGGCGACAACCCGGTCGCCGCCGAGATCGGCGCGCTGCGCGCGATGGGCGGGGACGTGCGGGTCTCGTTTGGCGGCGAGGACGGCAGCGAGCTCGCGCAGACGTGCACCAGCGCCCCCCAGCTGGCCGCCGCCTACCAGCAGGTGATCTCGGCCTATGACCTGAACAAGATCGATTTCGACATCGAGGGCGCCGCGCTCGACGACACCGCGGCCAACGCCGTCAGGGACCAGGCCCTGGCCCAGCTCCAGGCGCAGGATCCCGGCCTGCAGGTGTCGTTCACCCTCCCGGTGGAGCCATCCGGGCTGACCCAGGACGGGATCGCCCTGCTGGACGGCGCGGCCTCGGCCGGTGTCAGCATCTCCGCCGTCAACGTGATGGCGATGGACTACGGCGACGCCGACGCCCCGGACCCGGCCACGATGATGGGCACCTACGCGATCGACGCGGCGACGGCCACCGACGCGCAGATCGCCGGAGTGCTCGGGATCAGCGACGCGACGGCCTGGGCGAAGGTCGCGGTGACCCCGATGATCGGCCAGAACGACCAGGCCGACGAGGTCTTCACGGTTGCCGACGCCCAGCAGCTCGAGGCGTTCGCCGCCGCGAAGCACCTGGCCTGGCTGTCGATGTGGTCGGCCGGCCGGGACACCGAATGCCCCGGCGGGGCTGACACCGCCGCGCAGCCGACCTGCAGCGGCATCGTCCAGACGCCCCAGGAGTTCATGGAGACCCTGGGCCAGTTCTGAGCAGGCTCAGCCGGGCAGCGCGTCCAGCCGCCGCAGGATCACGCCCTCGCGCAGCGCCCAGGGGCAGACCTCGAGCTCGGGCAGGCCGAACAGGTCCATCGCCGCGTCGGCGATGATCGCCCCCGCGGCGAGCTGGGGCGCCCGGCCCCTGGACACCCCCGGCAGCTTCATCCGTTCCGCGGCCGAGGTACGCGACAGCCGGTCCGCCAGCGCCGTCACGTCCGTGTGCTGCAGCTGGCGCCGCACGTACGGCCCGTCGCTGGACGGGGCGGCCCCGGCGATCCTGGCGAGCTGGCGGAACGTCTTGGACGTGGCGACCGCGTGGTCAGGCCGGCCGTCCCGCATGACCGTGCCCGCTGTCGCGGCTATCTCCGCCCGGACGTGCTTGCGCAGCTGCCGTACCTCGTCGGCCGACGGCGGGTCGCCGCCCAGCCAGTCCCTGGTGAGGCGGCCGGCGCCGAGCGGCAGGGACACCGCGACGCTGGGTTCCTCGTCGACGCCGGAGGCGATTTCGAGCGATCCGCCGCCGATGTCCAGCATGAGAAGCCGGCCCGACGACCAGCCGAACCAGCGCCGGGCGGCCAGGAACGTCAGCCGCGACTCGTCCGGGCCGGGCAGCACCTTGATGTCGACGTCGGTCTCCTGCTGGATCCGGCCGAGCAGCTCGTCGCCGTTGGCCGCGTCCCGCACTGCGGAGGTCGCGAACGCCAGCAGCTCCTGAACGCCCTTGTCCTCGGCGATCCGCAGCGCCTCGTCCACGAAGTCGCGCAGCTGCACCGCGCAGTCCTCGGTGAGGCGGTTCTCCGCGTCCAGGTGGTCGCCGAGCCGCAGCTCCGCTTTGTGTGAGAACGCGGGAACGGGCCGCGCGCCCTGGTGTGCGTCGACGACGAGAAGATGGACGGTGTTTGACCCGACGTCCAGGACCCCCAAGCGCATACCAAGACGCTACCGCCTCTGACCGAGCAGAAGGGGACAGTGACGACCCTGCCGGGCGAGCCTGGCGCGGCGCTGTATGTTCGGAAAGCACAGGGGATCGCCGGAGGTGGGCATGAACGAGGGCGCGCGAGGCAGCGTCAGGGTTGAGCAGGGGCCCAAGCGGGTCCGCGTCTACCTGGACGGCGAGCTGGTCGTCGATACCAGGACGCCGTACCTGGTCTGGGAGTCGCCGTACTACCCGACCTACTACCTGCCAGCGTCTGACCTGCGCGCGACGCTGATCCCGGCGGGAGAGACCAAGCACTCACCCAGCCGCGGCAACGGCGAGGTCCTGCACGTGAAAACCGCAACCGCCACCGCCGAGCGTGCCGCGCTGCGCTACCCGGACTCCCCCCTGGAGCAGCTTCGCGACCTGGTCCGGCTGGACTGGGACGCGATGAGCGAGTGGCTCGAGGAGGACGAACCGGTCTACACGCACCCGCGCGACCCCTTCAAGCGGGTGGACATCCTGGCCAGCTCGCGGCACGTGCGGATCGAGCTGGACGGCGTCACGGTCGCCGAGTCGCGCCAGCCGCGGATCCTGTTCGAGACCGGCCTGCCGCCCCGGCATTACCTCCCGCTCACCGACGTCCGGATGGACATGCTGCGCCCGTCGGCGACGGTCTCGCACTGCCCGTACAAGGGCAGCGCGGGCTACTGGTCGGTAGACACCGGGCAGGGCGTGCACGACGACATCGTCTGGATCTACCGGACGCCGCTGCCGGAAAGCCAGAAGATCGCGGGCCTGGCCTGCTTCTACGACGAGAAGGTGGACGTGTACCTGGACGGCGAGCTGCAGGGCAGGCCCAAGACCCCGTTCAGCTAGCCGGCAGCCGCGGGCTGGTCCACGTCTTCGATCCTGGAACGCGACGGTCCCCGGCTGGCCTGCAGCGCCCGGGCGGTTTGCTCGGCCGCGCGCAGCGTCCGCACGATGTTGCCGCTGGCGAGCTTCCCGCAGTCCTCCTCGCTCCAGCCCCGGCCGAGCAGCTCCGCGATCAGCGCCGGGTAGGTGGAGGTGTCCTCGAGCCCCTCGGGCAGCCAGTCGACGCCGTCGTAGTCGCTGCCGATGCCGACGTGGTCGACGCCCGCGACCTCCCTGACGTGCTCGACGTGGTCGGCCACCTCGGACAGCTTCACGGCCGGCCGGGGGTGCCTGGCGATCCATTCCTCGCGCAGTTCGCGGGCCTGGCCGCGGCCCGGGACGTTCTTGAAGTCGAAGCCCCGCTGCCTGGCGTCCTCGGCGAACGCGCGCTCCCAGTCCCGGCAGGCCTGGGAGACGAACGCGGGAACAAAGTTGACCATGCAGGTGCCGCCGTTGCCCGGCAGCCGCGCCAGGATCTCGTCGGGCACGTTCCTCGGGTGGTCGCAGATCGCCAGCGCCGACGAGTGGGAGAAGATGAGCGGCCCCTCCGCGGTGTCCAGGGCGTCGCGCATGGTGTCCGGGGACACGTGGGACAGGTCGACGAGCATGCCGATCCGCTGCATCTCGCGGACCACCTCGCGGCCGAACGGGCTGAGCCCGCCGGAGATGGGGTCGTCGGTCGCGGAGTCCGCCCAGGGCAGGCTGCGGTTGTGGGTGAGGGTCATGTAACGGACCCCGAGCGCGTACAGGGCCCGGAGCGTGCCGAGCGATGACCCGATGGAGTGGCCGCCCTCCGCGCCGATCAGCGAGGCCACCTTGCCCGACGCCATGATCCGCTCCACGTCGTCGGCGGTCAGCGCGAGCTCGAGCCTGTCCGGGTAGCGCCGGATCAGCTCGTGCACGAGGTCGATCTGCTCCAGCGTGGTGGTGACCGCGGTCTCACCGACGAGGTCAGCCGTCACGTAGACCGACCAGAACTGCGCGCCGACGCCGCCGGCGGCCATGCGGGGCCAGTCGGTCTGGATCGAGGTAACCGAGCCAGCCAGGTCCGTGCTGTCCACGTCGACCTCAGCGGCCACACGCAGGGTCCACGGCAGGTCGTTGTGGCCGTCGAGAATGGGGTGGCGGGTCAGCAGGTCGCGGGCGGCGGTGAGGGCGGCGGGGGCGGTGAGGGCGGCTTCAGTGCTCGTCATTGCCCCAGCTTACGTAGATCGTCCCGGCGCCAGGCCGGTGACCTTGGCCGACGGAGGGCCGCCCGCCGGAGGGGGCCGCCCCGCGCTCCGGCCGGGAAGCCACCGGCGGGTCGCGCACAGCCATATCAGGGCGACGGAGAGCGCCACCGCGGCGGCGACCCCCAGCAGGTCTGCCCGCTGGGCGGCGTGCCGCCAGCCAACCCCTCATCGGCGCATTGACGGCGTGAGAATTCGTGGCCGGAGCGTTCGGATGCCGTTAGGAACGCGGCCGGCACCGGCCCAGCGGAGGACGCTGTAGAGCGGAGTTCTGCGCACGGGAGGTGTCGGGTGGGACGCTACCTGACCAGGGATGCAGCCGCGCTCGCCGCCGGGCTGCTGCTGCCGCTGGCCGTCTCGGCGGTGCTGCTCCCGCTGCGGTCCAGCTGGTCGAACACCAACGTTGCCCTGGTGCTGGTGGTCGCGGTCGTCGCGGTGGCCGCGATCGGCAACCGCTGGGCGGGCGCGCTCGCCGCGGTTTCGGCCGCCGCCTGGTTCGACTTCTTTTTCACCCTGCCGTACTACCGGTTCACGATCTCGCAGTCCGCCGACATCACGACCGCCGTGCTGCTGCTTGCTGTGGGCGTGGCCGTGTCCCAGCTTGCGGCCAGGGCCAGGCGGCTCAAGGTGCTCGCGATCACCGACGCGCGCTACCTCGCCGAGATTCACGAGACCGCGGAGCTTGCCCAGTCGGCCAGGTCCCCCGACGTCGTGGTCGACCACGTCAAGACCCAGCTCGTCGACGTGCTTGACCTGGCTGGATGCCGGTTCGAGTACGGGTCCCTGCTCGGGCACCCGCCGCGGCTGGAAGCGGACGGGAGCGTCATGGTCGGGCGGCACCGCCGCGACGTAGAGGACGGGGGCCTTCCGGCCGAGGAAATCGAGCTGCGGACGATCGCCAACGGCCAGTACTACGGGCGGTTCATGCTACGGCCGAAGCCAGCCTCCAGCGCGCAAAAACCTTACTATCTCACGTATGACGTTATGGATTACCGTCACGCCGGGGCGCGGGCTGGCGGAGCCATGGGGGTAGCGATAATCGCGCTGGTAATTGCCTGCTTTATCGGCTGGCATGTCAGCAAAGTACATATGTCTCATGGGCTCATACCGACCAGAAAAGGCCAGCTGCCCGGTTTGCGCCGGGACCGGGCGCACCACATGATCCGCCTGCTCCTGTTTGCCGTCATAGTCGTGGTAGTCCTGGTCGTCGCGATTCACTAGGCGCTGACGAACGCGACGACGTCGCTGAGCGCGGGACGGTAGCCGTCGGTGGTGTCGACCTCGATCCAGGGCGCGCCGATGCTGACCCGGTCGAACGCGTTGTGCGCCTCGACCTGGCCTGCCGCGTCGCCGGAGCCCGGGTCCGCGTGCGCACGGCGCAGCGGATTCTGAGCCTTTCTGCGCTGGATTCGCCGGAATGCCACGTCCGCGGCGACAACGGCATGCACGATGCGGATGCGGGCCAGGCCGCGGAATGGCTCCAGCCGTGGGCGCCACACCCGGTCCTGGAACGCCGCCTCGGCCACGGTCGTTACCCCGGCCCGCAGCAGCAGGTCCAGCACGCCGAAGAAGACCGGCAGCGTCCGCAGGGTCAGGTCGTCGCCCTTCGCAGCGACGAAATCTGGGGTGTTATGCACCATTCCTTCCTTGATCTCGTCGCGGCAGATCGCCGGGCACCCAATGCCTCGCGCGATCTCATGTGCCAGCGTGGTCTTGCCCGACCCGGCCGGGCCGCTGACGACGACGAGCACCGGAAGACTGCCCATCTTCCCAGTTATAGACGCGGCTGTCTGCCGCCACCGGCCCCGGCGCCCTGCTGACACGCGGAGGGCTAGTGGGTATATCCCGGGGGCCGGCGTGTGATGCTGGCAGCTGACCCGACCGCTGAGGGAGTGATCGAATGACCGCCGCCCATACGCCCGCCCCGCCATCTCGGCAGAAGGGCCCGGGCGCGCAGGTCAACGATCTGCTGCCGCTCGGCGACTGGATCCGGCACCACTCTCTGCGCAGCTGGCCGGTGCTGCTGTTCCTGGTCCTGATCTGCGTGCCGTCGATCGCGCTGGTCATCCTGGGCTCGAACCCGAGCACGACCACGTTCGACAACGTGGCCTGGATCTTCGCCGCGTACTTTGGCCTGGCCTGGCTGCTGCTGCTCGGCGTCATCATCCGGCCGGAGCACGTGACCAGGGTCCTGCTCATCGTGGTGACGGCGATCGCGCTGGCGGTGGAGATCCCGCTCGCCGTGACGCTGGAGACCGTGCTGCACGCCAGCAACGGGGGCCTGGGTCACAGCATCTACACCGTCGGGATTCCCGAGGAACTCGCCAAGGCCATCCCGGTGCTGGTCATCGCCATCTTTTACGTAGACCGCCGGTCGCTCGAGCCCAGGGATTACCTGTTCCTCGGCGCGGTCAGCGGGCTGGTCTTCGGGGCCAGCGAGGTGGTGCACTACTTCACCATCAACGGGGTTGTCCAGTTCTACCTGACGGTCAAGGCGGCGCTGCCGTCGATACAGAGCCTGATCAACAGCGGGCATTCCGCGTCCACGTCGCTGTTTGCCGTGCTCATCGGGCCGGTGCGGTACTTCATCCTGAACTTCGTCTGGCGGTTTCTCACCGACTCGATCACCCACGCCTGCTGGGCGGGGCTGACCGGCTACTTCATCGGGCTCGCCGCGAGCGGGCGGCACAAGTGGTACACGGTCGGCTGGATCGGCCTGGTCGCCGCGGCGCTCCTGCACGGGCTCAACGACTGGAGCGAGGTGAACGGCCACCCGGTGTGGATCCTGGTGACGCTGATCAGCGGGATCCTGTTCCTCGGCTACGCCAAGGTCGGCTCCCGCACCCCGTTGCACCTGTTCGACGGCGAGCCGCACCCCGCCCCGCGGCACGCCACGCCGGCCGCGCCGCGCGGGCAGGCCGCGGGGACCGCGGCCGGATCCCCGGTGGGTCCGGGCCAGCCGGGAGCCGCGGAGCCGGTGCCGGCCAGCCGACGTCGGCCGTGGTGGGAGCACTAGGGGCGCGCCGCCTGCCTGGCTACTCCTCGGTGTGGGACACGGCTTCCACGTTGTTGCCGTCGGGATCCCGCACGAACGCCCCGTAGTAGCCCGGGTGGTACTCCGGCCACAGGCGCGGCTCGTGCAGCACCTCGGCGCCGGCGTCCACCGCCGCCTGGAAGAACGCGCGCACCGCCGCGCGGTCCGGCGCGGTGAAGGCGATGTGCGACTCACGGAAGCCGTCGCCGGTGGTCAGCGGGCCAATCCAGAACTCGGGCCGGGGCGGGACTCCGAAGCCGATGACGTCCCCGAAGTCCATCACCCGCTGCCCGCCCAAAGGGGCGAGCACCGCAACATAGAACGCTGCGCTGGCGGTGACGTCGGAACACTGGACAGCAAGGTGGTCCATCATGACGCCCATCATCGGCCGGCCGGCCGGGCGTCGCCCCGGCGATGCGGGTTTTGCGTAAATCGGTTGCCCACCGGCGGCGGGCGGTGTTTCACTCGCCGGGCATCCCAGCGGCGAAAGGCGCCGATTGTCAGTACGGCCGCGCTCCCCCGGTGATCGCGCCGGCATCGATCCGAAGCATCTGTACATCGGGATCGAGGTGGCGGAGAGCTTCTTCGTCGCGATCACGTACACGACGGCCGTGGTGTACCGGGTCACGTCCGGTCACCAGAATCCGCTTCAGCTGATCCTGCTGGGCACGACGCTGGAACTCTCGTACTTCGCCGTCCAGCTGCCGACCGGGATCCTGGCCGACATCGCGAGCCGGAAGCTCTGCGTGATCGCCGGCCGGTTCCTGGTCGCGGCCGGTTTCCTCATGCAGGGGCTGTCCCCCGGCTTCACCGTGCAGCTGATCGCGCAGATCCCGGTGGGCATCGGCGCCGCGCTGACGTTCGGCGCTCAGGAGGCGTGGCTCGCCGACGAGGCGGGCGAGAGCGAGCTCACCCCGGTGTTTCTGCGGGCCACCCAGATCGGCCTGGTCGGCGTCATCGCCGGGAGTATTCTGTCCGGCCTGCTGGCCAGTCTGGGCCTGGACGTCCCGTTCCTGGTGGGCGGTGGGCTCGCCGGCGCGCTGGCCCTCGCGCTGGTGTTCGTGATGCCGGAGACCAACTTCCGCCCGCCCGCCCGCGAGGTGTCGGCGGGCACGGTGACCCGCCAGGCCTGGAAAACCTTCTCTGAGCAGGTCGGGCAGACGCACCGGGCGATGGTCGTGGTGCCGGGACTGGTGCTGTTGCTCGGCATGCTGTTCTGCGTCGGCATGTGGAACGAGAGCTTCGACCGGCTCTGGGGTGCCTACCTGCTGAAGGACATCAGGTTCCCGCATCCGTTCGGGCTCGGCACGGTCATGTGGTTCAGCGTGCTCGCGGTCGCGACGGCGCTGCTCGGCCTCGCCGCCACCGAGTGGGCCACCCGCCGCACCAACAAGCTGGGACCGGCGTCGGTCGTCTCCACGCTGCTGGTGCTCACGATCGCGACCGCGGCCGGCGTGGTCTGCATGGCGGCCAGCCGGGTGTTCGTGTTCGCGATCGTCGCCTACCTGGCCGTGGTCACCCTGCGGCCGCTGTTCTCGCCGCTCGTCACCGGCTGGGTGGTCGGCAGGGTCGACTCCCGCGTGCGCGCGACCGCGTTGTCCGCCACCGACATGTTCGACAGCGGAGGCCAGATCGTCGGCGGGCCCGTCGTCGGTGTGATCGGCATCCTGACCACGATCCGCATCGCCCTGGTTGCCGGGGCCGCCGCGCTGGTCCCGGCGGCTGGCCTGCTCCTCGCGGCCACCACGAGGGTGCGGACCCGGGGCGACGCCCCCGCGCGGCCGGACGGCGCCCCGGCGCCCGATGCGGCCACGCCCGACCTCGGCCAGCAGACGTGACCGGGCAGACCGAGGCGCTGTTCCTCGGCGGCCGGGCCGGAGTCGGCAAGAGCAGCGTGGGTTACGAGATTCACGAACAGCTGTCGGCCGCTGGCCTGCGGCACTGCCTGATCGAGGGCGACAACCTCGACATGGCGTACCCGGAGCCCCGGGAGCACCACCTCGCCGAGCGCAACCTCGCCGCCATGTGGGCCAACTACCGCGCGCTCGACTATCGGCGGATGATTTACATGAACACCGCTAGCGTGCTCGAGCAGGTGATCGGCGAGCTCACGGCGGCCATCGGCGACGGCCCGCAGGTCACGGGTGTGCTGCTGACCTGCAGCGGCGCAACCGCCCGGCAGCGGCTCGCGCAGCGCGAGATCGGATCGGCGCTGGACTGGCACGTCGAGCGCAGCGCCCAGATGGCGCGCAGGCTCGACCGGCACGCCCCTGTCTGGGTACACCGCGTGTGCACGGACGCCCGCAGCGTCGCCGACATCGCATCCGAGGTCATTTCGCTGACCGGCTGGACGCGGCAACGGCCGCCGCAGCGCGCGTGAATGTGCCGAAAGGCAGCGATGGCGCGACCGCCGCAATTCTGGTTACCTCAAAGCTCAGCCAGGAGGAGGCGTCATGAAGATCGCCGGATCGGTCGCCCTGGTCACCGGGGCTGGCCGCGGGCTCGGCCGGGTGTTCGCGGCAGAACTGGTCAGCCGGGGAGCCGCCAAGGTCTACGGGGCAGCACGCGATCCTGCCGCCGTCACCGATGCCGGAGTCACGCCGATCGCGCTCGACATCACCGACTCGGCGAACGTGGCAAGCGTCGCGCGGCAGTGTGCGGACGTCTCGTTGCTGGTGAACAACGCCGGGGTGATGAAGGCCAGCACGTTCATCGACGCGCCCAGCCTGGAGGCGGCCCGTCTCGAGATGGAGACCAACTACTTCGGCACGCTGCGGATGTGCCGGGCGTTCGCGCCGGTCCTCGCGGCCAACGGCGGCGGCGCCGTGGTCAACATGCTGTCGGTCACCAGCTTTTACAGCAATCCGTTCAACGCCAGCTACGGCGCCTCGAAGGCGGCGGAGTGGTCGCTGACCAACGGCATCCGCACGGAACTGCACCACCACGGAACCCTCGTGGTCGGCGTGCACGCCGGCTTCATCGACACCGACATGGCCGCCGGTCTCGACGTACCCAAGATCAGCCCGGAATCGGTGGCCGTACAGGCCTTCGACGCCGTCGAGGCGGGCCAGGTCGAGGTGCTCGCCGACGAGCGGACCAGGTCCATCAAGGCGTCGCTGCCGCGCGATCACGAGCTGATCTACCCGCCCGTCGAGGAGCTCTGGGACTCGGCCTTCAAGGACCCGGGCGAGGGCCGGCCGTGACCACTGCCGCGGGCAGCGAGTCGGCGGTCACCCTTGGCCTGTTCGACTGGGTCGACGCGGACGGCGTGCGCGACGCCGGGCAGCTGTACACCGAACGGCTGGACCTGCTCGCCGACGCCGAGTCTGCCGGCTTCGACATCTACCACCTCGCCGAGCATCACGGCACGCCGCTGGGCCTGGCGCCGTCGCCGAGCGTGTTCCTCGCGGCCGCGGCGGTGCGGACCACGCGCATCCGGCTGTGCCCTCTGGTCTATGTGCTGCCGCTCTATCACCCGACGCGGCTGGCCGAGGAGATCGCGATGCTCGATCAGCTCAGCGGGGGGCGCCTCGAGATCGGGGTCGGCAAGGGCGGGAACCCGTATGAGCTGCAGTGCTACGGAATCGAGCCCGGCGACTCCCAGCGTCGTTACGACGAGGTTTTCGGCTCGCTCATGCAGGCCCTCGAAAGCGGCACCATCGGCGCTGCCGGGGCCGCGGCGGGCCGCGGCGAGATGCCGATCCGGACCCGCCAGGCTCCCCGCCCGCCGCTCTGGTATCCCAGCAGCAACCCGGAGAGCGTCCCGCTCCTCGGCAAGAGGGGCATCAACACCATCCTCGGGTTCAGCTTCAGGTCACCCACGATCGAGGTGACCCGGCTGCGGCGCGACGAGTACTTCGCCGGCGTGGGGTCCGCGGAGCCGGGGACGCCGATGGGCGGTGCCGGCACACCGACCCCGCGCTTCGGGCTCATGCGCAACATCTACGTCGGTGAGTCCGACGGTGCGGCCCGCGAGCGCGTCATCGAGGCGATGGAGGTGTTCTACGCGCAGTTCACCGCGCTGTGGCGACGCCACGGCGACGACCGCTACCTGCAGCAGCAGGACTTCGCCCGCGCCATCGACGAGGGCCGGGTGATCGCGGGCTCGGCCCCGACGGTACGGGCCCAGCTCGCCGAGATGCTGCAGGCGTCGGGATGCAATCACTTCGCCGGCGCGTTCGCCTTCGGTTCGCTCAGCTATGCGGAGGCGCGCTCGTCGCTGGAACGCTTCGGCACACGAGTTGCCGGAACGCTACGCAGCCTCGACCCGCGCTGACCGAACGGCAATTTGGCAGGCTCCCTCGCGGCCCGGCGCCGATCGCACCTAACCGCACTTCCAGCCCGGGCCGACGCCCACAATTTTCCCGGCTGCGTTGTAGGCGTCCCAGATCTGCAACCGGACGCCGTTAGGGACCGCGAATGCGTAAGCCCTGCCGCCACCGGCGATCCTGACCGCCGCGACGCTGAGCGATCTGCCGTCCGAAAGGCCGAACCGCACCCTTACGACAGACGGCTGGGCCGCGGCGGCGAACCAGACGCCCTGGCCGCCGGGGCTGCAGGTGAAATAGCTGGTCGGCGAGTTATCGGGGCGGATATCAGCCGGGCTCGGTGCGCACCAGCTCGCCCCGCCCACGCCCTCCACGCATGCTCCCCACGGCCCGACATACGCCCACGATGACCAGTGCTTGCCGCCGAGCGTGCCCGAGCCGATCCGGTAGGCCGCCCGGGCCGTCCCTCGCTGACCGGGGCGCAGCCAGGTCACGAACTGGGCGCCGGACGCGCCGTTGTACGGGATCGCATAGCCGAGCTCGCGCGTGCCAGCGAAGGACACGGCCCGGATGACCGGCAGCCGGGTCGGTGCAGCGAACGCCACCCAGTCCTTGCCATCGACCGCCGTGGGCCGCAGCGTCAGTTCGGTGCCGTTCCCGAGGGTGACGGTGACCTTGGTGACGCCGGCTCCGACGGCTGCCAGCTGGAACTGGGTGCCGCCGCTCCGGGCGTCAACGAAGCTGACCTGGCCCGGCGATGCACTGGCCTCCTCCGGCACGCATTCCAGATCCTGGCCGATGATCGTGCAGCCGTTGGAGAGGCCGCG
>Ga0335072_10008850_pt1 | contig 14562 bp, 6 predicted proteins | sample Lox_Sample_21_FD_206725 | JGI IMG/M metagenome (GOLD analysis project Ga0335072, IMG submission 206725) | Soil microbial communities from Loxahatchee National Wildlife Refuge, Florida, United States - Lox_Sample_2.1 | ecosystem: Environmental > Terrestrial > Soil > Wetlands | place: USA: Florida... | reverse complement strand
GTATCCGGGCAAGAGCCGATTTGCCGGCGCCGGATTACCTACCCGCGGACTCCCGCGAGCCGGCGGGTCACGGACGTAACTGCGTATCGCTGCCCCTCGGGATGAACGTCCGCACATGCCGCGGAGCGGTCGTTATCGCAGCAGTCAACCCGAGCGCGGATCACGGCGGAGAGGGTGATCGGCGGGAACCTCCACGAGGACGATCCGGATGCCGTCGGGGTCCTCGATCCACATCTCGGTCAGTCCCCAGGGTTCAGTCACCGGCTCCCGGATGACCGGTACCCCGGCCGCCGCCAGCCGGGCATGCTCCTCGCGGACATCCCGCACCTGGATCCAGATCATCACCGAGCGCCCCGGCGCGCTGGATGCGCTCCCAGAAACCTCGAGCAATCCCTGGCCGAGGAAGAAAACCGTCCCAGGATGGTCGGGAGGGCCGAACTCACGGTAGACAGCCAGGCCCAAGGCGTCGCGGTAGAAGCGGAGGCTGCGGTCCAGGTCGCCGGGCCGCACGAGGATCCGGCTGCTCAGAACGTCCACGCCACCATTCCACCATCACGCTGGGGTCACGCCATAGACCAAGCAGAGCGCGCACAGTCCCGCCGATCTGGGCGCATGCAGATCGGGACGTTATGGTTCGCTCGGTGCCGGCCTGGCAGGCTGAGTGGCGGGTCCGGTAGCGTGCTCATTGTCCGCCGCCTCCCTGCGATTCTTCGGTCTGGCCCGGCCAGGTGAGGCTGTCGACCCGCTTATGGTTCTCATGAAATCCATGAATCGTGCCTGCGGCCGGTTGATGTGTGCCGCCCTGCTCACGGCGCGCCTTGGCTCGGTCATGCTCGCTGCCGGGCTGGCCGAGGCCGGCTCGGGCGTGTGCTGATCGGTGTTGGGCAGGCGGTCCGGGCGCGGGGCCGGCCCGGGTCCTGCCAGTGAGCGGGCCAGGTAGTCCAGGAACAGGTGGCCGGCCTGGAAGTAGGCGGCGCTGGGCCAGACGCGCCCGCAGGGGGTCAGTTCCAGCGCGGTCCGCGGCGGGGCGGAGGACCACTGGTCGGCCTGCAGCCGCATCCGCAGCGGCGGGCGCAGCGGCCCGCGGGCCAGGCGGACCTGGACGGTGCAGGTCCCGGTGGCCGGGTCGTGCCCGGCTGGCCCGCACATCAGGGGCCGTGCGCCGTCTGGCCCGGTGAGCTGGCCGCTGTCCAGGGCGGCAGCGCAGGTTCCGAACGGGATGTCCACGATCCGCCGGAACGACAGCCAGGCCCGGGCCGACGGCGTGCCCGCGCTCATGCCGGACCCGTCGCCTGGGGAGCGCCGGCCGCCGGCCGTGCTGGCCTTCTGGCGTGGACGCGCAGACGCGGGAGCGGGTGCCAGGCGCGGCGCAGGCGGTGCGGGGTTATCCGGGCGCGCCGCGCTGCGCTGGCCAGGTCGCGCAGGTGCCGGGCCAGGCGGTGTGAGCCGGCGTCGGCGCGCATGGCGCGGTGCCGGTCATGGACGAGGCTGGCGGCGTTGTCGGGGTGGGTGTACATGGCGTTGTCCTATCCGTGCGGCCTGGCCGGGCCCCGCTGTGGCTGGCGTATGCCGGGCCGAATCGTTGCTGATGAGTGGTTCGGGATCCTGCGGCCCGACAATTTCCTGCAAGTTGATCGGACTCATCTGAAGGGCGTTACCGCCGATCGCGAAGGGTCGGATCGGCCGGCCGGCCACCTGAGGCGATCAGGCAGATGCCAGGGCCAGCGCCGGGAGCAGGACAACAGGCCACATGTAGCCGTTGTATTAGGTCAGCTTGGCCGTGCTCATCGACATGATGGCTCCCCTTTTTCGTGCGACCGCCGGCGATAACCGCCGGCGGCGGCCCCCTTATCACGTTTCCGTGACCTGGGTTCCACGCTAAGGACAGCGGCGGGCTCGCGTCATGACCAGTCCTGGTAGCAGGCGCTGAGGCGGCGTAGCCAATTCTGGCTACCGACCGCTGCGGCCGACCTGGGAGTTCTCCCTCCTTCCGGCGGTCCCGGAGTACTACCGCTGCACCGCGGCGACCGGACCTGGTCAAGCGCGACTTCCCCGCGCAAAAGCTCAATGCCAGGTGGTACGGCGGCGCGAACGGTTCCGCGGCGTTCACTCATGGTGCGCACTCGACCTTGATGCGGGGCTGCTATGCCTGGCATCGTGCGACCTGCGCGGCTCATGGCCCTACGGGTCCCAGCGGATTGCATGCCGTCTCTGCTTTCCGAGCTCGCCGTGCTCGCGGAAACCCGTTGTACAACCTGTTGTGCCTGCGCAAGACTCGCCCCATGGCCGAAGCCGATGAGAAGCAGACGCTGCACCGGTATCTGCGGAACGCACGCGGAGTGCTGTTGTGGAAGCTGGAGGGACTGTCCGACTACGACATCAGGCGGCCGATGACGCCCACCGGCACCAACCTGCTCGGCCTGGTCAAGCACTGCGCGGGGGTGGAATCCGGCTACTTCGGCGATGCGGTGGGCCGGCCGTTTCCCGGCGAGGACGACCTGGACTGGCGCGACGATGAGCTGGGCAATGGCATGTACGCCACGGCGGCTGAGTCGCGCGAGCAGGTCACGGATTTCTACCGGCGGGTACAGGCGCATTCCGATGCCACCATCGGCGAACTTCCCCTGGACGCACGCGGCACCGTGCCCTGGTGGCCCGAGGAGCGCAGGCACCCCACCCTGCACACGCTGCTCGTGCACACGATTCAAGAGACCGCGCGGCACGCCGGGCACGCGGACATCATCAGGGAATCGATCGACGGCGCCGCCGGCCTGCGCGAGGGTGTCAGCAATATGCCCGCCGAGGCCGACGCCGCCGCCTGGAAGCAGCACTACGACAAGCTGGACCAGGTCGCGCGGTCCGCACGCTAGGACCTGGCACCGCGCATCGGCTCGCGGGGACGGCGCCAGAAGGTTTGATCAGCTTCTGTTTTGCTGCAAGGTCCTGCCTTCCCGAGCGGGCACCTCCGTGCCGGTCACGGCAGATGGGCGACGCGAGCGTGACGAGAGGCCATCTCAAGAGCGTGTCGTCGCTCACCACGCCAAGGGGATCGCCGCCGCGTCTTGATAGGTCGCCTGTGGATCGCCGGTCGTCGTCTCCCAACGGGACCGATTGAGGTTGAACGTCAGCGCGTATGTGCCGGCCGGCAGCGGGGAGGCCGGGATGATCAGCGTCGAGCTCTCGTCGCCGTTGGAGATCAGCGTGGCCGCGACGACGATGTCCTCTTCAACCCATGTCCCCGGCCCGGGTCCGGGTCCGATCACCGGCGGCAGCGATGGCGGGAGGGCCGGCGGCCGGACGACGGGTGGCTGGGCGCTCTGCGACGGGGGCACGCGGCTCGGCAGAAGCAGCGCGGCGGCGAGATCGCCGAGCGGTGGTACGACCGGTCGCGGCGGGATAAACCTGCGGACCTTGTGGATCAGCGTCACCGTGACGTCGTGGATGAAGGAGATCGGCTCCGGTGACTCAAGCAGGATCGCCGTGGTGCTGCCCTGGTCATCGAGCCGGGTGAGGGTGACGCGATCGCAGCTGTCGAGCTGCGGCAGGCCCATGTCCGACAGGATCGTGGTGAACAGCGCGTGGCGAGCCTGCGGGTCGGCGGCGGCACTCATCGCGCCGGCGATGGCGGCGCCGTCGGCTGACAGCACCTCGGCGGCCGTTCGCGCCGGCGGAGCACCCATCCCGTCGGCCGGGTGTGCCGCGACGTTCGGCTCCATGGCGGCGATGTGCTCGGCGAAGGAGCCGTAGCGGCTGGTCGTGAAGGGGACCTGGTAGAGGTCGAGACCGTCCACGGCGAGCCGGTCAAAGGCGGACGCGCCCTCGCTGACCAGGGCGACGCGGCCCTCGCGGACCGGTCCGCGGTCCGCTTCCACGGTGACCTGCCCGACCTGTGCCCGGATCCGGTCGTCGAAGGCGGTGACCTCGAGGTCGAGGGGGCCGTCGGTCGCGTCGAGCATTGCCCGCGCGAGTTCGGTGTCGGTGCCGCCCTCGCGCCGGATGAGGACAAGCGCGCCTTGCTCGACCACCGCAAGCAGTGCCTGGGCCACCGGGCTTGAGCCGCTCACCCCGATGGCGACGCCGGCCGTCGCGCCCTGACGGTCGAACCGCGCCTGGACGACCAGGTGATTCCAGGTCGGGTCGCCGAACGCCGCGTAGCTGCGGTCGCCCCCGGGAGCAGTGAGCACTCCGTCGGCCAGCGTCCACACGCGCGGGGCTGACGCCTGCGCGAGGAACGTGAACGCGCCGAGGTCGGCCAGCACGAAGCCCTGCCGCTCGGTGTAGGGCGCGCCCTGCGCGCGGAGGGTCGCCCGCATCGAGGCCTGCGGATCCCAGGCGCCGGCCGTGCCGTCAGACGCGACCGGTGTATGCAGCAGCACCTGGCTGGAGTGCAGCGGGTCGGCTCCCGCGCCCCCCGCGCACCCGGTGGCCGACAGGACGTTCTCGTAGCGGAGCACCTGCGGGTCGAGCGACCTGGCCCGCCTGACCAGAGCCGTGGTGAACACGCCGCTGAGGAACGGCGGGCCCGCGGTGACGATCGGGCCGCCGTGCGCGGTCAGCCAGTCGGTGTCCGCCGCGCTCAGCCGCTGCAGTCCCTCGGTCGAACCGACCCGCTCGGCCGTCAGGGTGAGCTCCATGAGCTGGGTCTTCTCGGGCGGATCGCCCGGGGCAGGTGTCCGGTCCACGGGCAGCATGCTGCTCATGTCCTCGGTGAACGCCAGCGCGACCGGCTCACTCCGGTACAGGCGGAAAGCGCCGTTCTGCGGGTAGGCGGAGGCGATGTAGGGATTCAGTTCGTCGCCGACGTTGGCCACACTGTTCAGCCCGACAAGCCCTTTGGTGCGGAAGTAGGCAGGCTGGGTGAGCGTCAGCGTCTTCGAGCCCCCGGTCCGGTGGCTGACAGTGACGGTAAGAGTGGGCGTGACGACGTAGTCGTGGTTCGGCAGGAACGCCAGCTTGCCCGCGCCGCCGACCGTGGTTCCGCCAGTCCCGTTCGAGCCGCAGCGTGTGACCCGGCCGATGACGTAGCTGGCCTCCGCGGCCGTCAGGTAGCTGATCGCGGAGATCTGCAGCCCCTGTGGTCCCTTCCCAGCGCTGCTCGCCGCGGCGACAGATGCGGGGCCCGCGGGCGCCGGGCGGGAGCGGAGCACGACGCGGGTCAGTCCCGCGGCCGCGGGGGCGGTGAGGCTGATCGTGCCGGCCGCCGACGGGCCGATGGCCTGCGAACCGACGAGCGCGAGGCCACGGTAGCCCTCCAGGGTGTAGCTCTCGTCGGCCGTGATCCCGTCGATCACGAGGCGTACCGCGCAGACGGGGGTGGAGAAGTCGACCGAGCCGACGATGCCGGCGTCGCTGTCAGGCACGAACGCGCAGACGGTATCGGCGAGGGTCGCGAAGCCGTTGATCGTCACCGGCGGCAGCGTCCAGTGCCACCAGTCGCCGTTATCGGAGAACCGCTCGGCCGACGGCAGCCGCAGCCCGGCCGACATGGCGGCAAAATCGATCGAGTGCCAGCGCACCGCCGGCGGCTTGGTCCGGCCGCAGCACGGGAATCCGGGATCGCCGGCGACCGCCTCCTGGTCGTTCTGGCTCGAGCCGAGCGTCACCGAGTACGGGGTCCGGCCGTTGATCAGCAGTCGCTTCGGCGACAGGAGGCCGTCCGCGCGAGTGTCCGCGTCCCACCGGAAGCTCACCGCCGGCGTGGCGTGCAGGGTGCCGCCGCCCGCGAGGTCGAGTTCGGTGTCCACCGCGGCTACCAGGTCTGTCCACGTTCCCGCGCCGTCACCGAACCGCGGGCTCCGCTGGATCGCGATGCTGGTGAGCGCGTACCTGATGGTCAGGTCCCCCGACTTCTGCACGCCGAGGTCGGTGCCGCTGACGTAGGTGTCGGTGGCGATCGCCGCATCGTTGGCGACCGGATTGGAGAAGTTGACCGAGATGTCGGCGTCGACCGCCACGATCGGCAGGTCCCCGCGCAGGTGCACGTCTTGCACCGCCGCGCCGCTGACCGCCGCCAGGCCGTCGAACGTGTACAGCGTCCCCGCGTCCGCGTTGCCGTCGCTCAGCGGCGGCACGAGCAGCGGCGCGGGCCCGCCGCTCGCGAGCTGTGCCTGACTGTCCGCTCCGCCGGAGCTGACCGGCGGATTGAGCAGGTCGTTGCTGAACGGCTGGGCATGGCCCACCGGCTCCTGGAAGCGGAAGGTGACGTCGGGCAGGAACCAGCCGAGGTCGATGTGCAGCTGCGCGGTGATCATCGCCGAGAACGGATGCCAGCCGAGGAAGGCGACGTCGATGCTGATGTCCGCGCCGAAGTGGAAGATATAGAAGACGTTGATCTTGAAGCCGAGCTTGATGTTGATCTCCGTGCCCGCTGTATGCGACGCCGTCTTCCACGGGCCGATCATCAGCGTGAAGCTGCCGAAGATGATGAACGCGCCGAGGCCGACATCCTTGCCGCCGTAGACGGTCAGGACCAGCCCGAATCCCTTCGGTCCCTCGTCTTCGATCTGGAGCCCGACGGCGAACTGGATCTTGAGCGCCAGCCACGGGGCGTTGAACGTGATCCCCAGCCAGCTGCGCTGATCGGCCAGCTGCCCGATCGCCACGGTCCAGTTCTTGTTGCCGACGTAGATCGTTCCCGTCAGGCGGGCGATCCGCTTGAGCCAGTCCGGCAGCTGGTCCGCGAACTTGATGAACTTGGCGAGCTCGAAGTCCACCCCGAGCAGCGCGCCGAATTTGCCGGTCTCCGAGTCGTAGTCCACGGCGAGGAAGGCGACCGGTTCCGGGTTCTTGAGCAGGTACAGGTCGCCGACGACGAGAACCTCGGTGTCGGTCTCGGAATGGGCGACAAGCACGAAGACGTCGAGATGGAACGCCTTGTTGCAGGAATTGAACGAGAACTGCCCGGCGACCCCGGCGGCCCACGAGTTGTCGACTGGCTTCCAGTCCGCGAGGTTGCGGGTGCGCGGCATGTCGATCGCGCCGTCGTGGTCCTTATGCCACTGGTAGAGGACCATTCCCTCGCCCAGCGGGCCGGGCGGGTCGAGAGCGGGCTGCATGTTGTAGGCGAACAGCGCGCGCAACGCCTCGAAGTTGACCGGCCCGACGGGGAGGAACCCGACCTGCAGCGCGCCGAGGAAGTAATCGAACTGGTCGGTGGCGTCGGTGACCGACTGGCGGCTGCCGCGGATGAACTCGCCCGCGAGCTTGGGGACACTGCCGAGCGCGCTGACCGTCACGTTGACGCCGAAGCCGAACTCGCGGTAGCGGTAACCCGTGTCGGTCTCGTCCGTGATGTAGCCGAACCCGCTGATCTGGGCCTTGCCGTACTTCAGGTCGAGGAAGATCCCGTCGAGCTTGGGCGGCTTTTCCCAGTCGGAGGTCAGGAACCGGAGCCGCAGGAAACGAATCCCCGCGTGGTTGCCGCTCTGGGAGTCGCGCTGACTGGTCGGCTGGTTGGCACCGCCACCGTAGCCGATGGCGACGCCGCCGGAGACGGAGAAGTACGTCCCGCCGGTCGGCTCCTCGATCCAGCCGACTTCTTCGACGATCAGGTGGAGGACGCCATAGGTGAACTGCACCCCGTCGGGCAGGGCGAGGGACTTGCCGATCGTCCAGTGGCCGAAGCTCCAGCCAACATCACGCAGCACCATCGACAGCGGCTTGCCGGTCAGCGACTGCACCTGGAAGCCGGAACCAGTGGCGACCTGGCGGAAGGAGAAGTCGCCGAGGAACTGGCACGAGTCGAGCCCGCGGCCATCGCCGAGCTCACGCAGCCGGTACCCGACGTGGATGGCGTGGATCGACACCTCCACGTCGGCGATCCGCATCAGCATGACCGCCGACGCGTCGCCCAGGGTCCCGCCCGCCTGCAGCGTCCAGTCGTCGCCGATGCCGAAGGTCAGCCCGGCGGTGCCGCCCTTCTGCAGATCCCAGTACATGCCGCCCTGCAGCTCGAACACCGGCGCCTGGTCGGCTTCTGAGCGCGTCGAGCCGGTCTTGAACAGCAGTTGGTCGACGAAGATGTAGGCGCCGCTCCCGTCGGGGTCATTGTCGCTGCGGCTGTAGAGCCGTAGCCGGAACGGCGCGTCCGTGAGCGAGTACGCCTGGGCGATGTCGTTGCGGTTGGTGATCTTGCGCCGCAGGCCGAACGTGCCGTGCGACGGCACCGGCAACGGGAGCCCGCCGGTCACCGGCAGCACCAGGTCTTCCAGGACCAGGTCGACGTGGTCACTGTGGAAGCCGCTGTTGTCTTTGAACCGGTCGGCGACGCCCTTCAGCGGAGGCTTGTCGAGCGCGAAGGTGATAGACCGGATGCCGATCGCGCCGGGGGCCGGGGGATCGCTGACGAACGCGGAGAGGTCGTTGCGCGCCCACTCGAAGTACTCGCGCCGCCGCGGGCTGGGGATGAGCAGCACGTCGTGCAGGGCCTCGACTGGCAGGTTCCACAAGGTGGCGCTATCGACAGAGATCGGCGTGTTGGACTCGAGGATGATGTCGCCGTCCGGCCGCAGGTGCAGGCGGACATGCGTGCGCACGACGGTCGGGTCGGGGTCGCGGTGCTTCTCGACTTCGATGCTGTCCTCGTCGTTCACCCCGAACTGGGTGACGTCGCCGTCGACGAGCACGGCCGGGTCGTCGGGCTGGATCATTCCCGCGGGGAGGATCAGGTCGACCGGCAGGTTCTCGACGAGCACCTCGTAGCCCCGGCCATCGCTGGCGAAGAACACCGTCGGCGGCTTGTCGCTCCCGGTCGGCAGCAGCTGGATGCCGACGTTCGGCAGGTCGCGCAGGTACAGCGTGTTGGCGGGCGGCGAGGCCCCGGACACGTGCAGGTTCGCGCTGAGGGAGATCTGGCCGGCCGCGCCGCCGAGCATCACGTCGCGGTCCGCACCGGGGCGCAGCTGGTCGAAGGTGAAGATGCCCTGCAGCCAGTGCACGATCAGCAGGCGATCGTCGCTGACGTTAAAGCCCTCGGTCGCGTTGACCTTATCATTGGGCCACAGTGCGGCCGCGGCGGCGTCCTGGTCGGCCGCGGACAGCGCCGGGTCGATCCCCAGCAGGTCGTACAGGGTGATGGGGTTGACGGTCATCCGGTTGGCCCCCTGTCGGTCGCGGGGTTGTCGTCCGGGTCGCCCGCGCTCGTCGGGTCGACCAGCGAGGCCCAGATCTCGGACTCCGCGGCGTGGTCGATGACGCCGTGCTCGATGACGCCCATGGCGACCCCGACCGCGGTCTGGAAGAGGCTGCCCGCCAGCGGCATGCCGATCGCCGGGGTCGCGTCGGGCCCGAGCGCCGTGAGCAGCGACCGCCAGCGGCTTCCCCGGTACCACGAGCGGTCGAAGTAGCCGAGCGCGGAGCGCGGATCGGCGAGCAGCGACAGGCCGAGCTCGGGCGGCAGGCCGAGGTGCTCCGCCCACACCTGGCAGCGCAGCCGCAGCGCCGGGTTGGCCGGGTCACGCTTGAGCGCCTGGGGCAGCGCGAACGCGTGGATCTCGCCGTCGTGCTCGAAACTGCGCCGGTTGAAGTTGGTCGAGCCGATCGACGCGAAGACGTCGTCGACCAGGATCAGCTTCGCGTGGATGTAGACGGCGGGTATCTGCACCGCCAGGACGGCACTGCCCTTGTCGTGGTTGTCCTGCTTGGCCCCCCACTGCGCCCCCGATGGCGCCGGGCTGCGCACCACGGTCAGCCGCTGCCAGGTCTGGTCGGGCGGGTCGCCGTCCGGCTCGGTGCCGACCGGCCCGGTGCCCGAGCCGTTCGGCACGACCGTCCGGACGTAGATGAGCTCGCCCTCGACGAAGGCCCAGAACGGAGGGGTCGGGCAGCGTTCGGCCGGACCGACGATCATCTCCCCGGCGCCGATGAGGAGTTGATCCCTGAGCACCATGCGCCCGAGCCCGCCGAACGTGCCCGGCTCCGGGTCGAGGTAGCGTCGCAGCGCCGTCCCGACGCGGAAGCGATCGCCGTAGGCGGCGGCGAGCTGCGAATACACGTAGTCGCGGCGCAGCTCGCCCATCAGCTGCCCGTTGTCTTCCACCAGCGTCACCGTCAGCTGCAGCTCAGGCACGTTCTGCCCGGCCGCGATGAGCGCGTTGAGTACCTGCTTGGTGGGGGTGAAGTACTGGTCCTCGATGTAGATGTACTCGCGGGCATTGGCGATCGCGCGCAGCACGGTGTCGCGGGTGGTGCGCTCGCCCCGCGGCGCCGTCGCGTAGGGGCCGTCGGCGCCGCCCGCCGGCGCGTAGTACGTCCGGCCCACCTGGACGATGTGCGGCCCCGGGGGGTCGGGCATCGGGACCAGCGGGGGGGCGTTGGGGTCGGACGGCGGGGTGAGCGCGGCCGGCGGGGTCGCGTGGTGGACCGACGATCGCTCGGCCGTCATCTGGATCACGTCGTTGACCGCCAGACCCGACAGCCGGACCTGGAGGTCATGGAATGGCACCACGGCCCGGTGCAGCGGGTCGTCGACGCGGTTGGGCGACAGGTCAATGCCGCCGAGATAGCAGAACGGTGGAGTCGTGGCCCCGGCCGGCTTAATCAGCGCGCCCTTGACGTGGTAAACGCCGAAGTGGTTGTCCACGTCATCGATGCTGACGCCGGCGATCGTGACCGGGTGGGACGCCAGCGGGTTGTCGTCAAGCGAGGCGGGGTAGGGCGTCCAGACGGCGAGGTTCGGATGGGGCGCCACGTTGACGGCCTCGACGGTGCTCTTGGATGCCTCGGCCACCCCGGTGAGCGCGTCGCGCAGCAGGCTGTCGGGCACGGCCTCGATCAGCGTCAGGCCCGCGGCGAGCAGGGTCCAGCCCGCCATGTCGGTCATCAGCCACCGCAGTCCGTCCGCCCAGCCGATGAGCGTAACGACGAGCGCGAGCGCCACCGCCGCGTCGATCCGCAGCGCCGTGAGCTGCGCCTCGTCCATCTGCAGGAACTGGTTGACGAGCAGCTGCACCTGCGCGGTCTCGCTCAGCTTGTTGATCAGCGTGACCGGTTCGGTCGAGTCGTCCTCGGCCAGCAGCGTCCACGGCCTGGTCTGGTCGAGCAGTGCCTCCTTGACGAACGCCCAGCCGGACAGCACCACCGCGCCGCCGTTCTGCGCGCTGCGCAGGTCAGGCACCAGGCGCTCAAAGTAGGGCGTTCCGTCGACGATCGGCTCGTAGGTGTTGCCCGCCGTCCACGCGGCCAGCCGGGTGACACCGGCCGAGCGCCGCGCGAACCACAGCGCGGTGTCGCTGACCAGGACATGCCGGTCGCTGCCGGTCAGCGCCAGCTCTGTCCCGAGGGCGCCCGCATCGTTTTCTGAGCTCGCGAGCACCGGCGTTCCCTGCGCGTTGGCGACGGCGATCCGCGCGGTGCCGCCCGCGACGTCGACGCCGGTGTCGCCGTGCGACGTCTGGGTGAGCGTGACGTTGTGTGTGGTGCCCCCGGTGGTGATCAGGAACTGCCCGCCGGTCAGCGGCGCACCAGTGTGCGTGAGCAGCCGGATCCGCTGGCCGGCCGCCGCGGTGACGGCGGCACGGAAGCCGCTCCACGAGGCCGTTACGCCCACGCCGCCGGCCTGGGCCGCCTGGTCGAGTGCGAGCACCCAGGCAGCGGGGTCGCGGCAGACCCGGTCCTGGCTGCAGACCGCCAGCCAGTAGCCGTGCGCCGGGGTCAGCAGCTGCTCCTCCACCGCGACCAGCGTTTCGTCGTCCGGACTGGCCACCAGCGCCGTGTCGGCGGCGTCGAGCAGCACGTACTGGACGGGGAAGCCGCCGGCCAGCCGGCGCAGCACGCCGGCCAGGAAACCGGGCAGCGGGGATACCTCGATCAGCGTGGCCGCGGTCGCGGTGCCATCGGGCAGCCCCGGCGCCAGCTGCCGGTAGACGCGCCGGCTGCCGCGGGCGAGCGCGCTGACCGGAACGAAGCTGCCGACGTGCAGCCAGTGCACGGGGACGCCGGCGAAGCGCGCGGACGGTTCCGTGGCGCCCGTGACGGGCGCGGGGACAGCGAATGGCGCCGGCGCCAGCGTCAGCTGATTGCCTGGGGGGGCCATCGCCCCGAGCCCGGTGATCATGCCGTCCCCAGGCCGGTCGAACGCGGCTCGAGCCCCCGGGACGGGATTCCGTCACGGGAAAGCGCGTAGCACCAGTACTGCGCGATCCGCGGCGCGCTGCCTGGCGGCGGAAGCTGGCTGGTGACCGTCGCCCGCAGCGACCCGTCTGGCTGTACCGCGACGTCGGCGTCCGCGAGCGACTTCGCGACCGGGGTGAGCAGCGTGCCTTCCGCCAGCCGGAGCCTGATGCCGTTGACCGGGTACAGGTCACGCCGGTTGGGAATGCGGACGAGCTGCGCCCGCGCCGGATCGGACGGCGAGTCGCTCCACGGGGCGACGTTGACGAACAGCAGCGCCCAGCTCAGCTCCGGATCGGGGTCCACGTCGATGGTGAGCGCGAGCGCGGTGCCGCGCGCCAGGCCGACCCAGCGCGGTGCGGGCGCCGGCGCGGTCGACGGCACGCGCACCACGGCCGGCAAGATCGCGCCGTCCGCCGCGACCGCGCCGCCGGCGTCGGCGGGCCTGACCCGGTAGAAGTAGCGGCCGGGGCGCGGGTCGACCGCGTCGGTCAGCGCACCGGCGGGCTGGAGCGCGTCGCCTGTCCTGGTCAGCAGCTGACCGGGCTGGTCGAAGTGACCGAGCAGGAACAGGACGTACCGGCTCGCCAGCCACTCGGGATGATCGCCGCTCAGCGCTGCGATGACCGCCGCCTCGTCGCCCGCGTTGGGGAAGACCACCGTCTGCAGGCTCCCGTCGGCCCGGCGCATCGTCACGCTCCCGCCGGTATCGAGCCGGGTGATGGCGAGGACGGCATCGGCCGGGCAGCGGTCGAGCGCCACCGGGGCGGCGGCCGTGAGCGCGCCGCCAAGGAGCGACGAGCCGTCAAGCCCGACGCCGACCTTGCGTCCGGCCGGCTCGTCGCCGACGATCTCCGGGATGTCGCCAAGCGGCGGCGGCATCGAGAAGGTGGGCCGGCCGCGGTACCGGCCGGTGACGGTGACGGTGGCGATGCTGCTCTCGTTGCCGGGGCGACCGCCGTTCAGCGCGGCGGCCGGCAGTTCGTCGGGCACGTAAGGCTCGGCGTCAGCGGCTGACACGCCGACCCAGATCGTCCGCGTGCGGATGACCGCGTCGACATCCACCACGTCATAGAACACGTGGCTGTAGCTGTCGCTCGCGGTCAGCGGCACCACGGCCGCGCGCTCCTGCCAGCCGGCCGGACGCTGGTGACCGGGTGACAGCGCGCGACCGAAGGTTGTCGCGCCGGGCACCGGGGCGGCGGTCGCGTTCACCGCGTCGGCGGCGAGCGTGAGCTGGACCGCCGATCCGGCGGTGTGGCCGGTGATGCGGAACGTGCCGCCACCGGAGTCAAGCCACTGGCCGGCGCATTCGCCGGCGGCGAGCACGCGGTCGGTCGTGAAGTCCACCACCCACGATCCCGCCGCGGAGGCGACCGAGGTGATGGCTCCCGGTACCTCCGTCGGCGGCCGCTGCTGCAGGTAGACGCGGAACTCGGCGGTGAGCGGGTCGAGTTCGCGCTCGGCATCGCGCCAGCCCCAGTCGAGCACGACGGCGGAGCCGTGACCGGCCAGGATGGCCCGGTCAGGGTCGCTCAGGGCGGGGTCGCTGGCCAGGATGACCCGCGCGCGGACGCCAGCCGGCCCTTCGCTCCGGCCGTCGGCCGGAGGCGACGGCGGCTGAGGACCGACCGGCATCGGCGGCGGCACGTGCTTCTCGAGCCGGGCCGGAGCGGACAGCGTCCAGCTGTCGCCGGTGCGGCCGACGATATCGACGGCACGGATCTGATAGTGGAAGAGCCCGCCGAGCGGAACCGGCGGCGGGGCCTGACCGGAGCCGGGATCGATGGCGCCGAGCACGTCGGTGATGGTCATGACGAGCGGAGACCCGGCGTCCCGGATCGCCTGGGCGGGGAATGCCGCATCGAGGTCGACGCCGTAGCCGAGCGGTGGCCTGCTCCCGTCGGTCGGCCATGATCCGTACGTGAGGTTATCCCCGGCGTGGATGGGCTCCCAGGGGCCGGGGCCGCCCGCGCCGTCGAGCCGCTGGCGCTCGATCTGATGGGCGCTCGACACAAGCGGTGGTCCGGCGGCGAGATCATCCGGCCACACGCCGGGCGGCGAGACCGTCTGCGGCATCCAGGCCAGCTCGAAACCTGGCGGTGGCCGCGGCGGCTGCGCCGTCTGCTCATCGATCGGGCCGGTCAGCACTTCGGGCGCGGCCTGCAGGTTGGCGGCGGTGAGCCACGCCGGCGGCTGGGGAAGCGGCTCGCCCTGAAAGGTGACCGGACCGCAGGCGCGCGCGAGCTCAACCTTGCCGGTGGCACCGGACGGAATGCGCACCGCGTACAGCGAACCGGTGCCCGCGAGCCGGATCTGGTCGGCCGGCGCGGTGAAGCTGAGGGTGGCGGCGGGTCCGGCCGGCACCGGCTGGGTCAGCGGGGACAAGGGATCGCCCGGCTGCGCGCCGGCGTAGCGCAGGTCATGTCCCGCCGCGACCTCGAGCACGACTTC
>Ga0335072_10008849_pt1 | contig 14562 bp, 11 predicted proteins | sample Lox_Sample_21_FD_206725 | JGI IMG/M metagenome (GOLD analysis project Ga0335072, IMG submission 206725) | Soil microbial communities from Loxahatchee National Wildlife Refuge, Florida, United States - Lox_Sample_2.1 | ecosystem: Environmental > Terrestrial > Soil > Wetlands | place: USA... | reverse complement strand
TATCCGTGCAAGACACCCGAAAGCATCCCGCGACGGGGGTTTGTACATCTAAAATGCACTGGCTTTTAGCACGCTGTTGAGTTCTCAAGAAACAGACGCTCACCGTTGGGGAGGTTTTTTATTCCCCTCCGGGGCAACCCTTAAACCTTACTCCAGAGGATCTTTCGTGTCAACTTCGTTTCCGGAAGCTTTCCGGCAGGTTGCGAAGCTGGCGCTACGGTTCCTCCAGACACCAAGGGTCAACCTCCGTCAGCCCGGTGGCCGCTACGGGCGCACGCGAGACCTTCGGAAGCAGGTTCCCTGGTGGCTCCCCGGGTCCCGGCTCGCCTTCCGGCGTTCCGTCCCCCTCGGGGCAAGATGAACTCTACGGCCGGCACGCAGTGGCGTCAAATCGGGAGTTCTACCCTCCTGGCATACCGGTTCTAACCTGGCCAAACGGAATTCATGCGGACGGCATATGTCGGGGTTGTCCGGGTGTCGGGTTTTGTGCGTTCTCGTGGTGCATGGCTGTGGCCGGGGGCTGGCAGCTTAGCTGGCCCTTGGGCATGGCGGCTGTCGCGGCTGCCGCGGGCGTGCCGCGTGGCACCGGGTCAGGCTCGGGGGGTGAGGCGCTTCTTGTACGGGCGGTAGACGGAGACCGTGGGGTCGTCGGCCAGCCAGAAGCGCCAGGGACGGTCGGCGGCCGAGCTGACTCCTACGCGCGGGCCCGCGTTGATCGTGGGCGGGTCGCTTGCGCGGGCGTCGCCGGGGTTCGGGCGGAGGCGCAGGTCTGAGGCGGGGCCACACAGGTCGGCGCCGTTCTGTGCGCGGGTGATCGCCATGGCCTGGCAGAGGCGGGCCGGGCCGCGGGCCAGGTCGCGTGCCGCCAGGCGCCCGGGCGCCGCGTGCCGGAGCACTGGATTCGGTGGCGCCGGATCCGGTGACGAAGTCGTGGCCGTGCCGGGCGAGGCAACGGCCGGGCGGAGGGCGGATCGCCTGGCGGCGGCTAGGCCCTCCCCCTCGATCACCCGGCCCGCGCGGAGGAGGACCGCCTCGGGGATGCCCTCCGGCTGGCAGACGACGTTGACGCAGAAGTGCATGCCGTAGGTGAAGTAAACGTAGGCATGGCCCGCCGGACCGAACATGACCGCGTTACGGCCGGTCTGGCCACGGAATGCATGGGAGGCCGGGTCGTTTTGCCCCGTGTACGCCTCGACCTCGGTCAGTTCCACCGCCACGAGGCCCTCGGCCGTCTCGTGTTCCAGGACGCAGCCGAGCAAGGCCGGCGCCACCTCAAGCGCCGGCCTGCCGAGGAAGTCCCTCGCAAGCAGATGCGGGGGGCTCAGGCGCCGCCTGCCGCGGCCCAGCCAGCGCCGTCGTTGACGGTGGTACGCAGCGCGGCGAGCTGCTCGGCTACCCGCTCCGGTGCGGTGCCGCCGAAGCCCTTGCGCGCGGCGAGTGCGCCCTCCACGGTGAGCACCGTGCGGACATCCGGTGTCAGGTGCGCGGAGACCTTCGCCAGGTCCTCGTCGCTCACCTCGTCCAGGGAGACGTCGTTCACCTGGCACCAGACGACCAGGTGCCCGACGATCTCGTGCGCCTCGCGGAACGGGACTCCGCGCTGCACCAGGTACTCCGCCAGGTCCGTGGCGAGCGTGAACCCGGACGGTGCGAGCTCGCGCAGCCGCTTGGCGTTTATCCGCAGCGTCGCGATCAGGCCGGCCATCGCGGGCAGCACGAGGAGCAGCGTGTCAACGGCGTCGAACACCGGCTCCTTGTCCTCCTGCAGGTCCCTGTTGTAAGTGAGCGGAAGCCCCTTGAGCATTGTCAGCAGGCCGGTGAGGCCGCCGATGAGCCGGCCCGCCTTGCCGCGGGCCAGTTCGGCGACGTCCGGGTTCTTCTTCTGCGGCATGATCGAGGATCCGGTGGCGTACGCGTCGTCGATCTCGATCCAGCCGAACTCCTGCGAGGACCAGAGCACGATCTCCTCGCCAAGCCGGGACAGGTGCACGCCGATCAGCGCGGCCGCGAAGCAGAACTCTGCGGCGAAGTCCCGGTCCGCGACGGCGTCCATCGAGTTCGGCGCGGCGGCGGCGAAGCCAAGCTCAGCCGCGAACTGCCGCGGGTCGATCGGCAGCGACGAGCCCGCGAGCGCGCCCGCGCCAAGCGGACTGATCGCGGCGCGGGCGTCCCAGTCGCGAAGCCGGCTCACGTCCCTGGTGAACGCCTGAACGTGGGCGAGCAGCTGGTGGGCGAAGAGCACCGGCTGGGCGTGCTGCAGGTGCGTCATGCCCGGCGCGGGCAGGCTCCCGGCGTTCTCCGCCTGGGCGATCAGCGCTGTCTCCAGCTCCGCCAGCCGGGACACGATGAGCCGCGCGTGGTCGCGCAGGTACAGCCGCAGGTCGGTGGCCACCTGGTCGTTGCGGCTGCGGCCGGCCCGCAGCTTGCCGCCGAGCGAGCCGATCCGCTCGAGCAGCCCGCGCTCAAGCGCGGTGTGCACGTCCTCGTCGGCGACCGTCGGCCGGAACGTCCCGTCGTCGACCGCTTCGTCCAGGTCGTCGAGGGCGGCGAGCATCGAGTCGGCCTCGTTGTCGGTGAGCAGTCCGGCCCGGTGCAGCATCCGGGCGTGCGCGCGGGACGCGAGCAGGTCGTACCGGGCGAGCCGCCAGTCGAAATGCACGCTGAGCGACAGCCGCGCGAGCGCGTCCGCCGGCCCGCCCTCGAACCGTCCGCCCCACAACCGCGTCGCCGGTGCTCCGCCCTGCTGGTCGCCCGTACCCATCTGTCCCACCTATCTCAGTTCCAGCAATGTCGGCCCCGTAAGTACCACCTTATTTGCCAGCCCGCCGCCACGGACCGACCTCGGCGCACCCGCCGTCCCCGCCGCGGACGCACACCATCCGCGGCCCGCCCGCGCCTTTGCGCGGCCGGTGACCTGACATCCGCCGCAGAACGGACGTAGTCATGGTCCCCCGCTGTGCGAACGGTCGGGAGACGGGGCTAGCGTCGTCGCTCGGCCAGGCGCAGAAAATCGGCCGCCAAGGCGTCGCCGCCCGCCGGGTCGCGGGCGATAACCAGGACCGTGTCGTCGCCGGCGACCGTGCCGAGGATGGCGGGCCAGGCGGCGTGGTCAATGGCGGAGGCGAGGAACTGCGCCGCGCCTGCCGGGGTGCGCAGGACCACCAGGTTGGCGCTTGACTCCGCCGAGGTCAGCAGCTCCTTGAGGTACCTGACCAGGCGGGAACTGGCGCCGCCGGCCGTGACGCCGGGCGGACGGGCCGCTTGGTCGGGTCCCACGGCCTGCGAGCTTGCGTCGGCTTGGCCCGCGGGCCCGGGATCAGGGATCGCCGTGGCGGCGGGCCCGGTCTCCGCACCGGCGCGCGGCTCCTGGACGGCGGGCCGGGCTCCCGCAGGTGGCGGCGGGGCCGGGGTCAGCCGCGCACGTTCCTGGTAATCCAGGGCGCCACCGGGATGGGAGTTGGGACCGCCGGGATCTCCTGGCAGCGCGTAGACCAGCGCGCCGCCGGCCGCGCGCAGCCGCACCACGCCGAGCTCGTCCAGGTCCCTGGACAGCGTCGCCTGGGTGACGTGCATGCCTGCGTACTGGCTGAGCAGTCCGGCCAGCTGTTCCTGTGAGTGCACCTGCTCGTGGGACAGGATCGCGACGATGCGCGCCTGCCTGGCCGCCTTCGTCGCCGGGGCCGGCTGACGGGCGGACGATGCAGCGGTCATCAGGCTCGCTCCAGGAGCCAGGCGAGCAGCGCCTTCTGCGCGTGCAGCCGGTTTTCCGCCTGGTCCCATACGACGCTGGCGGGGCCGTCGATCACCTCCGCGGTGATCTCCTCGCCCCGGTGCGCGGGCAGGCAGTGCAGCACGATCGCGTCCGGGGCGGCGAGCGCGAGCAATTCGCCGTTGACCTGGAAGGGACCGAGGGCGGCCTTCCGCTCCGGTGCGTCCGTCTGGCCCATCGAGACCCAGACGTCGGTCGCTAGCACGTCGGCGCCCTTGGCCGCGAGAGCGGGGTCGTCGAGCACGGTCGCGGAGCCGCCGGTCGCGGCGGCGATCTGCTGTGCCCTGGCGAGGATTCCGGGGTCGGGCTTGTAGCGGTACGGCGCGGCGATCCTGACATGCATCCCGGCGGTTGCACCGCCGAGCAGGTAAGAATGCGCCATGTTGTTCGCGCCGTCGCCGGCATAGGTGAGCGTGCGGCCGGCCAGCGAGCCGAGGCGCTCGGTCACCGTCTGCAGGTCGGCGAGGATCTGGCACGGGTGGAACTCGTCGGTCAGCGCGTTGATCACCGGGACCGTTGACGCCCGCGCGAGTTCCTCGATGCGCTCCTGGCCTGAGGTGCGCCAGGTGATCGCGGCGACTTGGCGGGTGAGCACGCGGCCGAGGTCGGCGATCGTCTCGCCGCGGCCGAGATGCGTCTTGGTCGTGTCGATCTCCAGCGGCTGGCCGCCGAGTTCGGCGACGCCGACGCTGAGCGAGACGCGGGTGCGCAGGCTCGGCTTGTCGAAGAGCAGCGCGACCGTCTTCGGGCCGGCCAGCGGGCGGTGTGCGAGGCGGTCGCTCTTCATGGCCATCGCCAGGTCGAGCACCTGAGCCTGCTCGGCGGGGGTGAGGTCGTCGTCGCGGAGGAAGTGCCTTGGCATGGTGTCTGCTTACGCCTCCGGTTCCTGTGCCACGGCGAGGATGGCGGGCAGCGCGGCGACGAACTCCGTTGCCTCCTCGTGGGTGAGGATGAGCGGCGGGGCGAGCCGCACGGCGTCCGGCTGGACCGCGTTGACCAGGAAGCCGGCCTCGCGAGCCGCGGTGTTCACCGCGGGCGCCTTGGCCTCGGTGAGGACGGCGGCGAGCCACAGGCCGGTGCCGCGCACGCCGCTCAGCAGCGGGTGGCCGATGGCCGTGATGCCGCTTGCCAGCGTCTCGCCGACCGTCTTGACGTTCTTGAGTATGTCGTCCTTCTCGATGGTTTCGAGGACCGCGAGGGCCGCGGCACAGGCGATCGGGTTGCCGCCGAAGGTCGAGCCGTGGTCGCCGGCGACGAGCGCGGTCCCTGCCTCGCCGAAACCGATCGTCGCACCGATCGGCAGCCCGCCGCCGAGGCCCTTGGCGAGCGTCACGACGTCGGGCGTGACGCCCTCGGCCTGGTGGGCGAACCACGCGCCGGTCCGGCCGATGCCGGACTGTATCTCGTCGAGCACCAGCAGGGCGCCCGCGTTGTCGCAGGCCCGCCGGGCGGCGGCGAGGTAACCGGCCGGGGCGGGTATCACGCCGCCCTCGCCCTGGGTCGGCTCGAGGAAGACCGCCGCCACCTGGTTGTCGACGGCGTTCGCCAGGACGGCGGCGTCGCCGTACTCGACCCAGCGCACATCGAAGCCGAACGGCGCGAACGGCGCGCGGATCGACTCCTTGCCGGTGATGGCGAGCGCGCCCATCGTGCGGCCGTGGAAGCTGTGCTCGGCCGCGACGATGACCGGCCGGTCCTTGCCCTGCCTGCGGCGGACGATCTTGAGCGCCGCCTCGTTGGCCTCGGTACCGGAGTTGCAGAAGAAGACGCGGGCGTCGGCGTGCAGCAGGCTCAGCAGCTTCTCGGCGAGGAGCACGCCCGGCTCGTGCACGAACAGGTTGCTCGTGTGGGCGATCTTGCCGGCCTGCTCGGTCACCGCGCTGACGATCGCCGGGTGGGCGTGGCCGAGGGCGGAGACGGCGATGCCGGCGATCAGGTCCAGGTAGCGGTTGCCGTCGGCGTCCCAGACGCGGCTGCCCTCGCCGCGGGCCAGGGCCAGCGGCGGCACGCCGTAGTTGCCCATCATCGCGGCACCGAACCGCTGCCTTAGCGCGTCCGACGCGCTCTCGCTCTGGCTCATCCCGTCCCTCCTTGCACACCTTGCACAGCGACGTACGTAGAAATTCCGGTCAATGCCGTGCCGTGCGGGCGCCCGGCACTTGCTGGCACCGCGCCGCTCATGACCCGGAAGCGGGGGTGGACGCGACCATGGTGCCGATGCCCGAGTCGGTGAATATCTCAAGCAGGATCGCGTGGCTCAGCCGCCCGTCAAGGACATGAGCCCGCGGGACGCCGCCCTTGACCGCCGTCAGGCAGGCCTCCATCTTGGGGATCATCCCCGCGGACAGCGAGGGCAGCAGCTTCTCCAGGTCGTCGGCGTCGAGCCGGCTGATCACCTCATCGGAGTTCGGCCAGTCCCGGTAGAGGCCCTCCACGTCGGTGAGCACGACAAGCTTGGCCGCCCCGAGTGCCACCGCGAGGGCGGCGGCGGCCGTGTCCGCGTTCACGTTGTAGACCGCGCCGTCCGAGCCGCGCGCGATGCTGGAGACGATCGGAATCCTGCCGTCATCGAGCAGCGCCTTGACCATCGACGAGTCGACATCGGTGATGTCGCCGACCAAGCCGATGTCCACGAACCCGTCGTCCGTCTCCACGTACTTGCGCTCGGCGGTGAACAGGTTGGCGTCTTCGCCGGACAGGCCGACCGCGTACGGGCCGTAGCGGTTGATCAGGCCGACGATGTCTTTGTTGACCTTGCCGTTGAGCACCATCCGGACGACGTCGATGGTCTCCTCGGTGGTGACGCGGAGCCCCGCGGTGAACACCGACTCGATCCCCAGGCGGTCGAGGTGGCCGGTGACCTGCGGACCGCCGCCGTGCACGACGACGGGGCGCAGCCCGGCGTGCCTGAGGAACACCAGGTCCTGAGCGAATCCGGCACGCAGTTCGTCGGCGGTCATCGCGTGCCCGCCGTACTTGATCACCACGGTCTCGCCGTGGAAGCGGTCAAGCCAGGGCAGCGCCTCGATCAGCGTGCCCGCCTTGACCGTCGCGGCGGACCGGCGGGCGGAGTCCTTGTCCTGCTGGATAACGATTGTCATGTGGAGTAGGCCGAGTTCTCGTGCACGTAGGCTTCGGTCAGGTCGGTGGTGAGGATGATCGCGCTGTGCGGGCCTGCTGACAAGTCCACCGTGATGGTGATGTCCTTGCCCGTGAGGTCGACTTTGGACCGGTCGTCGCCCGGCGCGCCGGCCCGGCAGACCCAGACCCCGTTCATCGCCACGTTGAGCCGGTCGGGATCGAATACCGCGTTGGTGGTGCCGACGGCGGAAAGCACCCGGCCCCAGTTGGGATCGGACCCGGCGAGCGCGCACTTGAGCAGGTTGTTCCGCGCCACGCTGCGGCCGACCGTGACCGCGTCGGCTTCGCTTGCCGCGCCCACGACCTCGATGCTGACGTACTTCGAGGCGCCCTCGGCGTCGCGCTGAAGCTGGCGGGCCAGGTCGGCGCAGACCTCCGTCAGGGCCCTGGTGAAGTCCTTCTTGTCGGGCTCGACGCCGGACGCGCCGCTTGCCATGAGCAGCACGGTGTCGTTGGTGGACATGCAGCCGTCGGAGTCGATCCGGTCGAAGGTGACGGCGGTCGCGCTCCGCAGCGCGGCGTCGAGCTCCTGCGCGGTGAGGTCGGCGTCGGTGGTGAGCACGACGAGCATCGTGGCAAGGGCCGGGGCGAGCATGCCCGCGCCCTTGGCCATGCCGCCGATCGTGTAGCCGGCTCCGCCGGCGGCCGCGGGGCGCCGGAAGGCGATCTTGACCACCGTGTCGGTGGTGCGGATCGCGTCGGCGGCATGGACGCCGCCGCTACGGTCCGCCTCGGCGACGGCGGCGTGCACGGCGGGAAGCAGCTTGTCCATCGGCAGCCGCTCGCCGATCAGGCCGGTCGAGCAGACCGCGATCTCGCCCGCGGAGTCGTCAAGGGCGGCGGCGAGGCTCTCCGCGGTCGCGTGTGTGTCCTGGAAGCCCAGCGGCCCGGTGCACGCGTTTGCGCCGCCGGAGTTGAGCACGACGGCGCGGACCCGGCCGCCGCTGGCGACCTGGCGGGTCCACTTGACCGGCGCGGCCTGCACACGGTTGCTGGTGAAGACGGCGGCCGCGGCGCGGGACGGGCCGTCGTTGATGACGACGGCGACGTCCCGGTCACCGGACGCCTTGAGGCCGGCAACCACGCCGGCGGCGCGGAAGCCAAGTGGTGCTGTCACGCTCATGGCGCTACTCCGTGGGTGGTCAGGCCCGCCGTCTCGGGAAGGCCGAGCATGATGTTAGCGATCTGCACGGCCTGGCCCGCCGCGCCCTTACCGAGGTTGTCCGTGGTCGAGACCACGACTGCACGGCCCGCGTGCGCGTCGGCGGCGACCTGGACGTGGGCGCCGTTGGAGCCGTAGACGGCGGCGGTGGCCGGCCACTGGCCTTCCGGCAGCAGGTGGACGAACGGGCCGCCGGCGTAGGCGGCCGCGAACGCGTCCCGCAGGGCGCTTGCCGCGTCCGCGCGGGCCGCGACCGCCGGCTTGAGCCTGGCCGTGCTTGTGGCCAGGATGCCGCGGGGCATCGGGGCCAGCGTCGGGGTGAAGGAGAGCGTCACGGTGCCGGGCCCGGGCAGCACCTCGGTCAGCGCCTGCTCGATCTCCGGGGTGTGCCGGTGGGTGCCGCCGACCTTGTAGGCGGACATGGAGCCGACGGCCTCGCTGGCCAGGAGGTCGTAGCGGAGCGAGCGGCCGGCGCCGGAGGTGCCGGAGGCGGCCACGATCACGATGTCCTCGGGCTCGACCAGGCCGGCCGCGAGCAGCGGCGCCAGGGCGAGGATGGACGTGGTGGCGTAGCAGCCGGGTGCGGCCACCGTCCGCGCGGCCCTGATCTTGTCCCGCGCACTGGCCTGCCCCGCCGCGCCCGGCAGTTCCGGCAGGCCGTAGGCCCAGCGGCCGGCGTAGCGGACGTCGCCGTAGAACTGGTGCCAGGCGGCTTCGTCGCCGAGCCGGAAGTCAGCGGACAGGTCGACGATGCGCGCGTCCGGCAATTGCTCCGCCAGGGCGGCCGACTCGCCGTGCGGGAGAGCCATGAAGATGAGCTCGGCGCCGCTGAGCTCATCGGCGCTGGTGACGCCGAAGTTCTTGCCGTCGAAAGCGGGGTGGCCGGTGAGGTTCTGGTGGATCGAGGTGATCGGCTTGCCCGCGCTGCTGCCCGCCGACACCGCCGCGATCTCCAGGTCCGGATGCCCGGCGAGCAGGCGGAGAAGTTCCCCGCCCGCGTAGCCGCTGGCGCCCGCGACAGCGACCCGTGTGCCCATGCTGATGCCTCCTTCTCCCTGAGAGAGTATGCACGCTATTGCATGAATATGCAACATGGCGACGCGGCGGCGTGCCCGCGGACCGCCGGCTGGCACTAGGGTTGTCGGCAGCGGAGCGGTACCGGGTGGTTGCGGAGCGGTAGCAGGTGAAGGCGCTGTCTGGATGGGGCGGGGTACGAAGGATGGCAATGCTGGCTGTCGCCGGCGCCGGGCTGCTCGCGGCGGGCATCGCCGGGTGCTCGGCGGGACCGGGACCAGGGCCCGGCGCGACCGGGACCTCCTGCGGGAACGCGCGCACCGCGGTGAACGTCCCCGTCGCGATCATGGTGGCCAAGGGGCCGGTGAACTGCGCCACCGCGCTCCGCGTCGAGCAGGGCTACGCGGCCGCGATCAAGGCCGGCGAAGTGCACGGCAACGGCGGCGGCTCGCCCCTGGCGGTCGACGGGTGGACCTGCCAGACGTACCCGACCCCGCAGGTGCTGCGGACCAGGGACGCGTCGGAGTGTCACACGGCCAGCGCCGAGGTGGTCGCGGTGCTGTCGCTGCCTCCCGCGTCCACGGACAGCTGACATACCCGGGCCGCGTGTCCGCCGCCGGCCCGGCCGCCAGGCCGCGGCAGCCCGTCTTCGGCAAGCCCGCTGGCGGCCTGGAACCGGCTGCGGCGCCAGAGCCCGCCGGAGTCGGCGTCGGGGTCAACCGGCCGGACCGCGCTGAGCCCCCGGCTCGTGCTAATCATCTGGACCTGATCCCGGCCGGACGCCTTCGCCCGGTACAGCGCCGCGTCCGCGGCCGCGAGCAGTTCCGCTAGTTCCCGGCTTGACCCGGCGTCCAGGGCCGCGACCCCGATCGAGACCGTGACCGTGACCCGCTCGCCGTCCGGTGCGAAGACCGGGAGCCGTGCGATGTGCTCACGGACCCGCTCGGCGATGCGCACGGCGTCCGTGGCGCGGGTCTGCGGGAGCAGCATCACGAACTCCTCGCCGCCGAACCGGCCGGCCAGGTCGTAGTCGCGGAGCACGCCGGTCATCGTTCCCGCAATCGCACGCAGCACCTCGTCGCCGACAAGGTGGCCGTAGGTGTCGTTGATCTGCTTGAACCTGTCCAGGTCAAGCAGGGCCACGGCGAGCGGCGAGGAGGTGCGGACCGCCCGGAGGACCTCCGCCTCCGCCTCGCGCTCCCAGGTCGCCGCGTTGAGCAGCCCGGTCTTCGCGTCTGCCCGCGCCTCGTTCAGCAGCTGCGCGTGCCGGAACGAGCGCTGCAGGAGCGTGGCGAGCGGGAGCGCGATGACCAGCGTGAGATCGCTGATCGTCATGCCCACCGCGACGAGCAGGGCGGCGCACAGTTCGGTCGCGTCGTTGTGCAGCGTCTCCCGGCCGAACAGCTCGTCCTTGATCGCGGCCGTGGGGTTCTCCAGCTTGAAGGCGGCCAGGATCAGCCCCTGGTTGATCACCCACTGGGCGATCGCGCCCAGCCCCGCGGCCACCAGCCACATTTCCGTGTGGCTCCACAGGTAGGCCCGCGGGTCGCAGCCGACCGGCAGCACACCAAGGAACACCACGCGCGCGCACCCGTAGGCGATGCCGATCGCCGCCGTGGTGTACACCCGCTTGTAGACGGGGGCCCGCCGGACCCGCCACTGGGTCAGCGTGAGCCGGATGGCCGGGACGATCAGCGCGTACAGGCCGGGGAGCAGGAAGACGACCGGGAGCTCCCAGACCGCGTAGACGTCCTTCACCACACCGGTCGGCTCACTGGCGCGGCGGGTCATCTCGACCGTGAAGGCACCGCAGGCGACCAGCGCGGCGAACAACCCGAGGTCCGCGAGCCGGAAGTGGAACTCCGCCGCATGGATGGCGATCCAGGCCAGGTATCCGCAGGTGACAGCGGACCACAGGGCGAGCAGCGGCCGCGGCAGCGACCAGACGGCCCAACCTCGGACGCGAAGCATTCCGTGCTCAGACACGGTGCGACGCGCGTGATCCATCTGACCTCCCTGGCTTGCACGATACTTTTCGTCGCCATCCAGGCTGACCACGCTGGATAGCGCAACGTGCGGTGCTAACACCACATTGTCACAGATTCCACGTGCATACTGTCAAAACGCGACTACCGCCCGACAGCGCACTCATGCCGCGATCCCTCCCAGAAGCGATGAAACGCCTGTGCTGCAAGCGTTTGCACTCGCGGCGTTCACTGCGACTTTCGCTACGTGTAACCGAAACGTTACCATCACCGATTCCCCCCGCCGAACGCCAGGGATGCCGGCACGCTCGGCGGCAGCTAGCGCAATCATCCAGATATGCGGTCCATAGTGATTAAGTGCCGCCATATAGGGCACAAAGGTGCAAAGTCCTCCGTCGAGAGGAAGGACGGCATGGGAACGACCGGCTGGGCCTAGATATTCGCCGGGCCCGCCGCTCTCTGGAGGGAGCGGCGGGCCCGGCGCGTTCCGGTCCTGACCTTGTGCAAACGTTACGCGCGGAGCACCGCGCCGGTTCGCCTGGCGGCCTCGGCCACCGCGGCGTCGCGGGCGGCGGTCGCCTCCGCGGCGGTGAGGGTCCGGTCGGGAGCGCGCAGCCGCAGCGTGTAGGCGAGAGACTTGCGCCCCTCGCCAAGCTGGGCGCCGGTGTAGACATCGAACAGACGCACGTCTTCGAGCAGGTCCCCCGCCCCCGCGGTGAGCGCGGCCGCCACGTCGGCGGCGGGCACCTCCGCGTCCACGACCAGGGCCACGTCCTGGGTCGCGAGCGGATACGCGGGGAGCGCAGGGCCGTGCACCGGCTCGGCGGCCGCCGCGGCGGCCGCGAGGACGGCGAAGTCGAGCTCGAACGCGCTCGTCCTGGGCGGCAGGCCGTAGGCGGCGATCACCCGCGGGTGCAGTTCGCCGGCGTGGCCGGCCAGCCACCGGCGTCCCCCGGCGTCACCGTTCTCGCCGCCGTCTGACGCCGCCCGCACGTACAGGGCAGCGCACCGGCCCGGGTGCCAGGGCGCCTCGGCCGCCGCGCGCGCCTCCAGGGTCAGGTGGCTCACCGCGCCGACCGAGCGCGCTGCTTCGATCGCGTCGGCCCAGGTCGCGGGCCGCCCGGGTCCCCACCAGCCGGGCAGCTCGCGGTCGCCGGCCAGCACTCCCGCCACCCGGGGGGGCTGGTCGGGCAGCGCGGCCTCGAGCGTCGCGAGTTCCGCCTGGGTGGGGCCCCGGTCGGTGGCGAGGATCGGTGCGATACCGGGCGAGCCGGGGCGCGGCAGGAACACCAGGCCGGTCTCGAACAGCGCGATATCGGGGAAGCCCCGGCCGATGTTCCTCACCAGGGTGCGGAACAGCCCGGGCAGCAGGGTCGTGCGGAGCTGCGGCTGGTCCTCGCTGAGCGGGTTCGCGACCTTGACCGCGGGGCGGCGCGGGTCTTCCGGTGCGAGCATGAGGCTGTCCGCGTCGCTCGCCGGGGCGAACGGGTCGCAGTGCACCTCGACGAAGCCGTCCGCGCCGAGCGTGCGGGCGATCGCCCGCAGCGCCTTCTGCCGCTCGGTCAGGCCCTTGCCCGCGGGTGCGCGCGGCTGACGGACCGGGACGTTGCTGTAGCCCTCGAGCCTGATCACCTCTTCGGCCAGGTCGGCCGGGTCGGTGAGGTCGGGACGCCAGGACGGTGGCGTGACGAGCAGGACCATGAGCTGGCGGTCGTGCTTGCCGTGCTCGTGCTCGTGCTCGTGGCCGGCCAACGGCTCGGGCACCGCCCAGGCGCGCCAGGGCGCGATCGTGGGCGCCTGGCTCGCCGGGGTGGACCGCACCTCGCAGCCCACCTCCTGAAGCCGCGCGACCACCGTGTCCATGCCGTAGACGACGCCCGCCACGGTGTCCGGGTAGTCGGCCGCCAGCTGGATCGTCACCGGCGTGACCGGCACCTGCGCGTGCGTGGCGCCTGGCACGACCGTCGCGCCGCCGAGGGTAGCGAGCAGCGCGGCGGCGCGCGCCGTCGCGCGCGGCGGAAGCTCGCGGTCGACGCCGCGCTCGAACCGGTAGGACGCCTCGGAGTGCAGCCGGTGCCTGCGGGACATCTTCGCGGTTCCGGTGTCGCTGAAGTGCGCGCCCTCGATGACGATGTCGGTCGAATCGTCGTCGATCTCGGTGTCCAGGCCGCCCATCGTGCCGGCCATCGAGATCGGGCCGCTGTCATCGGTGATGAGGATGTCGTCCGGGTGCAGCGTGCGGGTGACGTGGTCCAGCGTGACCAGCGTCTCGCCCGGGCGCGCGCGCCTGACGACGATCGTCCCGTTGAGCTTGGCCCGGTCGAAGGCGTGCAGCGGCTGGCCGAGCTCGATCATGAGGTAGTTGGTCACGTCGACGGCCAGGGATACCGACCGCACGCCGCAGCGGGCGAGGCGGACCAGCATCCACAGCGGCGTCCTGGCCCGCGGGTCGAAGCCACGGACCTCGCGCAGCACGAACCGGTCGCAGGCGGTCGGATCCGCGATCTCGGCCGGCCACGGCCCGCCCTGGCCCGCCGCCTCCGGCGACGGCGAGTCGATGCCTGAGGCGTCCTCGCCTGGCACGAACGTCAGCGCCGGGTCGGTGTACGGAACCTGGTAGGCGCTGGCGAGTTCGCGTGCCACGCCGCGGATGGAGACGGCGTAGCCGCGGTCGGGGGTGACGGTGATGTCGAGGACGTCATCCGCCAGGTGCGCGTATTTCACGAAGTCCACGCCGAGCGGAGTATCCGGCGGCAGCACGAGGATGCCGCTGTGATCCTCGCCGATGCCCAGTTCGTCGACCGCGCAGATCATGCCCTCGGAGACCCGGCCGTACTTCTTGGCCGCGGTGATCTCGAACCCGCCGGGCAGGGTGGCGCCGACCGCGGCGAACGCGACCCGGTCGCCCGCACTGAAGTTGACGGCGCCGCAGATGACGCCGGTCAGCACCGCCGGGTCGGCGGCCAGTTCCGCGTCGCTGGTCGCGACCCGGCAGTAGCGGATCGGCTTCTTGAACTCGGTCAGTTCCTCGATAGTGATCACCTGGGCGGTGACCACGCCGTGCACGTCGTGGCCGACCTGCTCGACCGCCTCCACCTCAAGGCCGGCCTGCGTCAGGCGGCGGCCCACTTCGAGGGCGTCATAAGGCTCGGGGATCGGCGCGTACTCCCGCAGCCAGGAAACAGGTACTCGCATCTCGCCTCAGATCTCCATCCCGAAAGCCCGGCTGAACCGCACGTCGCCGTCGTAGGTGTCGCGGATCTCGTTGATGCCGTTGGCCAGCATCAGCGACCGCTCGATGCCGAGCCCGAACGCGAACCCGCTGTAGCGGTCGGGGTCGATGCCGCAGGCGACAAGCACGCGGGGGTTGACCATGCCGCACCCGGCGATCTCGATCCACCCGCTCGACTTGCACGTCCGGCACGGGTCCGCGCCCGGCTTGGTGGATTCGCCCCGGCAGACGTGGCATTCCATGGACACGTCGGCGGACG
>Ga0335072_10008848_pt1 | contig 14563 bp, 11 predicted proteins | sample Lox_Sample_21_FD_206725 | JGI IMG/M metagenome (GOLD analysis project Ga0335072, IMG submission 206725) | Soil microbial communities from Loxahatchee National Wildlife Refuge, Florida, United States - Lox_Sample_2.1 | ecosystem: Environmental > Terrestrial > Soil > Wetlands | place: USA... | reverse complement strand
CAGCGCACTCTCGGCGCTTGGCACCAACCTGACCAAGATCGAGTCGCGGCCAGTGCACGGCAAGCCGTGGGAGTATGTTTTCTACGTCGATTGCCAGATTGGGTCGGCCGATGAAGGCACGCATGCGATTGATGCTTTGCGCGCCCATTGCGGAATGGTGAAGGAGCTGGGACGGTATCGCGAAGCCGACGGCGCGGTAAACGTTTGAAGCAGGGGACGAGGGAACAAGGGAATGAGGGAACGACGCTGAATGATGCCGGAGATACAAAAGGGATCGGCCTTAGCCGGTCCCTTTGTTTTTCTACTCTCTGCTCTTAGAAGTGGTAAGCCACGCCGACAGTTGGCACCGAGATCACGTACCAGCGGTTGGTGGTGAACTGCGAGTTATCAAAGGTGGGCACCTTGGTGGCCCATCCACGATATTCGGCGCGAATGTCGAAGCTGGGGCTGACTTCGTAAGCGAAACCGGCGCCGAACAGGCCGCCCACTTCGATCTGCTGCTTGGCGTCGAGAGTGTTGGTTCCGGAGTTGACGATCGGCAGGAAGACGAATGCACCGGGACCGCCTTCAAGAAACGGATTAAAGTTCTTGAAGACGAACGACTTTACGAATGCGCCCGAAATTTCCTGGGTGCGAGTCAGAATATGGTAGTGATAAGGGTTGACGAAATACGAAATGCTGTTCTGATAAGTGATTCCGTAGTTGCCTTCGAGCGCGGCAGTGGGCGTGAGCATGAAACGATAGCTGGCCAGCGCGCCATAAGCAGGAGTTGCGCTCACTTGTACGGTGGTGGAGGAGGCGCGAAACGGCTCGATTAGGCCGATTCCACTAAGGCTGATATCCTGACGGCTCTCCTGAGCGTGGCCTGCGGCAGCAGTAGCGGCCAGCAGAAATGCTAACAAGGCGATCTTCTTCATTCGGTTCTGAACCTCGCCCCTGCGCGGCCACAGGGGCGGCAAAGGCATGTTGATTTGGGCGCTCCGTGTCCTCCGAGTCCCACTCTCAGCATTGTAACTGCCCGGAGCGGCTCGATGGGACTAGCGCTTGCGGAATTGCATGACGAATAGACGCACGAGGCGCAATTCGGGTGCTTTGAAGGGCAGGGAACAGGCAATAGGCACGAGGCAATAGGCAATAGTCGGTGGCTTGCAGCTTCTGGCTTACTGGGCCAGACAGCCAGTTCCCAAGTTGAGAGTCCGTCCGCCACCGTTCCAGATTGCCTAATGCCTCGTGCCTAGTGCTTGTTGCCTGTCTTCTCCACGTGGTAGTAGAACGGCGGGCCCTGATCGCGGGCGAGGCGGCGCAGCGTGCGCAGGAATGCCTTGGCCGCGTACGAGAGCGCGGCCTGACGGCGATATACGAGCCGCAAAACCCGCTTGATCTCGAGCTCGTCAACTGGAATCCTGACAAGCTCGCCCATTTCGAGCTCGCGGGCCACCGATATATGAGGCACCAGCGCCACGCCGTTCCCCATGGCGACGAAGCGCTTGATGGCCTCGATGGTGGGCAGCTCGATACCCATATTCAACGGCGTGCGGTGGCGCTGAAAGGTTTCGATTACCCGGCGCCGCAGCGGCGAAGCAACATTGTGGGCGATGAAGTTTTCGTTTCCGAGGTCGTTAATGGAGACGCGTGGCGAGCGGGCCAGTGGATGATGAGGGCTGACGATGAATTCGAGGCTGTCGCCATAAACCGCGATAGTGCGGAACTGCTCAGGGTCGGGACGGAACGAGATAACGCCAAGTTCGAAGCTGCGCTGCATTAGCTCGTCGGGAATGTTCGACGCGAGCATGCGGTGCACGGTAACGCTCACCTGCGGCGCCTCGCGGCGGAACGCATCGATGGCCGGCAGAAGATACATGCAGGTGTACTCGTTGGCGGCGAGTTGCAGACGGCCGCGCTCGAGGTTCTTGAGCTCGTCGAGCGCGCTCGAGGCTTCGCGGCGAAGCGCGAGCAGGCGCTGTGCGTAGTCACGCAGCAAAACGCCTGAGGCCGTAAGCGAGCCGTCTCGCGTGGCGCGATCGAAGAGCGTTTCGCCTACCGCTTCTTCAAGCTTGCGAATGACCTGGCTGACTGCTGGCTGGGTGCGGTGCAGGCGCACCGCGGCGCGAGAAAAACTGCGCTCTTCGGCAACGGCGAGAAAGGTTTCGAGCTGGTTCAGTTCCATTGGGGTACCTGGCCTTTTGTCGATAAGCAAGTCAGCGAGTCAGCAAGTCGGCAAGTCAGCACTTTGAAATTGCCACGGCAATGAATTGGCTTCATGGCTCAGCATCTGCTTAAACAGGGGCCGCGGATCCCGCGGCGCGCTGACTCGCTGCCTCATTGACCTGCTGGCTCGCTTCGTTATAAGCAATTCTAATCGCATCTCCAAGAATAATAACTTTGCCTTATATAGCCCGGATGCAAGATACTGGGTATGTCTGATTAGGGACTTCCCCTACCGGATTGCGAATATGAGCTCAAACCACGTAGTGTTTTTCGACACCACCCTGCGCGATGGCGAGCAGTCACCGGGCTGCAGCATGACCACGCAGGAAAAGCTGACCATGGCTCACGCGCTCGAGGACCTGGGCGTGGACATCATCGAGGCCGGTTTTGCCATGGCTTCTGAGGGCGACTTCGCCGCGATTGCGACGATTACCCAGGCCATCCGCAAGCCGCGCATAGCGTCGCTGGCTCGGGCCAAGAAAGAAGACATTGAGATGGCGGCGCGCGCGCTGCAGTTTGCCGATCGCGCTCGCATCCACGTGTTTCTGGCCGCAAGCGATCTGCACCTGGAATTCAAATTGAAGCTGGGCCGCGCCGAAGCGCTCGATCTTTGCGGCGAGAGCGTGCGGCTGGCGCGCTCGCTTTGCGACGATGTGGAGTTTTCGCCCGAGGACTCGACCCGCGCCGATCGCGATTATCTGGTGGAGATGGTGCGGATCGCGGTGGAAGCGGGCGCGACGACGATTAATATGCCTGACACGGTTGGGTATTCGACGCCTGAGGAGTACGGCGAGATGTTCCGCGAAGTGCGAGAGCGCATTCCCGCCATCGACGAGAAGGGCGTGATTCTGTCGTCACATTGTCACGACGATCTGGGGCTGGCGGTTGCGAACTCGCTGGCGGCGATCCAGGCTGGCGCGCGGCAGGTGGAGTGCACCATCAACGGCATCGGCGAGCGGGCCGGCAATGCGGCGCTCGAAGAGATTGCGGCGGCGCTCTATGTGCGGCACGACCGATACGGGGTGGAAACCTCAATTAAGCTCGACCAGCTTTACCCTACGAGCGAAGTGCTGGGCCAGTTGATCACTTTCAGGCCGTCGCCGAATAAGGCGGTCGTCGGCGCCAACGCTTTTGCGCACGAGTCCGGAATTCATCAGCATGGAATGCTCGCGAATCCGCTTTGCTACGAGATTATGACGCCGAACCTTGTGGGCGTGTCGAAGACGAACCTGGTGCTGGGCAAGCACTCGGGCCGCGCGGCACTGCGCCACAGGCTTGAGGAGCTCGGCTTCAACGTCGACCGCGAAGAACTGCAGCACATTTACTACCGCTTTGTTGCGCTGGCCGACCGCAAGAAAAACATCTACGACCAGGATTTGATTGGATTGCTACCCGACAACATTCGCGTACGGCGGCATGAGCCCGTGGCGGAAGTGGAGTAAGGCAGGGACTAGGGTATAGGGACTAGGGACTAGGGACTAGGGACTAGGGACTAGGGACTAGAAGAGCTTCCGCCTGCCAGCATTAACAGTCACTACCGGCTACTGGTTCGTCTCTGTTCACTTGTATCTGACCAAGAAAAAAGGAACGCATGAAGCTGAAGATTCTAGTTACCGTCGGCGACGGCATCGGCCCTGAAGTCACCAACGAAGCAGTAGCTGTTCTTAAAGAGGTTGCGCAGACTGGCGGGCATACATTTGAGTTCGACCACAAGCGTATTGGCGGTGTGGCGATTGTGCAGGATGGGACTCCGCTGCCTGCCGACACCCTCGCCGCGGCGCTCGAGGCCGACGCAGTTCTGCTTGGCGCGGTGGGCGGCAACGAGTTCAACTCGCTGCCACCTGGCAAGCGGCCTGAGGCTGGCTTATTGCAGCTTCGCGCGGCCCTTGGCGGCTTTGCCAACCTGCGGCCGGCATTCGCATTCAAAGAACTGGCTGTGAACAGCCCGCTGCGGCCCGAGGTTGTGGACGGCGCCGACATTCTGTTTGTGCGCGAACTGCTGGGCGGGCTTTACTTCGGCCAGCCGCGCCAGTGGGACAAAGCTGCAGGCAGGGCTTACAACACGATGGTCTACACGCGCGACGAAGTCGCTCGCGTGGCGCGCATCGCATTCGAGCTGGCGCGCGGACGGCGCAGGAAATTGACGAGTGTCGACAAGGCCAACGTGCTTGAGGTTTCGCAGCTTTGGCGAGCCACGGTGGCTGAGGTCGCGGCCGAGTATCCCGATGTGACGCTCGAGCACCAATACGTCGACGCAATGGCCATGCACCTGATGAACCAGCCGCGCAACTACGATGTGGTGCTGACCGAAAACCTTTTCGGCGACATCTTGAGTGACGAGTCGGCGGTGATCACGGGATCGCTTGGCATGTTGCCTTCGGCAACCATCGGCGGCAAGGTGGATTTGTTTGAGCCGGTGCACGGATCGGCGCCCGATATCGCGGGCAAGGGTCTGGCCAATCCGCTGGGCGCAATTCTTACCGGCGCATTGATTCTGCGGCTCACGGCGAAGCTCGAAGCGGAGGCAAAGGCGATTCAGGCATCGGTGCGCAAGGTGCTGGAGCAGGGCTTCCGCACGCCCGACCTGGTCCGCGGCAACAAAGAAGGCCTTATGGTGCTCTCGACCAAAGAGATGGGCCTCAAGGTGAGAGAAGTTTTGAAGGAGCAGTTGGTGGGTGCTTAGACAAACTGCTTGCTTCTAGCCTCTCGCTTCATAGAGGTACGGCAATAAGCATTACTCGGGGCGCTACAATCGCGACTCTTATTTGAGTCACAGAAATTTAATCGGCAGGATGGAGCTAGCAGCTAGAGGCTGGGAGCTAGGAGCTGTTTCTAATGAGTTCAGCACCAAAAACGTTATTTGAAAAAGTGTGGGAAAAGCACGTCGTCGTTGAGCCCGAGGGCGAGCCAACGCTGCTTTATATCGATCTGCAACTGGTACACGAGGTCACGTCGCCGCAGGCGTTTGAAGGCTTGCGCCTGGCGGGCCGCAAGGTGCGCCGGCCGGACCGCACCATCGCGACAGTGGACCACAACGTACCCACGACGATTGAGGGCCGGCTAAATATCGTGGACCAGATTGCCGCCAAGCAGATTGCCACGCTGCGCAAAAACTGCGCCGACTTTGGTGTAGAACTCTACGACGTGAACTCGCGCGAGCAGGGGATTGTGCACGTGATTGGGCCGGAGATGGGCTTGACCAAGCCGGGCATGACGATTGTTTGCGGCGACTCGCACACTTCGACTCATGGCGCATTCGGCGCGCTGGCATTCGGCATCGGCACCAGCGAAGTGGAACACGTGCTGGCCACGCAGACGCTGCCGCAGTCCAAACCAAAGACATTTCGCATAGCCGTTGAAGGCGAGCTGCCGCAGGGCGTGACGGCAAAGGACATCATTCTCGCGATCATCGGTAAAATCGGCACCGACGGCGCCACGGGCTGCGTGGTTGAGTACGCGGGTTCGGCTATTCGCTCGCTCTCGATGGAAGGCCGCATGACGGTCTGCAATATGAGCATCGAGGCCGGCGCGCGCGCAGGCATGATTGCTCCGGATGAAACGACGTTCGCATACCTGAAGGGCCGCAGATTCTCTCCGAAGGGCGCGGACTGGGACAATGCCGTGGCGGAGTGGAGCAAGCTGCCCAGCGATCCCGGCGCGAGGTTCGACCGCGAACTGACGATCGATGCGGCGACGCTGGTTCCTTACGTGAGCTGGGGAACGAGCCCCGGGATGGTTGCGCCGGTGACGGCGACCGTTCCCGATCCCGCCAACGCCGAGAACGATCTCGACCGCAAATCGTTTGAACGCGCGCTCGAATACATGAATCTGAAGGCCGGGACCAAGCTCGAAGACATTCCGATTGACCGCGTGTTCATCGGCTCTTGCACTAATGGACGCATTGAAGATCTGCGCGCGGCTGCGAAGATTGCGGCAGGCCATAAAGTCTCAGGCCACGTGAATGCAATGGTTGTGCCAGGTTCGCAGCAGGTGAAGGCGCAGGCTGAGAGCGAAGGCCTCGACCGCATCTTCAAGGAGGCGGGGTTCGAGTGGCGCGAGCCGGGCTGCAGCATGTGCCTGGGCATGAATCCTGACATTCTTTCGCCGGGTGAGCGTTGCGCGTCGACGAGCAACCGCAACTTCGAAGGCCGCCAGGGACGCGGCGGACGTACGCACCTGGTGTCGCCTGAGATGGCGGCAGCGGCGGCGATTGCCGGGCATTTCGTCGACATTCGCTCATGGGAAGTGCGCGAGGAGGTAACAGCGTAATGGAACCGTTCAAAACTCTCACTTCGCTGGCCGCGCCGCTCGACCGAACCAATGTCGACACCGACCAGATCATTCCCAAGCAGTTTCTCAAGCGCATCGAGCGCACGGGTTACGGCGATTTTCTGTTCTTCGACTGGCGGCAAACGCCGGAGGGCACGCCGGTGGCGGATTTCGTGATCAACGATCCGCGCTACAAGGGCGCGCAGATTCTGGTTGCCGGCAAGAACTTTGGATGCGGCTCGAGCCGCGAGCACGCCGCGTGGGCGCTGAGCGATTTCGGTTTCCGCGTGGTGATTGCGCCAACATTCGCCGACATTTTTTTCTCGAACGCCGGCAAGAACGGCATTGTGCTGGCGCGGCTGTCTGAGAGTGAAGTTGAAACCTTACTCCAAAACGCGCAGAACATTCCGGGCTATCAGTTAACCGTTTCGCTCGAGGCGCAGACGGTGACGGACGGCCGCGAATTCAGCGCAACATTCGAGATCGATCCCTTCAGAAAGTTTTGCCTGCTCGAGGGGCTCGACGATATCGGGCTCACGCTGCGGCACGCCGCGGCGCTGGACAAGTTCGAACAGCAGCACGAGGCGGCGGGGTGGTTGAAGGCGAAGTAAGACAGCGGGTTTAGCGGCGTCAGCGGAGCTAGCGGAGTTAGTTGTCGCTGACGCGAGTATTTCTAACTCCGCTAGCACCGCTTAACAACAAGGACGCAAATGACGATCGAAGGCAAGCGAATTAGTAATCCGTTGACTGAGGGGCCGAGCCGCGCGGCGGCGCGTTCGTACCTGCGCGGAGCAGGGTTCAAGAAGGAAGATCTGCACAAGCCGATCATTGGCGTTGCCAATACGTGGACCGAGATCGGCACCTGCAACGTGCACTTGCGCGAAATCGCGGAGGCCGTGAAAGAAGGCATTCGTGAAGCCGGCGGCACGCCGATGGAGTTCAACACCGTCACAATTTCTGACGGCATCACCATGGGCACACAGGGCATGAAGGCGTCGCTGGTTTCGCGCGAGGTGATTGCCGACTCCATCGAACTCGTCGCGCGCGGCAATCTCTTCGACGGCCTGGTGGGCATTGGCGGCTGCGACAAAAACATGCCCGGCATCATCATGGCGCTGTGCCGGCTCGATATTCCCGGCATGATGCTTTATGGCGGATCGATTGCGCCCGGCAAGCTGAACGGTGTCGACATCACGATTCAGAACGTGTTTGAGGGGATCGGATCGCTCGCCGCCGGCCGCATTGACGAAGCCGGACTCGAAGCGCTCGAGGCCAATGCCTGTCCCGGCGCAGGGGCATGCGGAGGCCAGTTCACGGCCAATACCATGGCCATGAGCGGAGAGATTCTGGGCATCTCACCGCTGCATCTCTCGGGCGTGCCGGCGACTGCGAAAGACAAGTTTGCAGCGAGCCGCGAGGCGGGCCGCATGCTGATGGATGCGGTTCGCGCCAATCGCCGGCCGTCGCAGATCATCACGCGCAAATCGATTGAGAATACGATTGCCAGTGTGGCGGCGAGCGGCGGCTCGACCAATGCGGTGCTGCATCTGCTGGCCATCGCGAAGGAGATGGGCATTCCGCTGACGATTGACGATTTCGATGCGATCTCGGCGCGCACTCCCTATATATGCAGCCTCACACCGGCGGGCAAATATGTCGCTAACGATTACCAGGCCGCGGGCGGCTCGCGGCTCCTGGCAAAGCGCATGATCGACGCCGGCCATGCCGATGGTTCGACGCTCACTATCAGCGGCAAGACGCTGGCTGAAGAAGCTGCGCTTGCTGTCGAGACTCCGGGACAGGATGTGATTCACACATTTGAAGCGCCCATCAAGCCCAACGGTGGACTGGTAATTCTGAAAGGCAACCTTGCGCCCGAGGGCAGCGTGATGAAGATCGCCGCGGCAGGCAAATACCAGCACCGGGGTCCCGCGCGAGTCTTCGATTGCGAAGAAGACTGCTTCAAGGTTGTGCAATCCGGCGGCATCAAGCCGGGCGATGTGGTGGTGATTCGCTACGAAGGGCCCAAGGGTGGGCCGGGCATGCGCGAGATGCTGCAAGTGACTGCGGCCATCTCATCGAATTCCGAGTTAAGCTCACAGGTTGCGCTGCTAACCGACGGTCGATTCAGCGGCGCTACGCGCGGATTCACCGCGGGCCACGTGGCTCCCGAGGCGTTTGTGGGCGGACCGATTGCCGCGGTGCGCGAGGGCGACATGATTTCGTTCGACATTCCAAAGCGAACGTTGAACGTTGAAATCAGCGACGAAGAGATGGCTGCTCGGCTCAAAGATTTCAAGCCGCCGGCGCTGCGCTGGCCGCAGGGCGTCTTTGCAAAATACGTCAAGACAGTTTCCTCAGCAGCGCAGGGAGCGGTGACGGAGTGAGGCCTGGAGGACACATTTCGGGAGGATTCGGGTCGGCCCTTGCAGCGTTCCTGTTGCTCATACTTGCCCCAATGGGATCGGGGCGTAAGCTGCCACACTACGCATTCATCTTGCCAGATGGATATGTGGGGTGGATTCAGATTGTTTTTGCCTCGCCTAATTCGCCCGAGCCGGTAGAGACGCACAATAGAATCATTCTGCGCATCGATGATTCCGGGGTGCTCAAGGTTAGCATGCGCCACGCTTACTTTGTGGGTTCGCACGATGAGTTTTTCTATCGGAAGGTCGATGCGTTTGGAAGGGAAGCTCTAGCGCCGGTCCCAGCGGACTATTTTTGTGCCAAGAATTCAGGCATAGACAGCTGCTTTGAACCCGGGGGCGGCAAGTCAGACGCGTTTGACGTAGGTCGAGCAACCGCTGGGCGTTTGTCGGACGGCACGCCGGGCAACTCGTGGTTCCTGTTTGTCGGCCCGAGCGTCACAAGGGAGAAGCTTGCAAGACCTGTCCACTTTTATCCGGGCACGAAGAAGCAAATGGATATTCCTGAAGATGACCCGACACCTGGGAGGATAAGAAATGAATAAGGAATCAAACGCGCACCTCACCACGCCCACAAAACTCACCGGCGCAGAGATCATCTGGGCCACCCTGGTTGGCGAGGGCGTCGATACGGTCTTCGGATATCCGGGCGGCACGATTCTGCCGGCGTACGATGCGCTGCGCAAGTTTCCCATTCGCCACGTTCTCGTGCGGCATGAGCAGGGCGCCGCGCACATGGCCGACGGCTACGCGCGCGCCTCAGGCAAAGTTGGCGTTGCGGTTGCCACAAGCGGGCCGGGCTCAACGAACCTCGTTACCGGCATTGCCACTGCCATGCTCGACTCCATTCCGATTGTCTGCATCACGGCTAACGTGTCGTCAAAGCTGCTGGGCAGCGACGCCTTTCAGGAAGTGGACATCACCGGCATCACGCTGCCGGTGACCAAGCACAACTTTCTGGTGAGCCGCGTTGAAGACATCGCGCCGACGCTGCGCCATGCATTTCAGATCGCGCGTTCGGGGCGTCCTGGGCCAGTGCTTGTCGACATTACCAAGGATGCCGAAATCAACAGTGCGCTATTCGATTTCGAAGCCGCCAAGCCGCGAGCCTTTCGTCCGCATCCAATGCTGCGCGTTGAAAACGACGACCTCGACAAGGCGGCCGAACTGATTCGCCAGGCCAAGCGGCCCATCATCTTCGCTGGCCAGGGCGTCATCAAGTCGGGCGCGATGGAGCAGGTGCAGGCGATGGCCGAGCGCACGCAAATTCCCGTGGCGCTTACGCTGCTGGGACTCGGCGGGTTTCCGGCATCGCATCCGCTGAACCTGGGCATGATGGGCATGCACGGCGAGGCGTGGGTGAATCATGCCATTCAGGAATCGGACCTGATTATTGCGTGCGGCATGCGCTTTGACGATCGCGTAACCGGCAAGCTGAGCGACTACGCGCAAAAAGCGAAGAAGATTCACATCGAGATCGACCCGTCGGAAGTCAACAAAAATGTGAAGGTCGACGTGGCGCTGGTGGGCGACCTGCGCACGGTGCTTGAGGAACTGCTGCCGCGCGTCTCCGGCCGCGACGGTTCGGCGTGGCTGAAGACAATTGAAGCCAGCAAGGGCGCGGTTGCGGTGCGCGACATCAAGAACCTGCCCGACGATGGTCATCTTTACGCGGCGCACGTAATGCACGATTTGTGGCGCATCACCGGCGGCAACGCGGTAGTGGTGACCGACGTGGGCCAGCACCAGATGTGGGAGGCGCAGTACTACCACCACGAGAAGCCGCGCACGCTTATCACTTCCGGCGGCCTGGGGACCATGGGATTCGCGTTGCCTGCGGCCATTGGCGCCAAGACGGCTTGCCCCGAAAAGGAAGTGTGGGTGGTGGTCGGCGACGGCGGATTCCAGATGACTGCGGCCGAGCTCTCAACCATCGCGCAGGAGAAGCTGAAGATCAACATCGCGGTCATCAACAACGGCTACCTGGGCATGGTTCGGCAGTGGCAGGAGTTTTTCTACGAGCGCAACTACGAGGCAACGCCGCTGGTGAGCCCCGATTTTGTGAAGCTCGCAGATGCGCACGGAATCGAGGGCCGCGCGGTGCGCACCCGCGCCGACGTTGAAGCGGCGGTTGAGGCTGCGCGCGCGGCTAAGGGCGCGTATCTTATCAACTTCCTGGTCGAGAAAGAAGAGTCGGTTTACCCCATGATTCCTGTGGGCGCGGCGCTGCACGAGATGATTCGCCGGCCTGAGAAGGATCCGCTGGAAGAGAGCGCGGACGATTAGGACAGTGAATAAGTGAAAAGGTGAATAAGTGAATGGAAGGGTCATAGGGGTACGCGAGTTCGACTTATTCACCTGTTCGCTTCTTCACCTTTTGACTTGCTTGCCTGGAGAGGCCATCATGCTGCATACATTCGTTGCATACGTTGAAGATTTGCCGGGCGTGCTGACGCGCGTGGCGTCGCTGTTCCGGCGATTGAACATCAACATCAACTCGCTAACCGTGGGGCGCAGCGAGCGCAGCGGGCTCTCGCGGCTTACGCTGGTGTGCGAAGCATCGGCCGAGGCCGGTCACCGCATCCGTGCCAGCCTCTTCAAGCTCGAGAACGTGGTTGACGTCGACGATATCGCCCAGGCGCCATCGGTGACGCGGGAGCTGGCGCTCATCAAGGTTGCGGTAAATTCGGCTACCCGCGGACAGATATTCGACCTGGTCGAGGTCTTTAGGGCGCGCATTGTCGATCTGACTTCGGACTCGCTTGTCATCGAGATGACTGGCGTCGAGAGCAAGATCGAAGGACTCATCGAGATTCTGCGCGAAGAAGAAGGGCGCATCCTCGAGATTTGCCGCAGCGGAAAGATGACCATGCGCCGCGGCCATCACACCAGCAGCGTGATCAAGGCCATGGGCGTAGGCACTGAAGAACCCGCGGAAACTAACGGCGATGCTTTGGTTGAAAGTGTGCCGACCGAGATTGACTAAACTCTGAATCGAATCAAAACACCGCAAGCAAAGGAAAACGATAGAACATCATGGCAAAGACTTACTACGATCATGACGCCGATTTGACGCTCATCCAGGCAAAGAAAGTGGCCATTATTGGGTACGGCTCGCAAGGTCACGCCCATTCACTCAACCTCAAGGACTCGGGCGTGCAGGTGAAGGTCGGCCTGGCCGCAAACTCGCGTTCGGTTGCCAAGGCACAGAAGGCCGGGCTCGAAGTTACCACCGTTGCCGCGGCCGTTCAGTGGGCCGACGTGGTCATGGTTCTGGTTCCCGATCAGACCGCGGCCAAATTGTATGCCGAGGAGATAGGTCCCAACCTCAAGCCGGGCACGCTGCTTCTCTTCGCGCACGGATTCAATATTCACTTCAAAACGATAGTGCCTGCAGCCGGCATCGACGTGGGCATGGCCGCGCCCAAGGCCCCTGGGCATCGCGTGCGCGAAGTGTTTACCGAAGGCGGCGGCGTACCGTGCCTCATCGCGATCCACCAGGATGCGACCGGCAAGGCGCATGCGCTCACGCTGAGCTATTTGAAGGGTATTGGCGGCACGCGGGCCGGGGTGCTAGAGACCACGTTCAAAGAAGAGACCGAGACCGACCTCTTCGGCGAGCAGGCGGTGTTGTGCGGCGGCGTGAGCGCGCTGGTCAAGGCAGGATTCGACACTCTGGTCGAGGCCGGCTATCAGCCTGAGAGCGCCTACTTCGAGTGCCTGCACGAACTCAAGCTCATCGTCGACCTCATGTATCGCGGAGGGCTCGCGTACATGCGCTACTCCATCAGCGATACCGCCGAGTGGGGCGATTATGTGAGCGGTCCGCGCGTGGTGAACGAAGAAAGCCGCAAGGCGATGAAAGCGATCCTGAGCGAGATCCAGGATGGGTCGTTTGCGAAGAGATTCCTAGCCGACCAGAACTCGGGCCGCAAGGAGTTTCTGGCATACCGCGAAGCTGAAGCCAAGCATCCGATTGAAATCGTCGGCAAGGAGTTGCGTGCTCAGATGCCGTTCCTCGATCCGGTGACGGTGGAGGAAGTGGCGAAGACGCGGTGAAGCAGCTTTCAGCTATCTGCCGTCAACTTTCAGTTTGGCTGTGGCTGGGCAAGGGTTGAGGTTCCCACCCTTGGCGCAAGAACAAAGACGCGCCAAGGATGGGGCACCCGGCTGTCAGCCGTCAGCTTTCAGTTTGGTTGTGGCTGGGCAAGGGTTGAGGTTTCACGGGTCTCGGGGTTGAGACCTGGGAAACAGGCGGTGCTGCGGCATGTGAAATCGCGGGAAACAACCGCGGATCCTTCGACTCACCACCCCCGAACCGAACTACGTTCGGGGCCCCGTTCGCTCAGGATGACAGATCAAGGCCGCCCGTTGCGGTACTCTGCTACAGTTCTTTCGTGATGAGACCGCGCTTCCACTCTGCATTGATTCTGGCGGCGACTATTGGTTCAACTGCAGCATCCGCTGCTCAGTCCAACGCTTCGTCATCACAGCCACCCGTGAATATCACCGTTGACCTCAATGCCAAACTCGGCCCGTTCAAGCCCATCTATTCGTGGTTTGGCTACGACGAAGCCAACTACACCACCATGCCGCACGGGCGCGAGTTGCTGCGTGAGCTGCACGATCTTAGCCCGGTTTCCATACACATCCGCGTACACCACTTGCTTACGTCGGGCGACTCCAAGCCCGAGCTCAAGTTCAGCTCGACGAATATCTACAGCGAAGACGCTGAAGGTAAGCCGCACTACGACTTCACAATCGTCGACAGCATCTTCGACGTGTGGCGCGACGCGGGCGTGACGCCGATGGTTGAGCTCGGCTTTATGCCCAAAGATCTCGCGGCGGATTTGCCAGATCGCCACGAGCCTTATCAGGTGCACTTTCCTCAGTCGACCATCTCCGGATCGTCAAACAATCCACCCAGGGACTACAAGCGCTGGGAGGAACTGGTTCGCGTGCTCACTGCGCATTTAGTCGAGCGCTACGGCCGCGACCAAGTGCTGAAGTGGAACTTCGAAGTCTGGAACGAGCCCGACATCGATTATTGGCACTCGAGTGAAGAGGACTACCTGAAGCTCTATGACTACGCGGTTGCCGGTGTGCGTGCGGCGCTGCCGGGTGCGCAGGTGGGCGGGCCGGCTACCACGGGTCCGGGCGGCGAGCGGGCAGCAAATTATTTGCGCTTGTTTTTGGATCACGTAAAGACGGGGCGCAGCACGGCGACGGGAGGCAAGGTGCCGCTCGACTTTATTTCTTTTCACGCCAAGGGCCAGCCTCATTTCGACGAGGGCACGGTCACCATGGGCCTCAATCATGAGCTCAATGACGTTGATCGTGGTTTTGAAATCGTCGCGTCCTATCCCGAATTCCGGCATCTGCCCATCATCTTGAGCGAGGCCGATCCCGAGGGGTGCGCGGCCTGCTCGGCCCGTGACAATCCGGCGAACAGCTATCGCAACGGCACGCTGTACCCGGCGTACACGGCGACGGCGTTCAAGGGGCTGCTCGATCTTGAGAGCGAGCGCGGCGTTAACCTGGTCTCAATGCTGAGCTGGTCGTTTGAGTTCGAAGACCGCGGCTACTTCGAGGGCTTCCGCGATCTTGCGACGAACGGCATCGACAAGCCGATTCTGAATCTGTTTCGGATGCTTGGGCTG
>Ga0335072_10008847_pt1 | contig 14564 bp, 8 predicted proteins | sample Lox_Sample_21_FD_206725 | JGI IMG/M metagenome (GOLD analysis project Ga0335072, IMG submission 206725) | Soil microbial communities from Loxahatchee National Wildlife Refuge, Florida, United States - Lox_Sample_2.1 | ecosystem: Environmental > Terrestrial > Soil > Wetlands | place: USA: Florida... | reverse complement strand
GTTAATAATTCTTTTGAAATGCTTTGGAGAGGGTGTAATATATGCTCAGTTAAATCTCTCCTACTCTCTAGTAGAGTTGCATAATAACAAAAAATACTCGTATTTTGTAATGATTAGGCATGCATAAATATTTGGGTAAACACTACCATCTTGTAAAAATGTGTCGGAAAAAAGCACAAAATTGACTTGATAAAATGGTCAAAAAACATATGGCAAACCCACAAACCGAAGTAGATAGAGCGACGCACGATTTACCATTTTTACTTACCAGAAACGCTTCAAATGAGAGTGACCCGATTTATGAGTTTCTCTCGCAACTATGTGCCCTTCAAGAAAGAAATCCTGATGCAATTGTAAGAGTCGAAAATCATAGTGGTCCAATAAATTACTCTTATACGGGCCACTTACCAAAACCATCCTACACCAATCATAGAGGATATGTATCACCTCCAGCAACGCAGGAGGCAACAAATGAATATTATACAAAGGATTTTCTAAAGGCATTGGCACGAATTAAAGGAGTCAGAAGATACATAGGTGTTGTGGGAGGCGCTGACCAGCATATACAACTATTGGCAGCGCTGCAAAAGGGCAACAAACTTGATACCATCACTCTTTACGATATAGAGCCTGCCCAAATGTTTGTTGCTGGAATAGCATTCGGGAGCTATAACAGGGCAATTAGAGAAGGAAAACTGGAAGAATTCACAATAGGAGAATCGTGGGTTTCTGCTGATGCACCAAGGCTTAGCGGTCAAACTGACATTGAACTAAAGCATGGAGATATAGGATCCGCATTTCCCAAGTTAACGCCGAGCACCTACTTTATCTACCTGTCAAATATGTTACAGATACCAGTTTATGACGAACATTATAAGGCATATGGAGCTTTTGGCGGCCGCAGTTGGCTTGGTTTCGAGAAAAGCAGAGAGATGCTGTTAGAGGTGCAAAATAATCCAAGCATACTAGATGGTAGCTGCATTTTATTAAGCACCGTTCTCCCAAAGTTGGAGTCCGGGCAGGCTTTCTTCGGCAATATTATACTAAAGAAAGAGAGGGGGAAATTAGTGGTACACACAATACAACACCCTGATTTTAATGCAGACAAACTAAATGAATATCTAGCAACCCTTAACGACAGAGCAAAATTTGTTTCATGGTTTGCTGGTAAATCTATAGAAGGCACTGTACACCCTCTAGACAGTTATAGAAATACAGCATTGTTCGATGAAGTAAATAGTTTATCTGCTCTAAGAAAATCTTAATTTTTGTTTAATGTGGAGAGGGCGAGATTTGAACTCGCGACCCCTAGATTTCTCGTCACAGCTTTCGCTCGTCACTCACAATGCTATGCATATGAGTCTAGTGCTCTAACCAGGCTGAGCCACCTCTCCCGGAATAAGATTAACGTCAAAGAATAAAAAGATGCCCATTACCTGTACATGTTCTCCGGTTCGTGCTTGAACCTCTTTATCCTTTCTGATAGCTCTTTTGGTATCGATGGTTTTACTTCGCGCAGCGCGAATGCGAAGTCCTCCTTTGAGCACGTGGTCCTTCCCAAACGTATGGCGTTCATTCCAGCTTCTCTGCAGACATTCTCAATTTCCGCACCTGTGTAACCCTCGCTAGCTTTCGCGAGTTCTGCAATGCTCACGTTCTTCTCAAGCGGCATGCGCTTTGTGTGAACAGAAAGTATCGCAGCCCTAGTCTCCTCGTCCGGCATCGGAATCTCGATTATCTTGTCGAACCTTCCCGGTCTCAGAAGCGCTGGATCTATCATGTCCGGCCTGTTTGTGGCCGCGAGCACTACAACGCTCTTCATCTCCTGCAGGCCGTCGAGCTCTGTGAGCAGCGTATCGACTATCCTTTCTGTAACGAAGCTGTCTCCCCTTCCGCCGTCTCTCACAGCGGCAATGGAATCTATCTCGTCTATGAATATAATGCACGGCGAAGCCTGTCTCGCCTTCCTGAATATCTCTCTTGTAGCCTTCTCGCTCTCGCCAACGAACTTGCTCATCAGCTCAGGCCCCTTTATCGATATAAAGTTCGACTCCCTCTCGGTCGCAACAGCCTTTGCGAGCATCGTCTTTCCTGTTCCTGGCGCGCCTACAAGGAGTATTCCCTTAACTGGGCGGATGCCCATCTTCTCGAAGGCCTGCGGGTTCTTTATAGGCAGCTCAACAGCCTCCTTCAGCTGGGTCTTCACGTCGGAAAGCCCCCCGACGTCCTCCCAGTGTATGTTCGGCCTCTCAACGAACACTTCGCGCAATGCGCTTGGAGATATGCTGTTGTAAGCGTTTATGAAGTCCTGTCTTGTCACGTTCAGGTTAATCAGAAGTTCATTGGGAACGGACTTCTTCTCAATTATCGTCGGAAGCACAGTTCTGAGAGTGCACATTGCAGCCTCTCTCGCCAGCGCGGTAAGGTCGGCTCCAGTGTATCCGTGGGTTAGGTCTGCAAGCTCGTCGAGGTTGACCCCTTTAAGCGGCATGTTCCTTGTGTGAATCTGCAGTATCTCCTTACGTGCGTTCCTGTCAGGAACACCTATCTCTATCTCCCTGTCAAAACGTCCCGGTCTCCTCAGCGCCGGGTCAATAGCATTCGGCCTGTTTGTAGCGCCTATTACAATTACCTGCCCTCTGGATCCCATACCGTCTAGAAGCGCGAGCAGCTGCGACACCATCCTCCTTTCCACTTCGTTGGTGGCCTCCTCCCTCTTCGGAGCTATCGCATCTATCTCATCCATGAATATTACTGTCGGTGCCTTCTCCTTCGCTTCGTTGAAGATCTCCCTGAGCTTCTCCTCGCTCTCTCCAACGAACTTGCTTACAAGCTCCGGGCCCGATATGTCTATGAAGTGCGCGTCGCTCTCGTTCGCGACCGCCTTGGCAAGCAGAGTCTTTCCGGTTCCCGGGCTTCCATAAAGCAATACACCTCTCGGGGCCTCTATGCCAAGCCTTTCGAACAGCTCTGGATACCTTATCGGAAGCTCTACCATTTCGCGTATCTTCTGAATTTCTGTCTTCAGCCCTCCAATGTCCTCGTAGTGAACGTCGCCGATCTTTACCATCGATTCTGATATCGGCTCAGTCCTGACTATCACGTCTGTCGCCTTTGTCACCCTCACAACCCCATGCGGCGTGACCTGAGCAACAACAAAATTGAAGACGTAGCCGAACATAGGTATCGGAACAACATCTCCCCTAACGAGCGGCTTGTCCTCCAGCTTGTTCTTGGCGTACTCTGCGAAGTCCGGCGATATCGGCGTTCTCTGGTTGGGCGGGGGTGCGAGCACGACCTTCTCAGCGTTGTTTATCGCTGCCTTTGAGGTGAATACCCTGTCACCTATTCCTACGCCTAAATTCTGCCTTATCCAGCCGTCTATTCTTACAAAGTCTAGCCCCTCATCCTGCTGGTGGGCTGCCATCACTATTGCGGCTGTTGACCTTCTCTTGCCCTTAATCTCAAGTATGTCTCCCGGAGTAACGTTAAGCAGCTTCCTGGCCTTCGAATCGACCCTGGCTATGCCCCTGCCATCGTCGGTTACAAGTGCGCTTGCGACTGTAAGTTCAATTCCGTTTACCACAGTTTCACCTTTTCAGAAATAGGAAAGGACTCGAATTATGTATCGTAGCCCTTCCTTTAATATCTTTCTATGTTGTTCGTGAAATACTTCCATAAAAACGATTCCTAGGTCATTCATCGCCGTAGTCGTCGTCCTCATCGTCATCGTCGTCCTCCCAGTCGTCGTCATCGTCGTCGCTGTCGTCGCCCTCCTCCTCTTCAGCGATCTTGTATATATAATCCAGTTTGTAGATATGATCCTTCATTTGCTCACGTCGCCGCATGCCTTTTGCCGCATGCACGCTCTCTTATAAACGATATGTTATAAAAACCTTTCTGTAAAATCAGGCTTCTCTGCCTACCAGAAAACCTGCCCGTCCCGGGCGTCGATTTCGCCATTTTTGACCTCGTAGACGGGTCTGCGGGAAAGCACAAGGTATAAATATTTAACCACTAGATATTAAAGTGTAAGGAGCGCTTTTTACTGAGAGGTACTGCTCATTGAGTCAGTTACGCGTCTTGTAATACCGCAACTTAATTTACGATAATAAAGTGATAATATGGCAGACAAACCACACATGAACCTGATCTTTATAGGTCACGTAGACCACGGAAAGTCTACTACGGTAGGAAGGCTTCTCTACGAGACAGGCGTAATTACCGACAGGGATCTCGCAAGGTACAAGGAAGCGACGGCGCAGTTCAACAGGCCCACATTCGAGTTCGCCTTCGTTATGGACACCCTGAAGGAAGAGAGGGAGCGTGGAATTACGATAGACATTCAGCACAGGGACTTCCAGACGTCAAAATACTACTTCACAATAATAGACGCGCCCGGACACAGGGACTTCGTAAAGAACATGATCACCGGCGCAAGCCAGGCTGACGCAGCCGTTCTCGTTGTGAGCGCAAAGGACGGAATACAGGCGCAGACAAGGGAGCACGCACAGCTAATCTTCGTTCTCGGAGTCGGTCAGGTGATAATCGGAATAAACAAGATGGACGAGGTCGGATACGACCAGAAGAAGTACGAGGAGGTCAAGAAGTCTGTGGGAGACCTGCTCAAGACTATGGGCTTCAAGGTCGACCAGATACCATTCATTCCTTACTCTGCGCAGATGGGCGACGATGTAAAGGTCAAGTCCGACAAGATGCCATGGTACACCGGCCCGACAATGCTCGCAGCGCTTGATAATTTGAAGGTGCCGGAAAAGCCGGTGGACAAGCCCCTGAGGCTGCCGATACAGGACGTCTTCAGCATATCTGGCTTCGGAACCGTCCCAGTAGGAAGGGTCGAGAGCGGCATTTTGAAGGCAGGAGACCAGGTAGTAATAATGCCAGGTGGCGTCAAGACAGAGGTCAAGAGCATCGAGATGCACCACCAGCAGCTGCAGAAGGCAGAGCCTGGCGACAACGTTGGATTCAACGTAAAGGGCCTGGAAAAGAAGGACATTAAGAGGGGTGACGTGGTAGGACCGGCAAGCAACCCGCCAACTGTGGCAGCCGAGTTCAAGGCACAGGTAATAATCCTGCACCACCAGAACGTCATAGCAAAGGGATACACGCCGGTATTCCACATACACACCGCTCAGGTAGCCTGCACATTCGAGGAAATCCTAGAAAGAAAGGACCCGAAGACAGGTCAGACCGTAGAGAAGAACCCGCAGACGATTAAGACGGGTGACCTTGCAATAGTGAGGATCAAGCCGACAAAGCCTGTCGCGCTTGAGAAGTTCGCTGACTTCAAGGCCCTTGGAAGGTTCGCCATAAGGGATATGGGCGAGACGATAGGGGCAGGAGTAATCATGGAGGTAACTCCGAAGAAGTGAATTGATGCCCACGGCAGTGATCAAGCTTGTCAGCACGAGAGCCAAGGACGTTGATGCAATAGCAAAGCAGATCAAGGAGATCGTTCAGTCGATAAACATAAAGTGCAAAGGGCCTGTGCCTCTTCCTACCAAGGTAATTTCCCACACAACGAGGAAGGCTCCGTCCCATCAGGGAAGCCACACATACGAAAAGTGGGAGATGAGATTCCACAAGAGGCTTATCACAATAGAGAGCAGCGAGCAGGCTCTCAGGCAGATAATGAGGATTCCTGTTCCTGACACAGTGCAGATAGAGATGAGCCTCAGCTAATCTTCTTAATATCAAGAACTACTCTTTTTCCTGGCATACTTCACTGCTCTGACTACAAACTCTTGTTTCATGCCACGCTTCTTAAGATGTGCGGCTATCTCTTTAGATAGAGGACCAAATTCAATTACATTGTTTACCTGCCTTTTCACTATACCACTATACTCTTTCAGGTAACCCTCAAGTTTTTTTCTATCAATCTTCTTAGCAAGCTCAGCGTAAACGTCGCTGCTGAAGTGCGCATGAAAGTATACAGAGTCTATCAACGTCTTCTCAATGTCTGCCATTGGTATGTACATGTCATCTTTGTAGTGCACCATGGAATAGCCAAAAAATTTACTTTTCTGTATTTTTCTTACTGTGGCGTTTCTGCCGAGTAGCTTTATGTCTTTACTTCTCACCCTGTTCGTTGTCACTATGCTTATTGGCGCCATATAATTCCATAGTTTGTAGTGAGTGAGTGCAGTCTCCATTCCATAATAAAATGGCGAAAACGCAAAACCTGCCACCATTGGATCGTCATGTAATGTGTACCTTCCCTTTTTGATGGTGTATGCCCTGCCGTTCTTCACCATGCTGTGCATGAAGGTCTTGTAATAGTTTCCTCTCGTCCCATGTTTTGACAAGAAAAGTTTGACATCCTTAACGGTAAATGTTGGGAAGCCATCAAAATATTCGAGGAACTTTTTTATGTACTTCATGATACCCACCTCTTTATGAAATCTGACATCTTCTCGTATGAAGGGACCACTCCGGCATATATGATGGCTTTGAATTCAGAGAGGCTCTCCGTATCTTCGTTAGGTGCAGGTATGTCCTTTGCAAAGTCCGACAGCGCCTTTTTTATCCTGCCTCGGTCTTTTACACAGTTCAAGAGTATGGTTATGTCGTAGAGGTCTTTATACGCGCGTCTGTCGCTGTACGCTTCTATCTTTTCAAGTACTAGATCCTCTGGAGATAGCGCAAGTATGTTTACCTTAGATCCGTCAACGCGTTCGTAAGGCACCAAGACGGCGCTCTTTTCTACATTTCTCGGTTCTATCTTTATCTCTGTACTATTCTTCCTTACATGTATGAATGTTACGCTTTTCTCTCTGAATTTTGATACTTCTATTCCGATCTTTTCAGCCGCATCTATAAATCTCTCTTTAAAGTTAGCTGCCCATATATATACATCTATGTCTGTCGAGAATCTCTTGCCGCCGTAGCATCTCCATATGGCGGTCCCTCCGTGCAATGCCATCTTGTCAGTTATGCTGGCTAGTATATTTATGACATCGTCCTCAAGTTGAGCCGTCTCCCGTTCACTTCTACTTTTTAGGACGCTCGAAATAGGCAGATCCATAAATACCACTTAGTTATACTATACTATAACTAAAAGGTATTTATACCTTTGCTCATTTCCCCACTATTTATCTGAACATATTCGTATCCGCAGTGGTCTTTATCTCGGGCTGCTTTGGCATCGATGGGTCTGCCAGCTGCTTCTCCAATGCGGCTATGTTCTCAGACAGTATCTTCACCAGCGCCTTGGCGGTGTTCTTGCTTATTATGTACTCGCCGATCGCCTGGTGCTTCATCCCGTCAAGGAAGATCAGCTCTATGTGCCCCTCCTTCTCGATCTTGCCCTTGCTGCCGTCCTTGGTGGCGTTCATTCTCAGCGCAAGTGCGATCTCATCTGCGAATATCGGCTTCGTATCGAAGAAGTTTATGCCCTGCTTTTGCTCGTCTGCCATAGTATCACATACATAATACCCTCTAAGGGTATAAATTACCTGCCTTGCCCAAAGGAATTACTTGCGCGTCCTTGTGTAGGCGATTGCGCCTGCTGCTATTCCAATAGCAATCACTACCACAACGGCTATAGGCAGTATCGGTATAGATCCGCCGCTGCCGCTTGGTATCGAGATTGTGCTGTTCTGCGCAGCTGTGGTGTTGACCGTTGGCACCGGTGGCAGTATCGTGGTTGTTGCGGGCGGCGTCTGCACAGTTGTGTTTGGCTGCACCAGAGGCTGCTGCGTGTTCTGGCTCTGTCCGCACAGCTCAAGCTCTACGGTATCCTGTATCGGCGTGTACGACAGGTTTTCGAGCTCTATCGTGTAGTTGTAGCCGTTGTTGCTTCCTATCGATACAGGCTGCTGCATGTACAATGTGTATGCGACGTTGTTGACGCTCACTCCCGTGTCGTTCGGGCTTATGAAGTTGTCCACCACGTTGAACGTTGTGTTGTAAATTGCCAAGGTCTCCTGGTTGTCCTGAGACATGTTGCTTATCATGTAGCATGATGTGCCTACCTGCGTGACGGTCGGGCCTGTTGGTCCGCCTCCGCCTCCTCCTCCGCCGCCTCCGCCTGTGTTTCCGCCGCCACCTGATGTTGCTGGCGCAGACGTGGTCGCAGAGTAGGAGTACGCTGCGAATATCGGATCAGCGGGTATGTTGAACGTAACACTGCATATCGGCGAGCCTGTGCTGCCGGTTATCTGTATCGGGCTCCATCCTCCGCTTATGCTGTTGTACATATACGGCACCACGTTGCTGCTTCCGCAAGCGTAGTACAAGGTGACGTTAACCAGCTGCACCGTGTTTCCTGTTATTGTGGTGACATTAACCTTCAGTATGCTTGTAAGTGGGGTGAATGTGCCCGAGGAGTTCGATGCGAGCAATGCAATAGAGTTAGTAACGTTGCTCACAGAGACCAGCACGTTTGCGCCGCTTGGCGAGAATAGCGAGAGAACTCCTATCGGGTCGTTGAGCGTGAGGTCCCACGTGACACCTGGCGGTATTCCTATCAGGGTGTTTCCTCCTGTAGTGTTGACCTCGTATATCACATTGACTGTTGTGGTTGCGTATGCCCAATCATTGTTCGAGTCTACCACGTTGCCGCTTACCGTGAATGTGCCTGGAGCTGAGAATGTTATCGTCTGTCCAGCTCCGCTCCCAGTTACCAGATAATAGCCGGCTGGCGCGTTCGATGTGAGCGGGTTGTACGTGTAGCTGCCTATACCGCCAGAAGCCAGCTCAGTGAACTCTATCGAGTTCGTCGGCATCGCGTTGCTTATATAGATTGTAGAAACGCTAGGTGTGAGTGTAAGGCCTATTGCATTGGCAGGGGTGGTTGTAACAGTCACTATAGCGGACTGCGTCGCTGTGCCGCCAAGGCCGTCAGATACGGTTACGGTGTAGGTGTCTATCAATGCGGGCATGTCACTGCAATATACGCTTGTAGCGGATGTTGGTCCTGTTGTGCATGCTGCCAATGCAGAATCATCGTTCGTGTCAGTGAATGTGTATGAATATGTTCCTGAGCCTCCCAACACGTTTGCAGTTAGCGTTGTGGGGCTGCCCTGCATCATTATAGATGGGTTGGCGTTTAGCGTGACCGTAAGCGCCGGGTAGTATGTTGCGGATTCGGATGAAGGCGCAGATGTTTCTCCGAGCGAGTCGGTCACGCTCACGGATACCTGTTCGAGCGTCGTGCTCGATACCGAAGGCGCTATTGTGCATGTCGCGGATGACAATGTGCAGTCAGACGCGTTGGATATGACTCCTACAGGCAGCACCCAGTTGTACGAGAGTGTTCCTGTTCCTCCAGATGCTGTTGCGGTAAAGACATCGTTCTGGCCGCTGTCCGCATATGCGTCCTCAACTCCCAGCGAGACCGCCGGGTCTGGGTTGACCGTCACCGCTATCGGCGCGGATATCGCCTCTGTGCTCGAGTTGCCGTCTGATACGACAAGGTAATAGTAGTATGTTCCAGATTCCGATTCAACGTCCGTTGCAGACAGTCCGCTGCCGCTTACAGCCGTGCCCGAGCTGTTCGTATCGCTTGCAGACACGTACCACTGCTCTGTCGTGTAGTAGCCGTTGCCTCCGGTTGCGATAGCCGAGAGGGCTACTGCCTGGCCAGCGTCAACTGTAGAGGTTGCAGATGCGCCGCTTATCGTTATCTGCGGGTTAACCGTTATCGATTGCGTTGTTCCGCTGCCTGATCCTCCCAGCGTGTCTGTTGCCGTGAAGGTAAATGCGCAGCCTGTTGTTGCGCTTACTGGCGAGTATGTGGCGCTGCTTCCAGTGCCTGAGCTGTAGCCTGGGCAGCTTGCAGCTGTCCATGTCCAGCTGTACGAGCCGGATCCTCCAGTTGCGCTTGCGCTTATCGATGCGCTGTTGCCTATGTCAAGCGTTGTAGGAACTGCCGTTGCCGTAACCGTTATGCCGTTGTTCACGTCAACCGTTATGGTTCCTGTTCCGGTTCCTGACAGGCTGTCCTCAACCTCGACGCAGTATGTTGTTGTTGATGCCAGCTCTGGCGTTGTGAGCGTGTTCGACGTGCCGATTACCGTGCCTGTGCAGCTGCTTCCCTGGTACCATGCATATGAATAAACTCCGCTTCCTCCAGATGGAATTGCTGTAAGAGTCTGGCTCTGGCCGATGTCTATCGGCGACTCTGGCCCGAACGTGACGGTGATCGGGTTGTTTACGATTATCGTATTTGTGAGTATCTCGCAGTCTGTCACGAGCACGTCTCCAGCTGGGTAGCAGTTGCCTCCGTAGAGCGAGTACGTGCCGTCTATAACCTTTACGTTTACCGTGTCTGTGCCCACGGCTGCCGCATTGGCCGTGTATGTTATATCGCTAGACTGCGATGCTGTCGGGCCTGTCACCTCTGTGAAGAGCGCAGTTCCGCCCTTTGTAACATTGAAGTAGTATGTGTATGGGCTCGATCCTCCGCCGACGCTCGCTGTCAGCGTTGCGCTGCCGCCTATGTCGATGTCCTGCGGTATCACTGTGAGCAGGGAGCCGAGGTCTGGGTTGACGCGCACAGAGGTTGTCCCTGAGCTGAACGAGTATTGCGGGCTTGTGCCCTCGTCGGTTATGTCAGCGCTGTATATGAAGTTGCCTGTCGCTCCTGCTATTATCGATATTGCGCTCGAGCCTCCCGGGCTGAGTATGGTTGTGGTGTATGGCGTTGGCGAGTTGCTCGTTACGTTGTAGAGCGTCACGTGGAAGGGCCCTGTGCCTCCGCTGATCGTTATCGTGTATGTCTCCGCCTGGCCTGCGTCAAGCGTGTTGGTGAGCGCCGTTATGGTTGCTGTTGGAGCTGGATTGAGCGTTATCGATATCGCAGCGCTCTGGACGTTGGCCGTCGCATCTGTCACCATGACGTCGTATGTGAGTATCTCTGGAGAGATCGTTGTTGGCGTAAAGCTGCAGACATCCGTCAGGCTGTTCGTCGTGCTGTCGCACGATGGGGCGTCAAGTCCGTTCCACGCGTACGTGTACGGGGGCGTTCCTCCCGTCGTTGTCGCCGTAAGCGCCTCCGACTGGCCGCTGTCTATCGTCTGGGATGAGGCTGCGAGCGAGACTCCAAGGTGCCCTACGGTCACCGCGCTTGTGCTCGAGTTGATTACCTCAGGAACCGTCGTTCCTGTGTCTGTCACCACCACCTTGAACAGCCACGTTCCCCTTGTGGTTCCCGGGCTTGTTGAGAAGGTGTAGCCGCTGCAGCTTGTTGCACCAGGTATTGTCGAATATGATGCGCTGCCAGGCATTTCAGCATACCACTGGCAGTCGAAGTTGGCCGGGTTTGACCCGCCGTTTATCGTTGCTGTGAGCGAAGAGGAGTTGCCTGGCGAGACCTGGACCGGCGTTGCCTGCGTCGTTGCATTCAGTGCAGGATACACTGTAACACCTTCCTGGTTTATCGCATTTGCCATCTCTGGGAAGACCGAGCTGTCTATTACAGAGACCTCGTACTCCCAGTCTCCTATCTCTGTTGACGAGTTTGTGAGGAATATGTACTGCGTTATCACCGAGTTGCTGATCTGGACGCTGCCCGGTATGAGCACGTAGGTCACGTTTGGCGGCGACTCGAACAGCCACTCCGTCCTGTATGGAGGCGCACCTCCTATTACGGATGACGACTCAACTGACAGCTGTCCCTGGTCTACCAACGAGTGCGATGAGGTTGGAGGCTTGACAGACAGCGGTGGATAGACGTTCATTGCCACTGATGTTGTCGCTGTCTCTGCCGGCGTTCCCGCAGACGCATCGCCGACCGTCACGCTGACGTGGTGGGCGTTTACTCCGTATCCCACTGTCGTCCCTGTAACCGTGCAGCTCTCAGCCGTTCCGCAGCCCGCCTTGATCGTAAGTCCGCTTCCGACCGTCCATGAATATGAATATGGCATCGTTCCGTTGCTTGCTAGCGCGTAGTAGGTGTAGTTCTGGCCCTGGTCTATGTCGACTAGAGGCAGCTGTGCCACCGTGAGCTCTGGGTTGACCGTTACGCTGAACGTTGAGCTATTCGTCTCTCCTGATAGGTCCTCAACGTTTATCTGGACAACATAGCTGCCAGGCACGGAGAATGTGAACATGTTGTGGCCCATGTATGTCATCGTGCCTCCCACCGGGCCGCTAGCTATCGTGTAGTAGTACGTGTTGGTGCCAGTTCCTCCTGCTGTCGCATTGGTGAACGTGGCTGCCTGGTCGAGGCTTATCGGCGTCGTTCCAGTGAACGAGGTGAACTCCAATACCGGCGTCACGTTTACCTCCTGGGCGTTGGACTGGTTGGTCTCGCCAGACGCGTCCGCAACGTTCTCTGTTATGATGTAGTTTCCTACAGTTACGAATGTGAAGTTGTTGCCGTTCTCACCCTGCACGTACCCGCCCTCTGGGCCGCTTACAGTGTATGAATAGGTGTTGTTGCCCGTTCCGTTATATGTGATGTTTGTGAACTTGACTGACTGCCCTACAGATATGTAGTTTGTGCTGGCCGATAGGTTTATTCTTAATGGAGGCGCCACGTCAACCGTTATGCCCGTCGTGTTGTATATCTCCCCGGTCTTGTCCTTTACACCGAGCGTCACGACATAGTTGCCCGCTGTTGAGAATGTTACAGATCCGTTGTTCTCATTGATAACAGCCGGCAGGTTGTTCACGAAGAGCGTCCATATGTCGTTGCCGGTTCCGTTGACCGTCATGTTCGAGAAGGAGACGGCCTGACCTGTGCTTATGTACGTCCTTGATGCGTTTGTGAACGATGTGATTGTAAGTGCTGGTGTCACGTTTATGAAGACCGTAGACTGGTTGACCTCTCCCGAAGCGTCTGTCACGTGTATCGTGACGTTCTGTATTCCAGGCGATCCGAACGCGAAGTCCTCTCCCTGCGTTATTCTGTCAACCGTGTAGTAGTATGTGTTTGATCCCGTTCCTCCCGTTGTTGTGTAGCTGAGGGTCACCGGCTGGTCTACGCTTATCAGGGTCCTGTTCGCCGTGAGGTTGATTGTAAGCGGCGGAGTCACTGTTATCGCCACATCGCTCGTTGAGACCTCTCCAGATATGTCGGTTGTGGTCAGCACTGCCGAGTAGCTGCCGGCTGTGTCGAATGTTGCGACATTGCCGCTGACCGCCACGCCAGCGTCCGGCGAGGTTACGCTTATGTTCTGCGATCCCGCGCCGCTGACAGGCCCTACCCCTACCCATATCGCAATTGGCGTGTCTGAGTTAAAGCTTGGGCATGCGCCGCTTGCAAGCTCGCTCACAGTGTATGTGCTGCCTGCGCACGGCCCTGCCGTTATATAGTATGATGTGCTTCCTGATACTGTCTGTGCACCCTGCACCGATCCGAGGCCGTATGCCCCATCAGAGCCAAGCCCTGTGAATGTTCCATCGCCGGACCATGTCCAGTTCTGAACGTTGATCCAGAGGTTGTTCTCGATGCTGCCGGTTCCAGATATCGTGAACCCGTTCGCTGCAAGGCTGCCTAGCGTTCCTATATCCTGATAGAATCCAAGGTCGTACCCGTTTGAGGTGCTCTGTGTCAGGTTTATGTCAAGCGCAGATCCGGTGTAGTTTTCTGAAAGTATCGCATCGCTGTATGCCGCAGTTATCGGAACTGCGGACCTGTAGAAGCTTCCCGATGAGTATCCACCGTCAGTGTAACCAGTGTAGTACCATGTCGGTGCTGTTGGATATGCTGAATATATGTTTGTGATACCGCCAGTTCCTCCTGTCGTAGTGTTGGTGAATGTAATGGCCTGGCCTGTGCTTATCAGTTCTGTAGATGCGCTAATCTGCGTTGCAAGTACAGGTGTAACCGTCACTGTTATCGGGTTCGACTGGTTCGTTTCACCAGATGCGTCAGATACATCCAGCACGACCGTGTATGTCACATCGGGCGTTGTGAAGTTGATGAGGCCTCCCTGTCCTATCGTGTATGCACCGCCTGTGATATCGTAAGAGTACTGCGTACTTCCTGTTCCTCCCATTGTGTCATTTGTGAAGAAGACGCCCTGTCCTGCTGAGATGTAGAGCCTTGAGGTATTTGTCAGTGCTGTTTGAAGTACAGGCGTAACCGTCACTGTTATCGGGTTCGACTGGTTCGTTTCACCAGACGCGTCAGATACATCAAGCACGACTGTGTATGTCACATCGGGCGTTGTGAAGTTGATCAATCCATCTGCGCCTATTGTGTATGTCCCTCCTGTGATGTCATAATTGTAGACGTTGGATCCCGTTCCTCCGCTGCCCTCAGTGTATGAGAATGTTACACCCTGCCCAGAGCTTATGTCTGTCCTGCTCGCGGTCAATACCGGTGCAGGCAGTACAGGCGTGACTGTTATTGTCTGGACGTTCGACTGGTTCGTTTCACCAGACGCATCAGATACATCGAGTGTTACAGTGTATGTCGTGTCAGGCGTTGTGAAGTTGATCAATCCATCTGCGCCTATTGTGTATGTCCCTCCTGTGATGTCATAATTGTAGACGTTGGATCCCGTTCCTCCAGATCCTTCAGTGTAAGAGAAGGTTACCCCCTGTCCGGAACTGATGTCAGTTGTGCTCGCTGTCAATACAGGTGCAGGCAG
>Ga0335072_10008846_pt1 | contig 14564 bp, 13 predicted proteins | sample Lox_Sample_21_FD_206725 | JGI IMG/M metagenome (GOLD analysis project Ga0335072, IMG submission 206725) | Soil microbial communities from Loxahatchee National Wildlife Refuge, Florida, United States - Lox_Sample_2.1 | ecosystem: Environmental > Terrestrial > Soil > Wetlands | place: USA... | reverse complement strand
ATCAAAAAGCTAACCTATTTCTGTACATACTTGATAGGGAGCCAAGGCCTTTCTTGCATCATGTCAAAGCTGTCGTTTTGCTTGCTCGATACTACTATGTGCCTCCATGCGAGCAAGGTCCAGCTTCAAAGATAGGAAAGCCAAATCTGAATAGTAGAAGCAACCTACTTGCGAAAATGATTGTTTCTATGCCATTTAGCCAAGGCAGTAGAGCGCCTTTTCATAGGACGCGGAAGCTATCCTGTCTAGGCCAGCATACCAGAAATCGAACGCAACACAAACCCAACCCAGCAACAAAGCAAGTATCTCCCTCAAACACCCCTAACCTCTCCCGTCCCTTAGAAAAAGCATTCCTCGTTCTCAACTTCCCCACAACCCCAAGAAGCTCGTTAGGAAAACGATCCAGGAGACCCACTGTACGTGGTTAAGCTCGGCCGTATCTGACCCCGACATACCTCGCAGACTCTGAGAGGCGCGCGTGAGGACATAGCTTGGTGGTGGTCGGCAGCCGCATTCCCGAACAAGCACGACTGGAAAACGCAAGAGGAAGTCGCTCGTCAGGAGAAGTTCATTCATGCCGAAGGTGTAAAGTGTTGCAACGGACTTGTGGGAACGCTTTAAAGCTAGCAAGCGTAGCGGTAGAGAGGGAGGGGGAGGCACCACGGCTTGCGAATATGACAGGGACTAGGAGGGGAGGGAAAAAAAATGATATCTTTATGCGTTATATATATCTCTATATCCAAAAAAGACGACAACGTAAGCCTCGTAAGCTTCGTAGGGTGTGTAAATAATGTAAGGCTACGCACCACGCCCAACGCCTCTCGCTCCCTCGTGCGCTCGCGTCTTAGCTCTCAGACCGGGACGGTAAGTGAACGTATGCAGTTGCAGGACTCTACTTCTTTCCCCCCTCTATATATATCTCAAATACAAATGCCCAGTACCAAAGATGACAGTTTTGTCTCATGCGCCAAATTCTCACTTCACTACGCGCCGGGCTCCTCTCGCATGGCCAGCTCCCACCTCCCCTGCTGCAGGTCGTTCAGCAGCAGTTTGCCTTCCTCTGTCAACTCTGGCTTCCCCAGGGGTGTAGTGCTGCCTTTGAAGAACCACGGTTTCCACTCGACACCTTTTTCCTGCCTTATTTTCGCCTTTTCTCGCTGCTTTTCTTCAATCTCCTGCTTGACAGTTGTAGCCTTGTGGAACTGTTTGGAGAGGATGGCGGACGTGAGGCCGGACCAGAAACGCAGGGATTCAATCTCCAATTGTTGGGAGTCGGGAGGGATGATTTTGGGGTGTACTGAGAGGGGGACCAGGTCCATTAGGAGGATTTGATTTTGGGGGTCCTGCAATTTGTAAGTAAGAGATGGCAAAGGATATTTAGGTGGGGGCTCACGATGGGCTCAGACCCCAGGGAGAAGTAGGTCTTTTCTCGCCAATTACCCACTAAGCGTGCTACGATATCTTTCTCTAGCACGTCTCTGATTCGTATCTTGTCATCATTCTCTGGGTCGTAGTGGAATATGGCACCCTCGACCTTGTTCTGTGTCTTTCCAAGCCATCCTTCTTCCTGGTAATGCAAGATCGTCTTTAACTTCGTCTTAGGGCAAGTTATGTAACACTGGTCCCCCACACTCACGCTCAAGCTTCCACGGAGTAGTCCACCAAGATGCGCCGCAGGGTGTGTCAGCTGATATTGCTCGTCATCCCTTTTGTGAAGTGTGATGAATATACCAAGGTTGTGCTCTCCTGCTGTAACCTTTATGCTCGTGCCGGTAAATTTAGCAGAGATCTGGTCAAAGCCCCTGGCCGATATTCCCTTCTCAGGGCAATCAACATAGAAAGCCGATACAGGTGGGTGATGCGAAGTCTGTTCTGTGAGGTATGACACGCGGATTGGTTTTTCGAGCTTTGTGATGGGGAGGGTGGTCGCGGAAGGAGTTCGGGATAGGGCTGAGGCTTTGGAGGATTTTATTGACGATGCAGCACTGCTTGTTTCTGTCTTAGGTCGTATTGAAGGTATAGGTGGAGCTGCCTCTGTAACATCCCAATTACACTGCAGATATAATTAGCGCTCGAGCTTGTTAGATGCTCGATAAAGACAGACCCTAAAGAACTCTCCCAATGCAGAATTGTAAGGCTTGCAAGGCTTGCCCTTGACATATTTGAGATCCTTTGTAAACCAAAACCTCAGCACCTCCAGCATGCGATCTAACGGTTCTTCGGAATCGCCAATGGCCACAAACATCTCGGGCCGATCAAGGTAATTCCAATATTCAAGGTTCGGCCTTGGTTCGAGAAGCTGTGCAGGAAGGGAGAATCGCACAGAAGCGATATCTGCTACACCGATGAACCTGCGCAGTGATACACGATTAGTCTATCAGCGTAGAGATTTACTCCTGAAAGTAACAAATATCGGTCTTTGACGCACTCCATGGGTGTTTGACACCTCAATATGGACCCCAGAGTCAAGAACAGTTCGATTAGATTACACTTACTTTCTTAGAATGCCCAAGAACATGCGCAGCTTGGAGGTCTCATCAGGAGGCTTTTCGGCGCCATGCAACGTGCTTGAATCGGTTGACGCCGTACTAGGAGTGGCAGAGCTATCGGGCGAAGGTTCTAGTGAAGATTCCGCGGACGAGGCCATAGGTATGAGCGTATATATTAGGAGTCTTTGAGTCTAGAACATGAAATAGTTGATGATTTGGTGCGGTTGAGGCTGTTGTATGCCGAAACAGTAGAAGGACTGCCTTCAATCGGTACGTCACTTTCGCGATAGCAGATAAGCGACTCCTAACCTCGATGCGCCTCGGCTCTGAATGGCAGGCTTCTACTCCCTGGAATTGCACCTGAACGAGCGGCTCTGCAGGACGTGACGTGCGAATACCTTCAGGGTCCTGACGTGGAGAAAGACGGCGTTCTGTCTCTCGCATTGCTGTCGCCTGTATGCGCTAGGTCTGCTTTTACGATGGCCTAGAGGGCTATCGGCAAAGGCGAAGGCTGAGCTGTATGAATTGACTTTCGACAAATCAAAACGATGCGTCCTCCACGACATCAAGTGATTGGTTTTGATGCATCATCATCCTACACCCTCTCGTTGGCAGCCTCGCAGCATATTTTTGCTTGGAGCAAACTTTTGTGGTAGTGGCGGCTCAACCATTTGAGGTGGGGTATGTATCTGAATGGGTTAAAAGGGGTTTTTTTGGTAGCTATAGCAGCTACTGCGTTTCTCTATTCAGTCTAGTGATTCTGCAACCTGACACAAAAGGTATAGCCCTCTACAACATCACGTGAAAGCATATTTGAAATGAGGAAGGAGTAGGTTACGAATGGCTAGTTCCTCTCTATACTCAGTATGAGGTATTGCTTGATGCAGAAGATACGCACCAATCCACAAGGACCTTTGTAGAATGTTATGAAAGCTCATGTGACTGAGCCGTCCTGTTGTGTATCGTTACTAATTTGTTAGACGTCCTCTGTTTGCTTGGTGACGTCAACTGATTGACCTCATGTTGCATGAAGAAACCGCCCTGCGATGGTAGTTGTATGCAAGATTTGGTCGGTCCAGGGATCATCATCATGACTACCCGTCGGGTAAAGGGGAGTGCACAGATGCGTTCAAATCTCCTGGTTAAAAATATCGATTGCATCATAGCGTGAGTGAGGCGGACGTCAGGCTCATAAGCGGCAGCTGGCCTTCCAAGCGAGATTATCATAGACGATAGAAAGCAAAATCTAAAGATCAAGTGACCAGCAAGTAGTATGGACGTGTCGTCCTATTGAATCTTGACTCTGGAGGAAGGATCTTTAAGACCCTGTCGCCGTTGTTAGGTGCTACTGTAGTAATCTAAGGATCTTCTCGAGAGAGGGTGATTTTTCGGACGCAATTGCTTAGGCCTGCTATCCCTGGCGTACGGAACGGGACGCCCATTTTAATACGTATGTACAGTATCTAGAAGTTTTAATTATTGGCCGTTGCCATTTATTTGGTGTTAAGGGCATGTTAATCAATGGTGTGGCCTGGATCCTTGTAGATATCAATACTGCCTGTTCATAATGAAGGATAGGGGACACGTGCGACAAGAAAAATGGATGCCAGTCCGTGGTGGATGTAATTGAACCTTTTTTACCTTGATAGCCATTATAGATCTCGGTAGCGCAGATGGACCTCTGTAAAATGACCACTAAACATCCTTGCGCTATTGAGTCTTCAGGCGCAGCAGAAGAACTGTCTGGCGGTGTGCTGTACAATGCATCTGCACACTTAGCGAACAAAATGCGCCACTGACGTAGTAGCTCCACATCTGTTAAAGTGACCGACTTGTAGTGTTTCCAGGATATCAGAAGGACAAATGGTAAGGACTGGCATACGTGGGAGCAGTCCAGGCCGTGGTCGACCGCAGAACCAAACCCAGGATATGATAAGGAATCACACCCTGCTCGACTCTACGGGACGTTTTGTGAGCTGCGAATATGCCTTATAAATGGTCGTAGAGCATGAATTGGGCTTGAGAGGAGATCACGAGCCACAAAAATATGAGAGAAAATATACATCCCACAGTCAAGCGCATTTGGGAAAAGCAACGGGGAAAAGACATCTGCACGCCACCATCACATCCGGCCGGCGGTAAGATCCGAGATTTCAGCTCTGCTGGGAATATGGTGAAGTTATGTCCATTGGTACCTGCCAGAGGTTCTAAAAGCAGCACCTTATCATGTATTTATCAGTTATTTTCTTCTACCTATGGTATATAGAGCTCCATAATCGGCACAAAACTACGCAAGCCACCAGCCACAATAGCGTCGATCAACAGGTAAATTGCGTAGCCCGCTCGTCATATTTTCGGAAGATAGAGATCAAGGGGCTGTGGCTGTGCTCAGTTGAGAAACCGAGTATTGACGCCAGTTTACCTGTGCGGCACGAAATCACCAAAACACCACGGCTCGGCCGCCTTTCAAGTGGAGACGACGGGTGGCTTTTTCGCAAACTTAAATGATGGACCTGGAAAATAAAGTAAATTATTGCCATCGTTTGTTGCAGGCATGCTATCACCAAAGGAGAAGCATCTAATTAAACGGGCAATAGCTGGAGCTCGGGCTAATTAAACTCTGACCTGGGATGTTTTCTCCTTCACGATCCTTCTTGAAAATAATGTAATAAGAATGCATTAATGGCAAGCACCTGTATTCAAGCACTCTAGCTATAGGCCGCCAAAGATGGATGACATATTTGTGCATTTTGCCCTGACTATGATGCTGGGGGTACTAGAAAATCCCCAGGAATATTGATGATATTGTTGCCAGTAATGACGATGCCCGCCTTCCTGTGTGACAGCGAGGCGAATCTGAGAGAGCGTTAATGGAGGGAGCTGTCAGCCGACCGGCGGCTTACGTGCGAAACAGCCAGTCACAGTCCAGCTGTAGAGACCTCCGCTCGTATGCACTTGCTTTGCGGCCCAAGTGGCCAGTGACATATCAGGTGGATATTCAGAAAAAAGATGTCGGCGTGAAGATCCAGTGGCTGAAATACGTACGTCATGACATAGGTGTTGCGGCTGTGCCGCTTATCTTTCGATGAGAGGGGAGGTTCTAGCCCATCAGAGTCTGGGCGAATGTCATATCTGTGGGAGTCTTTGTGAACTAGTTGGACAAGGATCAAGCTTTAAGGAACCCAGCTTCTGGAAAGAAAGGTCTGACAACGAGAGGTTAGCATTGCTGGTGGGCCCAAGCCGAGTCCTAAGGCGAAACAAAATGTATCAGGTTAGGGTATGGATTAACAAACTGGGGAATCTTAATGCGATTGCTACTGCTATTTTTACATACCATGTGTGAATTGTGTGGACACAGGGTCTTGGACGTGTCAATCTCACCTCGTTGCAGGAGTTATGATCGTGGCGACAAATGCGTCGTCAATTGAGGAATAGGATGATCTTTGCCCATAGCATGCAAAAGGCCGATCATGAATACGATTGCGACTTTTTCGATTTAGAGGCGCACTACGCTACAGTAGGCTCGCCAGGTGGGTGCTGCCGAAACAACTCAGCCGGCACCAGGGATTCCTCGTCATGCTGCCGGGCCCTGGACTGCCTGTCTACCCTATCACTTCACAACTACCTTTACTACACTAATCCCATATCCATTGCCGGGTCTGGCCCTACCCTTCGTACACCTACTAGACTCGTCTCCAAGTCCCATCGTTCATGCTGCTAGCCGTTCGCTGCTTTTGCCTCGACCTCCGCCTCTTCACAACCCGTCTCTCTCGCCCGCCAAACCTCCCATATCCAAACAAAACCCCGAAGCCAAACGACCCCCAGCTATTCCTCTTTTCCTTTAGGTAATTCCCCGCCTCCCTCGATCCAGGTGTTGGTCTAAGTTGCTAGCCGTTTCCCTGGGATGGGACCATCATCCTCGTCTTAAGGACCACACTTAAATCATTCATGCAGGACGCTAATGGTGCTATACCCATCATCCTCATATACCTACTTGCCTGCCTGGCTCCTTTCACCATTAATTTTACTACCGCGCTCTACGTTATCCTCCCTTTATGAAATCGCATGTACCTCTATCCACCCATATGTTTCTCCAGACGGAAACATAAAACACAGCTTCTGCATGCCAGTAACTGGAGGCGTAGCCACACGATACTCGCAAAACGGAAGGAAAGAGCGCCTGGGCGCTCAACTTCTAGCAAATGTTTCGAAACCGGTGAGCACTTCCATGAATATTCCTTACGCCTTCACCTGTGTTACGGCTCTTGCTGTTACCCTGTCCTTTTGAATAGTAACTAACATGTTGTCTTGTCTATAGGACAAGCTCACAGAAGCCGGGGGACGAGCTGTATGAGAACTTCCGACAACACTTTCCTGCGATTGCTGGTGCTGGGATTGCGAGCACCTCAGCATCATCTGGCGACTCGAACCCAGCGATTCCAACTCTAAGCGATCACGGTGTTGATGTTGCAAGCCAAGAAAGGTTAGTTGTCCCTGATTTTGCGGTGTCTGACAGTGTTCGGCGCTGTAAGCGACTTCCGAGATCACAGCCTCGTCAAAAGAGGATCCATCCTAAATGTACTGGTTGAAGCTTCTACTAACTTGAATACTTAGACAACAACATTTGGGACATGAGGACATAAAGGACCAAGACCCGACGCCAAGGGCGCAGCACGAACCATGGAGGTTCACTCCATCCCTTCTGGACCCGAATTCATTCGCTTTCACAACCTTCGCGAACCAACCTCCAGGTTACTACACTCCCACGCCTGGAGGAGCGAATACTTTATATCACAGCCAAGCAGGCGACCTACATACTCCAAGTATGGGAATGGGAATGGGCATTGGCTTGGGGACTCCATTTTCAATGCCAGCCTCTGAGCTTGGTGTACATCCCGGTCCAGTCATTGACTTTTCTTCTTACGGACATGCTTTACAGCCTCATCCATTTCAAAACTATAATCCTTTTGGCCATCAAGAGCAACCACAACAACCTTCATATGCCCCATCCACTTTCGTACATCAGGACACGGGCTACGAAACCATGGAGCAGGATGGCTCCCCCATGGACGAAGGGGGTCGTATAGAATCTATGGAATCCAAGCTTCAACATGAGTCACCTATTATGAGTTATCAACCGAGGCAATACGAATCGAACATGGCTGTTCCAATGTCGCTTTTAGCAGAGAAGTTCCGCTTTCATGTCACCTTAAATGCACCAACTGCGATGATCAAGCATGCGGACGAAATTCCAGTGACTTATCTCAATAAAGGGCAAGCTTATTCGGTTTCCATTATGGACACAGCTCCAACTTTGCCGATACCCCTAGGAACAAGATACCGGACATTCATCCGTATTTCTTTCGAAGACGAACAGCAACGACAACGACCAACGACTTGTTGGCAGCTTTGGAAGGAGGGTCGGGGAACGAATGAAGCGCATCAACGTGGTGGCAAGCTTCAAGCTGTCGAGTATGTCGAAGCTAGTCAGCCTGTAGAAAGTGATGATAAGAGAACACGCATTGAGCTCGACACTGCATCCTTTGACGGGTTTTCGGTGCTCTGGACACCGGGTGTGAATGGTGTGACCGAGTGCAACATAGCTGTACGGTTCAATTTCTTGTCCACCGACTTCAGCCACTCTAAGGGCGTGAAGGGTATACCCGTCCGGCTCTGCGCCAAAACTCAAACGATGAGCAACGGTTCGCCGCATTCTGCCCCTGATCTAGCAGAAGTTGCGTTCTGCAAGGTGAAGCTTTTCAGAGATCATGGAGCAGAGCGGAAGCTTTCGAACGATGTCGCACATGTCAAGAAAACCATCGACAAACTGAAACAGCAGATTGCGCAAGCAGAGACTGGAATGAAGGATTTCAGCAAACGCAAACGGAGTGGATCAATTTCAACAAAGGTCCAACCAAGTCAAAGGCCCGGAAAGGTCCCAAAACATAAACGGACATGGTCGATGTCTTCAGCAAGCTCTGCCGGTGGACGCGCACCGATTGAAGAAGATCTACATTTTAAGTTACAAGCTATGCAGGATATGTTCACCAGCACAAGGCCCGTAAGCGTTTTGTATCTACGTGGTGCAGAAGAAGATGATCCAGATCTTCACCCAGTTGCCCTGCCAGGAGAGCCACTAGATCTTACAAAAGTTGACTCTCGAGAAAGCGTTTCTTGGCAGCAAAGGAGCAGCGGTCGCAGCTCGTCTACGACAGGAACATCATCGCTAGTTTCACCCTCGCCAAGTTCTATTTCTCTTCATTCACAAGGCTTGACCAGCTCTTCAATGCCGGCTCAGTCCACACAGTGGGCTGGATTCCATCAAATATCAGCACCCGATGTGCAAGGGCCGAATCCCCAGCAGCTTGCGAGTCCGCCGGATCGACTTACGAAAATCCCGAAGACTGATTGCACAGGGGGTTTGAGTGGGTGGATAGAAGCACTCGGAGTCGATTCTGCCTACAGACCTCCAGCCGAACGCCCTATAAAACCAGTTGCTTGCTTTTACATTCTACACCGTAATCCTTCAAACCCAGATAAGCATGAGTATTACCGAGCAGTCTATCTCATGCAGCGTACATTAAAGGATTTTACCAACAGCATCGCCGTGAAGTGGAATTTAGAGCCAACAAAAATCAAGCGGACGCTTCATGTGCTCCAGAAAGGCTTTGAGGTTGAAGTTGACGACGATGTTATCAGAGAACTGTCTGAAGGGCAGGATATGATCATGGAGATCTCCCAATTGGATTCATCTCAGGTCAAACGCGAATGGGAGATGGCCGTCGACGTGGCCGTCGATAGCGATACAGGCGCCACGCAGACTGTTGTCCATAAAGATGGCTACGAACTTCGGTTAATTTTCTAATATCTTTCCAACATTCTGTTTCTCGTCCTATACCCAATGGCTTCATTTGGCCTTGTACTGTTACGTGTCCATTTTTGGATTTAATGACGGCTGGGATTGACATATTGGCGTTTTTCTTCACATTCGAAATACGACTCCTTTGTGGATATGTGTTACCATAATTTTATTTTCCTGGCTCTTAGAGGATGCATAAATTGCGTGGGCTGGCACCTTCAATTATTTTAGGAATGTCTACAGGCGGATGGCTTTTTGACGATCTTGGGCTGTGGCAGCTAGCGACCTCTATCATTGGGTTCATTCTCACAGTACATCATTTCTTTCACTTCAAGCTCTAATGAGCAACGTACATTCTTTAGCACGAGCTATACGCATATCCACGACGCACACGAAAAATTTCTTTACTTTTAGGGTTGACACTCCAGAGATACCTAGACAATAGAGCCTAGTGACTATCACTAGACTAAGTTGGCAGGGCTTCAGAAGCTCTGATCGCAAGTACACAATACCACATCACTATTCAATCCTCTCCAACATGGGAGTCATGCTTATTACTCCAAGAGGATTCCCTTTACTCGCTTTGGAGGCTTGAGCCGCCGATTAACACTTGAAAACGAATGATAGCTTTAACTGCCAGCTCCAGACTATTGATTCCAAACACGCGATTGCTCTCGGAAGCTCTGAACCTCACATAGCTCCTCAATACTGTGATGATCACGCGCAAAAGCAGCAAGATTTCGATGACTCAAGGTTACGATATTGCTCGCACAAGCGAGGCAATAACCGCTCTCTTCCCCTCATCAGCCACACACTGATCTACGATGGAGTTTCTTCTTGCGGCTAATTGTGGCAAATGCATACGAATGAACTCTACTAACAAAGGGGCAATCTCTCCTAACGGCCATAGATCTGCAACGCATTGAAGCGCTCCAGAGCGAATAGCGGATTAACAAAACGCCACAAATACCGTTATCGGGTCGTGTATGCCGTTATCCAAAATTAGAACTTTTGAACACGCCAGTGCGCAAATGAGGAGACGGCACATCAAATTTCCTCAAATATATCTTCTTGCGAACCCACCTCCCTCGGCAAAATATGCATTGCATAGTTAGACTATGTATTATGAATCTATCAGATCGAATAGATGAATATTGCCACCTGTACCTGAAGCAAGGCTTACGCAATATTGCGTATCGGTCCCTGAGACTACGGTGTTATGCACAGCCTGATTGACAACGCATAGCGTTGCAGTGTCACAATGCAAGAGGCTTCGGCTCCACTCGAACCTGCGGGGTCTCAGCTGGCCACACCGTGCACGTGTGAGGTGATGACAAGTCACAGAGGCAGACTGAAAGTTTACGGGAAGCTCCACAACACAATTATCTCACCGGCACAGCGGGTTCCAGAGCCACCGACTAGCTAGAGAAGGAAGCGATCAGCATCAGAAGGAGGTTGAAGGGTTTTGTTGGCTAGGAGGTCTCCTTCCCTGCAAGTGGGGGAAAGTGATCGACACTTCGAAAATGATGGGCGGGATGAGCAAGACGCATTCGTGGGGCCAAAACATGCGAGGCCTCAGCCGTGCATGCCACCACTACTCGTTGCTTGGCACTGCATGCACTCAAGCCACGCAAGCCACGGTGGATCATACGGAGATCATAACTAGCGCTAACTCTAAGCTGGCGTGACCAACAAAGTTGAAGAATTGGAGATGCAACTTTTTGGCTCTAAGCTGCTCCTGATAATTTCCAATGTTTGGAACTTCCTCTTTGGTTGAACCAACAACTTTTCAAAACGAGCCTCACAAGGGGCTTCTTGACAATCGAGATGACTTCATCTGCCCTCTCCAACCACACCTTTTCATGCACTCCACGGGAAATTCCATACCGGGGTCAAAGTCCATCCGTCGCTCATGATATCTCAATGTCTCGACTTCCACATGTGGTCAAGTTGTTCTCTAGAATTAATGAATGTTGCGTATGTGGCAAAAGAATCTCTGCCGTCGGAGTTGCTGGATATTCTTCAAGTATCTCTAAATAACGCTTATGATGATTCACCGCTGTTGCCATTATATAGACCTTTCTCCTTGATATTCTTTTGAGAGACTTTCAATATCTATGTCCATGCACCTCCACCCAACCTACACTCTGTCCCGCTTATCTTCCTTAATTTTTTATTCCCAGCTTAGCTGCTCTCCTATAGATACCATGCCGTCTCCCCCTTTTTACTTTTTCCATCTCGTGGTCATGGGTGTATATCTCATTATTGGGAGGCAAGAATTTTTGGATGAGAATAGAAAGGGAAGCAGGTACGGTTCTGAGATATGATAGGCGCCTAGTTACGATTAACTGGGGACCATATCAACCGGCATCGCCATGATTTACATTTCAATTATATGGCAGAGGAGATCCTCGACACAGTGGGGCAGACTACGGGAGGCGATAGACTGATAGTAACGAAAATAGATTTTACAATGACTCGAATCTAGGCCCAGCAGCGACAGCATTCTGTGACAGTGACAACAAATGCTCCTCATATGGGCTTCCGCTCTGATACACTGAGGTGGGACTTTAGGGAGGCAGGGCTCGTGGCGATGGGTGTGTGTTGTCGAAGAAACAGATTACACACAACATCTGAGGCAGCAGCTGTGATTTTGGCCTGCTTTGGTGAAGCTTTAGGGAAGTTATGATATTGTAACGAGAGTATACGTTCCATTCTACATCGGCTATTTTTTTTATACTTTGTCACTGTATTGAATTCGTAGTCATAGACCGGTGTTTGCGTTGATATCTGGATTCAACTTCGGCTTTCGCTGGGATTTGTACTCTTGGCTGGGGATATTCCCCCCCCTCTGGTAAAGTCTATTCATTTTGCGGATTTGGAAAAGCCAGAATGAGATTTCATCTCATTGGGCTTTGATGATGTTGCTGACAGATGTTGAGGGAGAGTTTGTTGATGTCTCATTGTGATGACCCTTTTGTCGTTTGTGAGAGATCTGTTGTTGCTAAGGATTTTCTTGTTGATGAAAGTTCTCCCATGGATGAAAGTCCTCTCATAGGCAGGATTTTGTTGAGTCAACTCTCTTCCCTGTTTACGTATAGGTCGATCATCTTTACCGTTCTTTTTCTTTCGTTGAGAACCATTCCGCACATTCTCCGTTTCCATCGAACAGGTGGATGGTCACGAATGTGTCACGGTGTTTGGCAAGCAGGGAGAGACTCGTGGTCACTGTGTGTGCCAACCTGCGCGAGATGTGCTCGAACGTTTTCAGTCGAGTTTCCAGCTGATTTAACTTGCTATCTTTGTTTCTCATGTGCATTTACGATTGAGATCATATCAAAAATTATAGAGTGTCCTCTATAGGAATGTTGATGACCTTTTGTGTCTACTTCCCCTACTATGACTCCAGGTGGGTAACAATTACATAGAGGGCTTAAAAGTTCACCGCGGCGATCAGAACCTTCTATTCCAGCAACTAGATTGCCTGTCTTGATATTGAGCGTAACCAGTTAACGGCTCATAGCTTGAGCTCCGAGTCGATGCAGGCATGTGGAATTCTAATAAATGCACGGGCAGCTACTACGCTGTACCGAAACTTGCGATCAAGACTGAACAGGAGTTCGAAGGATTCGCGTTCCGCGATCCTGACACGGAAAAGTGCTACTCAAGTACAGGTAGAATCTGGAATCATCGAGTACCGATATTTTCCATAGCTCCTCCGACTTGACGGCAGGAAGACATTGACGACGACAGACGACAAGAAAGGTTCTCGAAGAGAGAAATGCATACCGACAGGTACCAGGACTACAACAAAAACACTTTCTGCCGCAAACCATTGCCAAATCTCTGGTCTCCTTGCTGCTATCTGAGTCATAATAGAAGGCCCACTCGGAATCTCGTCAAGCGTAAGATTTATAGTCTTCGCGATATTCTTTTTGGCAGGTGACAAAATGGTATCTTTGGGTTTCGTTTATAATAGAACAGGTGCTTAAGTTTCCCTGTTTGGAGGCTTTTTCACGTCGCTTGGATCACGATTGCTCTTTGCGCACCGCTCCATAACAACTCAGCTGTGACCTTTTCATCGTGTTACAGAAGAAAGGAGGGGTATATTATGAGTGGATGCTTTTTATACTCAGCCATTCTTTACCGGGTAGGTCACGCAGATTCGAGATTTAGGTTACACTGAGCGGAAGCTCTTTCCTACGGCTAGAAAGATTGATTTTCTCATGTTTCTCCTCTTTCAATACAAACAAGCTTCCCCTTCCACTTGGCTATAGCATAGCTGACCAGTCCTCCTCTTTTACATAGTCTTTCCAAGACTTGAGCTTATAGGATGGAGGAATGATCTAAATTTCTGTTAGCGTCTGATTTCTGGTCAATTTTTCGAATGGAACTCACCTCCCGAGCCTTAATCTTATCATTGGCTTCAAGTCCGGCCTCTCCATATGGTAGCCCGGAACAAAGCTCCCCAACCGCAACAGCCAAGTTATTCGGAAGTCCAATGCTCTCCATCCTCATCTCATACTCTTCTTTAGTAACTTGCTGAAAGACAGCTTTCACCCCCAAAGCTGGACAATATCAGCTAAATGAAATCCCAAATACAGCAAAACAAGAGATACCTTCTGCCCAAATCCTAAGCCTGTCCTCTTCAGGCATGAGATCGCCGACAACTGTCACAGTCTCGCCATAATACTTCTCCCTTCCCCTAACTATAGCATCAACCACCACTCCCGCATCAGAAGAAGATGCAACCGGGATCCTTGTTGAGCTCGGGTGCGGCATCGAAAGCACCCAGGTGCCATCAGGACCCTACGCCAGCATGATTAACAGAAGAACTACTTCCCCATCCTATAGAGGGCTCGCTTGCAGCACTCTACGTACCTTCTGCGGCCCAAACACCGGCCCAAACTTCAGCCAATTCTGATAATAATACGCAACCCAAACCTCCGTCGTCTTCTTCCACAAACCAGGATGATTGCTCATCAAATCCTCCCTAATAGCTGCCTTCGCATTATACGGCAAGATCCTCTGAAAGCGTCCATCAGCAATCTTCCTACCATCAGGTAGCGCACTAAAGATGTAATGCTCTAATTCTGGAATCTGGCTTGCGACGCCATTGACCAGTTTTCCTTGTGCAACTTCGAGCTCGAAACTGTTTTGGTCCCAGAAATTGGTAATGGCAAAGATGACATTTGCACCGGCAAGGGCGGTGCGGA
>Ga0335072_10008844_pt1 | contig 14567 bp, 9 predicted proteins | sample Lox_Sample_21_FD_206725 | JGI IMG/M metagenome (GOLD analysis project Ga0335072, IMG submission 206725) | Soil microbial communities from Loxahatchee National Wildlife Refuge, Florida, United States - Lox_Sample_2.1 | ecosystem: Environmental > Terrestrial > Soil > Wetlands | place: USA: Florida... | reverse complement strand
ACGACGGTCAGCTCGAACCGCTCGACGAGGCCATTGCGCGCGACCTCGGGCGTCTGCGACCCGCGGATCAGTGCGATCACCTCGTCGAGGTTGGCGAGCGCGATCAGCAGTCCCTCGAGGACGTGGGCGCGCTCCTCGGCGCGGCGGAGCTCGTACTTCGTCCGGCGGACGATGATCTCGCGCTGGTGGTCGACGTAGTGGCCGATCACCTCGCGCAGCGACAGTGTGCGCGGCACGTTGTCGACGAGTGCGACCACGTTGACGCCGAACGTCTGCTGCATCGGCGTGTGCTTGAACAGCTTGTTGAGCACGACCTTGGGGATCGCGTCGCGCTTGAGCTCGATCACGATCCGCATGCCGTTGCGGTCCGACTCGTCCCGGATGTCGCTGATCTCGGAAACCTTCTTCTCGTGGACGAGCGTCGCGATCTTCTCGATCACGCCACCGTCCCCGCCCTTGCGGACCTGGAACGGCAGCTCGGTGACGATGATCGCCTCCTTACCCTGCCCGATCGGCTCGATGTGGGCCTTGGCCTGCACGCGGATCCGCCCGCGGCCGGTGGCGTAGGCGTCACGGATCCCCTCGCGTCCGAGGATCGTCCCGGCGGTCGGGAAATCAGGGCCCTTGATGTGCTTCATCAGGCCCTCGACGTCGATGTCGGGGTCGTCGATGTACGCGAGCGTCGCCGCCACCACCTCGCGCAGGTTGTGCGGCGGGATGTTCGTGGCCATGCCCACCGCGATCCCCGAGCCGCCGTTGACGAGCAGGTTCGGGAACCGGGCCGGCAGGACCAGCGGCTCCTGCTTGGAGCCGTCGAAGTTGGGGGCGAAGTCGACCGTCTCCTGGTCGATGTCGCGCAGCATCTCGGTGGCGAGCGGGTCGAGCCGGGCCTCGGTGTACCGCATCGCGGCCGCGCCCCAGCCGTCGATGTTCCCGAAGTTCCCGTGCCCGTCGATCAGCGGATAGCGCATCGAGAAGTCCTGCGCCATCCGGGCCAGCGTGTCGTAGATGGGCGAGTCCCCGTGCGGGTGGTACTTGCCCATGACCTCGCCGATGATCGTCGCGCACTTGACGTGCTTGCGCGGCGGCCGCAGGCCAAGCTCGTTCATCGCGTACAGGATCCGGCGGTGAACCGGCTTGAGGCCGTCGCGGACGTCGGGCAGAGCGCGCCCGACGATCACCGACATCGCGTAGTCGAGATACGCCGAGCGCATCTCGTCCTCGAGCCCGCGAGGCTCGATGTTGCCCCCGCCGATGGTGTCGATCGATGCCATTAGTCAGTCCTCCTACGTGTCCAGCGTCGCGAGCCGCGCGTTCTCCTCGATGAACGCCCGGCGCGGCTCGACCTGGTCGCCCATCAGCATCGAGAACACCATGTCGGCCGATGCCGCGTCCTCCATCGTGACCTGCACGAGCGTCCGCGAGCTCGGGTCCATGGTCGTCTCGCGCAGCTCATGCGCGTCCATCTCGCCGAGGCCCTTGAAGCGGTAGTACTCGATCCCGCGTTGCGCGATCGCCAGCACCGCCTCGCGCAGCTCGTCGAACGTGGCCGCGTCCTTGGTGTTCTCGCCGAGCGCGACATGGAACGGAGGCGTGCCGACCAGCTCGACCAGTTCCTTGTGCACCTCGGCCAGCTGGTGGTACTCCTCGGCCTCGAGCGTGGCGCGCGGAATCGTGTGCGTTGTGGCGAGGCCGGTCTTCCCCTCGACCGTGCGGATGACGACCTCGTGCTCGTTCTCGGACAGCAGCTCGACACGGAAGGCCTCACCGTTCTGGCCGTCCCTGATGTGGTGCAGGAGCGCTTCGACGTCGGAGACCTGCTCCTCGAGCAGCCTCGCCTGCTGCAGGAAGCTGATCACGCCATGACCGTGCGCCGCGCGCAGCGCGGAGGCCCAACCGTCGTACTGCTTGAGCAACCGGTTGAAGCGCTTCCAGCGCGTATCGGTCAGCTTCAACTGCTTGTTGTACCGGTCGAAGATCTCGATCTTCTCGAACTTGTCGCCAAGCAGGATGTCCTCGAGCTCGGACTCGCGCTCGATGTAGCGATGCTTCTGACCCCGGGTCAACCGGTAGAGGGGCGGCTTGGCGATGTACACGAAGCCGGCCTCGATCAGCGGCTGCATCTCACGGAACAGCAGCGTCAGCGCGAGCGTGCGGATGTGAGCGCCGTCGACGTCGGCGTCGGTGAGCAGCACGATCTTGTGGTAGCGCGCCTTGGCGATGTCGAACTCGTCGCGCACACCGGTGCCGATCGCGGTGATCAGCGCCTGGATCTCGGTGTTGGCCAGCACCTTGTCGATGCGGCTCTTCTCGACGTTCAGGATCTTCCCGCGCAGCGGCAGGATCGCCTGGGTGCTGCGGTCACGTGCGCTGACGGCAGAGCCACCCGCCGAGTCGCCCTCGACCACGAACAGCTCCGCGAGGGATGGGTCCTTGACCGAACAGTCGGCGAGCTTGCCGGGCAGGGCCGAGTTCTCGAGCGCAGACTTGCGCCGGGTCAGATCGCGCGCCTTGCGCGCGGCGGCCCGGGCCCGCGCCGCGTCGACGCTCTTGCGAATCACCCTGCGGGCGTCCTGCGGGTTCTCCTCGAGGAACTCGGATAGGCGCGCGTACACAACCGAGCGCACGAAGCCGTCCATGCCCGGGTTTCCAAGCTTGGTCTTGGTCTGGCCCTCGAACTGCGGGTCGGTCAGCTTGGCCGAGATCACCGCGGTCAGGCCCTCGCGGACGTCCTCGCCGCTCAGCGCATCGTCCTTCTCCTTGAGCTCACCCTTGTCGCGCGCGTATTTGTTGAGCGCGCTCGTCAGCGCCGACCGGAACCCGCTGAGGTGCGAGCCGCCCTCGATCGTGTTGATGTTGTTGGCGAACGAGAACACCGACTCCTGATAGGAGGAGTTCCACTGCATCGCGACCTCGACGGCGCCCTCGTCGCTCTCGCCTTCGAACGAGATCACCTTGGCGGTGATCGGCTCCTTGTTGCGGTTGAGGTACTTGACGAAGTCGACGATTCCGCCCTCGTAGTGGAACTCGGCCTTATGGCCCTCTCCGCGCTTGTCGACAAGCGCGATGCGCAGACCGCGGGTGAGGAACGCGGTGTCACGCATGCGCTCCTCGAGCGTCGTGAAGTTGAGATCGAGCGTCTCGAACACGTCGGCGTCCGGGACGAACGTGATCGTCGTACCGGTCTCCCGGGTCGGTTCGCCCTTCTGGAGGTCCCCCAGGGGCGTGCCCCGCTCGAACGACTGCGTCCACACGAACCCGTCGCGGCGAACCTCGACGTCGAGGCGCTCCGACAGCGCGTTCACGACTGACACGCCGACGCCGTGCAGTCCGCCCGAGACCTTGTAGCCACCGCCCTGCCCGAACTTGCCGCCGGCGTGCAGGACGGTCAGTACGACCTCGACGGCAGGCCGCTGCTCCTTCTCCATGATCGCCACCGGGATGCCCGCGCCGTTGTCGCGCACGGTGACCGAGTTGTTCGGATGGATCGTGATGTCGACGCGGTCGGCGCGCCCCGCCAGTGCCTCGTCGACCGAGTTGTCGACGACCTCGTACACGAGATGGTGCAGGCCGCGTTCGCCGGTCGAGCCGATGTACATGCCGGGACGCCTGCGGACAGCCTCGAGGCCCTCGAGGACGGTGATGTCCTGCGCGTCATAACTGCTCTGCTGGTTAGGGCGCCCTGCGGCGCCATCGTCAATTGCCAACGATCCTCCGATACATCAGAGACGCCCCGGGTCCGCGCAACCTGGCGCGCGCCGGGGCGTCGAGAATTGTGCACATGATGATAGCACGGCAGGGGGCAGAAACGCCGGTTGACCGCTGTCCGTTTTGCCTGCAAAACTCGCAAAACGGAGTGTATTCAGGGGGTCCATGACAGGTCGCTTTTGTCGGCTTTGACGTGCTCGGAAACGAGCCGGTCGGCAAACGTCTGGAGGCGTCTCGGGCGCAAACCCCAAACACGCGCAATGCTCAACTTTTGCGCGCATCCGCCGATGCTTACGCGAAGGGCTGCCGGCGAGACGAGTCGGCGCACTGAGGATGAGAGCCGAAACCTCCACCGAACCCCAGCCCAAGCCGTCCTCTCGCCTGTCGGGAGCGCTTCGCCGTGCTCGCGACGTTCACCCCGTTTGGGGTCTGAATCTCCTGTTGGTCGTCGCCGCCGTGGCGCTCTACGCCGGGCCGGTCCACGGCCTTCAGCCGCTCTCGCGCCCGCACCTGCCGTGGTGGTCGATCGCGATCGCGTTTGCGATCGCCGAGCGCTGCATCGTCCATCTCCACTTCCGGCGTGGCGCGCACTCGTTCTCGCTCGGGGATATCCCGATCGTGTTCGGACTGATCTTCTGCAGCGCCGAGGCGCTCCTGATCGGCTGCCTGCTCGGGAGCGCGCTGGTGATGCTGTTCGACCGCCGACTCCCGCCCGTCAAGTTCGTCTTCAACATCTCCCAGTTCGCGGTTCATGCCTGCATCGCAGTCCTCGTAATCCACGCGCTCGCGCCCGCGTCGGATCACGTCGGACAGCGCATCTGGGTCGCGGCACTGATCGCCACGCAGGTCTCCGGGTTCGTGACCGTGATCCTGATCGCAGTCGCGATCTCCCTGTCGGAGGGCATGGTGAAGCTCCGCACCGTCGTCCACATGCTGTCGATGGATCTCGTGGTGACGCTCAGCAACGCCAGCCTGGGGTTGTGCGGCGCGGTGATCGCGTCCTCGAATGCCAGGGCGCTCCCGCTCCTGGCGATCCCGTCGCTGACGCTGTTCGCGGCCTACCGCGCGTACCTGTCCGAGCGCGAGCGTCACCAGCGACTCGAGTTCCTGTACGAGGCCAACCGCACGCTCGCACGCTCGCGTGAGATCGCTCATGCGCTCGAGGGTCTGCTCGTCCGCTCGCTCGAGGCGTTCCGCGCCGAACTGGCCGAGATCATCCTGTTCGGGTCGGAGGAGAACCCATCGCTGCGAACCCTGCTCGGGCCGGGCAGCTATCGCGAGTTGATGGAGCCCGTCGACTCCGAGGTGGCCGATGCGATGCGCGAGGTGCTCGAGCAGAGCGGCGGCGGTGCGATCACGCTCGACCCGCCGTTCGGAGGTGCACGCTTGCAGCGCTACCTGGAGGCCCGCGGCGTGACCCACGCGATGGTGGCGCCGCTGCCGGGGGAGGACCGGATGATCGGCGCGATCATGCTCGCCAATCGCTTCGGCGTCGTGCGCTCGTTCGCACACGACGACCTGCGGCTGCTCGACACGCTCGCCGGCAACGCGAGCGTCGCGCTCCAGTACGACCGCCTCGAGCAGGCCGTCACGCAGCTGTCGGTCCTCCAGGAGCAGCTCCACCACCAGGCCTACCACGATCCGCTCACGAACCTTGCCAACCGGTCGCTGTTCACCGACAAGGTCAAAGGGGCGCTCGCCGACCGCCGTGGCGAGCTCGCGGTGCTGTTCATCGACCTCGACGACTTCAAGACGATCAACGACAGCCTCGGCCACTCGGCCGGCGACGAACTGCTGGTGTCGGTCGCGTCGCGCCTGCGCGGCTGCCTGCGGCCCGAGGACGTGATCGCGCGACTGGGCGGAGACGAGTTCGCGGTGATGGTCGAGGACGGCCACGACGCCGAGGCCGCCGCGGTCGCCGTCGCGCAACGGATCATGGAAGCGTTCGTTCTGCCCGTCGACGTGGGCTCGGAGAGCGTGGCCGTGTACGTCAGCTGCGGCATCGCCACGAGTCACAGTGGGGCCGCCTCGGCCGATGAACTGATCCGTGACGCGGACGTCGCGATGTACAGGGCCAAGACCAACGGTAAGGGTCACTTCCAGGTGTTCCACCCGAGCATGGGTGAGGCCGTGCTCGAGCGCCACGGCCTCAAGGAGGAGCTGCGACTCGCGATCGAGCGCCAGCAGCTGACCCTTTACTTCCAGCCGATCGTCGACCTCGACACCGGTGCGCTGGTGGCCGAGGAGGCGCTCGTGCGCTGGGAGCATCCGCGCCGCGGGCTCGTCGGCCCGTCGGAATTCGTCCCGCTTGCCGAGGAGACCGGGCTGATCCTGTCGCTTGGTCAGTACGTGCTCGAGGAGGCCTGCCAGCAGGCTCGCCGCTGGCAGGCACTCGGCCCGATCGGACCGGGCGCGGCGTCGCAGGTCGCCGTTCACGTCAATCTCAGCGCGGTCGAGCTTCGCGACCCGGGTCTCGTCGACCGCGTGCGCGCGACGCTGTCGGACGCCGGGGTCAATCCGCGAAGCGTCGTGTTCGAGATCACCGAGAGCGTCCTCCTCGAGGACTCCGAACGCGTCAAGGCCGCGATCGCCGAGCTGCGCGCTCTCGGCGTGAGGTTTGCGCTCGATGACTTCGGGACCGGCTACTCGTCGCTCAGCTACCTGCACACGCTTCCGTTCGACATGCTGAAGATCGCGAAGTCGTTCGTCGACGGTCTCGCCCGCGGCGGACGCGAGGCCTCGTTCGTTCGCATGATCATCGAGCTCGCCCGCACGCTTGGCGTGGCGGTGATCGCCGAGGGGATCGAGACCCAGGAGCAAACCGAAGCGCTCGTCGCACTCGAGTGTGACTACGGCCAGGGTTTCCACCTCGGCCGGCCCGAGCCGGTCAAGCCGGAGCTCCAGCTCCGGTCGGCCGCCTGACCGCGCAGCGCCCCGCGCGACGGTCGTTCTCACCACCGCGACCGAGTTCGTACATCCGTCCAAAGCGCTTAGGTGGCTGCAGCTTGCGGCCGATGAACCTCCCACGAAGGACTGCAGGGGCAAACCCGTCGCGAGGCGGGGGCGCAAAGCCAGGGGTCTCGCACGCCAGCGAGACGGCCCAGCCGCCAGTTCACAACTAATAAGACTGCTCAGGGCAAACCCGTCGCGAGGCGGGGGCGCAAAGCCAGGGGTCTCGCAAGGACGCGAGATAGCCCAGCCGCCAGTTGAGTCACTGGTTAATTGGTTTTGCGACACGGAGGTTGCCCTGAGATGACACGTTCTGTCCACATCGTTGAGCGGATGCGATGGATGTCCGCGCTCGCCGTCGCGGCTGTCGCCGCGGTCGCGCTCGCCATCGCGCTCGGCGCGACGGGCGGACAGATTCGGCTCGTCCCGAACTCCTCCGCCTCGCCGGCTGCCGCCGGGTCCTCGGCGCCACTTGATCCGCGCATCGCCACGCTCGCGGCTCACCGCCCGAGCGCGACGGTTCAGGCGATCGTCCAGTTCAATGCCACGGTCACCACGGCGAAGGCCAACTCCGACGCAGCCCGCGTCCGTGGGCGCATCGTCGGCAACCTGCCGATCATCCATGGCCTCGCGCTGTCGCTGACCGCCGCGGAGGCTCGCACTCTGGCGACGAACCCGGATGTGCACGCCGTGTCACTTAATTCGACGGTCAACACGGAGAGCCTTCCTTTCCACATGATCGGCGGGCAGAGCGTCCCGACCAACCAGCTTCAAACGACTTATGACCAGACGCTCGGCGTCCTCCCCCTCTGGAAGTTTGGTGTCACTGGCACCGGAGTGGGAGTTGCCGTCGTCGACACCGGCGTTGACGGCGCGCTGCCCGACTTCGCCTCGAAGGACCACGGCGCCTCGCGGGTCGTTGCGAGCGCCGTGGCGAATGCTGATGCCACCACCGCGACTGACAGTTATGGTCACGGAACGGACGTGGCCGGGATCATCGCCGGCAACGGCGACAATCGCGGCACGGGGGATCCGGAGTACGGTCACTACATCGGCGTCGCGCCGAATGCCAACCTCATCTCGATCAAGGTCTCCGACGAGACGGGCGAGGCGAGCGTGCTCGACGTGATCTACGGACTGCAGTTCGCGGTGGAGCATCAGTCACAGTTCAACATTCGTGTCATCAACCTGTCCCTGAGCTCGACGACGCCCCAGTCGTACAAGACCGACCCGCTCGACGCGGCGGTCGAGGCGGCGTGGATGCACGGCATCGTCGTGGTCGCGGCCGCCGGCAATCAGGGCACCGCGTCGAACGCGGTCCAGTACTCCCCCGGCAACGATCCGTACGTCATCACCGTCGGCGGCGTCGACGAGAACGGGAGCGCGAACCCGATGGGCGACACGATCGCCTCGTGGTCGAGCCGCGGTACCACGCAGGACGGTCTCCAGAAGCCGGACGTGTATGCCCCAGGAGCGCACATCGTCTCGGTGCTCGCGCCGAACAGTGTGTTCTCGACGAGCTGCCCGACCTGCGTCGTCGGCAACGGTCAGTACATCCAGACGAGCGGGACCTCGATGGCGGCTCCGGCAATCGCTGGACTCGTCGCCGACCTGCTGCAGATTCACCCGAACTGGACTCCCGATCAGGTGAAGGGCGACCTGACGAGCCCGGCGGTGACCGAGAACTCCTCCTTCCAGGAGCCGAACGCGGTCAAGGCCGCGCTGCTGTGGAACCCGCCGCTCGCCGACCAGGGACTCACGCCCAGCACCCTGATCGACACCGCGACCGGCGCGATCAACTACAGCCTCTCAAGGTGGAGCCTGTCGAGCTGGAACCGGGCCAAGGGCCCGCTGCGCGCCGGCTATGCGCTGTCCAGCTGGAACTGCGATAACTGCACCGCGAGCGGGGGCGACGGAAGCGCCGCCACGACGCTCGGTTCCTGGAATACGGTCGAGCCGCTCGGATAAGACATTCAAGCCTTGATGGGGCCGGCGGGGGCTGACAGAGCCGGCGGGGGCTGGGTACGACAAGGCCGGTGGCGGGGTTTGGGCATCCCGTCGCCGGCCTTGTTCGTTTCAGTTACGGACCGGAAGCGCCACGCAGCGCAGCCGCGACACCCGGCCGGTCCGCAGAAGAGTGTTGAGCCGCTCGATGATCGCCGGGGCCATCAGATCCAGTTCCTGGGCCCACACCGACGCCGAGCAGGACACGGTCACGACCCCGCCACGCTCGGCCGTCGGCGACGCTTCGCCTGCGATCGCCGCACCAACAGCGCCGGGCCACGCGCGCTGCACCTCGGCCAGCAGGCTGTCGGGCTCGAGCTCGTCGCGGATGTGGTCAAGCGCGAACGACAGTGGACGTGGGGCGCGCCGGTAGGTGGTCATTCCGCCGTCATCGCCAACAAGCGGCCTCCGGACACCGCGACCTGGGTCACGTCGTCGTCGCTCGAGCCGGGCACGTGCTCGAGGTCGGTGGCGGTGATCACAGACTGGCCGGCAGTCGAACGCAGCAAGTCGACCAGCGCCCGGCGGCGGTCGCGGTCGAGCTCACTCATCACGTCGTCGAGCAACATCAGCGGTGGGGCCGGACGATGGTCGGCGATCACCTCGCGCTCGGCGAGAAGCAGTGCCAGCAACGCGAGTCGCTGCTGGCCTTGCGATCCGTAGGCGCGCAGGTCATGCCCACCGTGGTCGGTCGCGAGGTCATCGCGGTGGGGCCCGTGGCCAGTGAAGCCGCGCTCGAGATCGCCGTCGAGCCGCTCGGCGAGCTCACGGACGAGCTCCCCGGGCTCGGTCGCCTTCGACCGGGGGCGGTAGAACACGCCAGGATCGTCAGGGAGGCCGAGCGCGCCGGCGAGGCGACCGAACGGCTCCGCGAGTAGTTCGACCGCGCGCCGCCGATCGCTCATCAGAGCGATTCCATGCCGGGCCAGTTGCGCGTCCCAGCTGGCGAAGGAGCCGCGCGACCCACGGCCCGACCGGATCCGCGAGATCAGAGCGTTGCGCTGGGCCAGCGCCTGCGAATACAGCCGTCGCGTGTCCGTACGCGCCGGCCACAGCGCCGCCACGAACTGGTCGAGATGAGCCCGGCGCACCGCGGGAGCGCCCTTGATCAGCTCGAGCCGGTCGGGGAGGAAGACGCTGACCAGGGGTCGGCTGGGCACGTCGAGCATCCGCTCGACGCTCGCGCCGTCGACGCGCATCGCCTTGGGCTGGCCCGGTACGAAGCCGACCGACAGCTCATGCATCCCGTCCTCGTCCTCGCACGCGAGCACGGTCCGCGCCGCGCCGGCGCCGAACCTGACGACCTCGCGCTCGTTGTTTGTGCGGCACGAGCGGCCCGTGCAGCCGAAGTAGAGCCCCTCGAGCAGGTTCGTCTTGCCGGCGCCGTTCGGGCCGGTCACGACCGTCAGCCCATCGCCAAGCTCCACGCGCGCGTCGTGGTATCCGCGGAAGTCGCGCAGGCTCAGGCTGAGGACCTGCACGCCGGGTCGCTAGACGTTGAGCCGGATCGGCATGATCAGGTACCGGAACCGGCTCTCGTCGCCGGATTCGAGTAGCCCCGGGCGAAGCGGGCTGATCAGCTTCATGACCACATCGCCTTCCTCGATCGCCTCGAGCCCGGCGCGGAGAAATTCCGGGTTGAAGCCGATCTCGAGCGGCTCGCCCTGGAACGGCACGGGCAGCGACTCGAGCGCTTCGCCGATATCGGGGGTCTGCGCGGAGATCGTCAGCTCGCCGGGTTTGAACGACAGCCGCAGGGGCGCGTTCTTCTGGGCGAGCAGGCTTATGCGCCGCACCACCTCGGTCAGCTCGGAACCGGCCAGACGCAGCTCGTGCTCGAACGTCTCGGGGAGCAGTTGGCGATAGTTCGGGAACTGCCCGTCGATCAGCCGCGAGGAGAGGACTATCCCCCCGAGTTCGAACAGGACCTGGTTCTGCCGAACGCTGATGCGAAGCTGCTCGTCCTCCACGTGCCCGGCCACGCGGGCCAGCTCTTGGAGCGCGCGAGCGGGGACGTTGACCTCGAACCCGGATGGGAGCGCCTCTTCGAGCACCGTCTCCTTCACACTCAGCCGGTAGGAGTCGGTCGCCACCATTCGGAGCTCGCGGTCGGACGCTGAGACGAGGATGCCGGTCAGCACGGGCCGGGTCTCGTCGCGCGAGGCCGAGGTCGCCACCTTGAGCGCGGTCGACACGAACGCCTCCACGGGAAGCGAGACGGCACCGTCCGCCTGAGGCTCGGGGAAGGGCGGAAAGTCCTCGGCTCTGAGCGTACGGATGTGGAACGTCGCATTGCCCGAGACGAGTTCGACGTCCTGTTCGGAGGCGCGGAGTTCGAGCGAGACGGTCTCGGCCGGGAGCAGCCGGACGACGTCGAGCAGCAGCCGCGCCGGCAACACGATGGCGCCTTCGCGGACGACCTCGGCCTCCAGCGGAACCCGCAGGCCGACGTCCATATCCGTCGCCTGGAGCTCGCAGCCGGTGGACGCAGCGCGGAGTTGGACCCCCGACAGCGCCTGGATCGCACTGCGCGTCGAGGCCACTCTGCTCACGGTCTGAAGTTGTCGAAGCAGAGCCTCGCGGTCGCAGGAGATCTTCACGATGAATACCTCAGGTGGGATTTAGAAGTCATAGGGGATCTACGAGTGTTGACAAACCGCGGGAATGCCTGCAGCGAGAAGGAATCCTGGGGTGTGCAAAGAAACAGACAAGTTTGTCAAGAGGGTCGGTCGGGACGGCCGCGGGCGATGATGCTCGTCAGCTCCTGCACCTCGTCAACAGCTTGTTGATCGTTGCTCATGCGCTCGGACACACGCTTGCAGGCGTGGAGGACCGTCGCGTGGTTGCGTCCGCCGAACGCATCACCGATCACCTGAAGCGACGCGTCGGTCAGGTCGCGGGTTAGGTGGATCGCGACCTGGCGGGGCCAGGTCACGTTGGCGGCGCGGCTGGAAGAGGTCAGCTGTGTGAGCGCCAGGCCGTAGTACGAGGCGACCGCATGCTGGATCTGCCCGATCGAGGTCGGGGCCTCCTTGTTCGCACGTGGGTGGATCTCGTCGAGCACGCCCTCGGCAAGCTTGACGTCGATCGGCAGTTGGGTCAGCGAGTGGTACGCGACGATCCGGATGAGAGCCCCCTCGAGCACGCGTACGTTGTCGGTGATGCGATCGGCGATGACGTCCAGGACGGCATCGTCGTTAAGCGGGATTCGGTCGAGCACGGCGCGCTTGCGCAGGATGGCGACCCGGGTCGCATGGTTCGGCGGCTTGATTACCGCGACGAGCCCCGACTCGAACCGCTCGCGCAGCCGCTCCTCGACCGCCACGAGTTGGCTGGGCAGCCGGTCGCAGGTGAGAACGAGCTGGCGACCGGTTTCATAAAGGGCGTTGAACGTATGGAAGAACTCCTCTTCGGTCTTGGCCTTGCTGGCGAGGAACTGGACGTCGTCGATCAGCAGCACGTCCGCGTCCCGGTAGGCCTGCTTGAAGCGGTCGAGCGATCGTGCCCCGAGCGCCCGGATGAAGTGGTTGGTGAAAGCCTCGACCGTCGTGTAGCGGATGACCGCGCCACCGCCGAACGCGAGGACGTAGTTGCCGATGGCCTGGAGGAGGTGCGTCTTTCCGAGACCGGGCGGGGCGTGCAGGAAGAGGGGGTTGTAGGCCTGACCCGGGTGCTCGGCTACGGCCAGCGAGGCGGCGTGGGCGAGCCGGTTCCCGTCCCCGATGATGAACTGATCGAAGCTGTAGCGCGGGTTGAGCGCGCCCGCGGCCAGGTCGAAGCCTTCGGCGCGAGTCCGCGGTCGGTGGGGGCGATCGACGCCGTGGCACGCGAGTTCGAACTTGATGTCCGGCCCGAAGGCGATTCTGGCGCAGCTCTCGAGGATCCGTCCGAAGCGTTTGGAGACCCAGTCGTACGTGGCCGCCGGCGCGTCGACGAGCAGCGTGCCGTCTCGCACCGACCGCAACTCGAGCGACGCGAGCCAGATCTCGTACGTGGACTCGCCCACCGCCCGCCTGAGCTCCGCGCGGAGCTCACGCCAGGCAACGGTGGGCTCGAGGTGCGCGGACAGCGACAAGCAACCCCTTGCGGGACGGAGATGGACCTGATTGACGAGGGAGGCGCCCTAAGGACGCCCGGGGCGGCGAATATACCAGCGGCGGGGAAGCGAGATGCGCGCCTCCGTGGGCCTTGACGCAAAGCGCGAGAAAAAGCGGAAACGGGCTTCTCAGACCCGGTCTCGACGTGCCGTAGACGATCCGAATCTGCCGCAATCCCTGCTGCGTATACTGGCTCCAATCCCGCTCCCGGGGTGGTGAATCATGAAACGCACTTACCAGCCGAAGAAGCGCAAGCGTGCCCGCACACACGGGTTCCGTGCCCGCATGCGAACCCGGGCCGGGCGTCTCACGCTAAAGCGACGGCGCGACAAAGGCCGCAAGCGCCTGACGGTCTGATGGTTGGCCTGCCTGGCGCCCGTCCGCGGACCGGGCGGATGAGGCTGTCGCGCAGCGCCGATTTCGACCGCGTGTTCCGACAGGGTCGGTCGCACGCTGGCCGCGAGTTCGTTCTGTACGTGTTCCCGCGCGGCGAAGGCGACGACGCGCGGCTCGGCCTGTCCGTGTCGCGGAAGGTCGGTGGCGCGGTCGAGCGGAACCGGGTCAAGCGCCTGCTGAGAGAGGCGTTCGCGATCGATGGCGACCGGCTCCCTCCCGGCACCGACGCGGTGGTCGTGGCTCGACATGAAGCGAACGCTCTGGCCGAGCGTGAGGGTTTGGACGGGATTCGCCGTGCGCTCGGGCAATTGCTGGAGCGCGTCGACCCCGGTGGCACAGGGCGCCGCGCCGAGGCGGCCGGAGCGCCGAGCGAAGCTCGTGCGGCGACGCCGACCGAAGTGGCCGAGGAGGCCGGGTGACCTGGCTCCGGTCGTTGGCGGTCCTACCGATCAGGCTGTACCAGCGGCTGATCTCGCCGGCCTTCGGGCAGCGGTGCCGGTACTACCCGTCGTGCTCCGAATATGCCGCGCAGGCGATAGGAAGATTCGGCATACTGCGTGGGCTAGTCCTGGCGGGCTGGCGGCTGCTCAGATGTAACCCGTTCAGTCACGGCGGATTCGACCCCGTCGAGGACCAGCGGCTGTTCAAGCCCCGAGCACCGGCCGCGAGCGCCTGAGCATGTTTGTCACCGCGAACATCTTCCAACCGCTGATCGACGTCTTCCAGTCGGTCCTCCTGTTCTTCCACAACCACGTGGGGTTCTCGTGGGGCGTGTCGATCATCGCGCTGACGATCCTGATGCGCGCGATCCTGCTGCCGCTGACCGTCAAGCAGTTCCACTCGATGCAGAAGCTGCAGCGCATGCAGCCGCAGATGAAGGCGATTCAGGCGCGGTACAAGGACGACAAGCAGCGCCAGCAGCAGGAGGTCATGAAGTTCTACAAGGAGAACGAGATCAACCCGCTCGGATCCTGCCTGCCGCTCGTGGCGCAGATCCCGGTCTTCATCTCGCTCTTCTACATGCTCCGCAAGAACCTGCGGCCGGACATCTGCCCGCAGACGCAGCACGCCTACCAGGTCAAGTACGCGGCGATGCACCACATCACGCTCGCGCAGGCGGCCGGGCACACGACCCCGTGCGGGCCGAACAACGGCGCCGGCTTCCTGTTCATCCCGGACCTGACGAACAAGGCCACGGGCTGGGTGCTGATCGTTCTGCTGCTGCTGTACGTCGGATCGCAGCTCGCCTCGAGCCTGATGATGTCGAGCCCGATGATGGACAAGCAGCAGCGGAACCTGATGCTGCTGCTGCCGCTGGTGTTCGTCGTGATCGTGATCAACTTCCCGGCGGGCCTGCTCGTCTACTGGATCACGACGAACCTGTGGACGATGGGGCAGCAGTACACGGTCCGA
>Ga0335072_10008843_pt1 | contig 14570 bp, 8 predicted proteins | sample Lox_Sample_21_FD_206725 | JGI IMG/M metagenome (GOLD analysis project Ga0335072, IMG submission 206725) | Soil microbial communities from Loxahatchee National Wildlife Refuge, Florida, United States - Lox_Sample_2.1 | ecosystem: Environmental > Terrestrial > Soil > Wetlands | place: USA: Florida... | reverse complement strand
GAAATCCCCAGCGCCGGAAAAATCAAGATCACGAGCACAATCCATTCGAGCGGCACAGCGGCGCGCAGCGGGGCCATCCAGGCGGAGCCAAGCGACCCGATGAGAAAATAGGCCGCGGTGAGAATCAGATAAGCTGCGGAAAGCGCCCGCCGGAAACCAAGCCGGTCTGCTACTGTGCCGCCAAGGATCGCCAGGAACCACACGAGGCCGCCGAAAAATCCGGTCAGGCTGCTTGTGTGCTCGACCGAAAAGTTGAGAGATTCGTGAAGATAAGTGGCCAGCGAAGCGAAGGTGCCGTAATAGGCGAGCCGCTCAAACAACTCGCTGATATTGGCGACCCAAAAAGCAGGTTCGAAGCCCGTGCGGATTTCTTGAAGCTTCTGCGTGAAGCCCAATCTTCGTTCCCCCGGCCGCGAGTGCGCTTACGACACGCGAAATAAGGAGTCGCGGTAGCGAGCGATTGTAGCGGAAGCGGCGGCGATTGAGCGCCGTTTTTTGCGGGGCCGAGGGGTGTGCTAGCATGGTTAGGTTTGGCGATTAGCGTTGAAATCACTGGAAGACCATGACTGCGGCGACGATGAAGGCTTTGCGGAAAATGCGCCCGGCGCGCGGCGCCGCCGTGGAACCCGTAGCGGTCCCCGCCATCGGTTCTACCGACGTGCTGGTTCGCGTGCGCGCCGCTTCCATCTGCGGCACCGACCTGCACATTTACGACTGGGACCCGTGGTCCGCCTCGCGCATCCATCCGCCGATCACTTTTGGGCACGAATTTTGCGGCGTGGTGGAGAAGATCGGCGATGAAGTCCATTCGGTCAAGCCCGGAGACTTCGTCAGCGCGGAAATGCACGTGAATTGCGGCGTCTGCCGCGCCTGCCGCACAGGCCAGAGCCACGTCTGCCAGAACGTGAAGATTCTCGGCGTCGATGCCGACGGTTGCTTTGCGGAATTTGTCCGCATCCCGGTGCGAAATCTTTGGAAAATCGACCCGGCGATCCCGGAGCACTACGCCGCAATTCTCGATCCGCTAGGAAACGCCGTTCACGCCGTGCTCGAAGGGCAGATTGCCGGGCAGAACGTCGTCGTGACGGGCGCGGGACCAATCGGGCTGATGTCCATCGCGATCGCCAAGGCCTGCGGCTGCTCGCTGGTGTTTGCCACCGAGGTGAACGCGCACCGGCGCGGGCTGGCGAAGCAAATGGGAGCAGATGAAGCGCTGGATCCAACCGAAGAGGACGTAGTCGCAAAGGTGCGCGAAGCCACTGAGGGCGGCGCGGACGTCTTGCTTGAAATGAGCGGCAATCCCCGCGCCATCGAGCAGGGCTTTCAGATGCTCCGCCCGGGCGGCCGCGCGTCCCTGCTGGGAATTCCGAGCGAGCCGGTGACCCTTGATTTGCTGAACGACGTGATCTTCAAAGGCGCAACGGTGCACGGAATTTACGGCCGGAAAATGTTTGAGACGTGGGTGCAGATGACCGAGCTGCTGAAACACAAGAAATTGAACCTCGAGCCGCTTTTCCGCGAGCGGCTGCCGCTCGAAGAATTCGCCGATGCGTTTTCACTCCTCGAAAACGGGCAAGCCGGGAAAGTGCTCCTTTATCCCGATGGAGCGCCGAAGTAGCGCACTTCTTTTTTTCCACGATCCTTTCGAAGTCTTCGTCCGAAGTCCTATACTTGACGTGTGATGCAATCATCGAATCTTTCTGAGGAGGAATCATGACCACTCCTGTGATGCGCCCCTCCCGCCCACAACTTGCTTACCTGCGCGATGCGATCGAGGAGATGAAGGCGAAGCATCTCTATTTCAATTTGAAAATCCTAGACGGCGAGCAGAAGCCTGTGGCCGTGTTCGACGGCAAAGAAGTAATCAACCTCAGCTCGAACAATTATCTCGGCCTGACTACAAACCCGAAGCTGAAACGCGCCGCCATTGAGGCGACGCGCAAATTCGGCGTCGGCTCCGGCGCGGTGCGTACCATTGCAGGCACGATGAAGATGCATATGGAGCTCGAGGAACAGATCGCCCGCTTCAAGAACGTCGAGGCCTGCGTCGTCTTTCAATCGGGATTCACCGCCAACGCCGGAACCGTCTCCGCCATTCTCGGCAAGGAAGACCTCATCATTTCCGACGAGCTGAATCATGCGTCAATCATCGACGGCTGCCGCCTCTCCCGCGCCACCATCAAAGTGTTCAAGCACAAGGACGCTGCCGACTGCGAGCGCGTGCTGGAGGAAACCAAGGACTGGAACGGGCACAAGCTGCTGATCACCGACGGCGTGTTCTCTATGGATGGTGACATCGCCAATTTGCCGGCGCTGTGCGACCTGGCAGAAAAATACAATTGCATCATGATGGTGGACGACGCGCACGCGTCGGGCGTGCTTGGCAACCGCGGGCGCGGGACCATCGACCATTTCAATTGCCACGGCCGCGTGGACATTCAAGTGGGAACGCTCAGCAAGGCCATCGGCTCGATCGGCGGATACGTCTGCGGCTCGCGCGATTTGATCGACTATCTGTACCAGCGCGCGCGGCCGTTCCTGTTTTCGACTTCGCATCCGCCTTCGGTGACCGCGACCTGCCGGGCGGCATTCGAGCTGCTCGATTCCGAGGCTGGCGAAAAGCTCGTCAAGAAGTTGTGGGCCAACACGAAATTCTTCAAGCGTGAGCTCAAGAAACTCGGCTTCGACACAGGCAAAAGCGAGACGCCGATTACGCCCATCATGGTGGGCGACGCGGCAAAAGCTTTTGAATTTTCGCGAACGCTGTTTGCAGAAGGCGTCTTTGCCGGAGCCATCGGCTATCCAACCGTGCCGGAAGGAAAAGCGAGGCTGCGAACCATCGTGACGGCGGCGCACAAGCGCGCCGATCTCGAACGCGCCGCCGATATTATCGGGCGAGTGGGAAAAACGCTCGGCGTGGTCTAGCGAACGCGCCGGAAATCCCGCACCGATTCAGGCGGCGGGAGCCCACTGCACGCGCAGATGCTTGTGAATGGCGAGCACCAGCGCGCCCACTCCCCAGACTGCCGCGACGAAGCTGATCAGAATTCCAAGGAACGGCAGCATCGTACCTGCCTGAATCAGCGCCAATCCCAGGGCCAGGCGCGCAATGGCCGGTCCCGCACCGTGAGACGCGCCCAGAATTTTCTCTCCCAACCATGCGCCCACAAATACCCTCCCGGAATATGCCGCGACAACATAGAGAAGCAGCGAAGCGATCCCGATGCCCAGCCCGACGACCGTCAGGCAAACGAGGATCGCAATCACGGGCACGGCGCAAAGAAACAGCACGCCGAATCCGAACGACGGGGCGTATTTTTTCAGCGCCGATTCGGCGTCGAAAAAGAAACCGGGAGCGAGCAGCAGAATCACCAGGCCAAACAGGAAACGCGCGCCCCAGAACAGAACTTCATGCCAGTAGTATTCCGGCGCCGCATAGTTCGGCCGGTAGCTTCTCTTTACAATGTTTACTTGGATCGGATAGGCCAGTTTTGCGGAAGAGGAAACGACGGGTTGGTTACGCCCGTTGAATTTCACATGTCCTTTGATTTCAGCTCCCGGTCCGATGGAAAGGTTGGCGCCGCGAATGAGCAGATCGTGGCCCATCGAACCGCCGATGTCGATCGTGTCGCCGAAGAGCAGGCCGTCGCCAGCCACGGGACCGTTCAAATCTAGATTGGCCCCTCCCAGCGTGATCGTTCCGCCTACCGATGATTTTTCGTTGAGCTCGATGTCGCGGCACCAGCCCATCACGTTGCGCGCAACCGCGGATTGCAAAGAAAAGGATTGGGCAAAAACGCGGACGTTGCCGTCGACAGGCCCATTCACGGTCAACTCTTCAGCAAAGCCCAAAATGTCGCCCTTCACGTGGCCGTTCACCACCACGTCACGCGACCACACAATCAAATCGCCATCCACATCGCCGTCGATCCGGGTGCGCTCAGCGGCCACAATCAAATCCGTTGGCACCTCCTGGCCCGCCTCCAGCGTGAAGTTCGGGTCGCCGTGCTTCACTTCTGCAGCGCCTGCCGCCTGCGGAATCGCCAGAGACAGAAGCAGGACACTCATCACGACCGCGACGGTCGAAAGCCGGCTCCAATGCTTTCTCAGCAGCCACACGAACAGCATGCCCAGAGTCGCGGTTGCCAGAAACTCCATCAGGCTTTGCATCGCGTTCCATCCTTTCCAGAAAGCTCCGGTGAAGAAGAGCATGGTGAGAAGATTTCCCTGCGTGAAGCCTGCCTGCGCCGCCTGCGCTCTCCAGGGCTCGATGAAACTGGTCCAGAGCGTGTAGGAGCCGCCGAAGGCGAGGCCAATGGCCGAAATCCAACCCCAGGGAGCCCCTCCCCGCTCGGGCGCATGGACCAGCCGCGCGGGAACCAACTCGTCTGGCTCCGCGAGCGAGTTGCGAATCCACACATCTTCATTCTTCAGCGCCCGCACAAGCTCCCGGCATTGATGGCACGTCGCGGTGTGCGATCGCACCTCTTCTGCGCGGTCCGGTGGAAGCTGTCCTTCCAGCAGAAGCAGCGCGGTCATTTCATCGAAGTGACTGTCGAGTGGCGTCATGTGTGGCTCCCTGCAGCGTTACCCAGGAGATGAGCGCCGGCTTCTCCGAGCGTGTCGCGCAATTGGTGGCGGGCCCGCAGCAGCAGGACCCCCACAAACGCGCGGCGAACGCCCAGAGTATCGGCGATTTCGTCGTAACTCATGTCGGCATAATAGCGAAGCACCAGGGCCATGCGGGCACGGTCTGGCAATTTCGCCAGGCCCGCGCGGACTTCCTTGCTCGAATGCTCGGCCTGCAGGCGTTCGAGCTGGCTCGGATCGGGATGTTCGAGCGGCAGCGTCTCTATGTCTCCGGTTTCGAGATCCTGCCGAATGCGCCGCCGGCGCAGAATGTCCCAGCAATGATTGCTCGCCACTTTATACAGCCAGGCCGCAAACGGCCGCGAGGAATCATACGTCCCGAGTTTTTGGCGAACCTTCATAAATACTTCCGTCGTTGCGTCCTCCGCATCCTCTCGTGTAGGCAGCGCCCGCCGGCAAAACCGGAATATCGCCGGCCCAAACTGGCGGTAAAGCTCCCCCCAGGCGTCTGCGTCGCCCGCCCGGACCTGGGCCAGCATTTCCGCCATTTCCATGGGACTCATCTCGCCGGCAGCTTTCCGTCGTTCCATAGGTGGATACGCAGGGACCTGGAAAAATATTTCACTTCCTTAATTTGGGGCCTTCTTGCAGGGTACTGCTTTACGCCTCACATCCCTTCGTCTCCCGCAATCCCAAGGCAGGCAAAGCTTAACAGAGGAGGGAAAGTTGGGAAACGAATCGGGCGGAAAAACAAGGCCCGGCCCCACATCGGAGCCGGGCTGCGATTGCTGCCATTCCAAAAGGCTTCGGCTGCCTCAGAACATGAACTTGACGGCAAACTGAATGCCGCGAGGCGCACCGCCGCCTAGGAACGGATTGCCAATGCCTACGTCGCCGGTGGCCGTCAGCGGAAGGTATCCCGTGCTGTGGCCGTAGGTCGCGCTCGACGGCGAAGTGTTGATGCCGTTGAATGCAGCGTCCGCAATGAAGGCCGGCAAAAGCGGGCTGGCAAAGTTCGGATGGTTAAGGAGGTTGAAAATCTCGCAGCGGAATTGTGCCGTCAGATGCTCGGTAATCGGAGTGTCCTTGAAAACGGCAAAGTCCGCTTCCTTAAAGCTCGGACCGCGCAAAGAGCCTCTGCCCTCATTTCCGAAATGCCGCGTACCGGGAACGCAGATTTGCTCGTTGCCGGGCGCGGGATTGTTGCCCGTCGCTTCGGTGTACACCGGGCTCGGAGTGCACGGAACCATGAACGAAGTGAGGTCAAGAAACTGCGCCGGGTTGCCGCGGTTGTAGGTAATCGGGCCGGCAACATCGGGCCGGCCGTCGCCTTCCCCGCTGCCGTCAAAATCGCCCTCGAAATCGTAGTTGAGGGCAAACGGCTGCCCCGCTTGCAGAATGACGGCGCCGTCGATTCCCCACCCGTCTCTCAGCTTGCTCAGCTTTCCTCCGCGGTTCGGCAGCCGGTACATGTAATTCCAGGAGAAGCGGTTGCGCACGTCGAAATTCGAGTTTCCCTTCTCCGCGTTGGGATTTGTGCTGTCGTTCGGCTGTGCCGCGTTGGGGACGAAATCCTCCAGATCGCTCGCATTGTCGATTGAATGTGACCAGACGTAGTTGATTTGCGAGCTGAAGCCGCGATAGTCGTTTATGCGAATGCTGCTTTGCAGCGAATTATAATTCGACTTGGCCGAAGCCTGCTCCTGGAAGATGTAAAACAACGGGTACTGCGGAAAATTCCTCGGCGATCCATAAGCTGGGATGCAACCATTTCCTCCTGCCGGCAGGCATGGGTTTCCCAACACGGTATCCACATTGTTCGCCGCAAATTGCAGATCGGAGGCGTCGATGGTTGCCTGGTTCGGCTGGTTCAAATCCACGAAGCGGAACAGCCGGTGTCCCTGCGACCCGACGTATCCAATCTGGAAAACCACCTTCTTCGAAATCTGCTGCTGCAGGTTCAGGTTGTAGTTCTCCATGTAAGGCGTGCGAATGTTGGGATCCACGCCAAACGCGTCACCCGTGGGACCAAAGCCGCCGAACACCGGCGAATTGGCAACGATGGAGCCAAGCGCCGTTCCGCTTTGCATCGCCGCCGGCCCGGTCGGGTTGTACGCGGGTCCGGGATCATAAAGGCTGGGCCACGGCAAGTGGTCGAGAAAGATATCCTGTGAAAAAGCATCGAAGAACATTCCCCACCCGGCGCGGAGGACCGTCCGACCTCTGCCTCGCACGTCCCAAGCGGCGCTCAGCCGTGGCGCAAAATTGCGATAGTCGGGCTGGTAGAGCTTTCCAACGCCTCCGGTTCCCACCTGCACCAGCCCCTGGGTCGGATAGAAATTGCTCAGCAGATCGTTCTTCTCGTGAAAGACGCCGTAATAATCCCAGCGCAAGCCGGCGTTGACCGTGATCGTGCTCGTCAACTTGTAGGCGTCCTGCACGTAGAGTCCGTGGTTGTTCTGATAGGTATGGCGAACGCCGTTGCCCGATGTGATCGAGCCGTCCTCCACGGTTCCCGCAAGAAAATCTCCGATGCCGTCGAAGTCCAGTATTCCGCGCGAATTGATCCCCAGGTTCTGTGTGATCGAGGTTCTGCGGAACTCGTAGCCGAACTTGAGGTCGTTTTTGCCGATCTTCCAGGAAATGTTGTCGATGAAGTGCCAGTTTGCGTCCACGCGGTTGCGGGGAGTGGAATTGTTCGCCCCAATCTGCGCAAACGAGCCAACGTCAATTACCGGAATCCCACCGGACGACGAGCCCGTATCGAGACCGATGGAGGCAGGGTCGAACGCCCGGTCTTGAGGAAAGAAGCCCTCCGCAAAGCGGTTCCAGCCGAGGCGCGCTTCGTTCACGCGCGTCGGCGACATCGTCCACACGTCGGAAATCGAAACGAGCTGCACGCGGGTCGGCGTGTAGGTATTGAATCCCGGCAGCGTGGCGCCGCCGGTCAGCGACAGCGGGAAGAGCTGCGTGCTGTTGCCAAAATAATACCGGCCGGAGAGCAAGTTGTTCTGGTTAAAGCTGTGATCGATCTTACCGATCAGGCTGTCGATGTCGTTGCTGAACGGCGTATTGGTTGAAAGGTTCGGCGCCGAGCAGCCGGTATCCGTCGTCGTCACTCCGGCGATGTTGGGAGTCGGCCATGGGTCCCTGGCAATCAGAGCGGTGATCACCGAGTTCGTCGAACCCTGCAGCTGGGCGGGATTGGGCACGCACGCCAGTGCGTTTTGCGATCCTGACTCTCTCTGGCCCTCATAATCGAAGAAGAAAAATGTCTTGTCTTTGATAATCGGGCCGCCCAGTGACGCGCCGAACTGGTTGTTGTGAAACGGGGACTTCGGCGTGCCCACATCGTTGAAGTAATTTCGCGCGTTCAGCGACGTATTGCGGAAATATTCGAGCGCGGAGCCGTGGAACTGGTTCGTGCCGCTCTTGGTCACGATGTTGACCACAGCCCCTGCGTTCCGTCCGTATTCCGCTTCGTAATTGGAGAGCACGTGCAGCTCAGAAATCGCCTCGAGCGGCAGGATTGTCGCCGGGTCGCCGAACACGCCCGCTTCGTTGATGGCCGGGTCGTTGCGGAAGCCGTCGTTCATATCCGTGCCGTCCAGCAGGAAATTATTCGACCGGCCGCGCGCGCCGTTCATCGAGAACACACCGTAAGATCCCGGCGAATCGGTGATTTCGTCTGGTGAACCGGCTACGCCTGGCGTGAGGAAAATTAATTTCTGGTAATCGCGTCCGTTCGCGGGAATGCTGGTCACCTGCTGCTGTTGCATCACGCCGCCCAGCGTGTCCGACGCTGTTTCCACCTGCGGTTGCGTTTCCGCCGACACCACCACCTTCTGCTCGACGTTTCCGGTTTTCATTTGCGCGTTCACGGTTCTCTGCACCGCAACGTCCACGCGAACTCCATCCGTCACCGAAACCTGAAATCCCTTTCGCTCCACCGTGACCCGGTAATTACCTATCGGCAACTCCGGCATCACGTAGCTGCCGTCCACGCCTGTCTCCGTCGTGCGCACCAGCCCTGTGTCCACGTTCTGGATCTCTACGGTAGCGCCGACGATCGCCGCGCCCGTCGTATCCGTCACGGTCCCAAGAATCGTTCCGCGGAACGTTTGCGCTGCCGCTGGACGCGCCACCAGGAACACAATTACAGCCAGCGCCAAAAGCCAGGCGATGCGGACACCATACCGACGGCAAATTTCCATATTGATCCCCCTATAGACTTGTAACCCGCCGAAGCCGCTTCCCACCCATTCAAAACAAAGATGCAAACGATTGACGGGAAAGGCCTCGCCCCGGCTGCCACCCCTGGCAGAAAGAAGCCAACAGTATACATAAATTTGACGCGCAGTTTACGGTTCCAAAGAGTCGCCCCGCGCGCCGCTCCCCAGGGCTTTTTCCCGCGCTCTGGTATACTCGCCCGGTCAAACATGACGCCGGGCCGGAACGCTCGCCCTTCACTCCATGGCTTCCAAGGAACCAAAGCGGCTCTTCTTGATCGACGCGATGGGATACATCTTCCGCGCGTTTTACGCGCCCATGCCCCAGCGGCTTCGCAGCCCCTCGGGCGTTCCCACGAATGTTCCCTATCTCTTCGCCAATATGATTCGCAAGCTGGTGAAGGATTGGAGCCCGGACTATCTCGCCGTGGTCTTCGACACAGCCGAGCCAACGTTTCGCGACAAACTGTTCGCCGACTATAAAGCCCAGCGCCCACCCATGCCGGAGGATCTCGCAGTCCAGTTACCGATTGTTCGTCGCTACTGCGAAGCGATGCGCCTGCCGATTCTCGAGCGGCCGGGATTTGAAGCCGACGACGTCATCGCAACACTGGCGCGCCAGGGAGAAAAAAAGGCCCTCGAAGTTTTCATCGTCACCAGCGATAAGGACCTGATGCAGTTGGTGGGCGGAAAAGTGAAGATTCTGAATCCCTCCAAAGGCGATCTGGTGATCGACGAGAAAAAAGTCGAAGAGCTGATGGGCGTTCCTCCGAAGAAAGTCCCGGACGTCATGGCTCTAATGGGCGACTCGATCGACAACATCCCCGGTGCGCGCGACCCCAACGAAAAACCGGCTCCGGGCGAGCGGCGGAAGGCGGGAATTGGCGAAGTCGGCGCGCGGCAATTGATTCAGGAATTCGGCAGCGCGGAAGCGGCGCTGAAAAATGCCTCCAAAGTGAGGCGCGCGAGCTATCGCGACGCGCTCGAAAACTACGCCGAATTCGTGAAGCTGAGCAAGCAACTCGCCACCATTCCCACCGACGTGCCCGTGCCGCTCGAACTCGGCAAATTGCAGATAGAAGAGCCCGACGCAAACTCCTTGCGCGAGTTATATGGCGAGCTGGGATTCACCTCGCTGCTCAAGGAAATCGCGCCGCTGACCGACGATCGCAAGTCCGATTACGAGCCTGCAAAATCGCCGGCCGATTTCGCGAAATTCCTGCATTCGATTCCTGCCGCGCATGAAACGGCCGTTTGGCTCGCTCTCGATGCTGTCGAGCCCGAAGAGGAAGGCTACGGAACAAGAGTTCTAAGTATTGAAGCCTCGGCGAAAGAGGGCGTTGCAAAGACCGCCGCGAATGACCTGGAAGACAAGACTCTCGCAGCGATGAAAGACTGGCTCGCTGATCCGAATCGCTCCAAAGCCGTCCACGATCCCAAACTCTTCCAGTTGCTTGCCGGCGAGACTCGCGGCATCCGCGACGCCACGATCCTCTATTCCTATCTGCTTCGACCGACGACCGCGAATCACGCATTTGCTGAGGTTGTGTTGCGCCACTTGAACCGCACCCTTTCCGGCGCTGCCGGCGAGCGCGCTGATTTTGTGCGGCGGCTCGCGCCCGTACTGCGCGAAGAAGTCGAAAAACAGGGCTTGTTCGAGCTCTACGAGAGAATCGATCTGCCCCTCGCAGGCGTGCTCGCGCGCATGGAGGAAGCGGGCGTTCTGGTGGACCGTGACGAGCTCGAAAGACTTTCCGCAAAGCTCCAATCGGAAATCAGCGCCCTCGAAGGCGGCATCTACGAGCTCGCGGGCCAGGAATTCAACATAAAGTCTCCCGCCCAGCTCGCCGAAATTCTCTTCGACAAGCTCAACCTGCAAATGCCGCGCCGCGTGCGCGCCAAGGCACGCTCTACCGCCGCCGAAGTTCTCGAAGAGCTCGCACTGGTCCACGATCTCCCGAAGAAAATTCTCGAATATCGCGAGCTTGCCAAGCTGAAATCCACGTATGCCGACGTCCTGCCGCGCCTGATTCATCCCGCCACGGGACGCCTGCACACGCGCTTCAGCCAGACGACAGCGGCAACCGGACGTCTCAGTTCCGCCAACCCCAATTTGCAGAATATTCCCGTGCGCACTGAACTCGGTCGCGAAATTCGCGCGGCTTTCGTTGCTTCGCCCGGCTCGAAGCTTCTTTCCGCTGACTACTCACAAATCGAGCTTCGGATTCTCGCGCATCTCTCCGAGGATCCAGTGCTGGTCGAAGCGTTCCGCCGCGGTGAGGATATTCACTCCCGCACCGCGCAGGAAGTGTTCGGCGTCGCCCCCTTCGCGCAGACGCCCGAGCATCGCCGCGTCGCCAAAGTCATCAATTTCGGCGTTATTTACGGCCTTTCCGCGTTTGGCCTCGCCCAGCAGCTCGGCATCGAGCAGCGCGAAGGCGCGAAATTCATCGCCGCCTATTTCGAGCGCTACAGCGGCGTGAAGAAATACCTAGATGAGCAAATCGCTGAAACGCGAAAAACGAAAATCACGCGGACTCTTTTTGGCCGCATTCGTCCCATCCCCGAGATCGATTCGCCGCAGCCCAACCTTCGCAGCTTTGCCGAGCGCACGGCAATGAACACTCCCATGCAGGGTGCCGCAGCTGATCTGATCAAACTCGCCATGATTGAGCTCGATCGCCGCCTGCCCGCCGAAGGCTACCGGTCCCGCATGATCCTGCAGGTCCACGACGAACTCCTCTTCGAAGCGCCCGAAAAGGAAATTCCTGCGTTGCGCAAGATTGTGAAGGAAGTGATGGAGGGTGTTCACGAGCTGCGCGTCCCGCTACTCGTCGAGACCAAGACGGGCCACAACTGGCGCGACATGAAATGAATTTGTAAATTTGAAAATCAACTTCGGATGAGAAATGGCGGACGTTACCTTGCTCCTCCATTTTCTCCTCCCTCCACTTTCGATTCCCGCTCCCTAGCTCTTGTGATAGCTTCTTTCTGCAGGCGAAATCCGAGGTGAACCAATGGCTCCCAATCATCCCGAAGGATTTCTGAGACTCGTCAAAGACGCAAAATCGCGCATCAAGGAAGAAGACGTTCATGCCACGAAGAAGCGCATGGATGCCGGCGAGAAATTCATACTCATCGATACGCGCGAGGACTCCGAATGGGCGCGCGGACACCTCCCCGGCGCCATCCATCTTTGCAAGGGGATCATCGAGCGCGACATCGAAAACACGGTCGCAGAGAAGGAAGCGACGCTCATTCTCTATTGCGGCGGAGGCTTCCGGTCCGCGCTCGCTGCCGATAATCTGCGCAAGATGGGCTACGGGAACGTAATCTCAATGGATGGCGGCTGGCGCGGCTGGACCGAAGCCGGCTTCCCCGTCGTGAAGGATTGAAGAGGCCCGTCTCAGGTCCCTCGAAAAATAAACAGCAGAGGAAAAATGGCTGGGGCGGGAGGACTCGAACCTCCACCATCCTCATTAACAGTGAGGTGTCCTACCGATTGGACCACGCCCCAATTCGCAAGCGGGCTAAATTGTTCTCACCATTCTAAACGAACTCACCGCCTCTCCCAACATCGCGCGCTGAAGTTTCTTGAATTTTGAGAGACGCACGCAACCGCTGCTTACTTCCTCAGCGCGGTTTCCGGTTTCTTGCCGTCACTCATAGACGTGACTCGACTGATCGTCTCTTCCGATGAAGTACAACTCTGCCGGTGCTGGCACTATCCCGCTCAGCCTGCAACACCAGAGAATCGCCTTTCAGAAGATCACGTCGAGTGACTGATTGGTTTGAAAGAGCTACAAAAAAGGCGGGGGAATTGCGACGGGATAAAAAGCCGGGGGAAGGAAGCCGGCCCAGCCCTCAATCCCCGAAGGGATCCTCGGCTTTCCTCCCCCTGACGCGTTTATGGAATGCACGTCAGAAACCAAATGCAAGTTATTGAAAACACACACCCTTGTCAGACTCGTGCGAGTAAAAAGTCCAAGCCCCCAGAAAAATTTTCGGTGTGAAAAGGACTTCCACCCGCGCAGGAGCGCAAATTGCCGAGTCCTCCACGCCTCGAAAAATCCAGCATTCTCATTTTGAGGCAAGCACATTCGCAATCGGCGGTGCGGCCTTGGGAACGGCCGCAGGATAATCCTTTCCGAGCAGCGCGGCCACGGTCGCGGCGATCTGCGCTTGCGTCACCGGCGGAATGTTCGCGCGCTCGCCCAGCGGATGCGTGTCCGGCCCCATCGCGGCAATCCAGATGTTCTCCGATCCCTTCTCTTCGACGCCGTGCTCTTTCCATTCCACTAGTCCGCTACCGCGCCCGTGGTCGGTCGTAATCAGAAACGTGGTCGTTCCGTGATACTCGGGCATCGCTTGCATCGTTTCCCAGAGCTGCTGCACGAATTTGTCGAACAGATGCGCGCTTTCAAGCACCAGATCGTATCGCCCCTGGTGCGCCCAGTTGTCCGTTTCACCGTATCCGACAAACAGCACGCGCGGATGCACTCTCTGCACAAAATCAAGCAGCGGGACTTGTAAAAACGAGTCGTACGCGTCCTCGTCGTCGAAGCGCGTGGTCGTCTCGTAGAGCGTGTCCAGCAGTTTGTCGCGCGCCGTCGGCGGGTCGGAATGTGGGGGCAGGCTCCAGCCACATTGCAGGATCAGATGGCTGCGTTTCTCGTTGAAAATGTCGGCAAACGTGCTCCACGTAGCGTATGCGGCCACCTGCCCGTGAAATTCGGGCTGATCGTTCAACCATTCGAACACGGTGCGGTTCGGATTCGGCCCGAATTCGTTGCTATTGATCCGCGGATCGGGAAAGCCCGTGAGCATTTCGTTGTAGCCGGGATAGGAAAACGCCAGCCCATTCGTCACGTGCGCCACACTTCCCTTGTTTTGATTGCCGAAGATCTCTCCCTGTTTGGCCACCGTGCCCCAGAGAAACGGGAACAGCGCCTCGCGCCTCTCCTCCGGAGTGTCGCGCCAATACTTCTTCCCCAACGTCGTGGCATCCTCCCAGATGCCGCCATGGTCGTAATCCATCAGGCTGTGGTCCGCGCCGGTAAACACTTCTTGCCAGCGCAGCCCGTCCGTCACAATCAGCACCACGTTCTTTGTTTTTCCAGGCGCGATTTGCGCCTGTGCCGTGGGGGCAATCGCCCACAAGAATGCCGCAGCAAGAAACGCGCAAAGACATTTAGAAAGCTTATTCACGATGATTCCCTCGTACCGCTTTGATGGTCACGTCCTGCACGCCGCTAAAAGCTGTACCGCAGAGAAAACTGCATCACGCGCGGCTTCGTCAGCGTCTGCGTGAAATCGCCGAGCGTCGGCTGGTACAGTAGGTATTGATTCAGTGACCCGACGTCGAACCGCACCGCGTTCGTCACGTTGAAAACATCCCACGAAAAACGGAGAGACTGCGATTCTGTCAGGCTCCACAGCTTCGCGAGGCTCATGTCCGTGCCGAAATAGCCAGGTCCGCGGAGATTGTTTCGCTGTCCTGCCTCGCCCGGATACGCATAACGAAAGTCCGACGCGGCAGCAGGTCCAGCTTGAAACACGTTCGGCGTTCCATCCGCCTGGATGAATGCGCCTGTCTTTGGCGCTGGGCCGATCAGCACCGCGCGGCCGTCCTGCTCGTAGTCGGTGGCGAAAGCATAGGTTGAAATACTGAACGGATATCCGCTCGTCCAGCGCGTCAGGCCCGAAAATTCCCATCCGCCCAGGATCGCGTTCACGCCGCGGTTCCAGTTC
>Ga0335072_10008841_pt1 | contig 14571 bp, 16 predicted proteins | sample Lox_Sample_21_FD_206725 | JGI IMG/M metagenome (GOLD analysis project Ga0335072, IMG submission 206725) | Soil microbial communities from Loxahatchee National Wildlife Refuge, Florida, United States - Lox_Sample_2.1 | ecosystem: Environmental > Terrestrial > Soil > Wetlands | place: USA... | reverse complement strand
CGACGGCGGGCAAGTCACCCACGGTGTTGATCGGGTTTCCACGCATAGTTATCTGTGCCATAGGCACAGTCTGCCAAGGAGGCGCCGGGGGCGTCCGATCGGGGCTGGCGCCGGCGGTAAAGGCGTGCGGTTTCGGGGTCCTTGCTCGCGATAACAACTGATCAGGCGGCTGGGATGCTATCCAGGACCGACTTGCCGTGAGCGACCTCGGACACATTCCGCCCCGCCACCGCGGATCAGCGTGCCGCCTCCTATATCGTCGAGCCTGTGCCGGAGATGAATCGACGCAACATGTTGTTGACGACGGGGATGGGCATGCTTGCGGCTGCGGCCGCGGTCGGCATCCCGGAAGCAGACGCTAAGCCGACCCACGCGGCGCCACCCGCAGCGCCGTCGGCGGGCCCAAGCGGGCCCTACATCTTCCAGGACGAGTTCGACGGGCCGGCCGGCCAAGGACCCGACCTGGCGAAATGGACGCCACAGACCTGGCAGGACGACGTATATCCGCCGGTCGACGGCATATACCGGTCACAAAACGTGTTCCTCGACGGCAATTCGAATTTGGTCCTGCAGGCCAACCGAGAAAACGGCCAATACTTCAGCGGCAAACTGCGCGGCAATTGGCGCGGCATGATCAACACCACCTGGGAGGCGCGGATCAAACTCGACTGCCTCTTCCCGGGCCTGTGGCCGTCGTTCTGGACCGTGAACGAGGACCCGCAGCCGGACGGCGAGGTCGACATCTTCGAGTGGTACGGCAACGGCCAATGGGCCCCCGGGACCACGGTCCACGCGGCATCCAACGGGAAAACCTGGGAAGGCAAATCGATCCCGGGGCTGGTTGACGGCGCGTGGCACACCTGGCAAATGCGTTGGGATACAGACGGTTTCAAATTCTCGCGAGACGGTGCGGAGTATTTCAAGGTTCCGCCGAAGCCCATCCACGTCCACGGCGGTGCTCCTGATGACTTCCGGTGGCCGTTCAACAATCCCGGCTACTGGATGACACCGATGTTCACCCTCGCGGTCGGCGGCGTTGGCGCCGGCGATCCCGCGGCCGGTACCTTTCCGAGCCGAATGCTCGTCGACTACATCCGGGTCTGGTAACAGCCCGTTATCGGGTCGCCTTGATCACCTGAACCAGGTTGAACTGCCAGCGTTCGATTAGCCGGAAGCCCAGCCCGTGTGGGACGGCGAAAGCCGGTGTGGCTCCGAAGCTTTCGCCGGGTGGGAGCGTCACGGCTTGCTCATGATCGGGCCGCGTTTTGTCGGCCTGGGTGATGATCCACACGACACGGCAGTGGCTTAATGGCTTGGCGACGACTTCGGGGATGAGATTGGTATCGAAGACGTCGTTGCGATCGGTCGCTCGCTGCCACAGGGTGAGGTCGATCAACTTCCGGTAAGAGTCCGGGCGTGCGGCCATCAGTGGGCGCATGGGAGCGGGCATGAACGTCACCGTATCGTTGACGAGTAGGCAATCACCCGGCGCTGCCTTCGCCGTGATCAGATCGGCGACCTGGCTATAGTCCATGCCGTACTTCGCATACTGGTTACGTTGTGCGAAAAGATAATTCGGCGCCGCGGCAACAGCGAGAATTCCGATGACGGCCGCCCCTACCCACGGCTTAACGGCCAACGCGCCGATGCACACGCCCAGCACCAACGCGATGCCCGGCGCGGTGAAGCATAGATAACGCGGCGTATAGATGGGGTGGACCAAGGCCGACCAGCTGACGATCACGGCGGTCGGTATCACAAGCCATCCGATCGCCAAGGTCAACAGCTGGCGATCGCCTTCGGCCAGGTGCGCAGACGTGAAGAGCCACAAGACAATCGCTGTCGCCACTATCAATGCTGAAACGATGGTGAATGGTGGGCTTCGCTCGAAACACTGTTGAATGGTCATGTCCTCGATCGTGCGGTGCCCGATCGGTGCAACCCAACTGATCTGATGAGCTTGGCCGGCGACCACCATCAAAAACGGCGTTAAAACACCGATCGTCAAAACCGACAGCACCGCAAACCGGCGGACGACGGTTCGGCCGCGCCGAAAGCCGAACATGAAGGCGACGTAAGCGAAGGGCAAAAGCAATAGATACACGTCGACCAGAATCGACACCGCCAGGACGAGCGCATATGACAGCCACGCCCGAGCGGTGTCGCGGCGTGCGGCATAAACGAGCATCACCGTCAGCCACGCGGCCGCCATCATCGAGAGGGCATACGGTCGAGCTTCGATGCCTGCCCATGTCGTCCGGGGCAAGATCGCGGACACAACTCCGGACGCCAGCCCGACAGTGCGAGACGACAACTGCTTGCCCAACACCACTACCCCGGCCGCGGCGCCTCCGACGGCCAGCCCACTGGGCACGCGTGACCAGAATTCCGTCGGCGGGAAGACCGTGAACCAGCCGTGCATGAGCACGTAGTACAGACCCTCAACAGCGTCGACATTGCTCAGCATCCGCCACAACTGCCCCAGCGAACGACTGTAGGAAGCCGAAATTGTGGCGGCCTCGTCGTACCAGAAGGACGGACGGGCCGCACCGACCAGGCTCACGATGATGCCCAACACCGCAACAACCAGCGGGTCTAGCACGGCTCGCGGCGTCGCGATGAGGCGCGTGGAGTACCCGCTAACGAGACTGCCGCACTTTGTACGTCGAGGGCCACGACTGTCGCGAGTCGTCACCCACCAACGGCGTGCCCATGCCTCCGACTTTGACGTCGTAGGCCTCCTGGCCCGCACCGACTTCACGGTTGGCGTGTTCCTGTGCGAGGAAGTACAGCTCGTCGATGGTGGCCTCGTCGTAGGCAACGAATGTGGTCTTGCGGACGATGTCGGCCGCCCCGGCGGTCATCAGGTCGGGCAGGATTTTCGTCGCCAGCGCCGCCAGGCCCAGCAACGAGAATGGGATGACCCAGTAGCAGACGTACGACAGCGGAGTCTTGGCGTCGAGAATTGTCGCGTCGCGGAGCACGATCGGCGGAATCGCCGACGACACCGTCATACCTCCGAGGCCGGCGACCCAGATCCACGCCAGCCGTGTTGTGACTTGGCCGAACAGATCGCTCTCCACCACCCCGGGGGGCTGACCTGCTGCGATGAACTCGTGTACGAATGGCTTGCCGGTCAGCACGCCAATGAGGACCACCAGGAGGATCGCGGCGATGCTCACCGGCTGGGCCCACCGCTCCGTCACCGACGGACTAAGCAACGCGGTCGCGACCGTCAACACCAAGAATGTTGCGACGGCCCCGATTTCGAGTGGTCGCGCCGGCATCCGGGTGGCGCGGCTGACCGCCAACCCGACGACGACGAGCGCCAACGCGACCAACGCCGCGATCAGCGATGGCACGTTACCGACAAGCACCCAATAAACGATCCACGGCGCGAACCCAAACAGAATGCCCACGATCGGTCAGTGTATGGGCGCGGCGGTTGACCGGATCTACTGGTCGGCTTGCTGCTCGGTTTGCTGCGCCTGCAACTCGTCTTGCAGGGCCTGTTGTTGGGCCAGCTCGTTTTGTTCTTCGGCCTGTTGTTCGGACTGGATCATCATCTGCGTTGCATTGTTTTGCTGTTGCAGCGCAGCTTCGTCATCGCTGTCGTCGTCGACGTCCTGCACCTGTAACGGCGCCGGGGTGGCCGAGTCCATCAGCTGTACCGTCCCCGCCGCGACGGTCGTCTCGGGGGTGCCCGGCCCGGTGGTGCCGAAGAGCGCGAGCAGAGCTATGGCGGCGGAACCGCCGACAATCATTCCGAAAGCGTGGCAGCGTCGCCGCTGCGCGTTGGTTGTGGTGATCTCAGAAGGTTCTTTGGTGGTGTTCATCAGCCATGATTGCGCTCGGTCATTAGCTCCAGGCTTGGTCGCAGTTAGCGTCCTGCTGTGAGTAGTCGAGCGGCTACGGCTGAAGGCTGCGCAGGGTGCTCTTTACGAACTTCTTCAGCGTTTCGTCACGTGCGGCCCCGGAGTCTCGGGCGCTGAAGAGAATTGCGTGCAGGCCGATCAGGAAAAATGCGGCACTGTCATATGCCTCGACGTCGTCGTAGAGTTCGCCGCGGCTGCGCGCACGCTCGATTTCCCCAGCCAGCAACACGAATGTCGGATGCTTGGTCCAATTCTCGTCTTCGGGTGCTGTCGGTGAGAAGTAGAGACTGATGACGTCGCGAAACAGGGCCGCACCCCACCGGGTCTCGAGTGCGACGACCAGCCTGATGATCTCATTCAGTACGGCAGGAAGGTCGCGACGGGTGTCGAGAAATCGACTGAGTTCCGCGCAAAGGTAGTCCTCGTCGCGGCGGATCAACTCGAGCAGGACATGTTCTCTGGTCGGAAAGTGGAAGTAGAAGGTGCTGCGGGCAACGCCGGCAGCCTCCACGATCGCGTTGATGTCCGCCGAGTTCGCACCGGCGCGCTGGAACTCCACGATGGCGGCGTCGAGCACCCGCGCGCGTGTTTTGCGGCGCTGGGCTTCCCGACTCGTTGCAGTTTCTGGCACTTCCCTATTCTGCAACACTTGATCGACTCGCTGACATATGTCGCCTGAAATTGCCGGCCTATCGGAGTCCATCGCAGACGCGCCTCATCAGATATCCGCTGGCTACATACGATTTCTGAGTCAACATGCAGGCCGATCGCCCGGAGCGGCGGCGGCGTGAAATCGCAAATTTCATTGTCATTCGTCAGTGAACGTGCTAGGTCTAGAACCACACTGTTTCGCGGCGAGACGTGTCGCCGGTGCAGATGACTTCGCATCAGGTGAGGCAGGGACGGCATCGATGAACACCAGAGGTCAACGCATCCTGTTATGGACCGCGCCGCCGGCGGTGGCGTTGTTTGTGCTCGCTTACCTCGTGTTCCCGGTGTTTTCGCCGCCGCTGTCACCGACACTGACGCCCGATCAAGTGGCGGCGTTCTTCCGCGGCAACGTCACCGGCATCCTGGGTGTGGCGATCCTCTGCAATCTCATTGCGTGCTCTCTGGTGCCGCTGTTCGCGGTGACAGCGGTGCAGATCTCTCGAGCTGCCACGTCGAGCCCGGTCCTGACATATGCGTACGTCATCTGCGTCGGCGTCGGGACGACCGCCTTCATCCTGGCTGACTATTGCTGGGGCATGGCCGCTTTCAGACCCGACCGCGATCCTCAGCTGACGAGTCTGCTCAACGACATGGCCTGGTTCTTCTTCATCGCACCCGTCGGCACCATCATGGTGCAGAACCTGTGCTTCGCATTGAGCGTCTATCTCGATGACCGGCCAGATCCGATCTTTCCGCGCTGGGTCGCGCACTTCAACGTCGCGACCGTCGCGCTGCTGGCCCCGAGCGCGTTCTCGATTCTCTACAAGTCGGGACCGCTCGCCTGGAACGGTCCACTGTCATTCACCTTGCGGCTGACGACATTTGCCGTCTACATCGCGGTGATGTTCTGGGCCCTTCTGCGCGCCGTGAAACAGCAGGGCGACGACCGGGTGGTTCTCGCGTGAGCGGCAGCGTGGCCGAGGCCCCCAAGGCCCCGACAGCCCCCGCCAACCCGGCAACGTCGCGGTGCAGGAATCGCAAACTCGATCAGTGGATTGCATTTTGGAGCGTGCCGTTCTTTTTCAACGTGTTCGGGCTGGTGTTCGTGCCGCTGAGTTGGATGATGCCGCCGCGGTCACCGAGCAGCCCGACACCACACATCGTCGAGTTCATGCACTCGCACAACCTGCTGATCGCGTGCCTGATCCTGACGCTGGCCTACGGTCTTGCGCCGGTGTCGAACTCCCTCTACCTCATTCAGGTCAAGCGGATGTCGGTCAGTCCTGCTTTCCGCTACTCGATGATGATCGGCGCCATCACCGGCGCGATCGTCGGCATGCTTTTCCCGATGTTCTGCTTCGGCCTCGGCGCATTTCGCCCTGGATACAGCCCGGCTGTGTTGACGATGCTTTACGACTTCGGCTACTTGGCGTTCATCGGCTCGCTCGGCTGCTTCTGCGTCATGTGGATGGCTTTTGGTCTGGCCATCATTCTCGACGAGAACAACATTCTGCCAAAGTGGTTGGGCTACTACACCATTTGGCAATACGTGACCGAGCTGATGGCCGCTCCGGTATGGATCGCCAAATCGGGCCCCTTCGCCTGGAACGGCCTGATGACCTTCTGGTTCGCAATGGTGCTCTATGTGTCGTGGCAGATCATCGTGTACGTATGCATTTTCAAAGCGATCAAGAACCAGCCGGAGAGTGAACTCGACAACGCTCCGCCTCAGCCGGCGCCAGCTGCCGTCGAGGTCCCGTCGAGGGCGGGCGCATGACCGACGTTGCCGAGGGGTCCGCCACCGGCGTCGACCAGGCTCAACGCGCAGCTGACACCCGCGGCCACGTCCCCGGCGAAGCGAGCATGTGGTTCTTCGTCATCGGCGACCTGCTGATCTTCGGTGTCTATTTCGTTGGCTACATGTACTTCCGGGGCCAGAATCACCAACTGTTCCTCGCGAGCCAGGCTCGGCTCAACGTGGACATCGGCGCCATTAATACCGTGGTGCTGCTGACTAGTTCACTCTTTGTTGCGTTGGGCACCGCCGCCGCGCGCGCCGGCAACATAGCCGCCGGCCTGCGAGGGTTCTGGATCGGACTGGCCTTCGGTGCGGCCTTCCCGCTGCTCAAGATGTTCGAGTGGATCCCTGAGATCACGGCTGGTCTGACGCCCGGCACGAACTTGTTCTTCATGTATTACTACGTGATGACCGGCATGCACCTGTGCCATGTCGCGCTCGGCCTGGTCATCCTGTGCTTTGTCATCCGCAACCTGAAAACATCTATACCGCCCAAGATTTCGTTCATCGAGACAGGCGCCACCTACTGGCACATGGTCGATGTCTTGTGGCTGGTCCTGTTCGCGCTGCTCTACTTGATGAGGTAGATCATGACGTCACTGATCCGCAATCCACTGACAATCGTGTGGGCACTGCTCACGACGGTCACCGTCGCGTCATCGTTGATCGCCATCGACGGCGGAGCATCCCACCAGATCAACACCACGGTCACGACCGTCGTTTTGCTGATCGCGGCGTTCAAAGCGCACATGGTGATCCGGCATTTTATGGAGGTCCGCCACGCACCCGTCTGGCTGAAGGCCACCACCAGCGGATGGGTACTTGGGCTCTTCGCGCTGCTGCTCGGCTTCTACTTCGCCGCTCTGTAATAAATTCGCTCAGGCGGTCAACCGTTGCGCCAATTCCCATGCAGTCTCGGCCATGCCGCGATAGCGCTCGCGATATTCGGTGGTGCTGGCGCGCGCATCGGCGGCGTTGCCTTCGACTCCCCGCCGCCACACCCCGGCGGTGATGGAGGCCAGCCGGAACATCGAGAACACCACGAACACGTCAAGCGACTTCGGCGGCGTGCGGCCCGCATGCGCGCAATAGCTCTCGACAAAGGTCTGCTGGTCGGGAAGCCCTGTGCCAGTGAGGTTCTCGCCGAGCACCCCGGTCATGCCACCGGGTCCGCCGGGCACGTGGTAGGTCACACAGAAGTAGCCGAGATCGGCCAATGGGTTGCCGATCGTCGCCAGTTCCCAGTCCAGCACCGCTACCACCCGCGGCTCGGTCGGGTGCAGCAGTACATTGCCCAGCCGATAGTCGCCGTGAGCGATGCAGGCCGGTGCATCGTCCACCGGCAGGTGGTCTGGCAGCCATTGGGCGAGCAGGTCCATGGCCGGCATGTCCTCCATGCGCGCCGCCTGCCATTGGCGAGTCCACAGCGCCACCTGACGCTGCATGTAACCCTCTGGCCGGCCGAACCCTTCGAGTCCCACCGCGCGCCAGTCCACCCGATGCAACGCTGCCAGCACGCGGGCCAGATCCTCGTAGACCGCCTCGCGGTGTGCGGGGGTGCCATCACGCATCACCCGGTCGGGGAAGACCCGGCCCTCAACATGGTCCATAACGAAAAACGGTGTGCCGAGGACGGTTTCGTCTGTGCACAGCAGCCGCATTCGCGGTACCGGCACGTCGCTTTCGGCCAACGCCGCCATCACGCGGTGTTCGCGTTCTACCTCATGGGCCCGGGGCAACAGCTTTCCCGGCGGCTTCTTGCGCAGGACGTACTCGCCGCCGGCAGTGCGCAGATGATAGGTGGGGTTGCTCTGTCCGCCCTGGAACTGACGAATCTGCAACTGACCGTCGAAGCCCGGCAGCCGTCCACGCAGGTACCGGGCCAGTGCGGCTTCGTCGAAGCGGTGTGCGGGCAGCACCGGTATCAGTTCTGCCATCCCCGCCATCTGTGGCCCCTTGCCGATGCGTGCCTGATTGCTGAGCGTCCGCCCAACCACTGTCGCAACGACCCTACCTAGGAGCGAGGAAACGATGGCCCGTTTCGGTGTCGGCGTCATGCACAACACGATCAATTCGCGTTTCGGCCCAAAGCCGTTGGTGCATGCCGACTACGCGATCGGCCTGGCCTGTCGGGCCGATTCGTTCTGGGTGGCCGACCACCTCAACTCGGCGTGGCCGCCGTCGATGTGGACGCCCGAGCACGTCGGCGCCGCCCGGCTCATTCCCAAGATCGATGCCCACCTCGAACCGTGGACGATGCTGGGCTACCTTGCCGGTAGGAACAAGTTGGGCCGAATGCGGCTGGGAGTCGCCGTCACCGATGCCGGGCGCCGCAATCCGGCCGTCACCGCGCAGGCCGTGGCGTCGCTGCATCTGCTCACGCGTGGCCGTGCGGTCCTTGGCATCGGAACCGGCGAACGGGAGAGCAACGAGCCCTACGGCGTGGAATGGTCCAAACCGGTGGCACGCTTCGAGGAAGCCGTCGCCACCATCCGCGCGTTGTGGAACTCCAACGGCGGGCTGGTCAGCCGCGATTCGCCGTTCTTCCCTTTGCATAAGGCAACTTTCGCGCTGCCGCCATATCGGGGCAAATGGCCGCCGATCTGGGTCGCCGCGCATGGGCCGCGCATGATGCGCGCCACCGGACGGTATGCAGATGGCTGGTTTCCGGGAACGACCCGCGCAACTGAATACGGTGAGCAACTCGAGATCGTCCGCACCGCGGCTTCGGATGCCGGCCGGGACCCGATGGCCATCACCCCCGCCCTCATCCGGTTCATCGTCACGGGCCGATCTCGCGACGAAATCGACGAAGTCGTGGAATCCGATATTGCCAAGGTGTTCACGCTCCTGTCCCCCGCCAAGGACTGGACCCGGCACGGTGCAATGCACCCACTCGGCGCAGACTTCACCGGTGTGCAGGACTTCATGCCGCAAGCGATCGACGAGCAGACCGCGCTTCGGTATGCCGCACAGGCTCCCCGATCCCTCGTCGAAGAATTGTTTGCGGTGGGAACGCCTGACGAGGTGATCGACCAGATGGCGGATTTCCGCGACCATGGCCTGCGCTATCTGGTTGTCGGCAACGCCGGCGCCATTCAACCCAGTCTGCGAAAGAGCGCCACCGCGACCGCGCCCTACATCAACGTCGTACGCGCGCTGAGAAAGCTGTGAGGTGAAGCGATGCCGATGATCGACCTGACGTATGTGCGTGGCTCGTTGACCGACCGGGCGTTGGGTGTGTTGACCGACGAACTCGTCACCGCGTTGCTGCGCGCCGAATGCGCGCCCGATACCCCATTCCTACGCGACAACACCTTGGTGTACCTGCACGCACTGGATCCGGCAGCGCAGTCGGTGGGCGGGCGTGGCGCGGGCGCGCCCCGATTCCGCGTCGAAATGACGGTGTTCGAAGGCGCACTGTCGCAAGATCGCAAGGAACGGCTTGCGGCCGACGTGCACGCCGCGGTGTGTGCCGCAGCCGGAATCGAGCCGGAAGGTAAACGGGCGCTGCATGTTTGGACACTGATTCACGAGATCCCGGAAGGCAACTGGGCCGGCGGCGGCAAGGTCATCTACTACCGGCAGGTCGAAGGTTTGCGGGCCGACGACGGGGAATAGTGTCCGGGTATGGACATCTCTTGCGCGTTCGCGACCTCGTCCGACACCCCAACCCATGTGCAGCTCGCCGAAGCTCTCGGGTACCGGCGGGCGTGGCTCTACGACTCCCCTGCGCTGTACCCCGACGTGTGGATGGTGCTGTCGCGATGTGCAGAACGCACGTCGCGGATCGGCCTCGGACCGGGCGTGCTGGTTCCCAGCCTGCGCCATCCGATGGTCAACGCCGCCGCGATTGCCGAGCTCGTCGACCAGGCACCCGGTCGCGTCGCGGTGGCCCTGGGCTCGGGCTTCACCGGCCGGTTCACCCTCGGCAAGCGGCCGATGCCGTGGCGCCAGGTGGCCGACTACGTCCGCTGCTTGAAAGCGCTGCTGGCCGGCGAGACCGGCGAATGGGAGGGAGCGAAAGTCCGCATGCTGCACCCGCCCGGCTTCGGAGCGAAGCGACCGATCAACGTTCCGATCCTGATCGGCGCGGACGGTCCCAAGGGCCTGGCGGTGGCGGCCGAGCTCGGCGACGGTGTCTTCTCCGCCCCAGTCCCCCAACCCGATGCCGTCAAGGTGGCCGACTGGCGGGCGCTGCTGACCTTCGGCACGGTGCTCGACGAGGATGAGCAGCTGACCTCCGCAAGGGTTGCCGACGCCTTCGCTCCGGCAGCGGTGATGATGTACCACGGCGCCTACGAGCGGGGTGGTGCCGCGGTGGTCGACGCATTGCCGGGCGGTCGCGGGTGGCGCGAGGCGATCGAGGCCTGCCCGGAGAATGAGCGTCATTTCGCGATCCACGAGGGGCATCTGGTCAAGGCCAACCCGCGCGACGAACCGTACGTCGCCGACCTGATCCCACTAGCCAGTGCCGCGGCGTTGGTGGGCACCGCGCAGCAAGTGTCGGAGCGCGTTGCCGGATTCGGCGCGCTTGGCGTCACCGAGCTGGTTTATCAGCCCGCCGGATCCGACATCGAGCGCGAGCTTCGTGCCTTTGCGTCCGCTACCGGCCTCACCGGGTGAGGATTACCGTGTGGTGATGACCGCCGATGTAATCGTCACGGTGTTGCTTGCTGCGCTGTTTGCGTTTGCCGGGCTGATCAAGCTGTTCGGGGTCCGGCAATCGCTGGCCATCCGCGACCATCTCGGCGTCAAGCCGGCGCAATGGCGGATGATCGGAATACTCGAGCTGGCCGGCGTCGCCGGTGTGCTGGCGGGTTTGGCCTGGGCGCCGATCGGCGTCGCTGCCGCGATCGGGCTTTCGCTACTTGCGTTGGGAGCCATCGTCTTTCACGGCCGCGCATCCGACAGCGCCGCTGACACGGCTCCGGCGGTGATCGGACTGGGCCTGGCCGTCGCGACCGCCATCATGCAATCGATCTAGCGACTACTGTCGCTCACGCGCCAGCACTAGTAAGCTGGACTAAATGAATGATGTCGTCATCGCCGGGGCCGGCCCCAACGGGCTGATGATGGCCTGTGAGCTCGGGCTGGCCGGAATCCGGCCGGTGGTGTTGGACCCGCTGTCCGGACCCAACCCGGAACCGCGTGCCAATGGGGTTACCGGCCAAGGGGTTCGGATCCTCGACCATCGCGGCTTCTACAGCGTTCTGGCAGACACGGCCGAACCCCCGCAGCCGTCCCCTTGGGCCATGTTCGCGGCCATGACGCTGGATCTGACCGGCGTTGCCGATTCCCAGGCGTTCATGGTTGCCGTCCAGCAGCCCCGGCTGGTGCAGGTTCTTGCCGAGCGAGCCCGCGAGTACGGTGTCGACGTTCGCTGGGGCCATCGGCTCACCGGTTTCGACCAGCAGGCAGACGGCGTCACCGTGCATGTCGAAGGTCCGGACGGCAATTACGAGCTGGCGGCGAAGTACCTTGTCGGCGCCGACGGAGGCACCAGCGCGACGCGCAAACTGGCCGGCATCGATTTCCCCGGAATGACCTCGCATGATGCGGTCGCGCGGATGGCGTTCGGCGTAGTGCCCCCCGACGACTGGGTCGATCCGGTCACCGGGACGCTCGACATTCCCGGGTGGGGCCGTCTTCCGCCCACGCCGTTCTACCGCGCCGAGCGAGGCATGTTCGCCTGCCGCCGACTTGGCGGCAGGGCGATGGTCATCTCCCTCGAGTTGGACCCATCGGCTCAAGAGGATCTTCTCGACGACGACGACCACGTGGACGAGCCGCCAGTCAGCTTGGCCGAGCTCGAGGCAAGTGTGAAGCGGGTGCTCGGCGTTGACGTTCCGCTGCGGCCGATATCTCCCGACAAGCCACTGGATCTACGTCGCTTCTACGGCATCAACTCGCGAATCGCCTCGCAGTACAAGGTCGGTCGGGTGCTGTTGGTCGGTGACGCGGCGCATGTGCACTCCCCGCTTGGTGGGCCCGGGCTGAATCTTGGCCTGCAGGACGCGGTGAACCTCGGCTGGAAGCTGGCGGCCGTCGTTGCCGGCGGCGCCGATCCGGCGCTGCTAGACACGTACGAGACCGAGCGCAGGCCCGCTGCCGAGCGGGTCATCATGCACAGCCGATCCCAACTGGCTCTCACCAGGCCTGGAACGGAAATCACTGCGCTACGCGAACTGTTCTCCGAACTGCTGACGGAGCCCGGCGTCGCCCGCCGGCTCAGTCAGCTGGTGTCCGGCGCGGAGAATCGGTACGGGGCCGACGCTGACGCGCATCAGCTCGCCGGACGGTGGGTGCCCGATTTCGCTGTGGCCGGTGCCGACGGAACGCGACGGGTCGCGGAGCTCGCCCGCACCGGGCGACCGCTGCTGATTGACCTCACCGAGGGCGCGGTCGTCGGTGCCGCCATTTCTGATGTCGCTGAACGGATTACCGTCGCCACGGGACGCCCGGTCGGTGATGTGCCGGCGACCGCGTTGCTGGTGCGCCCGGATGGTTATGTGGCATGGGCCTCGTCGGAGCCGAAGCCGGACGTTGACGAGCTTCGTCGTGTGCTTGCGCAGTGGTTCGGTGTTACCTCGTTCGGATGCTGAAAGTTAGCTATTTCGAACTGTTTTCGTCCCGACGGGCCACGATTGGCCGGAGCCCAAGTACGGTGGTCCTAGGTCGTTGCCATGGGAGGTGTTTATGCCCGATTCACTGCCCGGTCCTCGTCTGCGCCAGGTGGCGTTGGTCGCCCGCAACTGCGAGAAAACCGCCGCTGCGCTCCAGGAGACGTTCGGCTGGCCTGACCCGTTCCATGATCCGGGGGTCGGCGAGTTCGGGCTGATCAACGCGGTGTTTCCGGTGGGCGACACCTTCGTGGAAGTGGTGTCTCCCATGCGGTCAGATACCACCGCAGGGCGCTACCTGACCCGCCGCGGGTCGGATAGCGGCTACATGGCGATCTTCCAGATGCCCTCGCTCGAGGAGGCCCGCCGGCGGGTGGCCGATCTGGGAGTTCGCGTGGTGTGGCAGGTTGACCTCGAGGACATCGCCGGCACCCATCTGCACCCCAAGGACATCCCCGGGGCGATCGTGTCCCTCGATTGGGCATCGCCCATCAGCTCGTGGCGCTGGGCGGGACCAGCATGGACGGGCGCCGCGCCCGCTCACCCGGCGGGCGGCATCGCCGGCATCACGGTCGAGGTGGAACAACCGGCCACGGCGGCTCAGCGGTGGGCTCGGGTGCTTGGGCTTAACGCGGAGATAGTTGGCGGACTAGCTGTGGTCCGGCTGGACCCGACCGGCCAAGCCTTGCGGTTCGTCTCGTCGGCCGACGGGCGCGCCGAAGGCATCACCGAACTCTGGTTGACACCGGGGCTGGAGGGCTTGCCGGATGGTGACGGGCCGGTCGCCGAGATAGCCGGAGTGCGTTTCGTGGTGGGTGCGCCATGACGGCCCTCGATACCGGCACTGAAGACCTGCTGGCTGAGGTGGATGACGGCGTGGCGGTGATCACGATGAATCGGCCCTCGAGGCGGAACGCCTTCTCGGACGCGATGCTCGAGGCGTTGGGGCAAGTCTTGGCCGAGGTCGAAGTCAGCGATGCGGTCGGGTGTGTGGTGCTGACCGGAGCGGGCGGCGCCTTCTCGGCCGGAGGTGACGTCAAGGCTATGGCCGACCGCGGTTCTTCGGGCGGGGCGCCCGTACCGGTGGATGTGGCGATCCACCGCCAGCGGCTGAACCAGCAGGCGACCAGCGGGAAGCTGTGGCGGATGCCGAAACCGACGATCGCCCACGTTCCCGGCCCGGCGGCCGGCGCGGGGCTGGCGTTGGCCTTGGCGTGCGATCTCAGGTACGCGGCCGACACCGCCATCTTCACCACGGCCTTCGGCCGCGTCGCGTTCGCCGGCGACTACGGCGGAACCTGGTTTTTGACCAGGCTGGTCGGCCCGGCCAAAGCCAAGGAGCTGTACTACTTCTCGGAGCGGCTGACGGCGGATCAGGCCGAGGAGTTGGGTTTGGTCAACGCGGTGTTCGCGGCCGGCGACCTCGAGAAGGAGGTGATGGACCGCGCCCGGAGGCTGGCCCAGGGCCCGTCGATCGCCTACCGCTACATGAAGGAGAACCTCAATCGGGCGGTGCACGGTGGCCTCGAGGAGTGCATGGACCTCGAGGTCACGCATCACATACACACCGGGCTTACCGAGGACCACCGGGAGGCGGCGCAGGCGTTCGTCGACAAGCGGGAGC
>Ga0335072_10008840_pt1 | contig 14572 bp, 9 predicted proteins | sample Lox_Sample_21_FD_206725 | JGI IMG/M metagenome (GOLD analysis project Ga0335072, IMG submission 206725) | Soil microbial communities from Loxahatchee National Wildlife Refuge, Florida, United States - Lox_Sample_2.1 | ecosystem: Environmental > Terrestrial > Soil > Wetlands | place: USA: Florida... | reverse complement strand
TCAAAGCTCCTCACTTCGCGGCGGCCACGGCTTTCTTCGCCGCGTCGTTGAGATCGTCAGCCGGCGTGATCGCCAGGCCGGAGTTGGCCAGCAGTTCGCGGCCTTTCTCGACATTGGTGCCCTGCAGGCGCACCACCACCGGAATCTTCAGGCCCACTTCTTTCACCGCGGCGATGATGCCTTCGGCGATGAGGTCGCAGCGAACGATGCCGCCGAAGATGTTGACCAGGATGGCCTTCACCTTGTCGGAGGAAAGAATCAGCTTGAACGCTTCGGTGACGCGCTCTTTGGTGGCGCCGCCGCCGACGTCGAGGAAGTTGGCCGGCTCGCCGCCTGCCAGCTTGATCACGTCCATGGTGGCCATGGCCAGACCCGCACCGTTGACCATGCAGCCGATGTTGCCGTCCATGGTCACGTAGTTGAGGTTGTGCTGCACGGCGGCGGCTTCCGCCGCGTCTTCCTGCGTGAGGTCGCGCATCTTGGCCAGGTCCGCATGGCGGAACTCGGCGTTGTCGTCGGAGTTGACCTTGCCGTCGAGGGCGGCGAGGTTGCCGTCTTCGAGGATGGCGAGCGGGTTGAGCTCCACCAATGACAGGTCTTTCTCGTTGAAGAGCTTGTACAGGCCCAGCATGATCTTGGTGAGCTGGGTCACCTGCTTGGCGTTGAGATCCATCGCAAAGCCGAGCTGACGGCACTGGTACGGCTGCAGGCCTTCGACGAAATCCACCACGATGGTGTGGATGTCATCCGGCGTTTCCTTGGCCACCTGTTCGATGTCCACGCCGCCGTGCTTGGAGGCGATGAAGGTGACGGCCTTGCTGTCGCGGTCGACCAGGATCGACAGGTACAGTTCCTTGGCGATATTCGTGGCATCGGTGACCAGCACCAGGTTCACCGGCAGCGCGCGGCCGGCGGACTGGTAGGTTTCCATGTTCTTGCCCAGCATGCCCTTGGCGGCGGCATGGACGTCATCCAGGCTCTTGCAGAACTTGACGCCACCGGCCTTGCCGCGGCCACCAGCGTGGATCTGGGCCTTGACCATCCACTGCGAACCACCAAGGTGCTTGGCGGCGTCGACAGCGGCGTCGGGGGAATTGGCGACTTTGCCCGGCGGTACGGCGATGCCGTAGTGCGCGAACAGCTCTTTAGCCTGGTACTCGTGGAAATTCATTCGATACCTCGAGTGAATGGGGAAAAATCGAGCCTGTGCGGTAGCGACAGCGCAGGCTTGGGAGGACGGACGGCGGTGAAACGCACTACCGGCGTGCAGTGCGCTGTAACCATGCGGAGGATGCTCCGATCGATTTACTGCAGCGGCCCCAACATATCGATAGGAGACGACGGGCTGATGTCTGCGAAAAATCGATCAAAGCGGCCCCACATGGCGGAAACCGCGCAATACGGCCAGGTATTTTCGCGGAAGCCGGTCGCGATGGAAAGGGGCGGCCTCCAATTACCCCTAGGGCAGAAGGCGAACTACCGCATAGCCGGCGAGACTTTCCTGCCGATAAACTGGTCCAAATCCAACAGCCGAGCGCCCAAAACCCGTGTCCAGCCGCGCGATGTCCGATTCGCCCAATAGCACGACGACCCGCCACGAGCTGCTGTTCCTGAATTATTTCAGGTTGGCCCAGGCCCTGGTTTACGCCGGGCTGGCCTTCACCCCAGCCGGCATGGGCTGGCCCCATCTGGACAACATCGGGCTGGCCCGCCTGGTGGCCGCCGGCTATCTGTTGTTTGCCTTGGGCGTGGTGTCGCTCACCCACATGACCAAGGCGCTGAGCTGGCTGGGCATTCTAGGAACCCTGCTGGTCGATATCCTCGCCGCGGTGCTGGCGATTGCCGCCATGAACGACGCCCGCATCGGCATCGCCATGATGCTGGCGGTGAACCTTGCGGCGGGAGCGTTGCTGTTGCCGTTGAGGCTGGCGCTGTTTCTCGCCGCGCTCGCCACCCTGGGCGTATTGGGCCGGACCCTGGTTTACCTGCCCCACGTGGCATCGGCCGACGATCGCGATTTCCTGGAATCGGGCCTGTTCGGCATGGCCTATTTCGCGATCGTGGTGTTGTGCAACGTCTTGGGTCGCCAGCTGCGCGCCAGCGAGGCGCTGGCCGAACAGCGTAGCATCGACCTGGTCAATCTTTCGCAGGTCAACGAGCTGATCATCCGCCGCATGAAAACCGGCGTGATGCTGGTGGACGACGCCAATCGCATCCATCAGATCAACGAATCGGCGTGGATGCTGCTGGGCAACCCCTCTTCCGATCAACGCGACCTGGGACGCGTGGCGCCGGAACTCTCGCGCCGCCTTTATCACTGGATCACGTCGGGCAAGCTGGATGAAACGGCCACCCAATTGGCCGACGGCATGCCGGAAGTCGTGCCGCGTTTCAGCCGGCTGGCACCGAACGACGATTCGCTGGTGCTCATTTTTCTGGACGATACGTCGTTGGTATCGCGTCGCGCCGAAGAGCTCACGCTCGGTTCGCTCGGGCGCCTGTCGGCATCGATCGCGCACGAGATTCGCAATCCGCTTGCGGCCATTCGCTACTCCGCGCAGTTGCTGGCCGAATCCACGGAGATGGGACCCACCGATTTGCGCATGGTGGAAATCATCAACAACCACTGCAGCCGTCTCAACGACATCATCGAAAACATTTTGCAGCTGTCTCGGCGCGAACGGTCTCGCCCCGAATCGCTGAATCTCGGCGATTGGTCGCAAAGCTTTGTGGAGGAATACAAACAAGGCAACGATCTGGGCAACGACTCGTTGCGCGTGATCGACAACAGCGCCGCGCCCGTGATCGCGGTGGCCGATCCGCAACAATTGCATCAGGTGGTATGGAACCTGGTGCAAAACGCGCTGCGTTACGGGCGCATGCCGGGCGAAGCCGCGCGCGTGCTGGTCGTGGTGCGTCACGGCGAACATGGCGTGCCGATACTGGAAGTGATCGATCGCGGCCCCGGTATCGCGCCGAAAGTCGCGGCGCAGATTTTCGAACCTTTCTACACCACCCACGAATACGGCACAGGCCTGGGGCTTTATCTTGCACGACAGATGTCGGAGGCCAATCAAGCTGCACTGGAATACGTGCGCGTGGCCGGCGGCGGCAGTTGTTTTCGGTTGGTGTTGACGCCGCCGGTGCGCATCGAGCCGGCGGTCTAAACCTCGTACGAAATGTATTTTCGCCGCAGGTTCGAATCGCACGGCGTTACCTCGTTTTTGCATTTATCGCCACTCTCGAAAAATCCAGCGGCGATGCAGCCGCCGCGCAAGGAAATGGCTTAGCAGTCGATTTCGTCCGATTCCGCCCCTCGTTGGCGTGCTTCGCCGGCTATCGCTGGTGGGCGCTTACATGTATTCGGGCTGATCGCGGGCTTTCTCTTAAAAGAAAGTGGCCGAGGATGTTTTTCATTCTCGCGCAGGACATGCCGTCTATACCGAGGCCCTGCATCCCCCATCGCTCGGCAAGGATACGACTACTGTGTGTCATGGACGATTCGCCGCCCGTGCTGCGGCCTGCCTGTTTTTTTCGCTAACCGCCGTCAGCCTCCCCACCTCTGCGACGGAACTGGCCGATCATTGGGATCTTGGTGGCGGCGTGCGTGTACGCGTGGATGAGGATTCCAGCCGTGGGCTGCACAAGTTTGGCATCGACACCGTTTTGTTAGGCGCCAAATACACCTCCGACACGTGGATCGGCGCGTTTCGCTATCGCTTCTACGGCAAGGATTATCCGTACCAGTACACCCGCCGCTTTGGCGACATCAATTTTCCGGAATACGCGTGGCTCGGTTATCGATTCGATGAAACACAGCAAGTACAGGCGGGTTTGAACCAGATTCCCTTCGGCCTGCAGCGTCTGTACAGCGATTCGTTCCTGGAAACGCTGGCGTTCACGATGGGATTGGAAGATGTCACTGAAGTCGGCGTCAAATACATCAAGGATATCGACCACTGGAACCTGCAAGCCGGTTACTACGCCCGCCCCGCCTGGGAAGCCACGGGCACTAGCAACGGCAGTACATTTTCGACGGTGGTGACGCCCGCCGACTCGTATGTCGTAGACGGAAGCCGTAACGTGGAGCGAAACATGTTCGTGGTGCGTCTCGCACGCAACATGCAGCTTGGAAAGTGGAACACCGAGCTAGGCGTGTCCGCACTGACCTCTACGCTATACAACCTTGATACGCATCGCGATGGCCAGCGCCAAGATCTGGCTTTGCATTACGTCGGCAAGAGCGGGCCGTGGACCCTTCGGGCGCAGTACACCCGCCAAGTGATGTCGCCGAAGAATCCGGATGGCAACGATCAGATGATTTCCATCGGTGGCTACGACGGCACCTACAACATGGCTACCCGCGGCAATCTATATCAGGGGAACGCAAGTTACAGCCTGTCTGGGAGTTATCTCGGAGGGTGGATCAACCATGTGCAGCTCTACACTACGTACGATCTCTATGAAAAATCCAACCCCCAGTTCCGCGATACGCAGCGCTGGATGGTTGGTACTGCTTTTTCGCTGAAATTCTTGTCCATCTATGTCGAATGGCGAGAGGGCCGAAACGATCCGTACATCGGCGGCAGCAGCTACCAACAAAGCTTGGCGGCCGGTGGCACCAATGGCTGGAAAGGCCAGCTGTTCATGAGCATTGGCTACTACTTTTGACGCCGTCCAATGCCGCGTAGCGGTGGAACGGTAAATCCTTAAAAGGGTCGGCACCCGTGAAGCGCCACATGCCGACCCTCAGGCCCATCGAAGCACTTGAAGCCATCAGCCTCGACCGCATCACACCTGCGGCCGAGGTGTTGATGTCGCGCAGCGCTGAAACAACTATCCTCTAGCCGCATCGTTGAGACGCAAGTGCCGCGTTTCCGGTGCCCAAGCTATCGACACCACCATGCCCACCACCAGTACGGCGGCAAGCATCGCCATCGTTGGTTGGATGCCCAGTTCCTTCATGCCTATCGGCAACAGGAAAACACTTACTGCGGAGCCAAGGCGGCTACACGCAATGGCAAAGCCCACGCCACAAGCGCGCACCTCCGTCGGAAAACATTCTGGCGGATACACGCCCACCAGATTGGATACCGCGGACAAAGCCGCCGTAAATAGCGCGAACGCGGCTACCAGTGCCATCGATGAGGAACTCGGCAGGAAACTCAATGCAGCAAGCGATGCCGCGGTTACGGCGAAAGAGCCAATCAGGAATGCACGCCTTGGGAGCTTAACTGTCAACCAGATGCCGATGATCGCACCTGCGACCAGCAGACCATTTAGAAGCAGGTCCGCCTTGCTGCCTTCCGGTAGCTGGATGATTTTGAGGATCCCGGGCAGGAACGTATAGATCGCGAAATAAGGCATCACCAGGCACACGAAAAACACGCAATTGAACAACGTGCGACGGATCAGACCGCGTTGGAACAACTTTCCAAATCCGCCGGAAGCATGATGATCGTCCCGTAGACCGGTATCCAACACTACTTTTTGACCGAAATACTTCTTGATCACCGCATCCGCTTCCGCCTCGCGCCCCTTGTTGAAGAGCCAACGCGGCGACTCGGGTGTCCCCATGCGCAGGATCAATACAAGCAGGGCCGGCACGCCCGACGACGCGAGCAGCGAACGCCATACATCTGGATTCGAGGCATGCTGGACATATTCCATGCCTATCAAGTTGGCCGCCACATAGCCCACGGTCCATATCACGCTGAACGAGCCCAACAGAAGGCCGCGATGCTTGCGCGGCGAAAACTCGGCAAGAATCGCGTGCCCTACGGCGAAGTCACCTCCCATGCCCAGGCCAAGCGCGACACGCAACAGGCATAGCGCGAAGGGTGTCTGCGCATAGAATTGAGCGAACGCCGTGGCAGTAATAATCACGAAGCTCATCAGAAAAATTTTCTGCCTGCCCACGCGGTCGGACAGCCAGCCGAACAACAGGCTGCCTAGAAAAATGCCCATCAGGGTCGAGCTGCCGATAAGACCTTCCCACAAGGCCCGGTGTTGCGCCTGAACACCCAACATCTGATCCAGAAAAGGCTTCAGTGCATATGCGATCGTGCCTATGGCGTAGCCTTCGGTCAGATGCGCACCGAAGGTAAGGCCGGCGATTTTGCAATGGAAAAAATTGAGAGGGACGTCGTCGAGAAGAATTTTTTCATCCGACGCTGCTCGTGATGTTGCACAGTAACTGACTGCTTCTTTTGCGGCGACTGCCTGCCCATCCCCACTTCCCATGTTTTCCTCCCTCCGTTGCATCAATTCGGATACGCCCCCCCCTGCAGACAGAGGGGCGCCCGTGTCATGACCTCCTCAGTGCAAACCGCCCATCATGAGGTACTTCAGCTCGACGTATTCATCGAGTCCGTACTTGGAACCTTCGCGGCCAAGTCCCGATTGCTTCACGCCACCGAAAGGAGCGACCTCGGTGGAAATGATTCCTTCGTTGATGCCCACCATCCCGCTCTCAAGCGCGCTCGCTACGCGCCAGATGCGTGCCATATCACGCGAATAGAAGTAAGCGGAAAGACCATAGGGCGTGTTATTGGCAGCCTCGATCACTTCGTGTTCGCTGTCGAAGCGGAAGCACGCGGCGACAGGGCCAAACGTCTCTTCCTGCGCAATCAGCATGTCGTGGGTGGCGCCAACCAATACCGTCGGCAAATAGAACGTGCCGCCTAAAGCGTGTGGCCTGCCACCGACAAGGACGCGCGCGCCCTTGCTCACCGCATCCTCAACATGCTGCTGCACCTTGGCGAGTGCAGCCTGGTTGATCAGCGGACCTTGCTCGAAATCGCCGGTCAACGCATCACCAACTCGCATCTTGCGCACCGCTTCGGCGAGCGCCTGGGTAAATCGTTCGTAGACGTCGCCTTGCACGTAGAAACGATTCACGCATACGCAGGTTTGTCCGGTGTTGCGGAATTTGGAAGCGATAGCACCGCTTACGGCTGCGTCGATATCCGCATCGTCAAACACGATGAAGGGCGCATTGCCACCCAGTTCGAGCGACATCTTCTTCAACGTATCTGAGCACTGACGCGCCAGCAGCTTGCCGGTACGGGTGGAACCGGTGAAAGAAAGTTTGCGCACTGTCTCGGAACCGGTCAGTACGGCACCAATCGCTACTGCATCGCCTGAGACAATGTTCAGCACACCCGCCGGAATGCCCGCCTGCTCCGCCAATACTGCGAGCGCGAAGGCCGACAGTGGCGTTTCTTCCGACGGCTTGAGCACCATCGTGCAACCCGCCGCAAGCGCGGGTGCCGCCTTGCGCGTGATCATGGCAAGGGGGAAGTTCCACGGCGTGATGGCCGCGACGACTCCCACCGGCTCGCGCATCACAAAGATTTTGGATTGAGGGATCGCGCTGGAAATCACATCGCCATAAACACGCTTTGCCTCTTCGGCAAACCATTCCAAAAAGCTCGCCGCGTAGGCCACTTCGCCACGCGCTTCGGCCAACGGCTTGCCCTGTTCGCGTGATAGCAGCGTGGCCAGTTCTTCTTTATTGGCGAGCATCAGCTCACCCCAGCGGCGCACTTTAACGCTGCGCTCTTTCGCAGTCAGCGCACGCCACGCGGGAAAGGCCTTGGCGGCGGCATTTACCGCCTGCTGCGCCTCGCTGGCACCGCCCTTGGCAACGTCGACGATAACGGCAGAGGTGGCTGGATTGCGGACAGGATAGGTTTCCGAACTCGTCTGCCATGCGCCATCAATGTAGTGGCCGCAGCGCATCAAATCGAGGACGGCGTTCTTCTGATTTCCGTCGCTCATGCCACGCTCTCCGCAGCAACTGCAAACGGACCGTTCGCCGGGCGAGATTCACGTGCAATGCGACGACCTGCGGTGTAGTCGTTGATCACGTCGCATGGCGTGTAGTTGCGATCGAGTTCGTGCAGCTCGTCCTCATCCAGCTTGGTTCCCAGCGCTGCCAACGCGCTGTCGAACTGAGCCGCGGAATCCGCACCCACAAGCATGCAATCGATGTTCGAGCGCCCGAGCACCCATGCCTGCGCAATCTGCGCAGCCGATACGCCACGCCGAGACGCGACGCGCGACGCCGATGCGGCGATCGCCAGCGACGCCTCATCGCCGTACATTTGCGCCGTGAAGAAGTCGGTCTGATTGCGCGTCGACTTCACATCGCCAGAGAGCAGACCACGCGCAAGGGGACTGAACACGGATACGCCAATGCCCTGATCCGCGCAATACGGAATCATTTCCCGCTCTTCCTCACGATAGGCGAGGTTGAACTGAAGCTGCATATTGATCGGCTTGTCCCAGCCGTTGCGCTCGCAAATCTGGATGATCTTGGCGAGCTGCCACGTATACATGGTGGATACGCCGATATAGCGCACCTTGCCGCTGCGCACGATGTCGTTCAACGCGCCCAGGGTCTCCTCGACGGGTGTATTCACATCGAAGTAATGCAGCATGTAGATATCGACATAGTCCATGCCCATGCGCTTAAGCGAGCCATCGATGCCATCCATGACATGCTTGCGCGAATGCCCCCCCGCGTTGGGATAGTCGCCCATGTCGTAACCGACTTTCGTGGTGACGACGATTTCCTCGCGACGCACGAGGCGCTTGAGGATGCGCCCGACGACTTCTTCGCCCACGCCTGTGGAATAGAAATCGGCCAGGTCGATGAAATTGACGCCTGATTCGAGCGCATGACGCACGATCGGCTCACTCTGCGCTTCGTCGAAGATCCACGGCTTCCATTTGGGCGTACCCATATTCATGGTGCCCAGACACAGGCGCGATACTTTCAGGCCAGACTGGCCGAGGCGGACATAATCCATACGTTGATTGATCTCTTTAATAAGGAATGATCGTTCAGGCCTTCGGCGTGTAGAACGGATTGCTTACGTCAGCAGCAGCGGCAAAAACGTCATCGCGATGCGGCAGACCAAGCATTGCCGCCTGAATAGCGTTCTTACAGGCGCGATAGTTGTTGGCGTAAACGGCGTCCAGGTCATCGCAGGCCGGATTGACCCAATTGGCGGAGACCACGACCCAATCGTTCGCCGCTTCCGGTGGCAGCACGCCTTCTTTTAGCGACTCGGCCACGGCTTTGGCGATGCCGGCCTGCGACGCGCCCCAGGTTGCGTTACCGTGAAAATCGTTCACGATCTGCGCCTTGTTCACGTACAGTGTCAACGGCTTGGTCGGTACGCCTGGCTTGGCGATGATGACAAACGGTGCGTGACCTGCCGAAGGCGTCGCCAGCGCTGTAGCGAATGCTTGGCCTGCAGGACCATTGCGCGGCCCCACCAGCACGTTGATATGGGCGAGATTCACACCCGGCCCTTCGAAACCTTCCCCGATGTAAAGCGTCTTGTTTTCGGATGTATTCATCACTTCCCTGCCATTCGGCGATCTGTCGAACCACCGATTGTGCTTTCGCTATGGCATGAAGTTGAATCGACGTTTACTGATATATGCATCAGCAAAGCGCTACATGTGGCGTAGTGAAATCACCACATTCTTACGTCAATTTCGTACTTATCCTCTTTCCACGCTCCTCGGCGCCGCATTACGCGCCGCCGGCCTCGCCAAATGCCTGCCTCACCGCGGCGCACACGAAACGGTTAGGCAAGGACAGACCCAACGCTGACCGCTGGGCCCTCAGGTAGAACGCACCACCAAGGTCGTCGCCATCATCTGCGATTGCACCGCCTGGCCGTGAATCTGCGCTAGCACTTTGCGTGCGAGCAGCACCCCACCCTCCTGCCAGTTCTGACGCACCGAACTCAGTGGCGGCAGAAAACTCGCGCCGAGCGGCGTGTCGTCGTAACCGATCACGGATACATCGTTGGGTACCGACTGGCCCAGTTCCACCAGCGCACGAATCGCCCCCATCGCAAGCAAGTCGCTGCAGGCAAAAATCGCATCGAAGCGCACGTTGCGTTCCGACAGCGACTGCACCGCTTCGATGCCCGACTCCAACGTAAAGTCGCCCCGGCGCAGCAACAGCGGCTTGATGCCGTGCTTGGCCAATTCGTCGACGAAGCCGAACAGACGCTGCGCCATCTCCGGATGATCGGGATTGCCGATAAACACCGGATGACGCCGCCCGATGGAAATAAAACGCTCGGCCACGCTGATACCGCCCTGGCGGTTGTCGCTGCCGACGACGATATGGTTGTCGCCGCCTTGCCCCGCCGCACCCCATACCACCATCGGCAATCCGACCTTGTCATAAAAGCGCACGGCATCCTGATGCACGCCTTGGCCCAGCAAAATCAAACCGTCGGCCGCTTGCACCGGGGCATTGGATGCCCCTTGCCGCGTGGTGAGCAGAACGCTGTAACCGGCCGACGTGAGTTCCTGCGAGATACCGCCTAGCAGCGACAGCGGGTACGGGTCCCACATGGTGCGTTCGGAGGATGGCTTCATCTCCACGATCACCGCGACGGTGTGACTGCGCCGCAATCGAAGGTTGCGCGCACTTACGTTCAACTTGTAGCCATGTTTGCGCGCCAGTGCCTGGACCCGTTCCCGGGTCTGGGCATTCACCAGAGGGCTTTCGCTCAATGCCCGCGACACGGTGATTTTCGATACGCCAGCAAGTTCTGCGAGGTCCGCCATGGTGAGGCTGGGACGGTGCGCAAGAGGTTGTTTCTTCTTGGGCTGCGTCAAACGGCGACCCTCTCAAATGGATGCAGGAATACGGTGGCGACGTGCGGCAAGTGTGCCGGAGCGGCGCCTGTTGCACCAATACAGTTTCTTTTGCAACCACATTTTCGACACGCCCACCGGCGCATCATGCTGCGCTGCAAATATGATATCGATATCTTGATATCGATATCACTGAAATCTTATGCTCGCGCACCACAGGCCGAGGCGGCCGATGAGAAGACCAACCAAAAGATGCCAAGGGGAGAATGCGTGCACAGCCACGATGCACAAGCGGTAGCCATGGAACCGGCACACCAGGCATCTCCCGATCCCTGGCGGGTCGTCCATGCGCAGCGTCCGAAGGGATACGAACTGGCCAAGTTCGAAAGCCTGTTCGCGCTGGCCAACGGCACGCTTGGCGTGCGTGGCGCCCTGGAAGAAGATCGCAGCCCCACCCAAGGTACGTTTCTCACCGGCGTGTGGGAACGCACGCCGATCGAATATCACGAGCGCTTCCCCGGTTTCGCCCGCACGACCGATACCCGCATCCCGGTACCGGACGGCGTACGCATCGGCTTGCGCCTGGGCGACGCGCCAGTCTTTCTGCGCGAAGGCGAGTGGCTGGCATTCGAGCAAGCGCTGGATCTGCGCGCGGGCTGCCTGGAAAGAACACTGCGCTGGCGCTCCCCCTCGGGTGCCACCTTGCAGATCGAGGCGGAACGGATCGTTCCCCTGCGCACACCCAACCTGTTGTGCATCCGCTATCGCGTCACGTCTGTCGACTACAACGGACCGATCACGCTGGAGTCGTCGCTGATCGCAAGCAACACCGCCGCCGAACAAGGCGACGACCCGCGCATCGGCGCGCGCATCAGCGGCGGCCTGAGCGTCACCGCGTCCGACGCGGATCGTACGATCGCCTCGATCTGCCAGCGCACGCAAAACAGCCATATCCGTCTGGCAAGCGTGCAGCGTCACCGCCTGACGCAACCGAACCTCGCCTTTGCGCGAGCGCTCGTCGACGATGCCGAGGATGTGCAGCAAGACTATGTCGCCGAACTGCGCCCCGGCGACAGCGTGGTGCTGGAAAAATTCGTCGCCTACGCGTGGAGCCGCCCGGAAGGCGGCGATAGCGAAGCGTCTCTGCTCGACGCGGCCGCCACCACCTTGGAGCGCGCGCTCACGCTCGATTTCGATACGCACCGCGCCGAACAGGCCAAGGCATGCGATGCGTTCTGGCGCGAAGTGGATCTTGAGATCGACGGCGACACCGCCGTGGAGCAAGCACTGCGCTTCAACCTGTATCACCTGCTGCAATCGGTCAGCCGCGACGGCAGCGGCAGCGCCGCCGCCAAAGGCCTCACCGGCGAAGGCTACGAAGGCCACTATTTCTGGGATGCCGAGGCATTCATTCTGCCGGTGCTGGCGGCGACCTCGCCCGAACGTGCGCGCAGCATGCTCCAATACCGCGTCAACACGCTCGACCGAGCGCGCAATCACGCACGCGAGATGAATCATCCCGCCGGCGCGCTCTACGCATGGCGCACGATCAGCGGCGATGAATGCTCGGCCTATTTTCCGTCCGGCTCGGCCCAGTACCACATCAACGCCGCCATCGCGTTCGCCATTCGCATTTATGTGGACGCGACCGGCGATACGGATTTTCTGGTGCGCGGCGGCGCCGAAGTGCTGTTCGAAACGGCGCGCCTGTGGCACCACGTCGGCAGCTACAACCCACGCCGCGGCCATGCTTTCTGCATCTGCCAGGTGACCGGGCCGGACGAATACACCGCACTGGTCGACAACAACTACTACACCAACCACATGGCGCAGCAGCATCTGCGCTATGCCGCGTCGATCGCCTCGCAACTGGGACGCGAACGTCCGCACGATTACGCGCGTATCGCCACTGCGCTGGACTTGTCGGACAAGGAAATTGCCGCATGGCTGGCCGCGGCGGACGCGATGTATCTGCCGGTCGATCCGGCGCTGGGCATTTTTCCGCAGGACGACGACTTTCTCAACAAGCCTCGTCTGCCTATCGCGCATCCGAGCGAGCACGGCCATCGCCCGCTGCTGTTGCAGTTGCATCCTCTGACCATTTATCGCCACCAGGTGTGCAAACAGGCGGACGTGCTGCAAGCGTTCGTACTGGCCGGCAACGGCATCGACAAGGAAAGCAAGCGGCGCAACTTCGACTACTACGAAGGCGTGACCGTGCACGATTCCACGCTATCGGCCTCGACCTTCAGCATCGTGGCGTCCGAAGTGGGGTACGCACAAAAAGCCTATCAATACTTTCTCGACACGCTGCGCGTCGATTTGGACAACCTGCACGGCAACACCTCGCACGGCGTGCACATGGCGGCCATGGCCGGCAGCTGGCTGGCACTGGCGTGGGGCTTCGGCGGTATGCGCGTCGTGGATGGGCGGCCGTCGTTCTCGCCCACGCTGCCCGCCGCATGGAACAGCTACCGCTTCGGCGTGAGCTGGCGCCATCACCACATCCGCGTTTTGGTCGAGAAAGATCGCGTGGCATACACGCTGACCGAAGGCGCGCAGCTGGAAATCCTGCATCGCGGAAAAAGCGTAGTGCTGTATGCGGGACACACCGCCAATTTGCCGCTGCAGACCTCGCCGCGCCTGTCGACCAAAGGCGTCATCTTCGATCTCGACGGCGTGATTGCCGACACCGCCGTGGTCCATCATGCCGCGTGGAAAAAGCTCGCCTCGGAAATCGGCGTTCCGTTTGACGATTCGGTCGGCGAGCGGCTCAAAGGCGTCGATCGCCGCGCTTCGCTCGATATTATTTTGGAGCATGCATCGCACGCTTATTCCGAAGACGAGAAAGAAGCCCTCGCTTCGCGCAAGAACGAGTATTACCGGCAACAGATCGAATACTTCGGCCCTCAAAACCTGTTGCCCGGTGCGCGCCACGCCGTCGAATCCGTGCGTCGCGCAGGCCTGAAAACCGCGCTGGCATCGGCCAGCCGCAATGCCCCTCTTTTGCTGGAAAGGCTCGGTATCGCCGAATTGTTCGATTACGTCGTGGATGCCAACCACATCAGTCGAGCAAAACCCGATCCCGAAATTTTCCTGGCCGCCGCGCGCGGCCTCGGCTTGGAGCCGAGCGAATGTCTTGGCGTGGAAGACGCGGCGGCAGGGATCGCCAGCATTCACGCTGCAGGAATGAAAGCGGTTGGAGTCGGCCAGGCGCAAGCACTGGCCTGTGCAGATCTGCTGCTGCCGAACGTAGGTGAGTTCGACATCAGTTTGTTTGTTTAAAGAAACAACTAACAACGCGGTCACGCCGCACCATCACATACAAACAGTTGGGGAGAACGTTTGATGAAGACCAAGCCACTCACACGCGTAGCGTTGTCGGCTGCCATCACGGCCACGCTTGTGTCCGGCGCCGTCTATGCGCAGGACACAAGCCAGACGCAAACGACGACACCGCCGGCACCGACGACACCCGCCGTCAAAGCCAGCCCCGGTGCGCAGCAAAACGCCAATGCCAAAAACGCCCAAACCCTGCAGCAAGTGGTGGTGACCGGCACTGCCACGTTCGGCGGTATCAAGAAGATCGATGCCGCGTATTCGATCACCTCGATGACCGCGCAACAGATCAAGGAAGCCAATCCCAAGAGCGTGGCCGACTTGCTGAAAGCCTCGCCGGGCGTGTACCCCGAATCGTCCGGCGGCCAGACGGGCGCCAACATCGAGGTCGCCGGCTTCCCGGGCGGCGGCGATGCGCCGTATTACACCGGCCAGCTCAACGGTACGCCGATCTATCCGATGTCGAACCTGTCGTTCATGGATCAGTCTTCTATGTTCCGCCTCGACGACACCATCGACCGCGTCGAAATCGTGCAGGGCGGCCCGTCCGTGCTGTACGGCAACGGTCAGCCGGGCGTGACGTCGAACTTCATTCTGC
>Ga0335072_10008838_pt1 | contig 14573 bp, 12 predicted proteins | sample Lox_Sample_21_FD_206725 | JGI IMG/M metagenome (GOLD analysis project Ga0335072, IMG submission 206725) | Soil microbial communities from Loxahatchee National Wildlife Refuge, Florida, United States - Lox_Sample_2.1 | ecosystem: Environmental > Terrestrial > Soil > Wetlands | place: USA... | reverse complement strand
GACCGTCCCGATCGAGTCCGCGGTGTTCAACATCTCGCACGCGGCGATGCTGACGCTGGGACTCGCCACCGCCGACTGGGACCTGATCTCGGCCGGCCTGCACGACCGGCTGCACCAGCCGCACCGCGCGCATCTGTACCCGCGGTCCGCGGAGCTGCTCGAGCGCGCGCACAGCGTGGGGGCGCTCGGCGCGACGATCTCCGGTGCCGGGCCGACCGTGCTGGTGTGGTCGCGCTACGACCAGACCGGGCCGCTCGTCGAGGCCCTGAAGCGCGAGACGGCCGGCTGGGCGCGCGTGATGCGCGCCGGGTTCGAGCCTCAGGGCGCCGACGTCCGCTCTCTCTGAGCGTCCAGCCGTTCGCGTAGCCACTCGGCGTGGCGCTCCTGGAGCTCGCGACCCCGGCGGGTGAAGTCGAGGATCAACCGGAGGTCGTCGTCGCTGTAGCCCTCCGCCATCGGCGCGTACATCTCCTTCATCGGCTCGACCATGAGCTCGTTCGCGGTCACGTAGGCCTTCTCCGTCAGCTCGACGAGCACACGGCGGCGATCCGCGGGGTCGGGCACACGGCGAGCCAGCCCGGCCCGTTCCAGGCGGTCGATCACGGCGGTGATCGCGCCGGTGGTGAGCCGGCTCTCCTGCGCCAGGTCGCCGGCGCTCATGCTCCCGCGCTGGTCGAGGACGTCCAGGCATCGCGCATCGGTGCGGTTCACCCCCATGAGAAGGCACAGGAGCTCGTCGACGACGTCCGTCGCCCGCTGGTTGGCCCGCACCTCGTCGCCGAGTTCGGCGTACAGCTGAAGGCGCTCCGGCGAAGGTTCTCTTGACATCTAAATCTCTTAGCTACTAAGATACTCGGCGATTGAGCAAATGTTAGCCGGAGGTGAAACAGGTATGGAGCAGGCGATCGAGGCCATCGGTCTCGTCAAGTCTTACCCGAAGGGCGTGACGGCGCTCGACGGGCTGTCGTTCAGCGTCCCGCGCGGCAGCGTGTTCGCGCTGCTCGGCCCCAACGGCGCCGGCAAGTCGACCGCGGTAAAGATCCTGACGACGCTGGCCAAGCCCGACGCGGGCAAGGCGCTCGTCGGGCGGCTCGACGTGGTCTCCAGTCCCGACGCGGTACGCCGGACGATCGGCGTCGTCGCGCAGGGCTCGGCGGTCGACATCCAGGCGACCGGCCGCGAGAACCTGCGCCTCCAGGGTCAGATCCACGGGATTCGCGGGCGCGCGATCGAGGACCGCGCCCAGGAGTTGCTCGAGCGGTTCGGGCTGGCCGACGCCGGCGACCGCGTCGCGCGCGGGTACAGCGGCGGGATGCAGCGGCGCCTCGACATCGCGATGGCGCTCGTCCACGACCCGGCGGTGCTGTTCCTCGACGAGCCGACCACCGGCCTCGATCCCGAGGTCCGCGCCGACATGTGGGCCGAGATCAGCCGCCTGGCCGCCGCGCGGGGCAAGAGCGTGCTGCTGACCACGCACTATCTCGAGGAGGCCGATCAACTCGCCGAGCAGATCGCGATCGTCGACCGCGGGAAGGTCGTGGCGCAGGGAACCCCCGACGAGCTCAAGCGGGAGTTGCGCGGCGACGCGATCCATGTCGACCTCGAGCGCGAGTACAACGGCGAGGTCAGCCGGGCTCTGATCGACCTGCCCGCGATCCGCGACGTCGCGATCGAGGGGCGTACGCTGCGTGCGCGCGCCGACGACGGGGGCCGGGCGGTGCCGGTGGTGCTGCAGGCGCTCGAGGCGGCCGGGGTCGGGGTGTCCTCGGTGCGGGTCGCGCGCCCGTCGCTCGACGACGTCTATCTCAAGTACACGGGCCGCACGTTCGACGCGGCCGACGCAGAAGCCTCGGAGGTCAACCGATGACGCTGGTGAGACACACGCTGTACATGACGCTGCGCCACCTGCGCGAGCTGTGGCGCCAGCCGTGGTTCGTGGCCGTGACGCTCATCCAGCCGGTGATCTGGCTGCTGCTGTTCGGCGCGCTGTTCAAGAAGGTGATCGAGATCCCGGGCTTCCATGGGGGCTCCTACATCGCGTTCCTCGCGCCGGGCGTGGTCGTGATGACCGCGCTGTTCAGCTCGGCGTGGAGCGGGATGGCCCTGATCGAGGACATCAACCGGGGCGTGACCGCGCGCTTCCTGGTCTCGCCGGTGCGTCGCGAGGCGCTGATCGCCGGCCGGATCCTCAAGGAGGCGGTGGTGGTCGTGCTCCAGTCGCTGATCATCGTCGCTTTGGCGCTGATCGTCGGGGCGTCGTTCCCGGGCGGGGTCGGCGGCGTCGCGGCGCTATTCGCGGTCTCGGCGCTGCTGGGCGCGACGTTCGGGGCCCTGTCGAACGGCTTCGGGCTGATCATGCGCCAGGAGGAGGCGCTGATCGGGGCTGTGCAGTTCGTCGTGCTGCCGCTGACGTTCCTGTCCGCGACGTTCCTGGCCGCCAACCTGATCCCGCATTGGATGCAGAAGGTGGCCGACTTCAACCCGGTCAACTGGGCGGTGGTGGCGGGCCGCTCGGCGGTGTCGGCCAACGCCGACTGGGGGATGATCGCGGCGCGCGCCGGGTTCCTGGTGGCGCTGCTGGTGCTGTCGGTGGCGTTCGCGACCAGGGCGTTCCACTCGTATCAGCGGTCGGTGTGATTTTTGGGTCTCGCTGCCGCTCGACGTCCCTGGGGCCGTTCCGCGCGGCGTCCATGCCGCGCGGGGGTGGTCGCGTACCGCTGTGTCGGTGAGAGTCGGCGGGGCGGAAGTCAACGGCGGGCACCTGGAGATGGGGTGTGGCTGCCCGACCGTGGACTCGGGCCCTCGGGAACCTGCATAACACGCCACTCGACGGGATCCGCGGGTCGAGTGGCGTAGTTCGCGTGTGGGGCATGCGTATTACGCCACGGTCCGGCCCGATCGCGTCGAATGGCGTAATACGCATGCTCGGATACCGCAAAACGCCGCCTCGCGCACCGCGAACCCGCTCCGGAGTATCACAGCACCCATCTCCAGGTGCCCGCCGTTAAAAAATCGCCCCGCCGTCTCTCAAACGACACAGGGGTACGCGACCACCCACGCCCGCGCGGCAGGGATGCCGCGCGGAACCGGCCCCACGGACGCCGCCGGAGGCGGCCCCTAACCCCCACCAGGGCCGAACAGCTGGTTGACGGGTCCGCCGCCACCGCCCGGACCGCCACCGGACAGCCGCCCCTGCCACACCGCCTTGGCCCCAAGGTCGCCGGTGTGGAACACGAAGTAGGCGCACACGATCGCCAGGACCACGAGCGCGATCCGGAGCAGGATCAGCACGGCGGGCCGGCGCGCCAGGGAGTCGAGCCAGGAGATGCCGCTGACCATGCCGGCTGCGACCCGGTGGGCGAACAGGGCCACGATCACGGCGCCGGTGAACAGGATCATGAAATCGCGCAGCAGCTCGCCGGCGTGGGCGTGACGCGCGACCAGCGCCCCCGGCCCGAAGCCGCCGGTCAGGTGGAGCGCGCTCTGGAGCGCCTTGCCGGCGCCAACCGTGAGGAACGTCCCGGCGAGCGCCACCACGGTCAGGATCCCGAGCCATACGCCCGAGCGCATGAACCAGGCCGGCCGCGCGACCAGCACGACCGCCCACACCGTCGCCACCGGGATCAGGATCACCGGGACGTGGAGGAACAGCGGGTGCGCCGGCAGGCCGCTGTAGATCGTCGTTATGTGGATCGGGACGAGCGCGAGGCTGAGGACCGCGAGCGCCGCGAGCACGTACTCGGCGCGCAGTAACGAGCCCGCGCCGGACCGGTCGATGGAGGTCTCGATGGCCAAGGCGGGCGGGAGTGTCCGCCGGGCGGCTAAGAAGACCCTAAGAAACCCGCACGCCGTCGGCGAGCGACGCGGCACGCCGGCGCGCGGCACCCAGCCCGAGGCGGCGGAGCAGCTCCTCGGAGACGGCCAGGTAGTCGGTGGCGAGGTCGGGGCGGTAGTCGAGGATCGACACCGCGCGCTCGGCCGATTCGGCGTAGGCGATCGAGGAGCGGATCGTGGTGTCGAGCAGCTTCTCGCCGAAGTGCTGGCGGAGCGAATCGAAGGCCTCGCGCGAGTGGCGGGTGCGCATGTCGGCGATGTTGAGCATGACGCCCAGCCATTCGAGATCGGGGTTCAGGTTGTCGCGGGCCAGCTCGATCACCTCGAGCGCCTGCTCGACGCCCTGGAGCGCGAAGTACTGAGCCTCGGCCGAGATCAGCGCGTGATCGGAGGCGACCAGCGCGTTGACGGTGAGCAGGCCGAGCGCCGGCGGGCAGTCGATCATGATCAGGTCATAGTCGTCGCGGAGCTCGCGCAGCGCCTTCTTGAGCGCGAGCTCGCGGCCCATCTTGCCGCCGAGCGCGAGCTCGGCCTCGGCGAGGCCGAGGTTCGCCGGGATGATCCCGTCGTGGACGGCCTGGCGGGCCTTGGCGCGGCCGGCGAGCACGTCGCCGATCGTCGGGGCCGCCTCGGGATCGACGTCGAGATAGTCCGACAGGTTGCCCTGCGGGTCGAGGTCGACCGCGAGCACGCGCAGATCCACCCGACGGAATACGTCGGTCAGGGTCCGCACCGCCGTGGTCTTCCCGGTGCCGCCCTTTTGTGAGAGAACGGAAACGATCGACGCCATCGCCCGCGCCACTATAGGCCAGCGGCGAGGCCGCCGGTTGGCATAACCCCCGGCGCCCGGGTCGGCCGGTCTAGGCGGTCGCGCCCGAGTCCGAGGTGTGGACGGCGCGCATGCCCGAGACGACGGGCACGTCGACGAAATGCAGGTGGTGGCGCCCGATCACGACCTCGTCGCCGTCGGCCAGCGTGCTCCACTCGACCCGCTCGCCGTTGACGAACACGCCGTTGAGGCTGCGATCGTCGAGCACGCGCAGACCGTCCGGCTGGCGCACGATCAACGCGTGGCGGCGGGACACCGTCGGGTCGTCGAAGCGGATGTCGGCGGCGAGGCTGCGGCCGATCCGCGTCCACTCGCGCTGGAGCGCGTAAGCGACCCGGCTCTCACCCTCGGCCCGGTACGCGAGGTACTGGCCGGGCTCGGTCAGCGAGTCGCGGATCTCGTCGAGCCAGCCCTGATCGTCGTCGTCGGATGCGACCTCGAGCACGCTCGTCTGAGCGGTCGTGAATAGGGAAGCCCGGACGAATTCCGTCCCGCCGCAGTTCGGGCAGGTCGGGAGCTCGTCAACCGCGTCGAGCGACACGGGGTAGTCGCAATCCGTGCATCGAAATGTTCCGGTCCCCGCGACATTGCCCGACATCCAAGCTTTCATTAAGCCGCCCTTTTCCTTAGAAAACGCTGCCAACAGGCCGACTTGGACAAGCCGGTTAACCAATGATAGCCCCCGCGTCAAAGCGCGGACGAGGCCTCTGGACGGATGATGGACCAGCTCAGAAGCGTTTATTCGACGTAATGATGAGCCGGGCAGGAACCCCCAGAGCAGCGCCGAACAGACCCGCTGTGCACGTACCCGACGACGGCACTCCGGAGTTCGAACTCGCGCTGCTGCGACGCGGCGTCGACCTCCGCGACGCCGACCAGGAGCGCTGCCGCGGCTGCAAGAGAACCCCGCTAATTGGGGAAACTATTTATCTCGACGGCCGCGGTTTGGTGTTCTGCGAGCTGTGCCGGGCGCTCGAGCCCGACCCGCCGAGGCGGACGCGGGTCGTGCACGGCCCCGAGTACGGCCACACGATGAAGCTGACCGATCACCGGGCCGCCTAGGGCCGTCGGCGGAGCCCCGGAGCGGGCTCGAACTTAGAATCCCGTCCGTGGAGCCGTTCACCGCGACCGCGACGATCTCGAAGCCCCGCGAGGAGGTGTTCGAGTACCTCGCGGACATCGCCAACCATCCCGAGTTCACCGATCACTATCTGGTCGACTGGCGGCTCACTCGGGAGGACTCCTACGGGACCGGCGCCGGCGCGCGCTTCAAGATGAAGGCGCCGCTCAGCCGCTTCGCGTGGGGGGACACCACGTTCGTCGAGATCGAGCCGCCGTTCCGGATCGTTTCGCGCGGACGCGGCGGGAAGTACAACCGCATCCGCATGCTCGGCGTCTACACGCTGCAGCCGGGCCCCGGCGGCAGCACCCGGGTCGAGTACACGCTCGAGACCGTGCCCCTGCTGCTTTCGGACAAGCTGATGGACTCGCTCGTGGTCGCGCGGTGGACCCGCCGGCAGACCGCGAAGGCGATGCGCCGGCTCACGACGATCCTCGAGGAGGACCGCGGACGCGGCAAGCGCGCCACGGTCGCGGGTCGCTGACCGTCTTGCCGCGTCGCGATTACACTTCGGCCCCCGTGAAGCCCCGCCGGCTCTGGATTCTCGTGTGCGCGCTGGCGCTGGCCGTGGGGCTCAGCGCCTGCGGTCAGACATCGGACCCCTCGAGTTCCGAGAACGACGGCGTGTACGTCGACGCCGGTCCGATCACCTATCAGCTGCAGGTCTCGCGCCAGCTGAACCAGTACACGACCGAGGACAGCCAGTACCTGTCCGGGTTGCCCGAGGGCCAGGGCACGTTGACTCCCGATCAGCTCTGGTTCGGCGTGTTCATGTGGGCGAAGAACCAGACGAACGCGCCTCACCCCACGGCCGAGAAGTTCACGATCACCGACACCACCGGCGCCGTGTACCACCCGATCCCGCTGAACGCCGAGCTCAACGGGTATGCGTGGACGAAGCAGGTTCTCGAGCCGTCCGGGATCGAGCCCGCGCCGAGCACGACCGCGAGCCTCGGGCCGACGCAGGGCGGGCTGATCCTGTTCAAGCTGCCCACCTCGACGTACTCGAACCGGCCGCTGACGCTGACCATCTACCCGCAGACCGGCCACCCGGCGACGATCTCGCTCGACTTCTAGTCAGTGGCCTTCTAGGCCGGCGACGAGCACCTGGCGGACCGCCGGCGCGGCCGTGGCCCCGCCGGCGCCCTGGTTCGGGAACAGCGCGCCGACGACGATCCGTGGATGGCCCACCGGCGCGTAGCCGACGAACCAGGCGTCGGTCAGCTGGTTGGCGTTGGCGACGCTTTGGCCGTCGGAGGTCGTGGTGTTGGCGAGCTCGGCAGTCCCGGTCTTGCCCGCGACGGTCACGCCCGGGATCGCGGCCGCCGTGCCCGTCCCGTACTCGACCACGGCCACCATCATCCGCTGGACGTTGCCCGCGACATGTGCGCTGGCGACGCGCACGAACTTCGGGGGCAGGTGGGCCTGGAGCGTCGGCAGCGGCCGGCGGCCACCCATCGCGATCGTCGCGCCGACGTCGGTCATCTCGAGTGGGGTGGCGAGCACCTGGCCCTGGCCGATCGCCGAGGAGCCGACCTCGAGATCGCTGCCCAGGCTGTTCGGCGGGATCGAGCTCTCCAGCGCGCCCGGGATCGTCGGGGTCTGGTTGAAGCCGAACTTGTCGGCCATCGCGAGCAGCCGCTTCCCGCCGAGCTTCGCCCCGAGCGGAGCGAACACCGAGTTGCACGACACCGCGAACGCGTTCAGCAGCGAGCCGCCGCAGTTTTCCCCGCCGGCGTTGTGCAGCGTGTACCCGTCGAGGATCGCCTCGCTGCTGTACGGAAAGACCGTGGTCAGCTTGGCGATCCCCGCCGCGAGCGCCGCGGTCGCCGTGACCATCTTCATCGTCGATCCGGGCGGCTGCGCCGCGGAGTACGCGATCCCGGCGAGCGCGAGCAGCCCGCCGGTGCGGGGGTCCATGGCCACGATGCCGGCGTAGCTGCTGCCGAGCGCGGCGATCGCCGCGCTCTCGAGCGAAGGCACGATCGTGGTCGTCACGTTGTGCCCGGCCACCGGGGCGGTGTGCGCGAGCACGCGCTTGCCGGCGAGCAGCACGCCGCCCGGGGTCCCGGCGAGCCGGGTCTGAAAGACGCGCTCGAGCCCGTTGAGGCCGATCTGGGCATTGGCCGGGTAGCCCTGCGCCATGTACATGGGGGCATCGGCCGCCGGAATCGGCCCGAGCGTGCCGACGATCTCCGACGCCACGTCGGAGATCGGCGAGGTCCGGTCCGGTCCCTCGGCCAGCGGGGTGCCGTCGGCGGCGAACAGGGTCGCGCGGGGTGGGAGCGACATGTGACGGCGGAGGCGCTCGGTTCCCCGCAGCCCCGGGAACAGGAGGCTGCTCGTGTAGTGAACGGTGGCGCTCGAGCCGCTGCCGGTGAGCGGCACCTCGAGCGTCTCGTTGAGCGTTCCGAACAACCGTGTAACCACCACCATCTGCACCGGGATGACGTTGTCTCGCTTTCGGCCCAGGCGCTCGACGGTCATCTTGAGCACGGTCGCGGTCATCTCGTCGCGGCGGTAGGCGCTCGCGAAGCTGGTGGGTGTGATGCTCTCGCGTGAGGTCTGATCGAGCATCGTGTACATGTGGCCGTAGTCGCCGGCGGCCCACGCCTGGACGTAGGTCGTGACCACGTGGCGCTCATCCCCGGCGGACGCGGCGCGGATGACGAGCACGACCCCGACCGCGACCGCCGCGACCACCGCGATCGGCACCAACAACCTCAGTCGTTTCTGCCACCGCCGGCGACGGCGCCTGGATCTCGGACCCCTATCCGATACTCCATGTCTCAAAACCCCTTCTGCCACCTAACCTGAAACGGTACGGCACCGGTCGCAATAACCTCTCACCGGTGACGGAAGTCGACTGGCTGATCGTGGCCTTCACGGTGCTTCTCGCCCTGTATGGCTACGCCCAGGGCTTCATCGTCGGCGCCCTGTCGCTGCTCGGCTTCGGCGTCGGCGCGTTCCTCGGAAGTCACCTCGCGCCGCTCGTGCTTCCGAACGGCTCGCACTCGCAGTACGCGCCGCTGTTCGGCCTGGTCGGGGCGCTGCTCGCCGGCGCGGTGCTGGCCAGCGGGCTGCAGGGCCTCGGCGCCAGGGCCCGAGTGTTCCTGCGGCTGCCGGGGCTGCGCATGGTCGACGGAGTGTTCGGCGCGGTGCTGACCGCGTCGGTCGCCCTGGGTATCGCGTGGATCGTCGGGGCCGTGGCCTATCAGTCCGCGGGGTCGCCGGTGCTGCGGCGCGACATCCAGCGCTCGGCGATCCTCCAGGAGCTCAACCAGTTGCTGCCGCCGTCGGGGCCGTTGCTCGACGCGCTCGCGCGGATCGACCCGCTCCCGTCGGTGCGAGGTCCGGAGGCGAACGTGCCGGCGCCGACGCGAGGGATTCTCGCCACGCGCGGCGTCAAGGACGCCGGCGCGAGCGTGGTCAAGGTCCTCGGCACCGCGTGCGGGCTCGGGATCGAGGGGAGCGGCTGGGTCGCGGCCCCCGGGCTCGTGGTCACGAACGCGCACGTCGTCGCCGGAGAGGACGACACCACCGTTCAGGTCGGCGGCAACCCGCCCGGGCTCGACGCCGACGTGGTCGACTTCGACCCCCACGACGACATCGCGGTGCTGCGCGTGCACGGGCTCAACGAGCCGGTGCTGAAGCTCGCCCAGAACCCGCAGCCCGGCACCGCCGCGGCGATCCTCGGCTACCCGCTCGACGGCGGCTTCGACGTCGAGCCGGGCCGGATCGGCCAGACCGAGACCGTCAGCACCGAGAACGCGTACGGCAACGGCCCCGTGACCCGCAGCATCACCGCGCTGCGCGGGCGCGTCCGCCCGGGCAACTCCGGCGGCCCGATGATCGACCACCGGGGCCAGGTGGTGGCCACCGTGTTCGCCGCGATCACCGGCTCCACCAACGGCGGCGGCGGCTTCGCGGTCCCCAACTCCCTGGTCGCTGCCGAGCTGGCCAAAGCCCAAACCCGCACCCACCCGGTCAGCACCCAAGCCTGCGCCGGCTAGTAGGGGTGGGTCAGGGTCGGCCCGGCGGGTGCGCGATGACGCGGAAGAGCTTCCTAAGGGCGGGCGGTGGTCTGCACACCGCCCGCCCAAAGGTGCATGCCCCCGGGGGCCCCTAAGGTCTCTTGCCCACCAACGTCCTCGGCCATTTGACTCACCGTCCCAGGCCCCAGCGCCCCCAGGAGCTGTGGATGGTGATGTGCGAGGTGCCGTTGAGCCGCCAGGAATAGCTCGTGCTCGTCGTTGCCCGCGAGTAGCGCCCCGCACTCGCAGTGGGCGATTCGCCGGTGGCTTCCGTCGATTCTGGTCGTGAGGCCGTCGTCAACCGGCTCCTCAGTCACCTCATGTCGCGCCCCGCCGAGGGCGTCGCTGCGTGAAACCTCGGTGCTCACTGGCCGGGCAAGATGCAACTTTGGCGTTGTCGATACGTTTCCAGAACGTTGCCGCAGGCAGAGCGCGCCCTCGAGATGACTCGGATCCAGCTCTGTGGACGGTTGTCCGTAGAGATCGACGGCGTGCAACTTTCCGAGCGGCTGCGCGGCAAACAGGTGCCGCTGCTGCTCGCCTACCTGGTGCTGAACCGCGCTCGGCACGTCGGTCGGGACGAGCTGATCGACGCGCTGTGGCCCGAGGAACCGCCGGTCTCCCAGGACGCGGCGCTGCGGACGCTGCTCTCGCGGCTGCGCTCCTCGCTCGGGTCCGAGTCGCTCGCGGGACGCGACGAGCTGATCCTGACACTCCCCGAGCCGGTGTGGATCGACGTCGAGGCCGCGGCGGCCGAGGTCGCGCGCGCGCTCGACGCGCTCACGCGCGGGGACGCACGCCGGGCGTGGGCGCTCGCGCAGGTGCCGCTGAACATCGCCAGCCGCGGGCTGCTCCCGGGCGCCCAGGCGACGTGGCTCGAGGCCCCTCGCCGCGAGCTCGAGGACGTCCGACAGCAGGCGCTCGAGGTGATCGGCCGCGCCGGCCTCGTGATGGGCGGCACGCAGCTTCAGTCGGCCGAGCGCGCCGCGCGGACACTGATCGAGACCGAGCCATACCGCGAGTCGGGCTACGTCCTGCTGATGGAGGCGCTCGCCGCGCGCGGCAACGTCGCCGAGGCGCTGCGCGTGTTCGATGGGCTGCGGACGCTGCTCCGCGACGAGCTCGGCACGAACCCGTCCCCCGAGGCGATCGCCGCGCACGAGCGGTTGCTGCGGCCCGAGCCCCGCGCCGGCGACGTGGGCGAGCGCCCCGATCAGGGGGTATCGGTTATCCCGTTGCCGGCGGAGCTCCGTCAGCGTGCCCACGGACGGCTCGTCGGCCGCGAACAGGAGCTCGCCGAGCTCGCGGAGCTGTGGGAGTCGGTGTGCGGCGACGGCGCCACGGGGCGGATCGTGATGCTCGCCGGCGACGCCGGGATCGGCAAGACCACGCTCACGGCCGAACTCGCGCGCCGGGTCCACGAGGCGGGAGCGATCGTGCTCGCGGGGCGCTCTCCCCGCGAGACCGTCGTCCCCTACCAGCCGTTCCTCGAGGCGCTCCGGCATTGGGCGCTGAACGCGGCGCTCGCCGATCTGCGGGCCAGCACGCGCGAGTACGGATCCGAGCTGGCGCGGCTGATCCCCGAGCTGCGCCGGCGCGCGCCCGATCTGCCGCCACCGCCCCAGGACGAGCCCGAGACCGAGCGCTACCGCCTGTTCGAGGCGGTCGTCGGGCTGCTGACCGAGCTGTCCGGGTCCGCTCCGGTGCTGCTCGTCCTCGACGATCTCCAATGGGCGGACCGGCCGACGCTCCTGTTGCTGCGGCACCTGGCACGGGCGACCAGCCCGGCGCGGCTGCTGATAATCGGCGCGTACCGGTCGGCCGAGCGCGGCGACACGTTCTCGAATGCGCTGAACGAGCTGCTGCGCGACCGGCTCGCGTCCCAGCTCGATATCCAGGGGCTCGCCGAGCCGGAGACGGCGGAGCTCGTGCGCGTGCGGGCCGGAGTGAGCCCGGCGCGGGCGTTCGCGCACGCGCTGTACGAGGAGACCGAGGGCAACCCGTTCTTCATCGAGGAGATCATCCGCCACCTGATCGAGGCCGGCGTGCAGGTCGGCAGCGCGAGCGCGTCGGAGCTTCAGCGGTTCGGGCTCCCGGAGGGGGTCAAGCAGGTGATCGCGTTCCGGCTCGGGCGGCTCGAGGCGCCGGCCGCCGAGCTCCTGCGCGTCGCCGCCGTGATCGGCCGCGATGTCGACGCGGCCCTGCTCGAGCGGGTCGTGGTGCTGACCGAGGACGAGTTCCTGGCCGCGCTCGACGAGACGCTCGGCGCGGCGCTGATCGTGGAATCCGACGAGAAGCCGGGGTCCTACCTGTTCTCCCACGCGCTGATCCGGGAGACGCTGTACGAGAGCATGTCCGGGCCGCGGCGGGCGAGGATCCACAAGCGGGTGGGGGAGGCGATCGAGGCCGCGCAGGGCCGGCGGCACGAGCGATACCTGCCCGAGCTCGCGTACCACTTCACGCGCGCCGCCGATCCCGACGACGCCGAGAAGGCGATCACCTACGCGCTGCGGGCCGCCGACCTGGCGACCACGATGCTCGCCCACGAGGAGGCGGCCGAGCACTTCGCGCGCGCGATCGACGTCCAGGGCCGGTTCCAGCCCGATGCGTCCGAGCTCCGGTGCGAGCTGTTGCTGCGCCTCGGCGAGGCGCGGGTCCTGGGTGGCGAGCGGGCGCTCGGGTCCTCGGCGTTCCGCGAGGCGGCCGCGCTAGCCGAACGGCGCGGCGACGGCGCCTCGCTGGCGCGGGCCGCGATCGGGGCCTCGCGCCGGTACGTGCAGCCGCCCGGCGTCGTCGACACCGAGCTGATCGAGATGATCGAGCGCGCGCTCGAGCTCGAGCCCGATCGGACGCTGGTCCGCGTCCGGCTGCTCGCGTGCCTGTGCGGGGCGATCTACTACTCGCCCGAGCGGGACCGGATGCCGGCGCTCAGCGACGAGGCGATGGAGATCGCCACCGAGCTCGCGGACCCGGAGGCGCGCGCCTACGCGTGCTCGGCGCGCCGGCGGGTGCTGTGGGACGCGCCGCACCTGGCCGAGCGGGTCGAGGTCTCGACCGAGATGCTCACGCTGGCGCGGCAGATCGGCAACCTCGAGCTGCAGCTCCAGGCGCACGCGTGGCTCGTGGTCGACCTGCTCGAGCGCGGCGACCGCGACGCCGTCGATGCCCAGATGGAGGCGTTCGACGCCGGCGCCGACCGGCTGCGCCAGCCGCTGTTCGAGTGGAACTCGATCCTGTGGCGGGCGATGCGGGCGCTGCTCGCGGGGTCGCTGCCGCTCGCCGACCAGCTCGCCGCGGAGGCGCTTGCCGCGGGAGCGCCGGCCGAGGCCGTGACTGTGTCCCAGTACTACGCGATTCAGATGCTCGGGGTCCGCCGCGAGCAGGGGAGGATGGGGGAGCTCGAGCAGGCCGTGAGGCAGATGGTCGACGAGAATCCGGGTCGCCTGGCGTGGCGGGCGGCGCTGGCGACGTTGCTGAGCGAGGACGGTCGTCTCGATGAGGCGCGCGAGGAGTTCTCGCGGCTGGCATCCGGCGATTTCGACGACATCCCCAAGGACCTCGACTGGATGATCTCGATGACGCTCTTGAGCGACGTCTGCGCGGACCTCGGCGACGGTCACCGTGCGGCGTTGCTGTACGCGAAGCTCGAGCCGTACGCGGACGTGAACGTCGTGATCGGTCTGGCCGCGGTGTGCCTGGGGTCGGCCGCGAGCTTCCTGGGGAAGCTCGCGGCCACGATGGGTCGGGGGGCGGAGGCGGAGCGGCATTTCGAGCGCGCGCTCCGGGCCAATGGCGCGCTCGGGGCGCCGGCGTGCCTGGCCCGCACCCAGGTCGACTTCGCCCGCGCGCTCGGTCCGGGCCCGCGCGCGGCCGAGTTGCTGGCGGCGGCGGGGCGGACCGCCGCCGAGTTCGGGCTCGGCGCGGTGGCGCGCAAGGTCGCCCAGCTTCACGAGAAGTGATCGTGCGCGGCCTTCGGTGGCGCCACGATCCCTACAAGAAACGCACCGGGGATCGTCGACCGTTGACGCGGGCGCTACCCTCGCGGACTCATGAGCTTGACCTTGGTAATCGCCGAGAAGCCGTCGGTCGGACGCGACCTCGTCGCGGTGCTGCCCGGCGCCTTCACCAAGCACGAGGGGTACCTAGAGGGCCCCGAGCACGTAGTCACCTGGGCCGTGGGCCACCTGGTCCAGCTTGCCGACCCCGACGAGTACGACGACAAATTCAAGAAGTGGCGCATGGCCGACCTGCCGATCGTGCCGGACCGCTTCAAGCTGGTCGTCCGCGACGAGCGCTCCAAGAAGCAGATGAACGTGGTCAAGCGGCTGCTCGACCGCGATGACGTCGACCGCGTCGTCAATGCCTGTGACGCCGGGCGCGAGGGCGAGCTGATCTTCGCCTACCTGTACGAGAAGGCCGGGTCCAAGAAGCAGGTGCAGCGGCTGTGGCTGAACTCGATGACCAAGGACGCGATCCGCAACGCGTTCGGCGATCTGCGTCCGGGAGCCGAGCTGGCTACTTTGGAGCAGGCGGCGCGTTCACGCTCGGAAGCCGACTGGATCGTCGGCATGAACGCGACGCGGGCCGCGACGATCCGGCTTCGTTCGTCTTTTGATGGGGCGGTGTCCCTGGGCCGGGTGCAGACTCCGACCTTGGCGATCCTGGCCCGGCGAGAGGTCGAGATCCGCGAGTTCGTTCCCGAGCCGTACTGGCTGGTGGACGCCGTGCTCGATCCGGTGGTCGATGGGCCGCGGAC
>Ga0335072_10008837_pt1 | contig 14573 bp, 19 predicted proteins | sample Lox_Sample_21_FD_206725 | JGI IMG/M metagenome (GOLD analysis project Ga0335072, IMG submission 206725) | Soil microbial communities from Loxahatchee National Wildlife Refuge, Florida, United States - Lox_Sample_2.1 | ecosystem: Environmental > Terrestrial > Soil > Wetlands | place: USA... | reverse complement strand
AAATAAGAAGTTAGTGAATAGTAAATTATTAGTATTAAAATAAAAAATAAGAAGTTAGCAAAAAAAGTAAGTTAGTAATACTAAAAAGTAAATTATTAGTACAGTAAAATGTTAGGAAAAAAAAAATAAATAAAAGAAACAAATTTTTTCTTACCTGATATCTCAGAAAACAAAGGGAAATAAATAAAAAATAAAAGTAAGAAAATAAAATTTTCTTACTTAATATAATACTTCGAAAAGAAAGTTGAAAAGTAAAAAACAAAAACAAACATTTCGCGTCATATTTATTTGACGATCAGATCACGTGTACAATATATATGATTTTGATTGGACAATTTTTTTGGTGTGTTGTACATCGCGTTAAAATACAAACAGATCAGGTGACGAGAAAATATAAAAGTCACGTGTCGCAAAAATTGCGTCAGAGATAGTTATAATGCAAAAAATTTTCACAACGAAAAATGTATGATACAATTTTTATTTAAAGTTAAAATTTAAGATTAAATTTAAACATAATTATAAAAGATTAAAATCATTTTAATGTTAGATTAATATAGCATTCAAACGTATATACTTATACTACGCTTATAATCTGCATTTTGCATAGTCAACTAATTTAAATTTTAATTTACCGAAAAGCAATAAACAAAATAGCATAAAAATTCTTTCATAAATTCGTTAAGAGCCAAATTTTATATTAATAATTTTTTTATACAATACTAATTAATAATTTTTTTATACAATACTAAACTTTTAAAAAAATTATTTTTTATTTATTATTTAAAAAAATGCCAAAGACACTTTTACCACGGCCACGGGCCAGGAGCGCACCAACTACAACTACAATCGTCTCCTCTAATTTCATAAAATAAAATATTAAAATAAAATATTAGTATATGTAATTAATTAATTCTAATTTAATAGCAAATAATCAACTTACTTTGTTGTTTTCATTATAATCTAAAAATAAAAATTAAAAATCAATTAATTGATATACCTGCAATACATCAAAATGAAAAAAATATTAATTATTACCAATATTTTTACCTTTTGGTGCTTTTTTAGAAATTCTTGTTGATTTTCTTTGAAAATCTTCTTCTACAAATATAATGAAGTTGTTTTATATTTGAGTTTTGCTAAGTTTAAAATCAATAATAAAAATATTTATTAACAAAGTACTCATAATATACCATCTTCATCACCATCTCCATCATCAACATCAACGTCTACGCTATTATCATCATGACGAATGCTATCAGCGCTATCATCATCATTATCATCAGACTTCAAAGAATGTTTAAAGAAATATACAATAAGTCAAAAATACGTTGCTTTAATAAGTACTTGTATTATATATATTATACCTTATCTTCATTTCTTTCATTTCTTTTTGACGATTTCTTTCGCTTCTGATGAGCCCCTTTTTTATAAAATTCACAAATTACTTAATATATATATATTTAATATAATTCAAATACAAATTAAATCAAAAATTATTATTATTTACGTTTATTATTAATAGATCGCCGTATCATTTCTTTGAGTGCCCAATCCCCGGTCGACTTAGGAAAAAGCCGATTATTCGTTTTAAACTTAAGAGATAATTATATTAAATTAATTTATTTAAAGTATAATTTGCATATAATATACTCACCTTTTCAATCATTTGTAACACCATTCTTTTTTCCTGCCTCTCCCAAGTTCTTTCTGTATCGATATATGCTTCCACCATATCTCTTATATCTGACTAAAATATATAAAATAAAAAGTTAAATTTTAAAATGAAAATACATAAATTACATAAATATAAACACTTGTATATGGATTTATTACAAACTTTGTAACTGTTGAATTGTTCTTTCGAAATACCTAATATTAAAGGAATATTTAAATATTTCGTTTTTGGTTTGGCGATCTCACTCTCTTTGTCCCTTTCTCTTTCTCTTTCACGCTCTCCTCCTCTTTCTCTTTCGCGCTCTCCTCCTCTTTCTCTTTCACGCTCTCCTCCTCTTTCTCTTTCACGCTCTTCTCTTTCTCTTTCATACTCTCTACGCTCTCTCTCTCTTCTGCTGTTCTCTCTTCCTCTCATTTTTCTTAATTATAATTGTATAGGAATTACGGATGTACGGAATGTAGAATTACGAATTACGGGTATAGAAGAAGTTACGAATGTAGTACGAATTACGGGTATAGAAGAAGTTACGAATGTAAAAGTTACGTGTAGAAGTTACAGATGTAGAAGTTAGAAAGGAGAAACGTAAGGGAAGATTTTGTTAAAATGATTATTGAACTAATATTTTTATTACTACACAAACTAGACAAACTACACACGAAAATCAAAGGTATTTATAATAAAATGAACAAAAAAAAATTTGGGCAAAAAAAAATTGGAGAAAGTATTGGGCAAAAAAAAAATTAAAAAAATTAGGAGAAAGCATTGCGCAAAAAAAAATTGAGAGAAAAAAATTGGGAGAAAGAACCAGGGAATTTTCTTAAAAAAGAAAAATAAAACGAACTAATTTTTTTAAAAAAAAAAAAATCAGGAGAAACATTATCGAATTTTCTTAAAAAAGAAAAATAAAACGAACTAATTTTTTTTAAAAAAAAAAAATTGGGGGAGAAAAAAAGAAAATAAAAACGAACTACTTTTTTTTTTGAAAAAATTTGGGAGAAACCATCAGCGATTTTTCTTTAAAAAGAAAAATAAAACGAACGAAAAAAAATTTGTAATTATGAGTCTTTATGAGTCATACTGTATACTACTAAATATAGTCACAAACAGACAAGCATTTTGTTTGTTGTTTGTTCAAAAAAGCCACACAGCCTTCGTAACATTCTTGAGAAATTTGACACAGCCTCCGTGAGAAACTTGACAGCGATATTGTGTATAAAAAAGGAACATAAGAAGTTGTTACAACATTTATTTTCACACGACATCAACTCTGGTAGTACCACGGTACATTCGCGGTAATTTTAATACTAAAATCAATTGTGTATCACGGTAGAGTCGCGGTAGAGTCGCGGTAATTTTAATATTAAAATCAATTGTGTATCACGGTAGAGTCGCGGTAGAGTCGCGGTAGAATCGGGATTAACTCCGAATAGAAATCCTTACCCCTAATAGAACAATAGGAACTGAACAATGATTTACAATAAATCTTTATTATTTTTATTTATAATTAAAAATAAATCTTGATTATAAAGAATCTTGATTATAAATCTTGATTATAATTTATAAATAAATCTTTGATTTCGAATAGAAATCTTTACCCCTAACAATTTATTTGCCAAGAACTTAATAATTTATTTGCCAAGAATAATATAATAATGCCAAGAACAATAGGATTTACAAATCTTATAATTATAAATAAATATTGATTATAATTATTTACAATATTGATTATATTATTTACGAATCTTGGATTATTTAGAATGTTGGATGATTTACGAATCTTGATTTGCGAATCTTTCTTAATCTTATAATCTTCGTTATAAATATCTTAATCTTATAATCTTGGTTATAAATATCGTTAATTTTTTTGTAGAATCCAAATTATTCTTTTTACAATAATTTATTCTTTTATCTTCTTTACAATCATGAGTAATGACAATCTTGTATTATGCGAGTGTTCTAAATGTAAAAAAAATGGAATTGGCAAATACGTTCATCGTAGCACTAAATGGAGACACTCTAATAAAAAGAGGAAACATAATATTGAGTTAATTGAGAATGATATTGATCATAATGAAAAATATAGTGGTTGCGATTACAATGATGATGGTGATGATAAAAATAAAGATTATGAAGTTTATAGTAGGTTGTATTCTGAAGTTTATTATTTTAAAAAATAATAATAGTTACTAATTTGTTTGTACTTTTAGTTATAATGAAGATAACTCTTATAGTGAAGAAGAATCTTATAACGAAGATAACTCTTATAGCGAAGAAGAATCTTATAATGAAGATAGCGAAGAAGAATCTTATAATGAAGAAGAAGGTTCTTTTTCGTATAATAGGGAAGAATCTTATAATAGGGAAGAATCTTATAATGAAGAATCTTATAATAGGGAAGAATCATCTTATGATGAAAAAGATACTGATGATTGGGAAGAAACTGATGATGGAGAATCGATCGCTGCAGGTAGCGTAACAATAACTACTATTAATGCATTTGAATTATTTTATAGTCATCATAACTCATTGAAAATAAACTCATTTTTTAGAAAGTGAGAATTTATCAGATAGTGATTCTCTAAATTTAGAAAAAATTTTAGATAAAAGCCTATTAGATAATATTGATTTAGCAATCGGTAAATATTATGGAATTTAATATTATATTTAAACTTTTTTTACATCATAATAATAAGTTTTATCATTTCTGTAGATTCTGTAGAGCATAATATTACCGATGAAGTTGCAAGAGGGCTTCGTCTTCTTGAAATAAAACTCAGACATAATATTAGTGAGGCAGCATTTAAGGAAATCAATATCGCTACCGCTTCTACCGCCACTCCTACAAGTCCATATTTATTAATAAAAACACTTAAAAATATAGTTCCTCTTAAACCAATTTGGGTTGACATGTGCATCAACTCATGTTGTGCTTTTACCGGTGATTATGAGAGGCTAGATGAATGTACCTATTGCAAAGCCAAACGTTATCGAGAAGGAGGACTATCAAGAGCCCAAGTGGCTTATTTTTCTATTCAAGAACGCTTTGCCATCCAATACCAAGACCTAACCCGCGCAAAACAACTACGCTACCGTTCAGAATATATTTCCAGAAATATTGATGGTGCTATTGGTGACGTGTTTGATGGTGAACAATATAAAAATTTATCACGAAAAGGTTATTTTCAAGATGATCGTGATATCGTACTTTTAGGTTCTGTTGACGGTTACCAACTATTCAGACAAAAGTGTGATGATTGCTGGATAGTTTTATTTATTAATGCCAATTTACCACCTGATCAACGTGTAAAAAAAGAAAATTTGCTCATTACTTCGATCATCCCTGGCCCCAAGGCTCCAAAGGACTTTAATTCTTTCATGAAACCAATAATTCAAGAATTATGCATGTTAGAAGGTAATTTTATCAAATTCATATTTTATCAAATTTATTAATTTATTTAATTGTACTGTAATAATATTATTATTTATTCAAATATTAATAATAAATTTATACAATAGATGGTATTGAATGTTATGATGCTGTTGAAAATGAGAAGTTTTCCCTAAGAGTTACTGTACTCTCCTGGTCAGGAGATACTCCTGGTATATTAAAATATTTATTTATTTATTTATTTAAGTTTTACATGCATGATATTACGATATTACGAAAGATTACTAATAAAAGAAATTTATTATTTTCTAAACTACCCTCTGCGTGCAGGGATTTCAAAAATTGCGTTGTTAACGGGTCATAATTCCTATCTGGCATGTCGTTATTGTGATCTTCGGGGAATGTATAATAATCACGTATATTATCCAACTACACCACCATCAGATGCTAGTAACACGAATGAAACTTATGATCCGTCAAATTTACCAAAAAGGACTCATAATGACTATGTGGCAAGAATTGGACAGATAGCAACAATACCACCATCAAGAATACGTGAAGTAGCTTCTAATTTAGGTAAAATAATATATATTTAATGTATTTTATTTTTTTTTTTTTGTGTTGAAATTAATATTAATTAATTATTATTTAAATATAAATAGGTGTTGTAGGACGTAGTGTATTGTTCGAGATAAGATCAACGCAATTCCCTGAATGTTTTCCAGTTGACATCATGCACCTATTTTACGAGAATATCGCCCCTTATATGTTAAGACATTGGATGGGATCTTTCTTCAAAGATTCTACTCTTAACAATCAGCCTTACTTACTTAGTAATAAACAATGGAATGAAATTGGGGCCGATATGGATGTCATTAAAAAGTCAATCCCGGTTGATTTTGGTCGTCCTCCACGAAATATATTTCATCATCACAATGGATACAAAGCGGAAGAATGGTCCTCTTGGATAACTTTATATTCTTTACCATTGTTGAAAGATCGGTTACCATTAACATATCTTAAAGGTTGGTCTCTTTTTGTTAAAGCCGTTCGACTTTGTCAAAAACGAAAGTTATCTTTAGAGGATCTATGTGAAATAAAGAATTTATTATTACAATTTTATTTGCATTATGAACGGTATGTTACAACACATTATTTATTTTATATTCTTGAATTTTTCATTTTTCATTTTGAATTTTTTAATAATAAATTTTATTTTTAGTTATTATTATCAATTTCTAACCACTCGAATAAGTGCAATGAAAATGTGTTTTCATTACATTTTACATGTCGCCGATAGCATTTATAATACTGGTCCATGTTGGTCGACATGGCAGTTCCCCATGGAACGTACTTGTGGAATGCTCCAACCATTTGCAAAGTCAAGGCTGCATCCATATAAGAATTTAACAAATCATGTGCATTTGTTAGAGTTGTTTAATAATTTATGTTATTACAGAAGAATTCATGAACAGGTATTTCCACCAAAACCTCGTAAAGAATATAAAAATCACTTAGTTTTTTCAAATGAAAATTATGAAGAAGAGTTTCAATGGCCCTCTAAAACATATGATCTTAAGAAATCAGAAATCCAAGAAATAAAAAATCATCTATCTGTAATAGATAATAAAGCAGCAGAAATGAAATTAAGTGTATGTATTCAGTTATTTTTAATAATATTTGTTTTTTTTTAAATAATAACTAACATTTATCTTCTTTAGGATTTTGAAACAAAAGGAATAAAATTTGGTCGTCTATTAACTTCAGATGGGCGGATGATTGGATCAAAATGGATTCGTAGAAATAAGGACTGGAGTCGAATTAATTATACTGTTTTGGTTAGTATTTTATGTAAATATAATTGATTAATTGTCTGTTGAATTATTTGTTAAAATTTTATATTGATTGCAATTTTAGACACGCTTAGAAGTTGATAAATGGGCACATATACGAAGTGCAACTCCAGAATTTGTCAAAAAATCATTTTATGCTCAAGTAAATTACTTTTTTGCATATAAGTTCATGAATCAAGAAAAAATGCTAGCAAATGTTAAATGGACAAATGAAGTTACTGAAGATGCCTTGGGTACAACATTCTTTACAGGTGATGGTGGTTCTACACAATTTATTGATGTTACTACAATTGATAGATGTGTAGGATTCATGAAATTAGAACGTAAAACATATATTATTGATAAGGAATGTATGGAAGAGTGGTGACAATAGAAGTTGAATTATTATTTTTAATTAATGTAAAATATTTCATAGAAAATTTTTTAATATTTGCACATTTTAGTTTTTCTGATATTTAACATTAAAATAAATTTTAAAATAAATCTTTATTTACGTGATTTTTGTTAACAACCATATTATTGTTGAGTTAATATAAGAACGAAATATTTTAAGTACAAATAAATATATGCATGATTTGATCGATCAGATTTGTATCACAAACACTAACGCTAAAAGTTGCACAATTCTTCTTTTTTTATTTAAAAGTTAAAATTTACGGCAAATTTATTACTAATTTTAATTACTATATAATGTTAAATTTGTTACATAATCTTTTTTTATTTCAATAATTAATCATATTCAAATCTGTATTTTGAACATAAGAAATACGGTATATAGCTACGCCAAATATTTAAGGAGATCATTAAATTTTTTTTTTAAATTTCAAATTCGTTTATTTAAAATATGTATAATACATCTTTTATTATAAAAAAATTGGCTAAATTTATTTTAAAAGTTAAATAACATAAAGTTGATTAAAAATAAATGAAACCGATTAGTATCTATATAATTAAAAAAATTCATGTATTGTACGTATAGATTATCCTATATAAATTAATTTCGATTATGCAATTGTGCGATGTGTGATTTATCATCTATAATTGGTAAAAATGTTGATTGACCAACTTATTGTCATTAGTATATTAATAAAATTAAATTTTTTATTATTTATTATACATTATATAAAATTTATTTATTATACATTATTACGAATATAAAATTAATTATTTTTTTAATTGATATTGTAAAGACCGTATTTTACTATTAAGATCTTTAATACGACCTTCAGCTGCAAATGCCCGTCGAAGATTTTTGGTACTTTCTTCAGAAATCTTACTTTCCCTTGCTTTAATTTTAACAAAAAGACAAAAAGTTAAGGATACTAATACATACTAATACATCGATGCTAAAAGTTCACATAAGTTCACATTCATGAAGCTTACCTAGGCTTCGTATATTTTGCCTTTCCAAGTTTTGTATGCGTTGGTCCTGGGAGACCTCAACCTGTTCTAAATTATTAACGAGTTGTTGTTGCTGTTGCAACTCCTTTTGCAGCTGTTGGAGCTGCTCTTGTTGTTCCATTATTATATCGTCCTGCAAGCCTATATTACGTTCTAGTTGTGAAATGTAAACTGCCAAAAGCAGCCCAAAAAAAAAGGGAAGGGAAAAGGGGTTAACTATGCGCACTCGTTAAGTAAGTTATGTGGTATAGCTTCATCGCTGTACCAACTTCATCCATGACGGCTACAGTATCCCTTAAGACAGGAAAGATAGTATCCCTTAAAACAGGAATGAACCCAAGCGAGAGCGTCTACAGTCAACTTTAAGCACAAGCCATGTCCATTACTATAGTTCCACCACCAAACATAACTTACAATTTTTATCCTGACGGCTTAATGGTTTACTTATTTCTTTTTTTCGTTCTCTTCTTTTAGCCTTTATTCGTTCCAAAGCTTTTTTTTTAGAACTATATGAGCGGTGTACCATTGCTTCAAAATTTAATCTAGACGAAGGAATGTAGAAAAGAAGGAAAAAGATTTTTTTTTACTTTATTTCTATCAAATTGTAAAATATTTTTTTTGCGTGGGAAGATTAAATTGTAAAATATTTTTTTTGCATGGGAAGATTTTTTTCGTGGGAATAACTTACGAAATTAGAAATAGAACTGATCAGCCGATAGGAAAATCCTTCAACTTCATCTTAAAATATGGCCTACACTTCAGGGTCTTGTAAAATTTTCAAATCAATATTTCCGCAATTAATAAACCTAAGCATGATTGCATTATATTATTTACTTTAAATAAGTGGAGTGAAATATTTGGTTTTCTAAAAATAAACTTTCTATCATTATTCTTTTCTGCCCATTCATTAGAAATTGCTGAACGAAAATATTGGCTAAAAAAAATATAACAATCTCGTTTCACAAATTAGATCTTCTAAAATAAATGCAAATTTAATTTTTATTTTTTTTATCGTACCTTTCTACTGTGCAAAGTGCACAATTATAAAATAATAAAATAATAATATTGCTTAATAAATAAGTTGCACAAAATTTGTCAATTGCTTAATATCGAAAATAACTCACAATAATAAAAATTTACACTTATTTTAAATTATACACAGCTATCTATAGTACTAAAACTTGAATGAATTTTTTTTTCTGATAGTAAAGTAAAAATTAACACCAATTAAAATTCTAATTGCCATTTTAAAATTTCTAGCACATTTTTTATGCATCTCCTGATTATGTTAAACATTTTAAAATTTCTAGCACGTTTTTTTATGCATCTCCTGATTATGTTAATTCTAATTGGTATTTTTACAATAGTTTTTTTATAGTACTTTTTTTGTGGTAACTGTAGCAATTGTCTATAAAATAACGACAACTATAATTGGCGACTGTAACAATTGTCTATAAAATAATAACAACTATAATTTTAACGAAAATGAATTTTAATGGACCTAATTAAAACAATTTAATGGACCTAATCAAACAACATAGATCATTTTTTGTCGTCAATTTTAAAAGTATTACAATAAACGCTAACCAATTCCAGAAAAATTCCAGAAATTCCAAATTACGATTATCACGATTCAGCATCATATATTACATCATATACCGGTATATAGGCTTTTTAATAGAAAGGTACAAAACTTCAAAAAAATTTTAATTTTATTTTATATGCTAATTATGTTTTTATGCTAAAATAAGTGCAAATTTAACATTAACTCAATTTTTAATTTTTTTTGAGTTTTGTACCTTTCTATTGGAAAGCACCCATATAATTAAAATCTGCTATGGCGATCAAACTTGATCGATCGGACTGATCGGGTCCATACTTTTTTTGAGATCAATAAATTTATTATCGATTGCTCTTTTCTTTATTTTTTTTTATTTTTTTTTTCTACTTCCGAATTAACTTCCGAATTATATTTACAATATTTAATCAATACATTTACACTTTTACTCTTTATGATATGATTACTTCCGTCCCAAACAACAACCTAAGATCCTTAGACTTTATAGTTATTTATAGTTATTTTATTGATTTAAAACTATACGTTCTTTATTTCATTCGGCCGTCTTTCGGCCGTCTTTGCCTATTCGGCGGTCTTCCACCTCACCTATGCCGTTTCCATTTCCTTGTCGAGGGGACCATTTATGTTTCGAGGTCATTTATGTTTATATTTTTTATATCAATAATTTACGCATAAGTGACGCAATATTAACCAATTCAGTTCGCTTCGATTCTGATTCTTAGCTACTTAGAACTACTTAGGACTTAGGAAAGTATTATAGTTTAGTAATAAATCACTTTCAACTTATGATTATAAAAAAAATTCACGGAAAGTTTTTTTATATTATAGCAGAACCGCATTTATCATTTACCGCGACTCAACCGCGTTTCAACCGTGTTTCAACCGTGTTATAATAAAAATTTCCAGCCAATTTATATATACTCAACCGTGACTTAACCGCGATTCAACCGTGTTATAGTGAGCCAATTTAACATATTCAACCACGACTCAACCGTGACTTAACCGTGATTCAACCTAGTATGTAGTTTTTTTTTTAGTAATAGTTAATAATTTTTCGATTAGGTTTATGAGTAATGGTATTATTTTTTTAAAACTAATAAAATTTTTACTTTTTTCGATTAGATTGTATTATTTTGGATTAGGATCTTCACAAGTAATGGTATTATTTTTTTAAATTTTCACTTTTTTCGATTAGATTGTATTATTTTGGATTAGGATCTTCACAAGTAATGGTATTATTTTTTTAAATTTTTACTTTTTTCGATTAGATTGTATTATTTTGGATTAGGATCTTCACAAGTAATGGTATTATTTTTTTAAATTTTTACTTTTTTCGATTAGGATCTTTACAAGTAATGGTAAATTTTTATTTTTTTTCGATTAGATTTTACGAGTAATAATATTACTCGATTAGATTTTTACTTTTTACGATTAGGATCTTTACAAGTAATGGTATTATTTTTTTAAATTTTTACTTTTTTCGATTAGGATTTTTACAAGTAATAATATTACTCGATTAGATTTTTACGTTTTTCGATTAGAATTTTACAAGTAATGGTATTATTCTTTTAAATTTTTACTTTTTACGATTAGGATCTTTACAAGTAATAATATTACTCGATTAGATTTTTACTTTTTTCGATTAGATTTTTACAAGTAATAGTATTATTTTTTTAAATTTTTACTTTTTTACGATTAGATTTTTATGAGTAATGGCCTTATATGTTTTTACTTTTTTCGATTAGATTTTTTGAGTAATGGTGTTATTTTTTTAAAATTTTTAAAAAATTATAAAAAGGTAACTTATTCTTGTAAAATTTCACTTTAATAAATTCAATAAAAAAAAAATAATTAAAAATATTAAAAATAATGTGGAGTGATCCCGAGATTCAATTACTTATTAACGAAAGAAGGGCGAGAAATGAAGAGTTTTATGAAATGGCGGGCCGAAGTAAAGTGGCGTTTTGGACGAGTGTCGCGAGCGTAGTGAATATAAGATTTAGTGGTAATTACACTGGGGAGCAGTGTAAGGAAAAGTTCCAAAATTTAGTTCGGGAACATAAGGTAAGAAAAATTACAAAATGTTGCCGATAAGAAATTAGGAATTTGAATTTATATTTCTTTTTTTTATTAGTTAATGAGAAAATACCTGCTTCACCAAAATGGCGGAAGAATAACAAAAAACGGGGAGAAGTATTATAATGAATTTGTAGATGATTTTTGGGTGAAGCCTGGTAATATATATAATTTTTTTTTCTTTTTTTTTTTTATAGAATTACTTAGCTTGTTTTTAATTTTTCAGGTACTACGTTGGCGAGAATTCCTCCCCCTCTACCACCACCACCTCCTCCTCCTCTACCACAACTACCACCACCTCCACCTCCACGACAACCTCCACCACCTCCACCACCTCAACCACCACAATCACCACCGCCACCGTACACTCCTACTCCTACAACATCAACATCGACATCCACCACCACCACCTCCTCCTCCTCCTCCTCCACCACTACCACCACCCGATCACGACCCCCTACCACCACCCGATCACGACCTCCTCGCTACATCCCATATCCCCCACCTCCTTACCATCCTTAATCTAGTATTAATTTTTAATTTTTTATATAAATATTCCCCACTCTTTAATTCTTTAATTTCATATTTTTTTTAATTTTTCATATAAATATCCCCACTCTTTAATTATTTCATATTTTATAAAATAAAAAATAAATAAAATTCTTAAAATTCTTTTGCTATATATATAATTTGATTTGAATTATTGTTATAATTGTTATAATCAATTGATATTTTTTTTATAAAATAAATAATAATAAATTGATAATAAAGAAACTTGATAACAGGCGGACAAATCACGTTCTCTCTCTCTCTCCCGCGGACAAATCATGTTCTCTCCCTTCCTTCCTGCCCAACAACTTTGTAATTGTAAAAACGGCCTGATGTGGGTCCTAAAGAAAAAAAAGAAAGGATATAGAGTTTTTTTTTATTATATATTTTAAATAATAAAATAAAGTACTTCAATAATAATAACATTTAGAATATTTATTAATAATTTTATTAGTTTTATTTATTACGTATTAAAATTGTTATTATTTTATTATTTATTATTTATTATTATTTTATTATTTATTATTATTTTATTATTTAAATAACAGATTGAAATTTTACATATGCTAAACTTATTATATATTATATAAAACCTGGTACTTGTTCGCTATCAACAATGTATTGATACCCAAGTTGCACGACGAGGACGTCAGTACCAACGCAACTCAAACTTATGAATAACTATCAGTTATACAACGCCTTATCCAGGATAGCCAAAATAGAGAAGGACGTTCACAGTAGGCTGTCCTTCGTATATCAGGTCTGGATACCTGACTGAAAACTCTCGCAAACTGTGGCCACGAAGTGCTTCCGGTTCTCTATTTCTACTAGTTGCATAACGCCATTAGGATGACCATTATTCATAAGTTGTATTTAACATAAAGAAATTTTTAAGTATTTATATAAAATACTATTTAACTCGTTAAAATAATGATGTATTAACATCCTCCTATTGTTCAACGTATGATATATTAACATATAAGATCTTTCAACATGTTTATGCACATTTCCGAGATAAGTAAAAATTAACACCAATTAAAAGTCTAATCAGCATTTTTGAAATTTCCAGCGTGTTTGCTTACTTCAAACTTATCTTAATAATCATTCTTCATTTCTAAAAAAAATATTTTAAACCTGCTTTTAAAACCTGTATCATTTTTGTTACATAATATAAATAAAGATTATTAGCCAATCCTACGAAAAAAAAATTAAAATTTGTTCAACCCATTAATGAAATTTTCATTATGCCATCCCCTTCAAGAAATAAAAGACGTGTGACTTATTTTAGTCGCCAAAACCATCGTCAAAGTCAACGGCAAAGAGATCATTCGGTAATTATCAGTAATATATAAATAAATTTCATTATACCAAATTTATTAAATATTTATTCTATTATTAGGCATATTTGGATGAGACTCTTGCCCATGCTATAAATAGTATACATCTTAAGCAAGAGCAAAATGAAAATTTGGATGAGACTCTTGCGCATGCTATTAATAGTATGCATCTTGATGAGGTCGTACCAAGAGAATGGTATGAACGATTATGGACGGATTTTCGAATTATTGATGAGGATCGTGAGATTGTGAGAGCTAGATCGAAGAATATTTTATTAATTTTATTAATTATTTGTATAATTATTTGTATAATTATTTTTTATTTTATAATTAATTATTATATATATATTTTTTAATAAATTTTTTAATTAATATAAATTTTTTGTCTTTATGTTTTTAAACTGTATAATATGTAATATTATTTTGTATACTATTAGTAACTATAAATTATACAGAAATTGAATGCTTTTTGTATTCTGAATTTAAGTCTATTTTAAATTGTATAATAATTGCATGATTTTTATATACTAAATTTTCAATAAAAATATTATTGGAAATATATTGAACGAATATTGAACAATTATTGTATCTGAATTTTCAATAAAAATATTATTGGACATATATTGAACGAATATTGAACGATTATTGTATCCTGAATTTTCAATAAAAATATTATTGGACATATATTGAACGAATATTGAACGATTATTGTATC
>Ga0335072_10008834_pt1 | contig 14574 bp, 15 predicted proteins | sample Lox_Sample_21_FD_206725 | JGI IMG/M metagenome (GOLD analysis project Ga0335072, IMG submission 206725) | Soil microbial communities from Loxahatchee National Wildlife Refuge, Florida, United States - Lox_Sample_2.1 | ecosystem: Environmental > Terrestrial > Soil > Wetlands | place: USA... | reverse complement strand
GGGCGCCCGGTCCGCCACACGCTCTCCGCCGCCGCCCCCGGCTGGCTCGCCGCCCCCGCCTGGCTGGCCGGCACCCCGGGACCGTACCGCACCACCTCCGACGCCGCAGGCGGCGCCGCCTGCGACTCCGCCTGCGGCCCGGCCGCGGCCTCCGGCCGGCGGGGCATCATGATCGTGGCCGGCTGATGCGAAGCCTGCATCCCCGGCGGGCGCGGCGGGACGTACGTCGGCTGATACGAAGGTTCAACCGGGTCGAGCCGGGTGGCCGGTTCACGATCCGCGGGCCCCGATGACCCCATCTGGCCTTCTTCCAGTCAGGTATGAAGCGCTTGGCGGCCGGTCATTGGCCTACATCCCAGCGGCGGTCCATCCCGTGCCATCCCGTTCCACGCCCAGCAGGCCCGCGATCAGCAGACGACGGTCACCTTCGCGGACGCGGTGCCCGGGTCCGGGCCGAGGACGTCCAGGGTGACCGTCTGCGTCGCGCTGCCGTGACCCTGTCCCTGGACCGCCACGGTCACGTACACGGCGTGCTGCCCGGCGACGACGGACTGGTTCAGCGGCTGGGGGGCCTGGGTCTGGGGCCGGAACACCCACTGGTAGGACACCGTCCCGGCCGCGCCGTTGGTCGTGATCCGCCCGGTCACGTCCACCCCGCAGCTGGTCTTGGCCTGCTGGGTGATGGCCACGCCGGACACGTGGAACGCCGGATGATCGAAGAACCGCAGCCACACCACCACCCCGGCCGCGATGAGCAAGGCCACCGTCAGCGCCGCCCCCAGCACCCGCCGCACCCGCCGCAGCCCGCCCCGCCCCGGTGCCGCCTCCGCCGCCGGGCGCCCGGTCCGCCACACGCTCTCCGCCGCCGCCCCCGGCTGGCTCGCCGCCCCCGCCTGGCTGGCCGGCACCCCGGGACCGTACCGCACCACCTCCGACGGGGCCGGCGCATCCGTGACCGGCTGCTGATACGGCCGAGCGGGGTATACCGGCCGGGGCTGGGTGGCGGGCTCGTGACCTGGGAAGACGCGGTCGTTCTCGCCGTCACCCGCACCGGGCGGCAGCGTGGGACCAAGCCCCCATGACCCCATCTGGCCTTCTTCCGGTCAAGCGGGTGGAGCGCCATGATACTGGCGTCAATGGCCCCGCCGCATCCTCGGCGCCGCACGAGAAACGTGCCATTGCACGTGCACCAGGGTCGTTAGGTAAAAATGATCTCTAATATTCCGAACGGAGCTCGGTTCGTGCCCCCGAAACCCAGTCTTGCCGCAAACCTATCATCGCTGCAGTAAAGTTGGTGCCCATCGGCACGGGGGTAGTTCGGGATGGGATGCGTGAGCGTACTACTGCGGCGTGCGACCAGGTCGATAGGCCAGCCATCAGCTTGGCTGGGGATGATCATCGTGCTGGAGACCGTGATCGCCCTAGCGAGAGTTTTCGCGGGACACGTTCCTGGCCTGATCGGCCTGCTGGCCGCCGGTCCGCTGCTGGCTTGCGCGCGATGCAGCGGCCGGGCGACCGCGCTGGTCGCGCTGTACGCATGTGCGCTAGCCGCGGTCGTCGGGGCGCCCCTCATGATGACGGCCATGACCCTCGTCGTAGGTGTAGTCGCGGTGTTCGTTTCCGTGATCCGCAGCCGCCGGGAAGGCGCGCTTATCCGCATCAACGACCGGGTCCAGCGAGCCATCCTGCGCCCGCTGCCGGCTGAATTCGGCGGCGTGGCATTTGCCTCTCATTATCGTTCGGCGACCAAGCAGGCATTGGTCGGCGGTGACCTATACGACGTCGCCATGACGCAGTACGGCCCGCGTTTCATTATCGGCGACGTTAAGGGAAAGGGACTGGAGGCGGTGGGCCGGTGCGCCGCGGTGCTGGCCGTCTTCCGCGAACTGGCGTTCACCGAGCCCGATCTCGTTAACCTGGCCACCGAAATGGACGCCCGGATATCAAAGGACCTGGAGATCGAGGACTTCGTCACCGTTATCCTGGCCGACTTCGCGCCGGGCCGGGTCCGCATCGTCAACTGCGGCCATCACCCGCCGGTGAAGGCATCCGCTGGCCCGGCGGAATTGCAGCTGATGAGCCCGGCGCAGCCGGTCCCCCCACTGGGACTGCACCCGGTTCCGGCCTGCCAGGACATCGCGCTCGAGCCGGGCGACCGGCTGCTGTTCTACACCGACGGGCTGATCGAGGCCCGCGATCACCAGGGCCGTTTTCTTGATCTCTGTCAGCAATCGATTGCGGAGGCGCTGACCGAGCCCGACCTGGACGTCGCCATCCAGCATCTGGTCGGGCTGCTCGTCGAGCACGCGGGCGGCCGCCTCACCGACGATGTCCTGCTGGTCCTCGGCCAGCCCACTGCCACCGAGCCGGCCTCGGGTCCCGGGCATTTGCCCGACAGTATTTCGCGGCGCTAAAACCCGCCGATATCGACACCGCCGCCCGCGATCGAGGACACTTTCCTGTGTGTGGGGGGCACGCCTGCGACCAGGCGGGCCGTCGAGCGGGACGCCACGCCGACGGCCCATGTCCGCGTGCGGGCCATCCCATGACCGAACTTCCCAGCGGAGCGGTCACCTTCCTGTTCAGCGATATCGAGGGCTCGACCCGGCTGGTGAAGGCGCTGCGGGAGCGCTACGCCCAGGTCCTGGCCGATCACCGGCGCCTGGTCCGCGCGGCCATCGCCCGTCAGGCCGGCCACGAGATCGACACCCAGGGCGACGCCTTCTTCGTCGCGGGTCCGGATGGGCATTCACACCGGCCAGGCCATCCCGGTCGAGGGAGCCTATACCGGCCTGGCCGTTCACCGCGCGGCCCGGACCTGCCGACCGCGGCCGGGGTGACCGCACATTGCGGGCATGAGCTGGCCGCTGACACCGGCCCGGGGGTCCTGGCCCAGCAGATCCAGACGTCGATGCACAACGGCTCGAGCCAGACCATCACTCTCGGTGGCACAGGCGGGACGATAGTGCTCAACGGTGCGACGCTGGCCTTTGCCGTAACCCCCCCGAACTCGCTGGGCGGCCCGACGCCGCACGGATGAGCGGTGCGCCCGCGCTGACCAGCCGCGAGAATGGCGTCATGACCATCGGCATCGTCGTCGCCGACGACCACGAGGTGGTACGGGCCGGGTTCGCCGCGCTCCTCGACACCCAGCCGGACTTCACCGTGCTCGGCACCGCCTGCGATGGCGCCGAGGCGGTGCGGACCTGCCAGGAACGGTGCCCGGATGTCGTCCTGATGGACATCCGGATGCCGGGCATGGACGGCATCGAGGCGACCAGGCTGCTGAGCAGTACCGGTTCCGGGCCGCGCGTGCTGGTCCTGACCACGTTCGACCTCGACGAGTACGTGTACGATGCGCTGCGGGCCGGGGCCAGCGGGTTCCTGCTCAAGGACGTCACCGCGGAGCGGCTGTTCGACGCGGTGCGGGTGATCGCGGAGGGGGAGGCGCTGCTCGCGCCCGCGATAACAAAGCGGCTGATCAGTGAGTTCGCCCGCCAGCGGCCCGGACCCAAGGACCCGGCCGGGGAACCCTGGCCGCTCGGCGCGCTCACCCCGCGGGAGACCGAAGTGCTCCGGCTGATCGCGGGAGGGCTGTCCAACCCGGAAATAGCCCAGCGCCTCGTGGTCACCGAGGAGACGGTGAAAACGCACGTCAGCCGGGTGCTGAACAAGCTGGGCCTGCGTGACCGCACGCAGGCCGTGGTGGCGGCCTACGAGTCGGGGCTCGTGGTGCCCGGCACCGCGGAGCGGCGGTCATGAGCGCTGCCATCGAACGCAGGGCCTCGCCGTGGCCGGTCAGGCGGATGTTCCCGCTGCTCGGCACCCTGGGGGTCATCCTGATCGGCATGGCCGGCACGATCTGGGGGCCGGTCTACTACCACGAGCAAGCCTGGGCGGTTCCCGATGACCTGTGGGCCACCCTGGTCGCGGCCCAGCGGCTCCTGCACCTGGACCTGGCCGGGCTGTACACCGCGCCCACCAACCTGGTCAGCTTCCCGGGCGCCGCCGTGATCCTGGCCCCGGTCGCCGCGATCATGGACGCGGCCGGGCTGCCGATCCAGGCCGGCCGCCAGGGCGCTCATCCCACCGGATGGCTGGTCGCCGGGCCGCTGGAGACCATCCTGTCGGCCCTGGCCCTGTTCGCCGCCGACGCCATCGCCGAACGGCTCGGCGTGGACCGGCTCAAGCGGTTCCTGCTGGCCGCCGCGAGCGCCACCGCGCTGTGGAACGTCTCGGTGCGCTGGGGTCACCCGGAAGACGCGGTGGCGGTCGGGCTGCTGATGTACGCCGTCCTCGCCGTGGCCGACCACCGGCCCAACCAGGCCGCCTGGCTGGCCGGGGCCGCGGTGGCCGTCCAGCCGCTTGTGCTGCTTGCCTTCCCGCTGCTGGCCATCGCGGCAGTCGACCCCAAACGGCTGCCCGGCTTCCTGGCCCGGGCCGCCACCCCCGCGATAACACTGCTGGCCCTGGCCGCCGCGGCGAACTGGACGGCCACCATCCACGCGGTCACCAACCAGCCCAACGCCCCGACCATCGACCATCCCACGCCCTGGATCTACGTCACCGCCCTGGCCCCGCACCTGAGCGACGGGTCGGTGGCCGCCGGACCTGCCCGGGCCCTGGCCATCCTGGTCGCCTGCGGATGCGCCGCCGTCACCTGGCGCCACTGGCAGACCGCCCGGCTGCCCGGCGCCTGGCGCCCGGACGACCTGACCGCCCTGCTGTGGTGGATCGCGGTGACCCTGGCCCTGCGCACGGTGTTCGAGCCGGTGATGGTGTCGTACTACGTGTGGCCGCCGCTGGCCGTGGCGCTCGTGGCGGCGTCGCGGGACTGGATCCGCCTCCTGCCGACCACCGCGACGGTCATCGTGCTCACCTTCCTCTCCCAGGCCTCGTGGCGGAATCCGTGGGTCTGGTGGACCCCGATCGTCTTCGTGCTGGCCCTCACGCTCGCGTTCGCGCATCCCAAAGGGTCACTGGCGGCGCAGGTGCTGCCAGAGCCGGGGGAGCAGTTCGCCGCCGACCGCACGCCATGAGGCGATCTCGTCACCCAGCCCCAGGTCCGCTCCGGCCAGCCCGCGGTCAGCCGCTGAGCCGCGCCGCGCTGAGGAACGCCCGGGCGATTACTCCGTACCCGGCCTGGTTCGCATGCTGGTTCGGCCCGCGCGGCGGGCTCGCGCACTCCCAGGTCCACTGGCAGATCAGGGCGACGTTGCGCGGCACCGTGCCGATCCCGGGAACGGCCGAACGGCCGCCGAAGTTCGAGGTCTGGAACGCGCCGAAGACGTTGGCCACCGGGACGCCCGAGCTGGCGTAGACGCGGTTGAGCATGTCGTTGTACGCCACGGCCAGCTTCTCGCTCAGCCAGGCCACGGCCTGGCCGGTGAGCCCGTTGCGCCATTCGGCCAGCGCGGGCAGGTAGTAGCTCATCCCGATTATCTCGACCTTTGGTCCCGCGGCCGCCCGCAGCCGGGACAAGATCGTGTCCAGGTTGCGGGCCGCTTCCGGGAGATCGGTCCCCACGCAGGCGGTAATGGTGTGCAGGCTCGACAGGCTGCAGTCTTCGGGGTCGTTGGCGCCGATGTCGATGGTGACCAGGAACACGTGACCGCGGTGGGCGGTCAGGAAGGCGACCGCCGCGGCCAGCTGGGAGCCCCCACGGTACCGGCAGATCCCGCCGTGGATCATCGTGCCGGTCGTCTCGCCCGTGCAGCCGAGCTTCACCAGCTGCAGCGCGGGCCGGCCGGGCCGCAGCATCGCGTACAGCTGATCGGCGTAGCCCTGCCCGGTCTTGACGCTGGCCCCCGCCGCGTCCGGCTGGACCCCCTGGGACAGCGAGTCGCCCAGGGCCAGGTAATAGGTGGCCGGGACCGACTCGACGTCCGACCGCGCCGAGGTAGCGGGCCCGGAGCACGCCGTGACCAGCGTCGCGGCGGCGGCGACCGCGAGCGCGATGCGGACCGGACTCATGCTCATGCTTCCCCGACATCGACTATAGGCCGATGCCGCCCCCGGTCGATCCCGCCGCTCAGCCCGCCCCGGTCAGGCGGAGCGCCGTGGCCGGCTGGCGGTCGATCAGGGCCACCGCGTGCGGCACCGCCACCGGCACGTAGTCCGGCGCGCAGTCGGCCAGCACCCGCAGCGCCGTGCGGGCCAGGTGGCAGGCCATCTCGGTGAGCGCGCGCTGCTGGTCGCCCGCGATCAGCGCCTCCAGGATCGCGGCGTGCTCCAGGTCGCCGGCCGTCTGCCAGCCGTTGGGCTCGGACAGCTGGTAGATGCGGATGTAGCGGGTGGTCCGGTCGGCGAAGGCCCGCAACTGCCGCTGCATGGTCTCGCCCGCCGCCGCGGTGCAGATCCGGTGATATTCGGTGTGCGCGGCGAACCACGCGTCGAAGTCGCCGCTCTTGGCCGCCCGCCGCATCGCGGTCAGCAGCCGCTTGGCCTCGGCGCGCGCCTTCGCGCCGAAGTGACCGATCGTCATCGACAGCGCCAGCGTCTCCAGCAGGATCCGGTTCGCGTAGATGTCGTCGAGCTCGGCCGGATCCAGGCCCGCCACCCGGGTCCGCTGGTTCGGCTCGATCTCGACCAGGCCCTCTTCCTGCAGCATCCGCAGCACTTCCCGCAGCGGCGTGCGGCTGATCCCGAGCTGAGCGGCCAGGCTCACCTGGGACAGCTTGGTGCCCGGCCGCAACGTCCCGTCGAGGATGCACGCCCGCAGGTACGCGTGGACGTGCGGAATAGCCTGCCGGGCCTCGGGCAGGTCGACCCGGCGGATGTCAGGCACCTGCACGACACGAGGCATGGCCGCCATTCTCCCTCCACCACAGCGCAACTGCATACAGTTTACTCCACGAAGCCAGCCAAAATCTCGACTCGAACACGTGACCTATCTTGATGGCAAAGATAGCGCTATGTATGATATCCTGTTCGCATAGATCTTCTTTATTTCTTCCGAACGGAGCGTGGTTCGTGTCCCTGGGCGTCCTTCGCCGCGCTGGGCGCCGGCCGGATCCACCCGGTCCACCTGCGGATCATCGAGGACGAGACCCGGTTCCTGTCCGATGAGGACGCGGCCCAGGCCGACGCGGTGCTGGCCGGCGCGGCGCCCGGGATGACGTTCGGTGAGGTGCGGCACGCCGCGCGCAAGCTGATCCTCAGGCTCGACCCCGAGGCGGCCCGCAAGCGCAAGGAGGCCGCCCGCGGCCAGGCCCACGTCCGGCACCCGGGCGTCACGCTGGCGGATATGCGGGGAACAGGCGGCGCAGGTGGTAGTCGATGACTGCTTGGGCCTGCCCGGCTGAGGAGTGGCCGACGATGACGCTGGTGCCCAGGCCCGCGGACATGGTCAGCAGGGTGATGGCTTCCAGGTCCGGGTCCAGGCGGGCGGGCATGTCGCCGGCGGCCTGGGCCGCCCGCAGCTGGGCGGCGATCACGTCGCTCACGACGTTCGAGTTCCGGACCAGGGGACTGATCGCCAGCGCCGGGTCGGTCAGCGAGAGCGCCAGGTAGGCCGTGTAGACGAGGGTGAAGGTGCGCCTCTCGTCGTCGGCGGGCAGCGCCTCGGTCAAGATGGCGGCGATGACTTCGCGCGGGCTGGCCGGGCTGGCCGGGCTTCCTGGCTCCTTCGTCCGCTGGATCCGTGCTAGAACCCGGTCGCCGAACTGGGCTGCCAGCTGCTGCATGGCGGCCAGCAGGAGTTCTTCCTTGGTGCCGAAGTAGTACTGGACGAGCCGCAGGGACACGCCGGCCTCGGCCGCGACCTCGCGCATCCCGGTGGCGTGCAGTCCGCGCTCGGCGGCCGTCCGCACCAGCGCGTCCGCGATCTGCCGCCGCCGTTCCTCGTGATCGACCCGCCTGGGCATCCGCTCACCGTACCCCTCGTCCACCACCCGACCCGTTAATGGTACGCTCGTACCATAATAACGGCGGGCTGAGCCGCGAGGAGGACGAGGGACATGCTCGGGATCAAGCGCATCACCGGCGCAGCAGACCCGGCGCCCGAGGGCGAGCCGGGCTCGTGGGTGAGCGACGCGGCACGGGAGAAGTTCATGGCCGCCTACGAGCGGGCCTTCGCGCTGTGGCCGCAGCCCTGCGAGGAGTTCGATATCGAGACGGCCGCCGCCACCACGCGGGTGCACGCCTACCGGCCGCACCCGGGCGGGGATCCGGTCGTGCTGCTCAGCGCGTTCAACGCCGCGAGCTGGTACCCGCACGTGGCGGCGCTCGCCGAGCTCGGCCCGGTCTACGGGATCGACATGCCCGGCGACGCGAACCCCAGCGTCCCGCACGCCCTGATGACCCCCCCGGAGAACTGCGCCGCCTGGCTCGACGAACTCCTGGGCAAGCTCAGCGACCGCCCCGCGCGCCTGGTCGGCTTCTCCTACGGCGGCTGGATCGCCATGAACCAGGCGATCCGCGCGCCCGGGCGAGTCGCTTCCATCACCCTGCTCGACCCCGCCGGCCTCACCAAGCTCGACGCCCGCTTCTGGTGGTGGCTCTCCATCAGCGGCCTGGCCACCCTGACCCCGATGCCGCTGCGCCGTCGCCTCGCCCGGTGGCTGGACAGTCCGGCCATGACGCAGCAGGAGCTAATGCAGCTCATGTGGGCAGGCACCCGCGGCTACCACGCCGAGCCGAAGTTCCCCGCCATCCTCACCGACGACCAACTCCGCGCGATCACCGTGCCGGCCCTGCTGATCACCGGCGCGCGCAGCGCCCTGCTCACCCCGAAAGAGGCCCGAGACCGAGGAAGCCTCATGCCACACGCGCAGGTCGCCGTCGTCCCTGGCAGCCACGGCGGATTCAACCGGATCGACGAACTGAACGACCGGATCGCCGCCTTCATCAAAGGCCAGGCCACGGACAAGCAGGCCGCTCAGCCGACACCTCCGCCAGCAACCAAACAGTAGGGCCCACATCTTGACCGGATGCCCGGGCCGGGGCAGCGGATGCTCCGGGGACTGGCTGCGCGACCTCAGCCGTCGGTCAGCGTCAGCTCCAGGAAGACCCGTTCGGCCGGCGGTTGGCCGCGCCGCAGCAGGCCGCTGATCCGCCCGGACCAGACGACCGCGCGCAGCTGGATGCCGTACTTGGCCAGGAACAGCGGCCAGACCTGCGGTCGGTCAGTCGATGGGACGATCTGTGCCTGGGCTGGCACGGCCGGGCCGGTCGGCGTGCCGCGCGCGGTGCACGGCGCGACCATGACCGCGGGGTTGTGGCTGATCCGTTTCGCCTTGCCGGTCCGCGCGCCCGTCCAGACGTACAGGCGGCCGCTGTCGGCGACCACCCAGACCGGGGTCGCGACCGGGCTTTCGTCGCGCCGGAAGGTGGTGATGCTGATGTAACGCTCACGTCCGAAATCGGCCACGCACTCCATACTGACAGTCCCGATGGGCCGCCCGGCTGGCACCAGCCCCCGGCACGACCCAAGAGCGCCACGCTAGGCTCGCGGGGTGGCCAGCACGCCATTTCGCTACCAGTCTCCCGACGAAGACAGCGCCCGGTGGCTCGGCTTCCCGTACCGGGACGGCGACATCGTGATCAGCACCCGGTCCAAGACCGGAACCACCTGGGTGCAGATGATCTGCGCCCTGCTGATCTTCCAGACCCCCGAGCTCCCGGCCCCGCTCGCGCAGCTGTCGCCGTGGCTGGATCACCTGATCACGCCGCGCGAGCAGGTGTACGCGGAGCTGGCCGCCCAGGAACACCGGCGGTTTATCAAGACCCATACGCCGCTGGACGGGATTCCCCTTGATTCCCGGGCCACCTACATCGTCACCGCCCGGGATCCGCTCGACATGGCGGTCTCGCTCTACCACCAGGGCGCCAACATCGACCGAGAGCGCCTGCGGCAGCTGACCGGTCAGCCCGAGCCGTCCACGCCGCGCCGGGCGCCCAAGCCGCTGCACGACTGGCTGCTCGGCTGGATCGCCCGGGACGACGACCCCCGCCAGGAGCCCGACTCACTACCCGGAGTCCTGTGGCACCTGTCCGATGCCTGGGCCCGCCGCGGCGAGGCGAACGTCCTGCTCATGCACTATGACGACCTGTCGGCTAACCTGGCGGGCCAGATGCGGTGGCTAGCCGGGCGGCTGGGAATAGCGGTGGCGGAGGAGACCTGGCCCGCGCTCGTGCGGGCGGCCTCGTTCGAGGCCATGCGCGGCCGCGCGGACCAGCTCGTGCCCACCGCCGGGCTCTTCAAGGACAACGCCGCGTTCTTCCGCCGGGGCACCTCGGGCGCCGGACGCGAGGTCCTTACTGCCGCGGAACTCGCCGGCTACCACGCCCGCGTCGCCCAGCTGGCTCCGCCTGACCTGCTCACCTGGCTCACGGACCGGTTGACCCTGGCGTGCCGCACAGCACCGTGACCCGCTTCACGTTCCGGCCCGACGATTTCGGCCCGATGATGCGCATCGGGGTCTCGGTCTACGAGCCCGACCAGGCCGCGGGCGCGCTGCGCGGCTACGCGGCCGCGGGGCCCACCCTGCCGCGCGCCGGACCTGAGCAAGTGGGCCACCCAGCTCGCCTTCCGCCTGGCCGATCTGTGAAAGGCCAGGTCATGAGCCCACCGTGTCGGGGAGCTTGCCGGTCGCGCCGAGCTTGTAGGCGATGATCATGTTCCGCTGCGTACCGGACAGCGGGACCCCGGCGCCGGCGATGACGTAGTCGCCGTCGACCGCGACCGGCGCGTTGCTCCCGGCGGACATGGGCGTGCTGAACAAGATGGTGCCGTTGGTCGCGTCGAGCGCGTACAGGTAGCCCTTGAGCGTGGTGGTGAACACGACGTCGTTGGTCACCGTCGCGGCGCCGTACGGCGAGGACGGCAGCGGGGTGTCCCAGATGACGGCGCCCGTGTCCTGGTTGACCGCGACCATCTCGCCGACGGCGTTCTCGACGGTTTGGAACTGGCTGGCGATCGACCCGGTGAAGCCGCTCGGGCTGGCCGCCAGCGCGAGGTCGTTGACGGCGGCGAAGGTGGTGGAGCCGTTGCTGGCCAGCTGGGTCAAGACACCGCCGTAGATGCTCGGCTCGAGGCAGTAATGCGCGGGCAGCAGGCCCCGCGAGGTCGGCGTGGCGTGCTCGGTGAGCAGCCCGTCGTTCTCGTGCCCGGAGTGCCCGCCCACCGGGCGCTGCCACAGCAGCTTGCCGGTCTGCGCGTCCAGTTCGATGATGATGCCGGCCTTGCCGCCGGCGACCACCACCGGCTGCCCGTTCGCGGTGGTCAGCACCGGCGGGTTCTGCAGGTCCCAGTCGTACAGGTCGTGCGGGGTGAGCTGGTAGTACCACAGCAGTTTCCCGGCCGGGCTCAGCTTCACCACCGAGTCGGTGTACAGGTTCGGACCTGGCCGGCTGGACCCCAGCGGGTAGCTCGCGGTGCCGAAGATCGGGGCGGGGTTGGCGATGCCCAGGTAGATGTTGCCCTGGGCGTCGAACGACGGCGTGTACCACATCCCGGCGCCGGAGTTGACGCCCGGGTTGCCCCACAGGTTCTGGTCCTGGTTCCAGGACCACTCCGGCGTGCCGGTCTTGGCGTTCAGCGCCCACAAGATCCCCTGGCCGCCGGCGCCGTACACGGTCGTCACGTTGGCCGGCACGGTGGACACGTACACGGTGCCGTTGTTGTAGCCCGGGGCCATGGCGATGCCCTCGTGGTCGTTGCCGATCAACGTCCGGCTCCACAGCTGGGCCCCGGTCGCGGCGTCCAGGGCGACCGCGGCCTTGGCGGTGGCCGCGTACACCACCCCGCCGGCCACGTTGACGCCGTCCGGTCCGCCGTTGGGCGAGTCGTAGTCGTGCGTCCACAACACCTTGCCGGTGGCCAGGCTGATCGCGAACACGTCGGAGTCCAGATCCTGGACGTACACCACGCCGTCCACGATCACCGGCGTGGCCGCGTAGGCCCCGTCGGTATGGGCCGTGGACATGGTCAACGGCATCGTCCACGCTACCCCGAGCTGGGAGACGTTGCTGCTGGTGATCGCGCTGGTCACGTAGCGGGTGCTGGCCAGGTCGGCGTTCGGCTGCGTCCAGCCCGCCGCGGGCCGGCCCGTGGCGGACGGGGCCGTCCCGGAGACCGCCGCGCCGCGTTTGGACGGGCACGCCAGGGCGCTCGAGCTGTTGCTGCTGCTACCGCTGCTCGAGCAGCCGCCGGCGATCAGGCCCACCGCGATGACCAGCACCGCGCCTGCCAGCGCGGGTCTGCGACCTCGGATCGTACTGGCTTGTCTGCGCATAGCTCACCGTTCCCCGTGTTGCGTCCTTGGACAGCTCAGCGACCACGGTGGCACCACCACCCCGGCTCGCGGCAGGGGTGGAATCACCCACACCGCCGGGCGCCGGGACGCGGTCCCATGTCACAGGCGGCCGGGGCCGTCTCGTCTCGGGGCTGAAGATGGGTTCGCGGAAGTCAGGAAGGTGATGGTCGTGCGGGTGTTCGTGGCAGGCGGGACGGGGGCCATCGGGCGGCGGCTGGTGCCGCGGCTCGTGGCCCGTGGCCACCAGGTGACGGCGACGACGACGAGCGCGGCCAAGCTAGGCTTGCTGCGACAGCTGGGCGCCGATGGGGTCGTGATGGATGGGCTGGATGCCGTCTCGGTCGGTGCGGCGGTGGCTGCGGCCGGGCCGGACGCGATCGTGCACCAGATGACGGCGCTGTCCGTGGCGCACTCCGGCCGGCCCGACCTGAGGAAACCTGACCGCTACTTCGCCGCCACCAACCGGCTGCGTACCGAGGGGACGGATCACCTGCTGGCCGCGGCCGAGGCGACCGGCGTACCCCACCTGGTCGCGCAGAGCGTGGCGCTGAGCTTCAAGGGAGGGATGCTGACCGAGGAGGACCCGCTGGACCCGGGGACGGGGCTGGCGCGCAGGCTGGCGGAAGGGGTCCTCCACGTCGAGGACGCGGTGGTCAAGGCCGGCGGCGCGGCCCTGCGCTACGGCGCGCTGTACGGGCCGGGCGCCACCGAAGACCAGGTCGAGATGGTGCGGAAGCGGCGGTTCCCGCTCGTCGGGCGCGGCACCGGCTACTTCTCGTGGGTGCATCTCGACGATGTCGCCAGCGCTACCGTCCTGGCCGTGGAGCAGCACGCGACGGGCGTGTTCAACATCGTCGACGACGAACCAGCAATGGTCAGCCAGTGGCTGCCTTACCTGGCCGCGTGCGCGGGGGCGAAGCGGCCGATGCGGGTCCCCGCGTGGCTGGCCCGGCTGCTGGCCGGGGATTTTGCGGTGAAGATACTGACCGAGGGGCGCCCCTTCTCCAACGCCAAGGCCAAGCGGGAGCTCGGCTGGGAGCTGCGCTACCCGTCGTGGCGCCAGGGCTTCGAGGAAGAACTCGCATGACCAGGATCGAGGAGTTCCAGGAGCTGCGGCCGCTGCTGTTCTCGATCGCCTACCGGATCCTCGGCAGCGTGAGCGAGGCCGAGGACGCGGTCCAGGAAAGCTGGCTGCGCTACGCGGCCTCCCCGGCCCAGCCCACCTCGGCCAAGGCCTTCCTGTCCGCCGTGGTCACCCGGGTCTCGATCGACGTGCTGCGCTCGGCCCGGGTCCGGCGGGAGGAGTACGTCGGGCCCTGGTTTCCCGAGCCGCTGCTCACCGACCCTTACGAGGACCCCGAGCGCTCGGCGGAGCTGGCCGACTCGGTATCGATGGCGGCCCTGCTGCTGCTCGAGCGGCTGACCCCGCTCGAGCGGGCGGTCTTCGTCCTGCGCGAAGTGTTCGGGTTCGGGTTCGGTGAGATCGCGTCGGCGGTGGGGCGGTCCGAGGCGGCGTGCCGCCAGCTCGCGGTGCGGGCCCGGCGCCACGTGGACGCCGGGCGCCCCCGGTTCGCGGCCGACCGCAGGGAGCGGGAGGAACTGGCCGCGCGCTTCTTCGACGCGCTCCGCGAAGGCGACCTCGACGGCCTGCAGGAGCTGCTCGCCGCCGACATCCAGCTGGTCGGGGACGCCGGTGGCAAGGCCCCGGCGCTGGCCAGGAGCATCATCGGTGCCGAGAAGGTGGCCCGGGTGCTTGCCTCGACCTTCCCCTGGCTCGTCCGGATCGGCGTGACGGTGGAACCACGCGAGGTAAACGGCCAGCCGGGCGCGATCTTCCGCGACCGGGACAACAAGGTGCTGTTGACCATGACGCTCGACGTGCTCGACGGGCAGATCCAGACGATCCGCTCGGTGAGCAACCCCGACAAGCTCGGGCACGTGGGCCCGGTGGCGGACGGCTGGGCGGTCGCCCACCGGGCGCACCAGGCTCGCCGGCCCTCCGATTGACCGGCTGCCCGGATTCGAGGGCGCTGGCTGGTGCGCCCGTCCGGGCCGGGTCTACGATCTTTAGACCGCAGTGGTCTGCAGCTCTCTGCCTCGCCGCCCGAGGGGAATCTCGATGGCGCTCTACATGTACCAGGCCTCCTATACCGCGAAGTCGATGGCGGCTCAGCTCAAGGAGCCGCAAGATCCCGTCGAACTGATCAGGTCGGCACTGGAGGACGTCGGCGCCAAGATCGTGGTGGCTGGGTTTCCGTTCGGCGAGTATGACGTGCTCGTGGTGTACGAGGCACCCGATGACATGACCGCGGCCAGC